>ENA-OQIL01000066-OQIL01000066.1-human-gut-metagenome-genome-assembly--contig:-NODE-66-length-52420-cov-8.191326_pt1 | contig 52420 bp, 45 predicted proteins | sample MGYA00242583_ERZ504748 | MGnify/ENA primary metagenome ERZ504748 (study PRJEB26092, sample SAMD00036191) | human gut metagenome | host: Homo sapiens | study: EMG produced TPA metagenomics assembly of...
GCAGCTGGAAGTTCTGCATGTTGCGGGCACCGATCTGCACCACGTCCACATACTCCTCAAACTCCGGGATGCGGTCCTCGCTCATCAGCTCGGACACGATGGGCAGGCCGGTGGCCTCGCGGGCCTTTACCATATCCAGAATGCCCTCGGTCTCAAGGCCCTGGAAGGAGTAGGGAGAGGTGCGGGGCTTGTAGGCACCGCCGCGGAACAGGGTGGCACCGCCGGCCTTGACGCCCTGTGCAATGCGCAGAGCCTGCTCGGCACCCTCGATGCTGCAGGGGCCTGCCATGACGGCGATCTTTTCCTTGCCGCCGATCTTCACGCCGCCGCAGTCGATCACGGAATCTGCCGGGTGGAACAGGCGGTTTGCGCGCTTATAGGGCGCAGACACGCGGGTAACGTTGTCGATCCACGGGTTTGCCAGCACATCCCGTTCATCGATCTTGGTGGTGTCGCCCACCAGACCGAACACGTTGTAGTCCTTGCCGGTGATCAGGGTCACGTCCAAACCCTGTTTCTCGAATTTGTCAACGATCTTTTCCAGTTCTTCCTTCGGGGTGCCTTTCTTGGTGGAGATGATCATGGTGATAATTTCCTTTCGTTTTTACATCACGATATGCGCCTTGCTGGAGCCGTCGGTGCGCAGCAGCTGGGCCAGATAGATGCAGGCGTGCAGGTAGCCCTGCGGGCCTTCCCCGATGAAGTGGCCCTGACAGCCAAAGGATACCACGTCCGTCTTGCGGAAAGGCTCCCGCTCGTCCGGGGCGTGCAGCATCACTTCCACGGCGGGTACGCCGCACAGGCGCAGCGCATCCAGAATGGCCACGCTGTAGTGGGCGTAGGCACCAGGGTTCAGCACGATGCCGTCCACCCGGCCCGCTGCGGCCTGAATTTCGTCCACGAGGTCGCCCTCGTGGTTGGACTGGCAGCAGTCGGTCTCAATGCCCAGCTGTTCGCAGCCTGCCTGCACATAGTCCATGATGGCATTATAATCCAGCTCACCGGGTACGCCCGGCTCCGACCAGCGCATGATGTTGAGGTTCGGGCCGTTAAGAATCAAAAATTTCATCCAGTGCCTCCATGGCGGCATGCAGGGCGTCGTCCAGCGTGCCGTTGTTGGGAATGACGGCATCTGCCGCTGCCAGATACAGCGGACGGCGCTGTGCTTCCATCTGGCGCAGTGCGTCCATGCTGGAAGAAAGCGGCCTGCCGCCGCCCACGGCCAGCGCATCCACCGGCCGGTCGATGAACAGAATGATGCCGTTCTGGTGCAGAGCACGCAGATTCTCCGGCTTTTTTACAATGCCGCCGCCGCAGGAAATGAGCTGTCGGCCCTCTTTGCCAAAGCGCTGTGTTTCGGCAGTTTCCTTTGTGCGGAAGCCGTCCTCGCCCTCGGCTGCAAAGATATCCGGGATGCTGCGGCCGTCGGTCTTTACGATCTCCTCGTCGAGGTCCACCAAGGTACGGCCAAGGCTCTTTGCCAGCATCCTGCCGAGGGTGGTCTTGCCGGAAGAGGGCATCCCGATCAGGGCAATGTTCAGCATATCCCGGCGCAGTGCGGCGGTGATGCGCCGAATTTCAACCGGCGCATCCTCGAACTTGCGGTCCAGAAAATATTCTGCGGCATACACCGCCTGCGCCACCAGCATTTCAAGGCCGCCCACAGCCACCGGCACGCCCGCTTCCTCGGCGCGGAGGATGAGCTCGGTCTTGTCGGGGTTGTACACCACATCCACCACAGCTTCAAGGTCTGGCATGGCGGCAACGTCCAGATTGCACACGCCTACATTGGGGTACATGCCGGCCGGTGTGGTGTTTACCACGATCTGCGCCCCGCTGGAAACGGCCTCGGCATAGCTCAGTTCGCCCTTTTCCGGGTCCGGATGGCGGCTGACGGTGAGCACCTTTGCCGCACCTTTGTCCCGGGCCACAGCGCTGGTGGTATTGTGGGTGCCGCCGGTGCCCAGAATGAGCACGGTTCTGCCTGCAAAATTCACGCCGTGGGCGTCGCACAGGTGGGCAAAGCCCAGATAATCGGTGTTGTAGCCGTAGAGCAGGCCGTTTTTGTTCACCACCGTGTTCACCGCCCCGATGGCCTTGGCCCGCGGGTCAATGTAGGAGCAGTATTCCATCACCAGCTTTTTATAGGGGATGGTCACATTGATGGCCTTGAACTGCCGCTTTGCCAGAAAGGCCCGGGCCTCTTCCTCGGTGGGCAGAGGGCACAGGTCGTAGTGGTAGCCGCAGAGCATCTCGTGGATGATCTTGGAGTAGGAGTGGCCGAGTTTTGCGCCGATGAGTCCGTATTCCATTTTACTCGTCCTCCTTCCGGAAGCTGGTGGGGTGGGTCATCCATGCCGCGCCGTAGCGTGCCGTGAGCAGGTCGCCCACAGCCAGTGCGGCGGCGCAGGTCTGCACGATGGCGGCTCTGGGCACGATGCAGGGATCGTGACGGCCCTGAATGGACAGCTGCGCGTCCTTTTTGGCAAGATAGTCTACTGTATCCTGCTGCTTGTAGATGCTGGGTGTGGGTTTGACCACGGTGCGGAACACCACCGGCATCCCGTTGGCGATGCCGCCGTTGATGCCCGCATTGTGGTTGGTGGCGGTCACCACCGCACCCTCCGGTGTCATGCGGAAGGCGTCGTTTGCTTCGGAGCCGCGCATCCCGGCAAAGCCGAAGCCGGTGCCGAACTCGATGCCCTTGACGGCGGGGACGGAGAACACCAGATGTGCGATCTCGCTTTCCACGCTGTCAAAATAGGGCTCACCGATGCCTGCCGGCAGGCCGAGGATGGCGGTCTCCAGCATCCCGCCCACGCTGTCGCCCTCCGCACCGGCGGCACGGATGGCGGCTTTCATGGGTTCTTCTACGGTTTCATCCAGCACCGCAAAGCCCTCGGGCTTGCTGGCAAGGGCTTCCACCTGAGCAGAGAGCTGTGCGGCATCATCCTGTGCAAAGCGGGTGTCCGCAATGCCAGCGCACTCTGCGATATGGGTGGTGATGTCGATGCCCGCACGGTGCAGTGCGCTCAGCACAATGGCACCGCCCGCCACAAGGGCGGCCGTCACCCGGCCGGAGAAGTGCCCGCCGCCGCGCGCATCCTGAAAGCCGTGGTACTTGGCGTAGGCGGTGTAGTCTGCATGGCCGGGGCGCAGAAGGTCTGCGGTCTTGGCGTAATCGCCGCTGCGGGTGTTGGTATTTTCGATCATCAGGGCAATGGCGGTGCCGGTGGTGCGGCCGTTCACCACGCCGGACAGCAGCTGCACGGCATCTGCCTCCACCCGGGGAGTGGACAGGCCGTCGCCCCGGGCACGGCGCTTGTCCATGCAGGCGGCAAGAAATGCCTCGTCCACCGGCAGGCCTGCGGCCATGCCGTCCAACACCGCGCCGATGGCGCGGCCGTGGCTCTCGCCGAAAATGGTCAGCGAAAGGTCGCTGCCGAATGTATTTTTCATGGCTTACTCCTCAATGCCCAGCAGGGGACGCAGACCCTCCACCGGGATGGTCTCGGCGCGCCAGCAGCCCAGACCCGGCACCTTGATAATGGTGATCTGGCCGCTCTGTGCCTTTTTGTCGTGCAGCATCTCTGCCAGCACCTTTTCCTTATAGTAAGTAGTGCGGGTGGGCAGGCCGAGGCGGCGGTACACCGCGCGCACCCGCTTCTGCAGTGCCTTGGATTCGATCATGGGCAGCATGCCCAGCGCCACGCACTCGCCGTGGTAAAGGCCCACGGTGCGGCGGCCCTTGATGCCCTTGACGGCCTCGATGCCGTGGCCGATGGTGTGGCCGAAGTTGAGCGCCTTGCGCATGCCCTGCTCAGTCTCGTCCTGCTCCACGATGTTTTTCTTGAACCGCAGGCTGCGGCAGATGATTTCGCCGATCTGGGCATCCACGTCGCCATTTTTCAAAGATCGCGAACAGCTCGGGGTCTGCCAGCAGGCTTGCCTTGACGGCTTCTGCCAGACCGTTGATGAAGTGGCGGCGGGGCAGGGTGGAAAGGGTGTCCGGATCCACGATGACGAGCTTGGGCTGCCAGAAAGCGCCCACGATGTTTTTGGTATCGCCCAGATCCACGGCGGTCTTGCCGCCGATGGAGGAATCGATCATGGAAAGGGTGGTGGTGGGGCAGTTGATGAAGTCGATGCCCCGCATGTAGATGGAAGCGGCAAAACCGGCCAGATCGCCCACCACGCCGCCGCCTACGGCGATCACCAGATCGCCGCGGCCCATGCCGAATTCCAGCATCTGCTTGAGGACGGATTCCAGAATTTTAAAGCTCTTGCTGGCTTCGCCCTGCGGCACCGTGATGATGTGGGCATCCTTGCACTGGTCGGCCACCATCTGGGCGTACTGTGCGGGCACACCGCTGTCGGTCACAACGGCCACACGGCGGTCCAGCCGGGCGAACTGGTACAGGTTTTCCAGCGAGCCGCTCTTGACGATGATGTCATAGCTGCGCTCGCCCAGATTCATGGTCAGCTTGGTTCCGATAAATTCACTCATTTGGTATACACTCCTAACAGCCGCACGGTACGGCAGGTGCGGTCAAGCTCACGCAGCAGCGCGGCGGTCTCGTCGGCGGTGGGGTCGCCCACCAGCTCCACGTAAAAATAATATTCAAACGGCACATGAGGCATGGGCCGGCTCTTGATGGACTCCATATTGAAGCCGCTGGCACCGATGATCTGGATCACCTCGCCCAGCTTGCCGGGCTTGTTGTCCACCGTGAACAGCAGCGAGAACCGGTTGCCGCCGGTAGGCTTTTCGCGGCTGAGCACGATAAAGCGGGTGGTGTTGTCGCCGTCGGTGTTGATGCTGGGCACCAGCACCTCCAGCCCGTACAGTGCCGCCGTCTCCACGCTTGCAATGGCCGCTTTGGAGGAGTCGCCGCTTTCGGCCACGAACTTTGCGGCCATGGCGGTGTTGGCCATGGCGGTGGCGGGCAGGCCGAACTGCCTTAAAAAGGTCTCGCTCTGGGCGATGGCCTGCTGGTGGCTGTAGACGCTTTTGATCTGGTCGAGTTTTGTGCCCGGCAGTACCAGAAGATTCTGGGAGATGGGCAGATCGTACACATCCACCACCCACAGCGCCGGATGGTTATAGCACAGATCCAGCACGGCGGAAACATCGCCCGCATGGCTGTTCTCAAAGGGAACGACACCCCGGGCAGCATCGCCGCGTTCCACCGCGTCAAACACCTCGTCCCAGGTGGGATAGCTCACAGCCTCGGCGTGGGGGAACAGCGCCCGGAGGGCAATGTGGGCAAAGGCACCCTCCACGCCCTGATAGGCGGCGCGGTTTTGGCCCAGCACCACGGCTTCGTACTGCTTTGCCACGTCCATCAGGTTCTGCACGTGGTCTTTATAGTAGGACCGCAGGGCCGGGTCCTGAATGCGGGCCGCAGCCTTTTCCAGCACTGCCGTCTCGCGGGCGGCATCGTAAACGGGCAGGCTATGGGCTCTTTTGTATTCGGCCACCTGCAGCACGGCGGCCATCCGCCGCTCAAACAGCGCAGCCAGCTGGGCATCCACCGTGTCGATCTCGGCGCGCGCCTGTTCCAGTGCGTCCATGGGTTCACATCCTTTTGTATGTATGATAAATACCATCAAGATAATAGATACCCAGTAAGTATACCATAACTGGGACGGAGAAACAACAAAACCTCCGGCGTTTCAAAGGGGAGAATATTTCAAATCAGATATGTGTAAAAAGAACAAAATAGAAAACGAACTCCCTCAGTCAAACCCTTGCGGGTTTGCCAGCTCCCTCAAAGGGGAGCCGCTGACAAAGCGGAAAAGTTTCCGGCTCTGCCAAGGGCCCCATCCCCGAGGGGGCTGTCGCCGAAGGCGACTGGGGGAGTTCTATTTGCATATTATCTGTTTTTCAGCAGTTCTTCCCTGCTGCGGGCTTTGCCGTAATATCTCCCATAGGGATTATCCAGCGCCTGTGCAAGGGAGACCGGCTTTTCCGGCTCCGGCCTTTGCACCGGCTTTGCTGTGCGGTCAAATGTGAACCCGGCGGCAGGCCCGCCGCGCTTTACCCGGAACCGCATGGCTCAGCCCTCTGCACTGGCGGTAGAAACAGCCCCGGCGGTCAGCTTGTTCCACAGTTCTTCGCCGCCCTCAAGCAGGTCGGCGGAGTCCTTGTTCCATGCGCCGCGGATGCCGATATAGTACCGGCTCATCAGCTCCTGACTGGAGCCGCTTTCGCTCTGCACAGCATCAGAAGCGTAATCGCCCAGATCAAGGCCCGCCAGCACCGGGCAGTCGGTCCAGCGGTAGACCATGTTCCACCAGTCACTGTCTGCGTCGGACTGCGGCAGGCTGCCGTCGAGGTAGCGCAGGGTGCCGGTGGTCTGCTGGAACCCGGCTGGGTCGTACAGGATGAAGATGGAACTCAGCGCGCCCTGAATGTCGGTGGAAAGCTTGGTGGTGCCTGCCATGTCAAGGTAGGCATCTGAGTTCTCATTGCCAAAGTCCATGGTGTAGAGGTTCAGCTTTACCACCACCTTGCCGTCCCCGTTCCGGTCTTCGCCGTAGGCGGCAAGGGCGTCCTGCAGGGCGGTCTGGGTGGCCTCCGGCAGGTAGTGGGGGGCCACCACGGCCACGTTATAGTCTGCATGGACGGTAAAGAAATACTGCCCGATGAAGTTGTAGCCGAAGAACACCACGATGATGCCGATGATGATGACCCACTTGAGGTTATAATCCCACCAGTTGGCCCAGCGTTCCTTGCGGGTGTACTGGCGCTGTTTGCGGGGCTGGAGGTCTTTGGGGTCGATATCGCGTTCGTAACGGTAGCTTGCCATGGGGCAGTTCCCTCCAAGTTCTGATTTACAGCTGTGCCAGAATGGCCTGACGCACAGCGTCCGGCAGCTGCTTCTGCTCGGCCTTGCTCATGCCTGCAGTCCGGATGGGCGGCAGCACCTTGATATGCACGCTGCCCGGATGGCACAGGTTGCCATTGTTCTCAAACAGGGCACGTGCACCGGTAATGGCCACCGGAACCACCGGTGCGCCGGTCTTGACGGCAATGCGGAATGCACCGGCCTTGAACTCACCGGCACCGCCCTCTTCTCCCTTGTAGCGGGTGCCCTCCGGGAAAATGACGAAGCTCTTGCCGCTCTCCACAATGGCAGTGGCGTCGTTCAGGGCGCGCACGGATGCCCGCAGGTCGTCGCGCTGCACGAACACGCAGCCCAGCAGCTTCATCCAGCGGTTCAGCAGCGGGATCTTTTCCAGCTCTTCCTTGGCAAGGATGCCGTGGGGCTTATCCAGACTGGCCAGCAAAAGCGGGATGTCGTAGTAGCTGCGGTGGTTGCCCACGAACACGCAGGCCGTATCTTTGGGGATATTCTCAAGGCCCTCCACGCTCAGGAAAACGCCGGTCACCTTTAAAATGCCCCGGCTCCAGTGCGGGATATGCTTGTTGACGAGCTCTTCCACCAGCTGCATGTCGCCTGCAGCCAGAGCGCGTTCCGCCCGGCGCAGCACGCCATAATGGACGATCATATAACCAAATAAGTAGATAAACATCGCAATCGTGCGAAAAATACTCATTGTGTTTTCCTCCCTTCGGCAAAATATACCATTGTCATTGTATCACACTTTTTGTAAAAAGGGGAGAAATAACACTTTTTTTACAAATCGGAGGATCTGCGGTCTTGCAAAATTGACAAAATGCGGGTATATTTATAGTTGTAAAGCCAGCACAATGGCACTTTCTGCACGAAATGCTTTCTGCCGGCCCAATGGATGAAGAGAGAGGTACCATACGAACATGGGTTTATTTCCTTCCGCAAATGACTTCAAGGCCGGTAAGGGCGTTGAAAAGGATGCTCCCCGCAAGACCGGCGTGGGCCGTTTTTTTGAGCTTGTGGGCCGTGATATGAACGGCATGTTCCTTGCAAACCTGCTGGCCTGCATCGGCTTTCTGCCGGTGATCTGTCTGGTGTACATCGGCTTTCTGGCAAACAGCCTGCCTGTCATGCTGGCAAGCGCGGTGGTAGGCGGCATTCTGGCCGGGCCTGCGCTGGCTGGCATGTACGATACCGTGCTGCGTGCCCTGCGTGACGAAGCCGGTTACTGGTGGGTGACCTATCGCCGTGCCTTCAAGCGCAACTTCAAGGCCAGCATTGCGCCGGGCATCTTCTACTGTGTGGTGGTCACGGCGCAGATCTTCCTTGTGTATTTCTGCTTCAATATGCTGAGCAAGGGCACCAATGTGGGCGTGCCGCTGTGGGTGGCCACGGTGCTGAACCTGCTCATCTTCCAGATGCTGTTCGCCTATATGTGGCCGCAGGTGGTGCTGCTGGATCAGCCCTTCAGCCTGACCGTGAAAAACAGCATCAACTGCATGATCGCGTTCCTGCCCCACGCACTGGCGGCGGCCATCGTGCAGATCCTGTTCTGGGGCGTGGTGATCCTGTGCATGCCGCTGGGCCTGCTGCTCATGCTGATCTTCGGCTTCTGGTTCGTGACCGAAGTATCCTGCCAGATCATCTACGGCGATATTGAAAAGGTGTTCCACATTGAGGAGAGCATCCGCAAAATGAAGGATGCCGAGCTGGAAGCCGCCCTCAAAGAGGACTACGGCGAAAGCACCGACGACACCGAAGAGTAAATTTGAACTTCCGCAAAGGAGAGGTGCTCCATGGAACAACGGAATAATCTGGTTTTGCAGGGCACCGAGACCTTCTCCCGCGGGCAGCTGGACAATGTGGCACTGGACGGCGGTGCACTGGTGCTGGACAGCGTGGCGGGCCGCTGCCTGCAATACGGCAGCTACACCACGCCGGAATTTGCCATGCCGGCCTTCTGCAACCTGAATGTCAGCTGGAACGCCTTTGCGCCCCACAACACCATGGTGGAGGTGCGCTGCCGGGTATATGCCGGAGGAAACTGGACCGGCTGGATGAGCTTTGGCAAGTGGGCACCGGGCTACCCCCGCTGCAGCTGCAATTCCCAGAGTGACGACGGCATGATCTTCCTCATGGGCGATACTGTGACTGTGGCAACGCCCGGCGGCGGCACCGGCGTGCAGCTGCAGGTGAACCTTTCCACCAACGATGACAAGGTCTCGCCCGCAGTGCGCCTGCTGGCCGCGGCAGTGCGGCCGCTGGCGTGGGAAAAGCACAATGGCCACCCGCTGAACCGGCAGCTCTATCTGCCGGAATACTGCCTTTCCGCCCACGATCCCAGCTTTGGGCGCACCATGGACCTGCCGCTGGTCATGGCGGCACTGATGAACTGCTGGGGCGAGGATGTCCTGCCCGAAGAAGTGGCCTATGTGATGGAGGACATGGCCCACAGCACCACCGCCAATGCGGCCTTTGCGGCTGCTGCCGCCGGCTGCTGCGGCTACCCCTGCTGGCAGGCATGGATGGACCTTGCCGACCTGCGTGCCCAGATCCACGATGACTGCTGTGTGGCAGTGCAGGTGGAGCGGCGCATCCGCGGCCAGCGGGACCCGGTGCGGGTCTGGATGGGCCTGCGCGGCTTTGGCCACGACGATGCCGTAATGGCAGATTATGTGCTGCTGAACGACCCCACCGCAGATTCCAACGGCGCAGTGAACTGCACCATGGCACTGGTGGACTTTATGCGTTACTTTACCGGGCGCGCCATCGCCCTGCGGGCGAAACCCCGCGATGTTGCCGCCAACCGTCCGCTGCGGATGCGCTGCGAGCTGGTGCCCGGCGAGACGGCAGACGTTTATTATTTTGAGCAGCGCGGCGTGAAGGACCCGCTGCCGGAAGGCTTTTCCGGCTGGGTGGCCTGTGCGTGCCACGACGGTGTGGCCCACGCCACCACCGCCCACCGCAGCTTCTGCCGGATGGAGCGCACGCCGGAGGGCGGCATCCGCTTCCCGGAAAAGATCATGGCCGCAGGCTGCCGCTGCAGCGTGTATGCAGTGGACCAGACCGGTGCCATGCGCGTGGCGGAGGTGCGGCTGCCAAAGCCGCGCCCCACGCCGGAGCAACCTGTTTCCCAGGCACAGGAAAAGCCGGCGGAATGACCGGCCCGACCCAAAGCCTTTGGGCTATAGATCAAGACATAGGAGGAACACATTATGGCAAAGACGATCATCACTTTGGGACGTGAATACTGCACGGGCGGCCGCTACATCGCTGAAGATGTGGCAAATGCGCTGGGCATCAAGCTTTACGACAAAGAGCTGATCACCATGGCAGCAAAGCACTCCGGTCTTTCGGAAGAAGCTGTTGCCGCCAGTGAAAAACGGCATACTCACAGCCTGCTGTACAGTCTGTACACCATGGGCAATGAGCTGCCGCTGGGCGATCAGGTGTTCATTCTTCAGAGCCGCATCATCAAGCAGCTGGCCGAGGAAGGCCCCTGCGTGATCCTGGGCCGCTGCGGCGACTATGTGCTGCGTGAGCGCAAGGATGTGCTGCGCGTGTTCGTGTACGCCCCCAAGGAGTGGCGGCTGGAATACGCAAAGACCAATCCTCTGGTCAAGGCCAAGGACGAAAAGGGCATCAAGGACGAGGTGGAAAAGACCGACCGCAACCGTTCTGCCTACTACAACTACTACACCCAGAACCGCTGGGGTGATGCCCACAACTATGATCTGGCCATCAACGCTGCTCTGGGCCGCGAGACCTGCGTGAAGATGATCCTGGACGCAGCCGCCGCCAAGGAGAAGAACCTTGGCTGACCGCCCGGGCACTTCAAAATAAAACAACGATGATTCGTGGGTAGGGTGCTTTTGCACCCTGCCCACGTTTCGGGCAACGGCGACGACCGCGGCCTGCGGCCGAAACAGGGAGGAGCCGTTGGGGCAGCGGCCAGCAGGACACGAGTGCCGCATGGGCGGTCACGAAGTGGACGCTGGGAGCCGCAACCCGGGCGCTGATGCCGTTTCCGGTTTTCAGAAGCCCTGCCAGCTGCACAAGTGCGGCAATCTGTCTCTAGCAAACCCATCCCAATGTAAAAAAGGAGCAAACGTGGAAACAAAGCAACCCCAAACCTCTCCCGCCCAAACGCGGGAAAACATTATGGGCACCATGGAGATCAACCCTCTGCTGGTCAAGCTGAGCGTGCCCATGATGATCTCCATGCTGGTGCAGGCGCTTTACAACGTGGTGGACTCGGTGTTCGTGTCCCATGTGAGTGAAAGTGCCCTCACCGCTGTGTCCCTCGCCTTCTCGCTGCAGAATGTGATGATCGCTGTGGGCGTGGGCACCGGCGTAGGCGTGAACGCCATGCTGTCCAAAAGTCTGGGCGAAAAGAACCAGAGCCGTGCCAATGCCACGGCAAAAAACGGCATCTTTCTTTCGCTGTGCAGCTTCGTGGTGTTCCTCGTCATTGGCCTTACCTGCATGAAGCCCTATTTCTATGCACAGACCAGTGATGCAGCTATTGCGCAGCAGGGCATCCAGTATCTTTCGGTGTGCTGCATCTTCAGTCTGGGCCTTTTCACCCAGACCATGGGCGAAAAGCTGCTGGCCGCTACCGGCCGCACCCACCTGAGCATGATCAGTCAGCTGGTGGGTGCCGTGGTGAACATCATTCTGGACCCCATCTTCATCTTTGGCTACTGCGGTGAGGCCCTCAGTGGTACCACCGGCGCAGCTGTGGCAACGGTCATCGGTCAGTTCTGCGGCGCAGGCATGACCCTGTTCTTCAACCTGAACAAAAACCCAGATATCCAGATCAGCTTCAAGGGCTTCCGCCCCAGTGCAGAGACCATTGGCCGCATCTACACGGTGGGCCTGCCCAGCATTGCCATGCAGTGCGTGGGCAGCCTGATGACCTTTGGCATGAACCTGATCCTCATGAGCTTCTCGGCCACGGCGGTGGCGGTGTTCGGTGTGTACTTCAAGCTGCAGAGCTTCGTGTTCATGCCCATCTTTGGCTTGAACAACGGCATGGTGCCCATCATCAGCTACAACTACGGTGCCCGCAGACCGGACCGCGTGAAAAAAAACCATCAAGCTGGCAGTCTGCTATGCCGAGTGCATCATGCTCATTGGTTTCTGCATCTTCCAGTTCGCGCCGGATAAGGTGCTGGGCATCTTTGCGGCCAGTGATGCCATGCTGGCCATTGGCATCCCGGCCATGCGCATCATCTGCCTGCATTTCCTGTTGGCGGGTGCCAGCATCGTGCTCAGCTCGGTGTTTCAGGCACTGGGCAACGGTGTGTTCAGCCTGATCGTTTCGGTCTGCCGTCAGCTGTTCGTGCTGCTGCCGGCCGCATGGCTGCTGGCACAGACCGGCAACGTCAACAATGTCTGGTGGGCCTTCCTCATCGCTGAGATCGTCAGTGTCCTGCTGAGCCTTGGCTTCTACGCCCGCATCAACAAAAACATCATTGCCCCCATGTATTCCCCTGCCGAATGAGGGGCATGAAAAACTGTCCCTGCAAAGGAAAGGAACGTGATCTCTATGGTAAAAAAGCTCAAATGGAATCTGGTGCTCATGAGTGCGCTGTATCTGGGTCTGGGCGTTTTTCTGCTCATGAAGCCCACCACGGCCCTGAACATCGTGTGCTATGCGCTGGGCGCTGTGGTGCTGGCCTGCGCGGCGGTGCAGCTCATCCGCTATTTTGTGGTGGAACGCGGTGTGTTCCAGAGCCAGCTCACCCTGATTTCCGGCATCATCTGTCTGGCATTGGGTGCGTTCCTGATCCTGCGCAGCGACATCGTGGTGAGTATCCTGCCCATCGTGTTCGGCCTGTTCGTGATCTTTGACAGCATCAGTCGTGTGCAGAACGCACTGGACCTGCGCCGCTGCGGCTATTCCAGCTGGAAGAGCTTTCTGCTGCTGCCGGTGCTCAGCGTGGTGCTGGGCGTTATCATGATCCTGAACCCCTTCGGCACCATGGAAACGCTGGTCATGGCCATTGGCATCATCCTGATCGTGGAGGGGTCCATCAACCTGCTCAGCGCCCTGTACACGGTGCTGGCCGTGCGCCGTTTTGCCAAGCTGCACCCGGAGACTCAGTCCATGCTGGAGTCCCTGACCGGTGAAGACCTGAACGGCGACGGCGTAGTCGCCCCGGATGTGACCCGCACCGATGCCGAGGCCAGCGCTGTGGAGCTGGATGAGGTGGACGAGAGCGCCACTGTGGAACAGGAGAACGAGAAATAAACCCTCTCAGGCGCTCCACGCCAGCTCTCCCGAAGGGCGAGCTTAATGCGCTGTTTTGATGACGTTTTCCTCATACTGTGAAGAAGGCGTGCCCTTTCTTCCGCAGAAAAAGCTCCCCCCTCGGGGGAGCTGGCAACGCCGTCAGGCGTTGACTGAGAGGGTTTTATACTAACGACTAGCAAAGGAAAAAGAGAATGGAAAAGTATGATCTGATCATTGTCGGTGCCGGCCCGGCTGGCAATTTTTACCGCTGTGGAGCTGCTGCGCCACGGCAGCAAAAAGAAGATGCTGCTGGTGGAAAAGGGCAAGCCCGTGGAAAAGCGCCACTGCCCCAAAGCCGAAGTGGGCCACTGCGTCAACTGCCGCCCCACCTGCGCCATCACCACCGGCTTTTCCGGTGCAGGTGCCTTCTCGGATGGCAAGCTGAGCCTCTCCTATGAGGTGGGCGGCGACCTGCCCACCCTGATCGGAGAGGAGTTTGCGCAGAAGCTTATCGACTACACCGACAAGATCTATCTTGAGTTCGGCGCAGACCCCCATGTGGAGGGCATCTACACCGGCGAGGAGATCAAGGAGATCCGCAAGAACGCCATCCATGCCGGCCTGAAGCTGGTGGACTGCCCGATCCGCCATCTGGGCACAGAGAAGGCGCAGCAGCTGTATCTGGCCATCCAGAACTATCTGGCCGACAACGGCGTGGAGATGCTGTTCAATACCGAGTGCGAGAACATCATCCTTGAGAACGAGGAGTGCAAGGGCGTGCTGCTGAAGGACGGCGATCAGGTCCGGCCTGTGTATGCGGATACCGTGGTCATTGGCACCGGCCGCCGCGGTGCGGACTGGCTGGAAAAGCTCTGCGCCGAGCACCACATTGCCCACAAGCCCGGCACCGTGGACATCGGTGTGCGCGTGGAGTGCCGCAACGAGGTCATGGAAAAGGTGAACAAGGTGCTGTATGAGTCCAAGCTCATCGGCTACCCCAAGCCCTGGAAGAACAAGGTGCGCACCTTCTGCCAGAACCCCGGCGGCTTTGTGGCACAGGAAAACTACGACAATGACCTGGCCGTGGTCAACGGCCACAGTTTCAAGGAAAAGAAGAGTCCGAACACCAACCTTGCCATTCTGGTGTCTCACAACTTCACCGAACCCTTCAACCAGCCCATCGCCTATGCTCAGAAGGTGGGCGAGCTGACCAACATGCTGGGTGCAGGCCACATCATGGTGCAGCGCTACGGCGACATTCTGGACGGCAAGCGCACCTGGCAGAAGGAGCTGGCCCAGTCCAACGTGAAGCCCACCCTGAAGGATGCCGTGGCCGGTGACATCACCGCCGCCATGCCCTACCGTGCCATGACCAACATCATCGAGTTCATCAAGATGCTGGACATGGTGGTGCCCGGCTTTGCCGCCAACGAGACCCTGCTGTACAGCCCGGAGCTGAAGTTCTACTCCAACAAGGTGAAGATGGACGAGAACCTCGACACCAACATCAAGGGCCTGCACTGCCTGGGCGACTCCTCCGGCTGGACCCGCGGCCTGATGATGGCGTCCGTCATGGGCGTGCTCATGGGCCGGAAGCTGGCTGAAAAAGAAGCTGCTGCGTACCAATAAATCCGCAACGAATCGACGGTCCGCGATTTTTTATGGTTGTCTTTTAGCCCTCGATGAGCTCCACGGTCTTCATCTTGACCGGGGTGGTGGGCTTGTCGTTCCAGTCGGTGCGCACAGCGGCGATCTTGTCCACGACATCCATGCCGGCCACGACCTTGCCAAAGGCGGCATACTGGCCGTCCAGATGGGGTGCGTCCTTGTGCATGATGAAGAACTGGCTGCCTGCGCTGTTGGGGTTCATGCTGCGGGCCATGCTGATGACACCACGGGTGTGCTTGAGCGGGTTGTTCACGCCGTTAGCAGCAAACTCACCCTTGATGTTCCAGCCCGGGCCGCCGGTGCCGTTGCCCAGCGGGCAGCCGCCCTGGATCATAAAGCCGGGGATCACGCGGTGGAAGGTCAGGCCGTTGTAAAAGCCCTCGCTGACCAGCTTTTTGAAATTCTCACAGGTGATGGGGGCAACTTCCTCGTTCAGCTCGATGTCGATGATGCCGCCGTCTTCCATAGTAATGCGAACCATAACGCTACAATACTCCTTTTGTGTTGACCCCGCAGCGGGGGTGTGTGCGGCAGAGATGTCTGCCGGATATCTCTTATAGTATACCATAGCTTTTGCCTGTTGCAACGGCGCAGATGCAACGTTTTTGTTAAAAATCGGCTAAAGTTCCGTAATGCAACCAGAGTTTACACGCCGGTTGGTGGACGCAACCGGCATTTTTTGCTATGATTGTGCCAGCAAAAACACAAGCCGTTCCGATAAAGGAGGAAACAGTATGGATACGAAAAGCCTGATTTTTTACAGAGTGATCCAGGGCATTGGTTTTATGACAGCGATCCTGCGGCTCCTGGCTCCGGTGGCAGTCATCATTGCACTGTGGCTGCTGTACCGCATCGCCCGCAATCTGGAAAAGCCGCCCAAACTCACGGAGGAAGTCAAGATCGTGCGCAAGTCGCTGTCCGAGATGCTCCGGGAGAACCGTGCCCGCTGCAAGATGACCCAGGAATTTGTGGCGGAGAGCATCGGCGTCAGCCGACAGGCGGTGTCCAAATGGGAAAAAGGCACCTCGGAGCCGAACACTTCCAACCTGATGGCGCTGGCAAAGCTCTACGGCATCCCGGCCGAGGATCTGCTCCGGGGCGTGGAGAGTGCACTGGAAGAACAGAAAAAATCATAACTCGCTGCGCATCTCCACCATATCGGCCCAGAACCGTTTGGGGCAGTGGGTCATGCGGCCTTTTTCGTTGTGCCGGGCCTGAATTTCCAATGTCCGGTAAAACTGGGTCCACAGCGCCTGAAACTGCTGCTCCCGCGCGCTGGGCGGCGGCAGCTCCAAAGGCGCTGCCAGTTCCAGCAGCCGGGTGCCGTGCTTTTCGTGCAGCAGCACCGCCTGATGGACGGCATCGTAGATCATAAAGTCCTCCTCCGGAAAGCGTCCGCAGAAGTGCGGGCGCAGCAGGGGGAGGATATAATTTTTGGGGTGGATGACCGCGCCCAGCATCCCGTCGTGCTCCTCGAACCGCACAAAGCCCTGGAACTTGTCTACCTCCCAGTCCAGACTTTTTTTCATGGCGTAGAGGGGCGCGACCACCGGGTGCCCCTCCCGCTTGACCGTGCCCGGACCCAGCGCAAAAGCCAGATGCAGAAAGCGGAGCAGCAGCAGCTCCTTGTCCTCCTGCCCGGAGAGAAAATCCCGGCTGACGAGGTACTCGGTCTCTGCGCCCAGCTTTTTGCCAAAGCTGGCAAATACCCGGCGGGCAATGGCGGGGTCGGTGGAGATCTCCTTGACCGGGTAGAGGGTGGCCGTTTCCCGCTGGGGCGTCCACACCGCAAAGGGAAGCTCGTGCTGGGCAAAGCTCTCGTACACGCAGCACAGAAAGCCCTCAAAGCTGCCGTCATACAGGTAGACCACGTCGGCATCGTGCAGCTTGCGTGCCCCCTTGGGGCTTACAGCGCTTTGGCAAGACATTGCACTGCCTCCTCCCGTACCATGCGGACAGCCGCCCGGGGCGGCACGCCCTGCCCGATAAGATTGTCCACGGCAGGCGGGCTGAACAGGCTCAGCTGCTCGCAGCTGCCGCTGAACACGTTGGGGTCGATGAGCGCCCGGGTGATGCACTCCCGCCCGGCGCTGCCGCGCCCCGGGTGTGCCCCGGCAAAGCCCCGGCAGGTGATGAAATACTGTGCCCGCTTGAGCACCACCCCCATGCGCTTGAGCTCGTCCAGCCCCAGCGCCGCCTGCTTGCGGGCGCGCCAGATGCGCCGGGCGCTTTTGGGGCCGATGCCCGGCACCCGCAGCAGCATCTCGAAGGGGGCGCGGTTCACATCCACCGGGAACAGCCCATAGTGCTGCACCGCCCAGTTGCACTTGGGGTCCAGATAGGGGTTGAAGTTGGGATTATCCTGATCTAAAATTTCGTCTGCCTCGAACTGGTAGAACCGCAGCATCCAGTCTGCCTGATACAGCCGGTGTTCCCGCAGCAGGGGCGGTTTGGTGTCCAGCGCGGGCAGGCGGGTGTCCTCGGCCACCGGGATGTAAGCCGAGTAGAACACCCGCTTGAGGCTGTACTTCTGGTACATGCCCTCGGTGAGCTTTAAAATGTGGTAGTCCGTTTCCGGCGAGGCCCCCACGATCATCTGGGTGCTCTGCCCGGCGGGAGCAAACTTCGGCGCGTGACGGTACAGGGTGAGCTCTTCCCGGCTGGCGGCACCGGACACCGCGATCTGCTTCATGGGCCGGAAGATGGAGTGCCGCCCCTTGTCCGGGGCCAGCAGATTCAGGCTGCGCTCGCTGGGCAATTCCACATTCACGCTCAGGCGGTCGGCGAGGTACCCCAGCTGCTGCAGAAGCTCCGGGCTGGTGCCGGGGATGGCCTTGGCGTGGATGTAGCCGCCAAAGCGGTATTCGCCCCGCAGCAGCCGCAGGACCGCCAGCATCCGCTCGGTGGTGTAGTCCGGGGTGCCCAGCACCGCGCTGGACAGGAACAAGCCCTCGATGTAGTTGCGGCGGTAGAACTCCATGGTCAGCTCGGCCAGCTCCCGGGGCGCAAAGGTGGCGCGGGGGATATCGTTGGACTTGCGGTTGACGCAGTAGCCGCAGTCGAAGGAGCAACAGTTGGTCATCAGCACCTTGAGCAGGCTCACACAGCGGCCATCGGCGGTAAAGGCGTGGCAGCACCCCGGTGCATAGCAGCTGCCCACGGTTCCGGCCCGCGCCGTGCGGGAAGCCCCGCTGGAGGTGCAGGCTACGTCGTATTTGGCGCTGTCGGCCAGAATGGTCAGCTTATCCATGAGTGTCTGTTCCATAAAAATGCACCCCCGAACGGAAAAAAGAGTATAAAAGAAAAAGCCATACGCAAAACTGCAAATGGCTTTTGATTCAAAAAACAGATGCATGCAGAAAACCTGTTTGCTCGCTCTTTTCGTGAAAATGTGTTTGGAGTGGCCCGCAGGCCACGACAAACACGAAATAAAAAACAAATTTTCCGCTGAATATGGCCAGAGTGAAACGGAGACCATTTTAAAATAGAAGATTTACCACTTGGCCTTGGTCTCCACCACGCGGCCGGCGATGTGCAGGTGGTTCAGGTCCTCGCCCTTGATCACCAGTTCGTTGTAGGCGGGGTTGAAGGGCTGCAGCACCACACAGTTGCCGCGCTGGATGTAGCGCTTCAGGGTGCCCTCGCCCTCGTCGCCGTAGATCAGCACGCCCAGGTCGCCGTTTTCCAGCGTGTCCTGCTTGTGCACCAGGGCCAGGTCACCGTCCTGGATGCGGGGCTCCATGCTGTCACCGCGCACCACCAGATAGAAATAGTTGGAGGGATCCTTCACGCGGGCATACTCCTGCCCGTAGTCTTCCTCAAAGGCCAGAGCACCGTAACCGGCCTTCACGGTGCCGATCACCGGGATCAAGCTCTCGGAATAGCTGCCAAAGAAGCGCTCTTCCGGGGCGGACACGTTGCTCACCGGGCGGTACAGCCCCAGCAGATAGTCTGCCGTGGTGTTCAGCAGCTCCGCGATGCGGGCCACGGTGGAAGGGTCGGGGGAGGACTTGCCGCTTTCCCACTTGCCGACGGCCTGCTGGGTCACGCCGAGCTTTGCGGCGAGTTCTGCCTGGCTCACGCCCTGTTTTTTGCGGCACTGCTTCAATAGCTCTGAAAACGACATGGTAATTCTCCTTTACATCCAGAGGGGGATTCGTTTGATGGTTTTATTATACAACAAAAAGGTGTTTCTGTAAAGAGCTTTCTGCAAGCGGAGCAAAAAAAGGTTGTGGGTGGCGGCGGCTTTTCCCACCATCCTGAAAAAATTTGCAGAAAGGCTTGACAGCACGCGGCAAATCTGGTAAATTAAATAGGCATTCGACACGGCGTAAGGCGAGTGTCCACAAGGAGAGATGTCCGAGTGGTTTAAGGAAGCAGTCTTGAAAACTGCCGTACGGCAACGTACCGTGGGTTCGAATCCCACTCTCTCCGCCATTTTTTATTGAATAAGTGTAACGCACTTTGCTCTGGAGTAGTACTCAAGAGGCCGAAGAGGCGCCCCTGCTAAGGGCGTAGGTCGTCTAAACAACGGCGCGAGGGTTCAAATCCCTCCTACTCCGCCAAGAAAAAGCTCGATGATCCATTGAGATCACCGGGCTTTTTCCATTTTTGTGCGCAAAAAAGAAGGGCACCGGCTTTTGAAAGGCCGGTGTCCTTTTCCGCGTCACAGCAGCAGGTTGGTGATGCAGGCCAGCAGGGCCAGATGCACCGGGTAGAACCAGTAAAAGGCCTTTTTTTGCAGCGGACTGCACGCACCGCGCTGTCCGTTATAGAACCAGACCAGCACAAAGGCCAGCGGGGCGGTGAGCTCGAACAAAAACAGCGCTGCGCCCGCAAGGCACTGCCGCTTGCGGTTTGCGCGGGTGAGGTATAAGGCGCAGATGATCAGCACGCCGATGGCGTTGTAGTCGGTATTGGCAGCCAGCGCCAGCGCAGCGCAGCCCCCGGCACACAGGATGCCCTGCCAGCCGGGCAGGCCGTTTTCCTTTTCAAAGTGCTTGAGTCCTGCCATGGCCAGCACGCCCAGCGCCAGCGTCCAGTAAACATTCTGCGCGCCCGGGAAAAAGGGGGTGCGGAAGAACGCAAGGTCAAAGGGCACCTCGCTCAAAAGGCCGAACAGCACCAGCCGCCCAAGGTAGCCTTTGACGTTGTGGGTGTGCACAAAGCCCTCCACCAGCAAAAAACAGAACAGCGGAAAGGCCAGCCGTCCGGTGAAGCGCAGCACCATGTCCAGCCGGTACAGCGGGTAGGCAGAAAGGGTGTCTTGGGAGAGGGTGCCGGCGTCCAGCCCGGGCGTAAGGATGCCCGCCTCGATGCAGGACGCGCCGATGTGGTCCACCAGCATGGTGATGCAGGCAATGGTTTTAAGAGTGGTGCCGCTGAAGGTGCGGCGCGGGGAAAGTGCAGTCATAAAGAACACCTCGTTCAGTTTGCAAAAAATCGTTACAGGAACTATAACGAAGGAAAGGCGGCGTTTCCTGCAGAAATCGCGGCAAAATCTGCACAGAGCGTGCAAAAATCGGGGCAAAAACGCTTGACAGAAAAGGTGCGGGATAGTACAATCAAGAAGATAATTGAATTGTCTTAAACGAAAGATGAAAAAGATTCACAGAGAATCGGGCGTCTCCGAACCAGAATAATCAGGAAGGAGGCTTTGGGGCATGACGCTTTTTTCCTACGAGATCTTCGATGCAGTGGCACGGCAGGGCAGCTTCAACAAAGCGGCCCAGCAGCTGCATCTGACCCCTTCGGCCATCAGCCACGCCATTGCCGTGATGGAGGAGGAACTGGGCTTTGCCCTGTTCAACCGCGGCAAAAACGGCGTATCCATGACCAGTTATGGTGCTTCGCTGTACCCGTCCATCCGTGCGGTGCTCAACAGTGACGAGGCACTCAAGCAGAGCATTGCCCGCCTGAACGGCCTGGAAAAAGGCAAGGTGAAGCTGGGTGCATTCAACTCGGTGTGCGCTTCGCTGCTGCCGGGCCTGCTCAAGAGCTTCGCGGCCCAGTACCCTCAGATCGAAATTGAAGTGTATCAGGGCACCTACGACGATGTCAAGGAGTGGCTGCGCACCGGGCAGGTGGACATTGCGTTCCTTTCCTCCACCTGCAAGGAGGAATTCAACCTCACCGAGCTGTTTCGGGAGCCGCTGCTGTGCATCGTGCCGCAGGACTGGCCCGAACCCCAGGACGGCGTGATGACCCCTGCTCTGATGAACGGCCAGAGCTTTGTGGTGCAGTGCGATGCCACCGACGCCGAGATGCGGCAGTTCCTCAAGAAGTACAAGATCAGCACCGAGCGCCGCTGCCACGTCATCGACGACCAGTCCAACATCGCCATGGTGGAGGCCGGACTGGGCATTTCCATCATGCCGCAGATGCTGCTGCGCGACTGCAAGGCCGCCGTCAAGGTGTATCCCATCGAGCCGGAGGAGTACCGCGTGGTGGGCTTGGCCGTGCAGCGCCCGGCCTCCATGGCTCCCGCCGTGGAGCAGATGTTCCACCACATCGTGGACTACTGCCGTCAGCTGGAGCTGCCCCTGTGACCTGTTCAGTATAACACAAAGCGGCCGGTGCGGGAAACACCGGCCGCTTTTGCATAAAACAAAAACCTTTGCTGCCGGAGTGAAGGTTTCTGCACGGCGTTGCTTTACACTGCCAGAAATTTCCGGTATAATGAAGGGTAGAACAGAGCAAAACGCCAAAGGAAGAGGTTTTTATGGAGACTGCGGGGTACGATTCCAGCCGGCCGCTGGCCGAACAGGTTGCACAGCGGATCAAGGACTACATTCTGGAAGAAAAACTGAAGAGCGGCGACAAGCTGCCCACTGAAACAGCGCTTGCCCGCGAGATGGGTGTGGCACGCAGTACCGTGCGCGAGGCCATCAAGCGGCTGGAGTCACAGAACATTCTGACCGTGCGCCACGGCGCGGGCTCTTTTGTGACCGACCAGCCCGGCCTGGCGGATGACCCGCTGGGGCTGGATTTCATTGAGGACAAGGAGCGTCTGGCCTTCGACCTGCTGGAGGTGCGTAACATCATCGAGCCGGCCATTGCCGCGCTGGCGGCGCGCCATGCCACCCCGGAGGACATCGCCGAGATGGAATCGCTGTACAACCTCATGGAATACCACATCCTGCATGGGCAGGACTATCTGGACGAGGATATGAAGTTCCACCGGACCATTGCCCGCGCCAGCGGCAATCTGGTGGCTCCCCAGCTGGCTCCCATCATCACGGCGTCGGTGGAGGTGTTCACCGAGGGTACCCACCGCGCTCTGCTGCAGGAGACCCTGGACACCCACAAGGCTGTACTGGAGGCCATCAAGTGCGGCGACAGCACCTGGGCACGGGATGCCATGACCCTGCACCTTTCCTACAACCGCGACCTGTACCGGAAGATGCACCGCGCCCGCAGCGGTGAACCGCCCCTTGCTCCCAAAGTGCCGGAATGGGTGCTGCAGCTCAAGGAGCTGGCCAAGCCCGAAGAACCGGAAGAAAAAGAGTAAATCGAACGCAAACAGCCCGCATGACGGAGCACGATGCTCCTGCCATGCGGGCTGTTTTTCTGTGTTAACTCAGGCGGCGGGATGCATTACCACTCGGCAACGCTGCCGTCCTTGTGACGCCAGACGGGGTTCTTCCACTCGTGCGGGGTCTTGTTCTCCTCCAGCACCAGTTCCTTGTTGACGTCCACGCCCAGACCGGGACGGACGGGCAGCTGCACGCGGCCGTCCACGAACTTGAAGTCGTCCTGGTTCTTGACATAGTCCAGCACGCTCTTGCCCACGTTGTAGTGGATGCCGATGCTCTGCTCCTGGATCACGGCGTTGTAGCAGGTGGCGTCCACGTTCAGGCAGCTGGCCAGAGCGATGGGGCCCAGGGGGCAGTGAGGAGCCAGGGCAACGTCGTAGGCTTCGGCCATGGAGGCGATCTTCTTGACCTCGGTCAGGCCGCCGGCGTGGCTCAGGTCGGGCTGGATGATGTCCACGCCGCCGGCCTGCAGCAGGCGCTTGAAGTCATACTTGGTGAACAGACGCTCGCCGGTGGCAATGGGCACATTGCAGGCAGCGGCGATCTCCTTGAATACCTCCATGTTCTCGCACAGGACGGGCTCCTCGATGAACATGGGGTCGAACTCTTCCAGCTTCTTGGCCAGGACCTTTGCCATGGGCTTGTGCACACGGCCGTGGAAGTCGATGGCGATGCCGAAATACTTGCCGCAGCTCTCCCGGATGGCGGCCACGCGCTCCAGAACGGCGTCCACCTTGTCGTAGGTGTCGATCATCTGCAGCTCTTCGGTGGCGTTCATCTTGATGGCGGTAAAGCCGGCATTCTTGCGCTCCAGAGCAGCAGCGCCCACGTCGCTGGGGCGGTCGCCGCCGATCCAGCTGTACACGCGCATGTTGTCGCGGCAGGCACCGCCCATGAGCTGGTAGACCGGGGTGTTGAAGAACTTGCCCTTGATGTCCCACAGGGCCTGATCAATGCCGGCAATGGCGCTCATCAGCACGCCGCCGCCGCGGTAGAACCCGGCGCGGTACAGCACAGCGGAAAAGTCCTCAATGCGCATGGGGTCCTTGCCGATGAGGTAGGGCTTCATCTCCTGGACACAGGCCAGAACGGTGGCGCAGTGGCCTTCCAGCACGGGCTCGCCCCAGCCGGTCAGGCCCTCGTCGGTCACGATCTCAACAAAGCCCCAGCGGGGACGGACGGTATAGGTGTTGACTTCAACGATTTTCATGGGAAATCATCCTTTCTCTTGTATTGCAGAAGGTTTCAATGGGTTCAGGTTCAGCGCTGGATCTGGTCCACCATGCCGCGGACGTAGGCGGCGCAGGCTTCCCAGTCGTTGGCGGCCACGGCGTCCTTGGGCATCAGGCTGGAGGCCAGGCCCACGCTGATGCAGCCGGAGTCAAAGAACTCGCGGATGTTGGCGGGGCTCACGCCGCCGATGGCCATGTAGTTGGTGCCGTCAAAGGGGCCCTGCAGGTCCTTGACGTAGTGGCGGGGCATGCTGCCGGCCGGGAACAGCTTCATGGTCTTGTAGCCGAACTGCAGGCTGGTGGCCACGTCGGTGGGGGTCAGCACGCCGGGCAGCAGGGCGATGTCGTTCTCGGCGCAGTAGCTGAACACATCCAGCGGGGTGCCGGGGGTCAGAAGGAACTGTGCACCGGCGTCCAGAGCGGCTTTGCAGCGCTCCACGGTGATGGCGGTGCCGGCACCCACGGTGCAGCGGTCCCCGAAATGGGTGCGCAGCATCGTGATCTGCTCCAGGGCGTGGGGGCTATTCAGTGCCACCTCAAAGAAGGGGGCACCGCCCTGCACGGCGGCCTCGGCGTAATCAATGGTCTTTTCCAGCGGAACGTTGCGCAGGATGGCCAGCAGCGGATGCTTGGAAACCAGATCGTAAGTGTCCATACAAAAAAACTCCTTTCGGCAAAAAATGAAACCGGTGGTTTCAGCGGATCAGCGGTAGGTGATGGCAGCGCCGGTGAGGGCAGCTTCCATCTGGGCGGCGTCGGGGTAGCCCTCCACGTCGCCCGGGGTCTGGGTGGCCAGGGCGCCGCAGATGGCACCCATGCGGCCTGCGGTGACCACATCGCGGCCCTGCAGGATGCCGGCCAGGAAGCCGGCATTGAAGCCGTCACCGGCGCCGATGGGCTCAATGGGCTTACAGGGGTAGGGCGGCAGCTTTTCGCGGGTGGTCTTGTCGGCCACCCAGGCACCGTTGCCGCCGTCCTTGATGGCCACATACTGTGCGCAGCCGTCGCGGAACAGCAGATCGAAGATGGCGTCCGGGTCGCGCAGGCCGAACAGGGCGTCGGCCTCGTCCAGGCCCAGCAGCACGATCTCGCTCTGCAGGGTCAGCTCCCGGATCAGGGGGGCGTAGTCCTGCCCACGCCACAGCTTGCGGCGGATGTTGGGGTCAAAGCTGATGGCGACGCCTTTCTCCTTGGCCAGAGCAAAGGCGGCTTTGGTCATGGCCAGGCAGCTCTCGCTCAGCACGGGGGTGATGCCGCTCATGTGCAGCACCTTCACGCCGTCCAGCAGGGCGGGGGTCACGTCCTCGGAGCACAGGTGGCTGGCGGCGCTGTTCTCACGGTAGTAGAACACTTTGGTCTCGCCCACGCCGGTCTCCTTGAACATGATGCCGGTGCGGTGGTCGGGGTCGTAGATGACGCGGGAACAGTCCACGCCCTCGGCACGGAGCTGATTGCGGATGAAGCAGCCAAACTCGTCGGTGCCCAGGCGGCTGACCCAGGCGGCCTCCAGGCCCAGCTTTGCCAGACCCACGGCTACATTGCTCTCGGCACCGGCGGTGCGGATGCCGAAGTTCTGCACATAGCGCAGGGCACCCACGCTGTCCGGGGTGAAGGCGGCCATGGTTTCGCCGATGGTGATCAACTGAGGCATAAATAACACTCCTTTTCTTATAGGGCTCAGAACTGCAGTTCTACGCTGCAGAGCATTCGTTCGATCTGACGCCGGGCTTCGTCCAGCGCCTGCCGGGCGCTGGCGGCGGCAGCGTCGCTGTAGCGCTCCAGCGGGAAGGCGACGCTCAGCGCGGCCACCACTTTGCCGCTTTTGCGCAGCGGCACGCCGATGCAGCGGATGCCCCGGGTGCTCTCCTCACACTCGTAGGCAAAGCCACTGGCCCGGATCTCGGCCAGCTGGTCGGCCAGGAGGCGGAAGTCGGTGATGGTGTGCTCGGTCAGCGGGTACAGGCCGTCGTAATACAGGGCCTTGAGCTGGGGCAGCTGGTAGTCGGCCAGCAGAGCCTTGCCCACGCCGGTGGCGTAGGCCGGCAGGCTGCGGCCCTCCACCGTGACGGTACGGCTGCGCAGCGGGGTCTCCACCTTTTTGAGGTAATAGACATCCCCGTTTTTCAGGCTGCCGAGGTGGCATGTCTCGTGGCAGACCGACACGATGTCGTGCATCAGGCGGTAGATCTCCCGCAGGGCGCTGGCTTCGTCCAGATAGGTGTTTCCAATGCGGAACGCCATGCGGCCGATGCGGTAGTGATGATCCTGGTCGTCCAGGGTCAGGTAGCCGCGGGCCCGCAGGGTGTGCAGCAGCGGGGAGATGCTGCCTTTGGCAATGCCCAGCTGCTGCGACAGCTGGGTCAGGGTGTAACCGCTGCCGTTCAGGCTGCACAGCTCCAGAATATCCAGCGCGCGTGCCAGTGAACGGTGGGCATCTCCGGAAGGCATGGGTCTCACTTCCTTTCCTTATATATAGGGCCTCTGAGAGGCATTCGGACCAGGTCGGGAAAACGACGAAAGTGTTCCGATGTGTTCCGCACAGGAATCCTGAGAACACCGGACGTGTTCGGATATCGGGCTGTATTGAAACTCGTGTTCCGATATCTGAACAAAAATTGTGCGCTTTCTGGTTCGGACGGCTGAAAATTGCAGGCCGTCCGCCCTTTTTTTCGGCGGCCGGAGCGCCGCCGATCGTTGCCTTTTGCACGGGATGCAGACGCTTTTGGGGCCTGCGACGGCATTGTCTGACAACTTAATAAATTACAAACGATTAAAAATAAGCGCAACATCGTTGCTTTTGAAAAGGGCTTGGATTTTTTTCTGGAAATCCCTGCTCCAATTTCAGTATACGACACCGGAAAATAGACTGCAAGGGGCAGTTTGTTTTTCGTGGAAATGACATAATTATGAACGGGAAAACTATAAAATACGCCAAAAATGGTTCTTTTTGAAGAAAATGTTAAAAATCTATTGACGGATGATGCAAAAATTGGTACATTTATTTCAGCAAGGTTGTTGTCGGACAACGACCCCACGGTGCCGGCCCGCAGCGGGGAAATGTTTGACAGCCACATCGGCCCGAGCGGACCCTGCGCTGGGCTGAGGAAAATGTTTCTAAGGAGGAAATGAAACTATGTTGGATCCCAAATACATCCCATTGTTTATCGGCGGCTTTATTGCATGGATCTGCTTTATGATCTTTGTGGGCTGGATCACCAGCCGTGGCAAAAATGAGGGCAGCAGCTTCCTGACCGGCGGCGGCAACCTCGGCTTCTTCCTGATCTTCTGCACCGTGGGTGCAACCATGATCGGCACCGGTTCTTCCATGGGCGCCATCGGCAACGGCTTCAACCACGGCTGGGGCGGCGCCATCTACGGCCTGGGCGCATCGGCAGGTATCCTTTCCATGCTGCTGTTCACCAAGGCAAAGAACAAGGGCTTCCTGACCATGTCTGAGGAAGCACAGTATTACTACGGCGGCAAAAAGATCATCCGCCAGGTCATGGGCTTTATGATGTTCGTCATCGAGATCATCTGGCTGGGCAACCACCTGAACGGCGGTGCCAAGTACCTGGCTTACGTCACCGAGCTGCCCGACGTTACCTGTAAGATCATCACCGTTCTGGGCTTCGGCATCTACGTGTTCATCGGCGGCTACATGGCCGTTGTTACCACCGACGCTGTCCAGTTCATCGCTATCCTCATCGGCTTCCTGACCATCGCTGTCCGTGCTATCCCCCTGGCAGGCGGCTATCAGAACGTGGTGGATACCTTCACCGCTGCTGGCAAGCCCGGCGCAATGACCTTCTACGGCCTGGGCTCCTACGGTGTCATGGCTGCCATAGCACTGGTGTTGTCCACAGCCATGGGCGTTATCGGTACCCCCACCCATCGTACCCGTATCTACACCTCCAAGGACGAAAAGACTGCTCGCAAGGCCTTCCTGGGCCAGGGCATCCTGCTGTTCGGCTGGAGCTTTGTTACCGCCATCATCGGCATGAGCTGCTTCACCATCGCCACCATGAATGGTGACACCCTGGCCAGCGGCGACTACGCCTTTGCTTACATGGCTACCAACGCACTGCCCCCGATCATCGGCATGATGTTCATGATCTGCGGCCTGTCCGCTACCATGTCCTCCGGTGACTCCGACGCCATCTCCGGCGTTACCATCCTGCTCACCGACGTGTACCCCAGCGTCACCGGCAAGACCATCAAGGAAGAGGATTACGCCAAGTACAGCCGTATCGCTCTGATCTGCACCCTGGGCGCTGCCTTCTTCATCACCCTGTTCGTCAACGACGTTATCGGCTACATCTCCACCATCGTGGGCGCTTTCCTGCCCGGCGTGGCTGTGGCTATGCTGCTGGGCCGCTTCTGGAAGCGCGTCAACTGGCAGGGCGGTCTGGCCTGCATCGGCTCCGGCACTCTGCTGGGCGTGCTGATCCTGGTGCTGCCTTCCTTCAAGAACTGGATCAACGCCACCATGGGTGGTCCGGCTGTGCCTGCTACCATCATTTCTCTGGTGTTCGGCATTGTGGTCTCTCTCATGTTCCCTGCTGACACCACTCCCGACGATGTGCGCCTGAAGCACGTTATGGACGACCGCCGCGGCACTGTCGTGGAAAAGGTCGCTGCTGCTGAGGCTGCTGCTGAGGAAGAAGAAGATCTGTAAGACCGATTGAGCCGGCAAACTGTAAATCTGTTTCTCCGAAAGGGGCGAGGGCATACGCCCTTGCCCCTTTCATCGTTTGCGGCAGGGTCGCCTTGCCGCAGGGCAAATTCATAGCAAGAGGGAACTTATCATGAAACGTATTTTGATCCAGAACGGCACCCTATACGACGGCCTGGGGGGCCAGCCCTACCAGGCAGACCTGCTGGTGCAGGACGACCGTATTGCTCAGATCGCTCCGGGCATCACGGAACCGGCAGACCAGGTCATCGACGCCACCGGCAAGGCGGTGACCCCGGGGTTTGTGGATATCCACCGTCACCACGACGCAAAGCCCCTCAACGACCCGCACTTTGGCGAGGTGGAGCTGGCCCAGGGCATCACCACGGCGGTGGCCGGCAACTGCGGCATCAGCATGACCCCCCGGCCGGAATCGGACGAGGCGGCAAAGGAGTATTATTCCTTTGAAGAAGCCGTCATGGGCCCCATCGGCCTGGACGGCCCCCACACCTACCGTGATTATCTGGCTGCCCTGCACAAGACCGCGCTGCCCCTGAATGTTGCCGCCATGATCGGCACCGGCACCGTCAAGATCTGCGTCAAGGGCTTTGCCGACACTCCCTACACCCAGCAGGAGCTGGACGACGCCCGTGCTCTGATCGAGGACGCCATGGCCGCCGGTGCTCCCGGTGTGTCGCTGGGCATCATGTATCTGCCGGAGTGCTACTCCTCCACCGATGAATTTGCCTACATCCTGGAGCCGGTGGGCCGCTACCACCGTGTGATCACCACCCACATCCGCGGTGAGGGCGACAGCATGGTGCAGAGCGTGCGCGAGGTGATCGAGATCGCCCGCCGCGTGGGCTGTGCCCTGGAGATCAGCCACTTCAAGAGCTGCGGCATGAAGAACTGGGGCAAGGACATCCACACTGCCATTGCCGACATCGAAGCCGCCCGCGCCGAGGGCATGGACGTGACCGTGGACTTCTACCCCTACGAGGGCGGCAGCACGGCCCTGACCACCATGCTGCCCCCGGTGTTCGTGGCCGGCAACATGACCCGTGCACTGGAAAAACTGGGCACCCCCGAAGGTGTGGAGGAGTTCCGCCGTACCAGCAGCGTGTTGTACGATGACTGGGACAACTTCTGCATCACGCTGGGCTGGGACCGCATCATCATCAGCGGCGTGGTCTGCCCCGAAAACGAGAAGTTCCTGGGCATGCGGGTGACGGAGGCTGCCGAGAAATTCGGCTTTGAGGACGCCGCTGCACTGGCCGCCTACCTGATGCACAGCGAGGACGGTAAGACTGCCATCATCAATATGTCCATGAGCCAGGATGATATTGATACAGTGGCGCGTCTGCCCTGGTCCAATATCATCTCCGATGCCATCTATGCCAAGACCGACACGCCCCACCCCCGCATGTTCGGTGCCTTCCCCAAGGTGCTGCGGGAGTATGTGGCCGAGCGCGGCATCTACACGATGCAGGAGGCCATCCGCCGGATGACCAGCCAGCCCGCCGCAAGAATGGGATTGGTCGGACGAGGGAGCTTGCAGAAAGGCAACTATGCTGATATACTGGTATTCGATCCGAAGAAGTTCACGGATCATGCCACCTTCACGAATCCTGCCCAGAAGGCCACCGGTCTGGACTGGTGCATCGTCAACGGCCAGGTCGCCATTGACCACGACCGGCGCACCACGACCGGTGCCGGTATGGTGCTGACGGTGTAAGGAGCTGTCATGTCGATCGCGATTCTTCTGCAGCAGATCCTGATCATCTTTCTGGAGATCGGCACCGGTGCAGCCGTGACCAAACTGGGCATCATGGATGACGGGAACAGCAAGTTCCTGTCCAACCTGGTCATGACCGTGTCCCTGCCCTGCACCCTGCTGGCCAGTGCCAGCATCGACGGGGGCCGCGAGGCCGTGGCCGGCATGCTCAAAGGCTATGTGGTGCTGGAGATCTTCTACATCCTCACCATCGGCATCTGCCTTGTGCTGAGCAGGGCCATGCACCTGACCCGCGGCCAGAAGGCCGTGCTGGTGGGTGCCGCCGTCATGCCCAACAGCGCCTTCATCGGCATCCCACTCATCAGCGCCCTGCTGGGCAGCGAGGCGGGTGCCCTGTACGGTGCCGCCGGCATCATGGCCTACAATATCCTGTTCTTTACTTATGTACAGCACCTGTTCGACCCGGAAGCCAAGGTGAGCATCAAAGCATTCCTTACCCCCACCAACATCACCACCGCCATCATGGTGGTCATGCTGGTGACCGGCCTGCGGCTGCCCGCCATTCTGGACAGCTTCTGCAAGGCGGTGGGCAACACCACCACGCCGCTGGCCCTCATGATCGCCGGCGGCATGCTGGCCCGCAGTGACCTGAAAAAACTGGTCACGAACCCCATGGTATGGCTCATCACGGCCCTGCGGTGCGTCGTGTTCCCGCTGGGCTTCCTGGCGGCGCTGTACTTCCTGCCGCTGGACCGCACCCTGTGCATGGCGATCCTGATTCTGGCCTCCTGCCCGGCAGGCAGCCTGACGGCCGTGCTGGCAAAACAGTACGACACCGAGGGCGAGCTGGCAAGCCAGGCCGTTGCACATTCCACCCTTAGTATCCTGATCAGCGTGCCCCTGGTGCTGAGCCTGGGCAGCACGCTGTTGGGAATATAAACAAGTCGCTTCACAGTCGGCGCACACCGGCTGCGGAACATCTTTCAACCGGCAGCAGCCTCCGTTTCGGCTGCGTCAGAGAAAAAGAAGAGAGGTTTTTCTTATGGCAAATGTCTACGATAAGCTCAAGGAAATGAACATCACCCTGCCTTCTCCCCCGCCGAAGGGCGGCGTCTACACTCCGGTCATGGAGTTCGGCGATCATCTGCTGTACTGCAGCGGCTGCGGCCCTGACATCGGCGACGGCCACAACATCGTGGGCAAGGTCGGCGGCGACCTGACCCTGGAGCAGGGCCAGAAGGCTGCTTACAACTGCATGCTGAACCTGCTGGCCAATCTGGACGCCAAGCTGGGCGACCTGAACCGCATCAAGCGCTGCGTCAAGGTCCTGGGCTTTGTCAACTGCACCGATGATTTTGCACAGCAGCCGCAGGTCATCAACGGCGGCTCCAACCTGCTGTTCGAGCTGTTCGGCGAGGAGAAGGGTCTGCCCGCCCGCACCGCCATGGGCACCAATTCCTGCCCGGGCAACATCGCGGTCGAGATCGAGATGCTGGTGGAGTATGAATAAGATCAACGACAACCTCTATACCTTTGAGGGTCAGCAGGACATCGTAAGCCCGCAGCTGGTCTATTACCCGGCGATCATCCGCGAGAATATCCGCAAGATGATCGACATTGCAGGCGGCGCTGCCCGCCTGTGGCCCCACATCAAGACCCACAAGATGGCCGAGGTGGTCCAAATGCAGATCGAGGCGGGCATCGACCGCTTCAAGTGCGCCACCATCGCCGAGGCCGAAATGGCCGCCAAGGCCGGTGCGAAGCACCTGACTCTGGCGTACCCGCTGGTGGGCCCCAACATCAAGCGCTTTGCCGCGCTGCAGGCCGCCTTCCCGGAGGTGGAGTTCTTTGCCATCGGCGATGACACGGAGCAGATCCGCAAGCTGGGCCAGACCTGCAAGGCCAATGTGCTGATGGATGTGGACATGGGCCAGCACCGCACCGGTGTGCCGCTGGATAAAGTGGAAGCGATGTACCGGGAGTGGAACACCCTGCCCGGCATCGTCATGCGCGGCATGCACTGCTACGACGGCCACCGCCATGAGAGCAGCGTGCAGGAGCGCGAGGTGGCTACCGCCCCTGTGGACAAGCAGATCGAGGAGATCAAGGCCCGCCTGAAGGCGGACGGTATCTGCTGCGAGATCCTGATCATGGGCGGCACCCCGTCCTTCCCGGTGCACGCCGAGATGACCGGAGAGTTTTTGAGCCCCGGCACCTGCGTGATCCAGGACGCTGGGTACCGCAAGGCCTACCCGGATTTGAAGTTCACCCCGGCTGCCGCCCTGCTCACCCGCGTGGTGAGCCGCCCCAGCCGCGACACCTTCACACTGGATCTGGGCTGCAAGGCCGTGGCCACCGATCCCCAGCCGGAGCGCGCGGAGATCGTGGGCATGGAGTATGCCCGCACCGTGATCCAGAACGAGGAGCACTGGGTGGTGCGTGTGCCGGAAGAGCACATCGCCGACATCCCGCCCATCGGGACCGAGCTGTTTGCCATCCCGACTCACGTCTGCCCCACCAGCGCCCTGTACCCGGCGGTCCCGGTGGTGGAAAACGGCGAGGTCACAGGCTGGTGGAAGGTCGCTGCGCGTGACCGCCGCCTGACCCTGTGAGAGAGTATCTGAGAGTTTTATAAGGAGTTGAATATGATGCTGAAAAGTCAGCAGGTCCGTTCCCTGTCCCCTGAGATGGACCCTCTGCGCATGGGCATGGGCTGGACGGTCGATGACCTGAGCAAGCCCCAGATCATGGTGGAGAGCACCTACGGCAACAGCCATCCGGGTTCCGGCCACCTGAATATCTTTGTGGAAGAGGCTGTCCGCGGCGTGAACGACCACGGCGGCAAGGCTGCCCGGTATTTTGCCACCGACATGTGCGACGGCATGGCCCAGGGCCATGACGGCATCAACTACTCGCTGGCCCACCGCGAAGCCATCACCAACCTGGTGGAAGCACAGGCCAACGCCACCACCTTTGACGGCGGTGTGTTCATTTCCAGCTGCGACAAGGCCATGCCCGCCATGCTCATGAGCATCGGCCGCATGAAGGACATGATGGCAGCCATCGTGGTCACCGGCGGTGTCATGGAGGCACACGATCTGCCCGCCAAGTACACCGAGAACGACCCCGGCTGTGCCATCAACGAGCTGCTCACCCTGGAGCAGATCGGCAAGTTCAGCGCACAGTACGAGCGCGGCGAGATCCCGGCCGAGCAGCTGACCTACTACAAGCAGCACGCCTGCCCCAGCTGCGGCGCCTGCTCTTTTATGGGCACTGCCTCCACCATGCAGGTCATGGCCGAGGCTCTGGGCCTGATGCTGCCCGGCACCGCTTTGATGCCGGCCACTGCCCCCGAGCTGAAGCAGGCTGCCTACGACGCCGGTGCACAGCTGATGAAGCTGGTGGAAGCCGGTGTCACCGCAGGCGATATCGTGGATATGCGCAGCTTTGAGAACGCCATCATGGTCCATGCGGCCATTTCCGGCTCCACCAATGCCCTGATGCACATCCCCGCCATTGCCCACGAGTTCGGCTTCGAGATCGACGCCGACACCTTTGACCGGATGCACCGCGGCGCACACTACCTGCTGAACATCCGTCCCGCAGGCGACTGGCCCGCACAGTATTTCTACTATGCAGGCGGCGTGCCCCGCATCATGGAAGAGATCAAGTCCATGCTGCATCTGGATGCCAAGACCGTTACCGGCAAGACTCTGGGCGAGAACCTGGAGGAGCTGAAGAAGAACGGCTTCTACGAGCACTGCGATGCCCTGCTGGCCGAGAAGAGCAAGAAGATCGGCCGTGAGATCAAGCGCACCGACATCATCCGCAGCTTCGACGAGCCCATCGGCACCAACGGTTCCATCGCCATCCTGCGCGGCAACCTGGCCCCGGAAGGCTGTGTCATCAAGCACACGGCCTGCCCCAAGGCCATGTTCAAGGCGACCCTGACCGCCCGCCCCTTCGACTGTGAGGAGGACGCCATCGACGCCATCCTGCACGGCCGCATCCACCCGGGCGATGCCGTGTTCATCCGCTACGAAGGCCCCCGCGGCAGCGGTATGCCGGAAATGTTCTACACCGGCGAGGCCATCTGCTCCGACCCGACCCTGGCTTCCAGCGTGGCCCTGATCACCGACGGCCGCTTCTCCGGCGCAAGCCGCGGCCCCGTCATCGGCCATGTCAGCCCTGAAGCCGCCGCAGGCGGCCCCATCGCACTGGTGGAAGAGGGCGATATCATTGAACTGGACGTGGAGGCCCGCCGCCTGGAGATCACCGGTGTGAAGGGCGAGCACAAGACCCCCGAAGAAATGGACGCCATTCTGGCAGAACGCAAAGCCAACTGGAAGGGTTTTACAAGCAAATACACCCATGGCCTGCTGAAGCTGTATAGTCAGCACGCAGTCAGCGCCATGAAGGGTGCTTACATGGAGTAAGGAGTGTAAAAACTATGGCAGAAGCAAGAAGTCTGGCCGATATCAAACTGGATAACGCTTACAAGTTCGGCGCTGGCCGTTACCTGCAGGAAGCAGGGGCCCTGAACCTGCTGGGCGGCGAGGTGGCACGTCTGGGCAAAAAGGCCCTGGTCATTGCCGGCCCCCGCGCCTGGGCAGCCACCGAAGGCAAGGCAGAAAAGAGCCTGAAGGATGCCGGTGTGGAGTTTGAACTCTCCCTATACCCGGATCAGAACACCTACGAGCGCGCCAAGGAGCACGCCCTGCAGGCCCTGACCACCGGCTGCCAGGTCATCGTGGGCATCGGCGGCGGCCGCATCATGGATCAGGCCAAGGCTACGGCACACTTTGCAGGCGACCTGCCCATCGTGGAGGTGCCTACCTCCATTGCCACCTGCGCGGCATTTGCCCCGCTGAGCGTCATGTACACTGCCGAGGGTGCCTCCCTGGGCAGCCTGCGCTATGACCACGAGGTCAACGCCATCGTCATGGACATGGACGTGATCTGCAAGGAGCCCCCGCGCTACGCAGCCAGCGGCATCATGGACGGCATGGCCAAGATGATCGAGATCCAGAACGGCCGCAGCGAGATCCTGCTGGATGATGTGAGCATCGGTCTGTTCACCGCTTACACCATCGCAGAGATGGCCTACCATGTCTACGAGAAGGAGGCCCATCAGGCCTGCCATGACATTGCCGAGGGCAAGCTGACCAAGGCCGTGGAGGATATCGCTTACCTGAACGTTGCCGTGGCCGGCATCGTCAGCGGCGTGAGCAAGGGCTTTGGCCAGACCGCTCTGGGCCACGAGACTTACGAGCTGGTGCGTACCCACTTCACCCAGGAGGCAAAGCCCTACCTGCACGGTGAGATCGTGGCCATCGGCGACTGCCTGCAGCTGGCCTTCAACGGCCATCCGGAGCAGGTGGCACCCTTCCGTGCCTTTATGCGGAGCATGGATATGCCCCTGACCCTGGAGGACATCGGCATCGACCCGAACTCCCCCAAGATGGAGAACCTGTTCCAGGATCTGTTCCACAGCCCCTTCATGGAGCCCACCGCAGAAAATGAGGCACGCCTGCGCAAGGCCATGCACTATCTGTCTGCAGACTGATCCCCGCAGCATTCCCTGAACCGCAATGACAGCGCCCCCTGAACCGTCTCGGACGGCGCAGGGGGCGCTGTTTTGTCTTTTTGGCACAAAGAAGCCCCGAAATCCTCTTTTCCTTTTGTGGTTTTTCCGCTATACTAGAGGTGCAGGAATTCCAATGGGCACGGCCCATGATAAGAAGAAAGTGAGGATGTCTGTATGAAAATGCAGGAAGGCTTTTTGTGGGGCGGTGCAACCGCTGCCAACCAGTGTGAGGGCGCATACGATGTGGACGGCCGTGGGCTGTCCAGCGTGGATGTGGTCCCCTTCGGTCCCGACCGCGGCCCGGTGGCGCGCGGCGAGATGAAGATGCTGGAGTGCGATGCAGAGCACTTCTACCCCGCCCACGAGGCCATCGACATGTACCACCACTACAAAGAGGATATTGCCCTGTTTGCGGAGATGGGCTTCAAGTGCTATCGTCTGTCCATTGCGTGGACCCGCATCTTCCCCAACGGCGACGATGCCCAGCCCAATGCGGCTGGCATCGCCTTCTACCGCAGCGTGTTCGAGGAGTGCCGCAAGTACGGCATCGAGCCGCTGGTCACCATCTGCCACTTTGACACCCCCATTGCGCTGATCAAGAAGTACGGCGGCTGGAAAGACCGCCGCATGATCGACGCCTTTGTGCGCTACTGCGAGGTGCTGTTCGACAACTTCGGCGGGCTGGTCAAGTACTGGCTGACCTTCAACGAGATCAACATGCTGCTGCACATGCCCTTTATGGGCGCCGGTCTGGTGTTCGAGCCGGGCGAGGATGTGCAGCAGGTCAAATATCGGGCCGCACACCACGAGCTGCTGGCCAGCGCCCGCGCCGTGAAACTGGCCCACGAGAAGATGCCGGGGGCCATGGTGGGCTGCATGCTGGCCGCAGGCCAGTATTACCCCTACTCCTGCGCCCCGGAGGACGTGTACAAGGGCATGGAAAGCGACCGCGACAACTACTTCTTCATCGACGCACAGGCCCGCGGTGCCTACCCGGTCTGGGCTGAAAAGCGCATGGAGCGCGCCGGTGTGCAGCTGGACTGGGAACCCGGTGACCGGGAGACCCTGGCCGAGGGTACGGTGGACTTCATCTCCTTCAGCTACTACTCCAGCCGCTGCGTCTCTGCCGACCCGGTCATTTCGGCCAAGCACGCCCGCGGCAATGCCGTCATCAGCAGCGTGGTCAACCCCCATCTGGCCTCCAGTGAGTGGGGCTGGCAGATCGACCCGCTGGGCCTGCGCATCACCCTGAACACCCTGTACGACCGCTACCAGAAGCCCCTGTTCATCGTGGAGAACGGTCTGGGTGCCAACGACACCGTGGAGGCCGACGGATCCATCCACGACCCCTACCGCATCGACTACATGCGCAAGCACATCGAGGCCATGCTGGACGCCGTGAATCTGGACGGCATCCCCCTGCTGGGCTACACCTGCTGGGGCCCCATCGACATCGTGTCCGCATCCACCGGCGAGATGAAGAAGCGCTATGGCATGATCTATGTGGACAAGCAGAACGACAGTACCGGCACACTGGCCCGCAGCCGCAAGGACAGCTTCTACTGGTACAAGAAGGTCATCGCATCCAACGGCGAGGATCTGGACTGAACCTGAAATTGCAGACGCTGGCGGGCGTTCCCGGCGTGAGGGCTCCGCTTCGGCGGGGCCCTTTGCGTTTTGCCCGGCGGGTTTTGGACGAATCGGCTGAAAAACAGCAAAATTCGGTCAGAATGCGCTAGAATGCTGGACAGCATCCTGTGAATTGTGGTAGAATTGCAATAGAATGCGTGAAAGCGCAAAACCGATGCTGCGCGGTGAACGCAGCAAAGATGAAAGATGAAAGAGGTCGTTTGTGATGAAGATCATTCGTGCAAAGGATTACGCAGACATGTCCCGCAAGGCGGCAAACATTATTTCCGCACAGGTCATCATGAAGCCCAATTGCGTGCTGGGTCTGGCCACCGGCGGCACCCCGGTGGGGGCCTACCAGCAGCTGGTGGAGTGGTACAACAAGGGCGACATTGATTTCTCGGAGGTCACCACCGTGAACCTGGACGAGTACCGCGGCCTGCCCAAGGACCACCCGGAAAGCTACTGGAGCTTCATGCACCGCCACCTGTTCGACCACGTCAACATCAACCCCGCCCGCATCAACCTGCCGGACGGCACCAACCCCGATGCGGACGCAGCCTGCGCCCAGTACAACCAGATCATCCACAGCGTGGGCGGCATCGACCTGCAGCTGCTGGGCATCGGCCACGACGGCCACATCGGCTTCAACGAGCCGGGCGAGGCCTTTGAGCTGGAGACCCACTGTGTGGACCTGACCCAGGAGACCATCGAGGCCAACAAGCGCTTCTTTGACGGCAACGTAGACCTGGTGCCCAAGCAGGCCTACACCATGGGCATCAAGACCATCATGCAGGCCCGTAAGGTGCTGATGGTGGTCAACGGCACCGGCAAGGCCGAGATCGTGAAGAAAGCCTTCTTCGGCCCGGTCACCCCGGAAGTGCCCGCCAGCATCCTGCAGATGCACCCCGACTTCATCCTCGTGGGCGACGAAGAGGCCCTGAGCCTGATCTGATCGGTTCCCCAAAGCATGTTTCTGCCGCCGCACGGCCCTGCCACCGTGCGGCGGCTTTTTTCTGAGCAGGGGAATTGTAACGCGGCAAAAAATACAGTATACTGGAACAAAAACCACCACGAGGGAGGGGCGGCCGATGTTCAGCGAAGAGATGATCTGCAGCCTGAATGATCTGGAGCTGGAAGTTTATAAGTATGTTGTGCGGAACGCGGACAAGGTGTGCTATATGCGCATCCGGGAGTTTGCGGATGCCGCCCATGTGTCTACCTCCACCATCCTCCGGTTCTGCAAAAAGGCGGGCTGCGACGGCTATGCGGAGTTCAAGATCCGGCTGCGCCAGCATCTGGAACAGGCAAAGCAGCCGCCGGTCAAGGACGATGTGTCGGAGGTCATCGACTTTTTGAAAAAGACCTGCTCGGCGGAGTTTGAGCAGAAGCTGGACATGCTGACCAGGGTCATTTTTCAGGCCCGGCACATCTTTTTTGTAGGCAGCGGCATGTCCGGCATCGTGGCCAAGTACGGGGCACGCTATTTTTCCAGCATGGGCAAGTTCTGCCTGTACATCGACGAGCCCCATTACCCCACCGAGAGCCGATTCGTGGAAAATTCGCTGGTGATCGTGTTTTCGGTGTCCGGTGAGTCCCGCGACACCATCGGCCATGTGATGCGTTTCAAGGAGCAGAACTGCCAGATCCTCAGCGTGACCAACACGGAAAACTGCACCATAGCCAAGCTCTCGGACTATAATCTGGCCTATTATGTCACCTACGAGCGGCTGGGAGTCTACGATGTGACGACCCAGCTCCCGGCCATGAGCATCGTGGAACGGCTGGGCAAAAAGCTCTACCGCTACACCTCCGAGGGCCCGGCGGCCATCTGAAAAAAGTCCAAAATAAAAAACAGGGTGTTACCCGAAAAAAACAAGTGCGAAAAAACGGCACTTGTTTTTTTATGTCCGGAAACTGCTGACAAACCACCTGCCTGCGTCTATAATGGACGCATCGGAAGCGCTTCGACCGGAAATTGGATGACTTGAAAAGGTAAAGGAGAAACAATCATGGCAAAAGATTATGCTGCGATCTCCAAAAAGATCGTGGAGAACATCGGCGGTGTGGAAAACATTGCCAGCGTGACCCACTGCATGACCCGCCTTCGCTTTGTGGTGAAGGACGAGGGCAAGATCAACGACGCAGCCGTCAAGGCGACCGACGGTGTGATGGGCGTCGTGAACCAGGGCGGCCAGTACCAGATCATCATTGGCAACCATGTGGAAGAGGCCTACAACGAAGTGCTCAAGATGGGCGACTTCGGCGAGGCAAGCCAGGTGGCCCGCGGCGAGAAGAAGGAGCCCCTGACCCTGAAGAAGGTGGGCAACAACATTCTGGATGCCATCGTGGGCACCATGTCCCCGCTGATCCCCGCCATCATCGGCGGATCCATGGTCAAGCTGCTGGTCATGCTGCTGGGCATGGCAGGCGTGTTGTCGGCCGACGGTGAGACCTACAAGATCCTGAACACCATCGGTGATGCAGCCTTCTACTTCCTGCCGGTGATGGTGGCCGCTTCTGCTTCCAAGAAGTTCAACACCAATATGTTCATCGCCATTGCCATTGCAGGCCTGATGCTGCACCCGGATTTCCGCACCATGATGGAGGCGGTCACGGTCGGCGATACCGCCGCACACTTCCTGGGCATCCCGGTGGTGGGCGTCAAGTACACCTACACCGTCATCCCGGCCCTGTGCATGACCTGGATCCTGTCTTACATTGAGCGTGCCATCGACAAGATCACCCCGGCTGTCACCAAGAACTTCCTCAAGCCCATGCTGATCTTCCTCATTGCTGCTCCCATTGCGATCATCGTGGTCGGCCCGGTCGGCATCATGATCGGCGAGGGCATCTCCGCATTCGTCTACTTCGTGCAGGCTAAGCTGGGCTTCCTGGCTGTGGGCATCATGGGCGCCCTCTGGCCCCTGCTGGTCATCACCGGCATGCACCGCGTGTTCACCCCCACCATCCTGCAGACCATCTCCGAGACCGGCATGGAGGGCACCGTTATGCCCTCTGAGATCGGTGCAAACCTGTCCCTGGGCGGCGTGTCCCTGGCCGTTGCCTTCAAGACCAAGAACAGCGAGCTGCGCCAGACCGCTCTGGCCGCAGCTTCCTCTGCTCTGATCGCCGGCACCACCGAGCCCGCCCTGTACGGCGTGGCCGTGCGCCTGAAGCGCCCCCTGATCGCTTCCCTGATCACCGGCTTTGTCTGCGGCTGCCTGGCCGGCATGGCAGGTCTGGCCAGCCGTTCCATGGTGTCGCCCAGCGTGCTCACCGGCGTGCAGTTCATCGACCCGGCCAACCCCGGTGTGAGCATCGCCTGGATCGCCGGCATCTCGGTGCTGTCCATCGTGCTGTCCTTTGTGCTGACGCTGGTGATCGGCTTTGAGGATCTCCCGGAAGAGGAGTGATCCCCATGTCTGATTACAAACTGCCCGAAAATTTCCTCTGGGGTGCTGCCATTGCGGCCAATCAGGCCGAAGGCGCTTACAACGAGGGCGGCCGCGGCCTGAGCAACATCGACATGATGCCCCACGGTGTCCACCGCATGGAGGTCAAGCTGGGCGGCACGCCCCACCCGACGCTGCAGGCAGGGGAGTATTACCCCAGCCACACCGGCGTGGACTTCTACCACCATTACAAAGAGGACATCGCCCTGATGGCAGAGCTGGGGCTGAAGGTGTTCCGCACCTCCATCTCCTGGTCCCGCCTGTACCCCCACGGCGATGAACGGACCCCCAACCCGGAGGGCGTGGCCTTTTACCGCAATGTGTTCCAGGAGTGCCGGAAGTACGGCATTGAGCCGCTGGTCACCCTGTGCCACTTTGATATCCCCATGGGTCTGGTGGAGCAGTACGGCTCCTGGCGCAGCCGCAAAACGCTGGAATGCTTTGCCCGCTACGCCGAGACCTGCTTCAAAGAATACTCCGGCCTTGTGCACTACTGGCTTACCTTCAACGAGATCAACATCCTGCTGCACAGCCCCTTCTCCGGGGCAGGCATCGCCTTCCAGGAGGGCGAGAACCGCAGTCAGGTGATCTATCAGGCGGCCCACCATGTGCTGCTGGCCAGCGCCACGGCCACCCGCCTGGCCCACCAGTACGACCCCGCCAATCAGGTGGGCTGCATGCTGGCCGGCGGCAGCTTCTACCCCTACTCCTGCAACCCGGAGGACGTCTGGGAGTCGGTGCAGAAGGAGCAGGAAAACCTGCTCTTCATCGACGTGCAGGTGCGGGGCCGCTACCCCGGCTACGCCCGCAAGCTGTTTGCGGAAAAGCAGGTGCAGCTGCACACCGAGCCCGGCGATGACGCCCTGCTGCGGGAGAACACCGTGGACTTCATCTCCTTCAGCTACTATGCCAGCCGCTGCGTGGCGGCCAGCCTGGAGGGCAAGGCCGTGAACGACGGCAACGTGGTGCGCTCGGTGAAGAACCCCTATCTGCAGACCAGCCAGTGGGGCTGGGCCATCGACCCGCTGGGCCTGCGCATCACCATGAACCAGCTGTACGACCGCTACCAGAAACCGCTGTTCCTGGTGGAAAACGGTCTGGGTGCCCACGACACGGTGGAGCCCGACGGCAGCGTCCATGATGATTACCGCATCGACTACCTGCGCCGTCACATCGAGGCGGTCAAGCAGGCTGTGTCCGACGGCGTGGAGCTGATGGGGTACATCGCCTGGAGCGGCATCGACCTGGTGTCTGCCTCCACCGGCGAGATGAGCAAGCGGTACGGCTTCGTCTATGTGGACAAGCAGGACGACGGCACCGGTACGCTGGCCCGCAGCAAAAAAGACTCTTTCGATTGGTATCAGAAGGTTATCCGCTCCAACGGCGCAGACCTCTGAGCGTTTTCCTCCGTTTCATAAATGCGAAAAGCCGCCCCGCAGGCACCGGAAGTTTCGGCCTGCGGGGCGGCTTTTGCTGTGTGCGGTGCGCCGTGCGGCCGGTCAGCATGGCCGCAACAAGCCGTTTTATCAGGATTACTCCTTCCGCAAGGAGTACATGAGCGTGGGGAATCTGGTGCACAAGCACTCGTACCTGGATGCGGAAGCATAAGCCGAACACAACACGAAAGGGCCTCCCCGGAATGGGGAGGCCCTTTCTATGCGTTTACGACTTGACGTGGATCACGTTGGAAGGGAAAAGCATCAGTGCTTTTCCTTGTACTTGAGGCTGGCGAATGCGCCTGCGATGGTCAGCAGCATGCCGCTGAATGCCATGCCCAGAGCGGCCATCCAGTTCACGCCGGTCTGCGGCAGTGCATCCTGCACAGCGGGCAGGACCGCGTCAGACGGCAGGACCGGAGTTTCCGGAGCAGCATCATCCGGGGTGGCGTCCTGCACGGGCGGCAGCTCGGGGGTCTCCGGGGTCACGACTTCGTCCGGGGTCTCATCCTCCACGGGCGTTTCCGGCGGGGTGACGGGCGGGACGATGACCGTCTCTTCGCCGTTCACGGTGACCGTGCGGGTCTCGATGGAGGTATAGTTGTAGCCCACATGGGCGTCGGTGGTGGTCACGGTCTCCTTGGACACTGGCGTGGTGTTCACCTTGTCCGTGGTGCGGTGGGTGTAGGAGACGCTGCCCTTATCGTAGGTGGTCTCGCCCTTGCCGGAGAACTTCTCCTTCAGCAGCTGGGTAAAGGTCTTGTACTTGCCGGTGCCGGTACCCTGGACGCCCTTGTTGCAGTTGTCGGGGTAGGTATCGGTGTGCTTATAGGAAACGTCGTAGGTAAAGCTGCCTTCCTCCTCGTAGCCGCTGCCAAGGTTCACCGGGTCAGTGGTCACAGGGGTGCTGGTTTGCTTGGTGTTCAGCTGCAGGCTCTTGTTCTCCAGGCTCTGGGTGGAGCGGATAGCCAAGGGTGCCCAAAGGGACTTGATGCTGGACTGGGTCTGGCCCACCACCTGGCCCTCGCTGACCTGCACCAGGTCGCTGATCATCAGATCGTAGCCGCCCGCATAGTCCCATTCACTGGTAAACCACGAGTCTTCGTACTGGCGGCTAAAGGTGGCGTTGACGCAGGTGTTGGCGTCCCGGGTCATGTAGCCGTAGGAGGTCATCTCGGCAGTCTTTTTGTAGACCTGGTAGGTGGGGAAGGGAGAGGAGGAATAGAGAGGCACTACATAGGTGCCGAGGATCTCGTTCCTTTGCTTCTGGGTGAGGGTCCAGTAGCTTTCGTCAGTGCGTCCAACAGCCTTCAGGTAGGCATCGACGGCATCTTTCTTGCTGGTGTACTCGATAATGTCATCGCCATTCTTGAGCGCATCATAGGCCACGGTGCCGGTGAGCTTGTAGAAGGCACTCTTGTTGGGGTTGTTGTTATCCCCGCTGCGGTTATACTCGTAGTGATAGCCCTTGCCGTCCTCGGTGTCCTTGGAGATATAGTCCTGCAGGCCCACCGTCGTGTTGCTGCTGTCGCCCTTTACCAGTTTATCAGCGTCGTAGTTCCATTCCAGCTTCTGGCCCTTGGCAAGGAGCACACAGTCGGTCTGGGTCACCTTGCCGTCTTTATCCGGCAGTTTGTCCATCTTGGCACCGGAGGCCAGGTCCAGGTGGGTGATGTCGTCTCCCTCCCCCGGCGTTCCGTACTTGGGAGGATCCTTGGGTTTGTGCTGGAGGTTCTTATCGCCGGAGTAGTAGTTGTCCAGCTTCTCCTCGTACTTGGTGCCCTTGTTCACGACCACCGTTTGATTTTTTGCTTCGTCGGCCTGGGCGTTCAGGGCGGCGATGAGGGCCTGCTGGGACATATTTTCGTGGGACACAGCCGTGGTGAATTTCTCGATGATCTGCTCTTTCTGGTTCTCAATGTCCTTGATCTGCAGGTCACCGATCCAAAGCTCCTCGCCCTCGTTCAGGTGAATGGATTCTACCTTCTTCTTCAGCTCCTGGTACAGCTTTTCCTGTGCAGCCTCTAGGGCTGCCTTGTCACCGTCCTTTATGGTCTCTGTCACGGAGACAGCCTCACTGACCGATTTGTCGATCTTCAGGGTCTTTTTGCTCAGGTTGCTGTAGTCGATGGTAACGGTGGTTTTGCCGTCCTCGTAGGTAGCCTTGCCGTCCTTTAGGGTGATGGCATCGACACTGACATTGAACTCCTTAGCCAGCATGGCCTTGATGGTGTCGTCGTCCAGGTCCTTTACTTCCCCAAGGGTGAAGGTGTAGGTGACTTTCTTGCCGCCCTCCTCCTCCTTGGTAGCGGTGTAGGTGCCGTCAGCGTTCTTCTTCAGGTCCTTGTAGGTATCGCCGCCCTTGATCTTGAGGGTAGTGCCCTCCAGGGTCCAGGTGGGGTCCCCTTCGGCCTTCAGGATTTTCTGGTTGAGGCTTTCGTCCGTCGTCTTGGTCGTGCGGGTCCTGGTCTCCACGGTCCAGGTGGATTTGGCGATAGAATCAAACTTGATGTCACTGATGGTGTAGCCCTCGTCCTTCAGCTGCTGGACCGTTTTGTTCTCTGCCTTGGCAAGAGCTTCCCAGGCGGCCTGTTTCGCCTCGGGAGAACTAAGGGAGACGACTGCTTCTCTAAAGGTGTAGATGGTCTCGGTGATGCTGCCGTCCTCGTTCTCGGTGGTCACGATGTAGACGGCCGCATCGCCTTCCTGGGTAAAGGTCACATTGTCGCCGGTGGGTTTCGCAGGCTTAGAAGCAATGTGGTTGTCACCGGGCTTGAGGGTCCCGGAGACCGTATAGGTGCCGCTCTCGCCCGGCTTGGACCAGGAGATGGTGCCCTTGGTGACGTAGGCGGTGCCGGTCACGGTGGTCTCCCTCACGTCCTCGGCGTCCTTGCCGTCCACGGTGGTCTCGCCGGTGGAGGTGGGAGTAGAATATTCGACACCTGCCTCAGTATAGTGGAAGGTATAGGTCTTGCCCTCCCGGGTAACGGTCAGGTCGCCGCCTGTGAGTTTGATGTCCTTCAGGTCATCCTCAGTGAGGGTGATGTCATACTTCTTGGCAGCATTCCGCAGAGCACCCTTGATGGCTTCGGTCTTGGCGGCGGTTTCGGCTTCCGTCTTTCCGCTCACCTGGTCGAAGGTCTTGTGGGTCTCCTTGATCTGGACCTGATAGCGCAGGGCGTGACGCTTGGCCTCCATCTGCTCAAAGGTCAGTTTTTCGCCTTTGTAGTACACGCCATCTTGGTCGGCGGTAAAGCCTTCGCCCAGACGCTCAGCCAGCTCCTGGTAGGTAAGGTCCCGGGCCTCATCGGTCTTGGTGATGGTGTATTCCCGGATGGTGATGCCGTCCTCATTGGGGATGGTCTCGGTATAGGTGTAGGTGTTGTCGTCCTTTTTAATGGAGTCCTCGAGGATGCTTTCCAGCTTCCCGGAGGGGAGAAGGACATTTTTGGCCTCCTCGTCATTGATGTCCGGCTGCTGGATCGGGGTGTCCAGGGTCTCGGTGCCCTTATCGGTGCCCTTTTCCACCTTGAGCACCAGCGTGGTCTCGGTGGTGGTCTCGACCGTATTGCCGGTGATCTTGTAGTAGGTGACGCGGGTGACGGTGTTGCCGTTCTCGTCGGTGGAGGTCTCTTCCTTTTTCAGGATATAGGTGGTTTTGCCCTCGTCGTCAGTCTTTTTCTCCACGCCGCCCTCGGGGACATCCAGCAGCTTGGCGATGTCCTCAGCGGCCATCTCCTTTTCTTCGGTCGGGCTGGTCTTTTTCAGGGTCAGGGTCTTGGAGTTGCCGTCCTTGGCGGGCTCGACCTTGTCCACGGTGTAACCGCCCAGCTTGGCATCCTTATCGGTTTTCCAGTCCGGACGCACGTCCTTGCCAAGCTCGTCGTCGAGGTTGATCTCTTCGCCCTTCTTGGTGTCGGTGATGGTGGTGGAGGAATCGGCCTTGCCGGTGCCGGTGGTGGTCGTAGTCTCGGTGCCGGTGGTCTCGGTGGGGGTGGTGATGGTGGTGTTGCCGTCCTCGTCCTTGCCCACCACGGGGTCGCCCTTCTTCACTTCGGCGTCAGGGTCCACAACGGTGGTGCTGGAAGAGCTGTCGGGGGTCTCTTCCTTGGTGGCCTTGCCGATCTTGCCGTCCTTGCCGGTGGCTTCGTCCTTCTTGCTGTTGTCGATCACGTCACCCTTCACATAGGTGCCGTCGGGGTTCTCAGTCTCGTCCGTCTCGCCGGAGCCATCAGAGCCGTCGGTTTCGCCGTCCTCACCGGATTTGCCGGTCTCATCAGGCTTCTCAGCGGGCTTGTAGTCGATGATGATATCATCGGTTTTGGTGCCGGGGCCGAACGCGGGAGCCTGCTCTTCTTCCTTGGCCTCTTTGTTCACCGGGGGAACAAACTCCTCCTGCTTTTCCGCTTCGCCCTCGACCTCGCCTTCTGCGGTCTTACCTTCCACAGGGGCGGGTTCGGCCTGCGGGGCAGCGTTATCCTCGACAGAGTCGGGGCCTTCCACAGCATGGGCGGCCATGGGCTGTGCAGCAACACAGGCGGTCAGGGCTACGGACATGGCAGCGAGTTTCAGCTTTTTGTTCGTCATGATTGATGGCTCCTTTCAAATGGTGTCAAGTCTTTTACGCATTACCACTGTCCCATAAGATGGACATGTTTCGAGGCTTACTATCCTGCTTCCTTTATACCATTTTCTAGTGCGGGTTGTCAAGAAAAAATGTGTAGAAACGCATGATTTGTGAAAATATTCCAAAGCCTGAATTGGATATTTTGCACAAATCACAAGAACTTGTTGCAGAAAAAAGAGAGACTGTTGCGGACGTGAAATGATGCGGTTGCGGTACTGGTGCAGAGTGTGCGGATTGTTGCGGAAAACCACTTTTTGAGGGACGGAATTTCTGGCAAAGAACCGGCTGGAATTTCTCCTGCCGCCCTGCTGCAGACGAAAAAAAGCCCCCGGAAACCTGCGTCTCCGGGGGCCTTGCCCTCTACCTTATATAGGGCAGTCGGCGATCACTGCTTCTGCTTCAGCCGGGCCAGGTAGCTGTCGGCGGCCACGGCGGCAGCGGTGAAGCTGTTGTTCTTCCACCAGCTGATGAGGGCGGCCACGGTGGTGATGCCGGCGGTGACCAGCTGCTCCACAGTGGTGCTCTCGATGGGCAGCACGGGCTTGCCCATTGCGCTCAGCACCTGATTGGTCAGGGCCAGCAGGAGCACAGCGGTGCGGGCCAGGGTAGCGGCGGAGATCTTGTTGCTCAGTTCCATAAATCAGTTCCTCTCTTTCATTCGTTCATGGTTCTCAAGGTCGGCGATGCGGTGGTTGGCCACCTTCATCTGCTCTTCCAGAATGGGCACGCGGCGGGCGAAATTGTTGTGCTCGCGCACCTCGCGGGTCAGTTCTTCCAGTTTGGTGTCGGTCACGGCCTGACTGCGGCTGTTGGCGATCAGCACCCCGATCAGGGTCACGGCACCGGCGATCAGGGCGGACAGGATGCTTTCCATTGGGTTCACCTCCTTCTTAACCTGTCCAGCGGCTTTTGGCGGGGCGGGTGTCCACATGGACCCAGCCCACAGCCCGCCCGGCCCGGGGCGGGTACCGGCCGATGCCGCCGGTGCCGGGCAGGCAGGTCTCTGCATAGGCGGCCAGCTGCTCCACCGGGATGCCCTGCACCCGGATGTCGGCAGCGCGCCCATACAGATGCTGGCTGTAGGCGGCCCCGCCCACGGATTTGTTGTGAGCGGCGGTGCGGTAGCCGCTGGTGATGACTACGGGGCGGCCGAAGTGGTCGCGGATCTTCTGCAGCAGGGCGGCAAGGCTGCTGTCCACGAACACAGGGTCCGAGCCATCTTTGCAGGCAAACTCGGCCACGGTGAAGTTTGCGCTCAGCTTCCGGGTGCCGTCCCGCGTGCGGGACCAGGCTTCAAGCATCGGCTTCCACCTCCGCCAGCAGGGCTTCCACGGTGCTGCGCAGACGGGCGGGCACCTCGTCCAGCGTCTTGATACCCTTGCGGATCAGGGCTGCATAAATTTTCGCCATCAATTTTCCTCCTTTTCTTCGTACAGCTCGCACAGGGCCACCTGAAGATCGGTGACGCTGCTCTCCACGGCGGTCACCTGCGTCAGCAGGTCCGCGAGGGTGGGGTAGTGGTAGCCGTCAATCCAGAGTTCCAGAGGGTAAAGTGTTTTGTATGAATTAGCAACATGAAGGATGCCGTTTGTTTGGAATGTGATTGTAAAATCGTAGTTACAGTCATAAGTTGTCGTGCCACCGCGTGCAATGCTTTTTTCAGTGTTATTACCGCTGCTGCTGCTCCTGCCTTTGGTAATGCATATCTTATCAACATTGTCTGGAATCTGAACATCCCAAGTTGTGAATTTGTTAGGAGACGTCACATGGGTGTTCCACACCAGTCGCGCCTCCGACTTGACCGCCACACTGGCCGCGATGGTGTCATACAGCGTCTTGCCGCTCAGGGTGCCGTCCGCAGCGATGTCCAGATAGTCGCCCACTTTCACGCCGCCCAGCTGATCCGCCGTAGCAGGCGGCAGGGTGTACGGCGTGCCGAATTTGGCGTCGGCCTCCAGCCGGGTATAGTAGGCGGTCAGGTCGGCACCCAGCGTGCGCAGGGCGGCCGTCTTTTCCGCACCGGTCCACCCGGCGGCAGTGCTGGCGGTGGTGAGCGCTTTTTTCACGCCGTAGGGCAGCAGGGCCGGGGTGAGCGGCGCAAAGCCGTCGGTCATGCTGTCCAGCTGCTCGGCGGAGGCAGGCACAAGGGTCAGGGTGGCGTCCTCCCGCACAGCCACGCCGTATTGCGGGTCGATGCGCACCGGGCCGGGGGACTTGGCGTCCGGCAGGGTGCTGCTGCGCACATAGGGCGTCAGGTCGGGCGGGGGCGTAGTGTCGGTGAGCAGGGCACCGGTGTCGGGGTTCACGCTCAGAACCCGCAGCAGGGAGCCGGCTGCCGGCTGCGCAGCCGGGGCAGGGCACCCACGTCCTGCGCACGCAGGACCACTACACCGCTTTTGCCGTTCACGCTCAGTACCTGACCGTCTGCCGGGGCCAGCTCTTCGGCGCGGGCGGCAGCAGCCTCGGCCCGGGATGCACACCCGGCCGCCGCGGTGCTGCTGGTGCTGGCCTGCCGGGCAGCAGTCTGTGCCTGTGCGGCACTGGAAGTGCAGCGTTCGGCGCTGGCCGAGGCGCTCTGGGCCGCCGTGGCGGCTGTGCTGGCACTTTCCAGCACGCGAGCCACGAACTGCTCGTACAGGGTGGGCGGCAGGTCCTCGGAGCCGCCGTCGGTGGGCAGGGTGGCATAGGTGTCGTACCGGCCGGGGCGGGTGTAGGCGGTGTAGCCGGAGCCGCTCACGGCGGCCAGCATCCACTGCCCACCGGTGCAGCCGGTGAGGCGGCGGTCCACCGTCACGCAGGCATCGCCGTCCAGCGGCACCGGGGCCAGCTGGGTGCCGTCGCTGCGGCGCAGGTACAGGGCAATGGCGCAGTCGGCCCAGCTTTCGGGCAGCTGGAACTGCAGCCGGTCCACGCCTTCTGCATTCTGTGCGCCCAGGTGCAGGCGGCTGGGCTGCGGCAGGAATTCGGTGCCGCCGCAGGCTCGATGAATGATTTGGATCTTCATGGTTTTGACCTTCCTTTCCGGTTTTTTATTTGATTGTACGCCGGGGCGCGCGGCAGCAGAAGTGTGTTCTTTTTCTCCGCAGATTTCTGGGCTTCGGCATTTTGCCGGAGGGGTGTTTTTGGGGGTAATTCGGGGGCAATTCCGGGTGCGGAAAATGCCCGGCGGCGGGCCTGGTTTTGTGCAGAAAACTGCGGTATTTGGCCGCTTGTTTCCGTGCGGGAGGGCCAGAAACGGGTCGTTCCGGGGCGTCCGGGACGGATGCAAATGTTAAAAATTCATGAACAGAACGTAGACGAAAAAAGGCGAAAAATCCGGAGGAAATAACTTAAAAAACAATATTTTGCAGGAAACACTGTTAAAATTGCACAAAAAAGAATGTCAAGGATCTAACAAAGTGGAGATGCCCGATTTGACAAATCGGTTCCGGTCTGGTAAGATAATACCGCGCAACGGAGCAACGGACGTTGCAGCGTTTAAATTTTATCTGGATGAAGTGAAATGCCGTCTGAGCGGACGGTACGGTGCAGGCAATGGGGGCCTGTGCCGGGGGACGGAGCAATGTCCCGTTGGAACGGATTCCGACGCAATACGATGCTTGGCTTCCACAGCCGGAAAAGCATCGTATTTGATTGTGGAGCCCCTGGTGCTCCGCAGTCCCGGCGGCCGGGGTGCAATGCAGCATCCGCGGCCGCACCAAAAACAAGAAGAGAGGAGTTGTCTCGTATCGCTTCCGTAAACTTGAAAAAAGCATCCTCGGGCTGCAGATCTGCAGTCTCTTCCCGCGTGCTGGCGTTTTGTGTCATGGTCGTGTGCCTTGTGGCTACCCTTGGTGTGACCGCTGCGAATCTGCGGCTGACCTACGTCACCGACTCCAATGGGGCCAAGCAGGTGATCCTCACCTCTGCCACCGACCCCGCAAAGGTCATGAGCCTCTCCGGCATCCAGTCCGAAGAGGGCGACCAGGTCTATTACACGGCGTTCAGCGGCAACCTTGCCACCCTGAACATTGAGCGCGCATTCTCGGTGAACATCCAGGCTGACGGCCAGACCTACCCGGTGAAGATGGTGTATGGCACTGTGGCCGATGCCTTGCAGCGCGCCGGCATCACCCTGGAGGGGGATGACTACACCGAGCCTGCCCTGGACCGCCTGGTGACCGCAGGCACCCCGATCGTGGTGCACCGCGTGGACTATCAGGACCGCGTGGAAACGCAGGCCATCCCCTATGATACCGAGTATGTCTATACCAGCCTGTACTTCCGCAACACCGGGCGCACCACCACCGTGCAGCACGGTGCCGAGGGCCAGCAGACCGTGACCACCCGCGACCGCTATGTGGACGGTGAGCTGGAGAACAGCATCGTGGTGGATTCCACCACCACCGTGCAGCCCACGAACCATGTCATCAAGACCTACGGCGCGGGCGCACCCGTCTCGCCCCTGACTGGCCCGGACGGCACCACCAATGCCCCTGCTTCCTACAGCAAGGTGCTCACCGGCAAGGCCACCGGTTATTATTCTAAAACCGGCAAGGGCTCTTCCGGCCTGGGCCTTGGCTACGGCACCGTGGCCGTGGACCCGGATGTGATCCCCTACGGCACCAAGCTGTACATCACTTCTACGGACGGAAAGTTCGTGTACGGCTACGCGGTGGCCACCGACACCGGCATCGCGGTGCAGAAGGGCCAGATCCTGGTGGACCTGTTTTATGAGACCTACGCCGAGAGCGTGATCAACGGTGCCATTCAGGTGAATGTGTATGTGGTGGGCTGACCGGTCCGCCGCATGACCCCATAACAGAAAAGGACCCCGCAGAGCGGAGCATTTGTACGTTTCTCCCAAAAGAGAGAGGTGCAGAGGCTCCGCTTTTTTTATTGCATTGGTAAGATTCACGATAAATTTTGCAAAAAATTGGCGGGTGTGTATATAAGGGAGAAATATTGAAGAAAAGATTATGGGTATTTTTCCAGAAAAGGCCTTGAAAAACCGGTCGGAATTCTTTAATATAAAAGAGTAAAAAGCTACAGGTGCGCGTATGCGGATCTGTACGGGGAGGAGCAGTCTATGAAACCGACCGAAGAAAAGATTCAGGGCAATGCATCGGATCTGCCGGTGTATCTGTTCAAGCAGGGCAACAACTGCGAGGCCTATCGTTACTTCGGCGCACATCTGGAAACACGCGCAGGCGAGCCCGGCGTCGTGTTCCGCGTATGGGCACCGCACGCTGTGGCTATCAGCGTGGTAGGCGACTTCAACAGCTGGAAGCCCGGCAGCCACCCCATGCACAAGGTGGATGGGGATTCTGTGTGGGAATTGTTTATTCCTGGCATGAAGGAATTCGACGTTTACAAATACTGCGTGACCACGCGTGCAGGCGACCTTGTCTACAAGGCTGACCCCTATGCGTTCCACGCCGAGACCCGGCCGTCCAACGGCAGCAAGGTCTATGATATCTCCGGCTTTGCCTGGCACGATGAGGCCTGGCAGGCCGCCCAGAAGAAGGCCGATGTGATCAACGGCCCCATGAACATCTACGAGATGCACGTCGGCAGCTGGAAGATGAAGGAGGGCAACAAGCCCTACAACTACGCAGAGCTGGCCGACCAGCTGATCCCCTACATCACCGAGATGGGTTATACCCATGTGGAGCTGCTGCCCGTGATGGAATATCCCTTCGACGGCAGCTGGGGTTATCAGGTCACCGGCTATTTTGCCCCCACCAGCCGCTACGGCACTCCCAAG
>ENA-OQIL01000067-OQIL01000067.1-human-gut-metagenome-genome-assembly--contig:-NODE-67-length-52188-cov-4.314439_pt1 | contig 52188 bp, 46 predicted proteins | sample MGYA00242583_ERZ504748 | MGnify/ENA primary metagenome ERZ504748 (study PRJEB26092, sample SAMD00036191) | human gut metagenome | host: Homo sapiens | study: EMG produced TPA metagenomics assembly of...
GCGATGCGCGCGACGAGCGCTGGCCGTACTCGACGCCGCCGAGTTCGCCATCGTGTCCACCGTGGACGATGACGGCATGCCTACGCGTGCCGCTCTCCTTCGTGCGGCGAGGCGATACGCTGTACTTCCACGCCACAAACGAGGGCGGGCACAAGACGGGTCGATTTTTCGTCGCGACGATCGCGTGTGCGCGACAGCGGTGACGGGCGTCGAAGCGTTCTTCGAAGACGGCGATTTCTCGACCAGCTTCCGGTCGGCCATGACATTCGGCCGCGTCCGCGAGGTCGTCGAAGCGACCGAGTTCAAACATGCGCTGGTGGATCTCTGCATGAAGTACGTGCCGGAGGCAAAGCGCAGCATCGGGAAAGCGATGGAGAAGGAAGGGCCGCACACGTCCGTGTGGGCCATCGACATCGAAGAGATAAGCGGCAAAGCGCATCCGGGACCACGTGGCGATGCGAGCGGGGACGGGCGCACGGATGCCGCGGACGACGGCGGATGCGCCGGCACGGATGCCGGCAGGCAGACGGACCCGGTCGCGGGCGCGGAACCAGTCGCCGCCCTCGGCGGCGAAGGAGCCTGAGCCATGCGCATCGCCGGCTTGCAGAAGCTCACGCTGCTCGATTTCCCGGGCAAGACCGCGGCCACGGTATTCACGCCGGGCTGCAACTTCCGTTGCCCGTTCTGCCACAACGCCGACTTGGTGACGGGCGAGGCGGGGCGCGATGGCGCGGCCGCGGACAGCAGCGCCCTATCGATCGACGAGCTCTTCGCGTTCCTCGGCAAACGCCAGGGGCTGCTCGACGGCGTGTGCATCACAGGCGGTGAACCGTTGCTGCAGCCCGGTATCGATGAGTTCTGCGCTCGCGTGCACGAGCTGGGGTTTGCCGTGAAGCTGGACACGAACGGCAGCTTCCCCGGCCGCTTGCGCGCGCTTGTTGAGGAAGGCCTTGTGGATTATGTGGCCACGGACGTGAAGAACGCGCCAGAGCGTTACGCCGAAACCGTCGGCGTCCCCGCGTTCGACCTCGCGCCGGTGCAGGAGTCTCTCGACTTCCTGCGTTCGAGCGCGGTCCCTTACGAGGTGCGCACCACCGTGGTGCGCGAACTGCACACCGCCGACGACCTGCGCGCGCTGGCTGCGTGGATCGAAGGCGTACAAGCGTGGCACCTGCAAAGCTTCATCGACGCGGACAGCGTGCTGGGCGGCGAAGGTCGCTTCCACGCATGGGATCCCGACGACCTGCGGGCACTGCTGCCCGAGCTGCAGGCTGTCGTGCCGGGTGCTCAGCTGCGCGGGGTGGACTAGAGCCGCGAGGGTCCGCGCCCTCGCATGCCGCAAGCACGCGCCTCTTGCGGATCCCGAATTCCGGCCAATCGAGGAACCCGCGGCACACGAACCGCTCAACACCCCGCGAAACCAGGCAGCGCATAGGAAACGGGAAATTCCGGCAGGAATCGACGCGATTCTGTCATCGAGAAAGCCCGCGCCTTTCGGCCTTTCCGCGTCCGGCCCCCTAACCAGGCCCGATACATCCAGGCAAAAGCTCTGTCTCGGCATAAAGCAACGAGTTCAGAAAGGGACGGCAGAATCCCGTCGAAAACTGCCAAAATCAGGGTTTTCACCGCGCATCTGCGGCCCCCGGCACGGCTGCTTGCAGCTCGGCCAAGCCCTTCCTCAGCACGCGGAACGTAACCAAACCGATGACGAATGCGATGGCCGCCGTGCCCAGCGCCACCGGCACGAGGTTGCCGCGCAGCGCGTCGAACAGGCCGCCGTAGATGAGCTGCCCCACGGGTTGCGCGCAGTTCGCCAGCGACATGGTAAGCGCGATCACCTTCCCCACCAGGTGGCCGGGCGTCTCGAGCTGCACGAACGAGATGGCTTGGATGCTGAACATCGTGGCGCACGCCATGGATGCGAACAGGCCCGCTACCACGATGCCGTACGCCAGCATCGCGTCCATCGGCACGCCCAGCACCACGGCGATGGGCAGCAACCCCAAGGCCGCCACCAGCAGGAACAGCGGCGCGCGGCTGAGACGCAAACGCCCGGCGAACACGCCCACCGAGACGCCGCCCGCCAAACCGCCCAACGCCAGGCACCCTCGGCGAAGCCCATGTACTGGTTCGGCAGACCCAGGATCTGCGTGATCACAACCGGCGCGCCGATGAGGATGAACGCCGTCAGCGTGACGTTGATGCCCGCCACCAGGAAGATCACCTTGAGGATGACCGTGCGTTCGTGGCGCAGAAACGCGAAGCTCTCGACGATGTCGTTCGCCACCGTGCGCACCACGCCCACGCCGCTGCGCTCGATGGCGTCGCGCGGGATGCGCACCACGGTGACGATGAGCACGGCAGAAACCGCGAACGCCGCTCCCGACACGAACACCACCGGCTCGATGCCGAACAGGCCGAACAGCAAGCCGCCCAGCACCGGGCCCACGAGGCCCGAAAGCGCGCTGATCTGGCTGACGATGGCGGTGGCGCGCACGATGCCGTCGCGCGGGACGATGAACGGCACCGCCGCCTGCACGGTGGGCTGGTACACGCTCTGCGCGGCGTACAGGACGATGAGCGCGCAGATGCACAGGCCGACGAGGTCGATGACGCCGTCGAGTGCGAGAAACGCCGCACACGTCGCAGCCAGAAGGATATCGAGCGCCGCCATGATGCGCCGCTTGTTCACGCGGTCGGCCGCAACCCCTCCGATGGGCGTCAGCACGATGTAGGGGATCCACGCGCAAGCCGACACCGCGCCCATGAGCGCCGCCGAGCCCGTTTGGTTCAGCACGTACAGCGGCAGGGCGAAGCGCAGCACGGCATCGCCGAACAACGAAGCAATCTGCGCGAAGATCACCGAAACGAACGATCGGTTGAGCAGGGTGTTCATGATTGTTCCTTTCTTTTACATACATTCAGTCGGTATGTATATTGGGTAAAAAAGAAGGTTGCCAGGCAACCAGGGTTCGCTAAGACATCGCAAGAGGAAACCGCAAGCACGCGCCGTCATCCCGAGCGGGGCCCTTCGACTCGCCGCGCTCGCTCACAACGACAGCCGGGAACATCCGCTCGCTCGACCTTCCCTTGCCCGCTTTCGTGCTGCCGGAATGTTTCACGTGAAACATTCGTACGTATTTACGAGCTCATAGCATCAAGCCTTTCGTGAAATTGGCTGCGATACCCCTCGAGGATGGTCGCCAGCCCGCCTACTTCCAGGGACAGGCCGCCCAGCGCCTTCACGATATCGAGGTAGTAATCGACGCGCGCACGCAGCTCCTCGGCGGTGGCGGAACGGAACATGGGGCTGACCCAAAGGTTCGCCAACAGCACGATGACCTCGCTGAACTCGCGCGGACGATCGGTTTGGATGCTGCCGTCGCGCACCCCCTGCTCCACGATGGGCAACACGAAATCGGGTACCGTCTCCTGGAGCACCGCCTGGTACTGCAGGCCCAGCAAACGCGCGTTCTTCACCGGATCCACGTCGGGGGCCGCCTTGGCCCACATGTCCATCTGCGGCCCGGTGATGGATGCCGCGAACAGCGCCTGCAGCTTCTCGGCACCGGTCATGCGGCCGTCGTCGCGGATGCGGCGAAGCTCGTCGAACAGCGCTTGGTTGTCGCGGTCGAGCGCAGCCGACAGGATGTCTTCCTTCGACTTGAAGTGGTGGTACACCGCCCCCTTCGTCAAGCCGCCCAGCCCATCGATGATGTCCTGAATGCTGGTATTGTCGTACCCTTTCTCGAAGAACAGGGCCAAGGCCACGTCGAGGATGAGGTTCACCGTCTCCTCGGGATGCTTGTTGCGGGCCATCGGCCTTCCTCTCCATCACGTTACATACCAACGGTATGTATCCTACGCTCCTCCAATGGAGAAGGCAAGAAAAAGTTTGCCGCACGTCCTGGGCAGCATCATACTGGTGCGCATGCGTCAAAGCGATCAGAGAGAACAGGAGCATCGACCCATGAGCACCTGCCTTGTTGCACAATCCGGCGGGCCCACCGCCGTTATCAACGCCAGCCTGGCCGGCGTCATCCGCGCGAACCAGCTGAACCCGCTCTACGACCGCGTGCTGGGCGGCATCCACGGCATCGAGGGCGTGCTGGCCGACCAGCTGTACGACCTCACCGACCTTTCCGAGCACGACCTGGAGCTGCTGAGGCAGACGCCCTCGTCGGCGCTGGGCACGTGCCGCTACAAGCTGAAGCGCGACGACGAGGCCGATTTCCGCCGCCTCGCCGACGTGATGGACGCGCACGACATCGAAACCATGTTCTACATCGGCGGCAACGACTCCATGGACACCGTGGACGCGCTGGCCGAATGGGCGGCCGAGAACGCGCCGAGCAAGCGCTTCATCGGCATTCCGAAAACCGTGGACAACGACCTGGTACCGGTGGACCACTGCCCCGGCTTCCCCAGCGCGGCGAAGGTGGCCTGCCAGATCACGCACGCGACGCGCCTCGACTACGACGCGTACACGCGCCCCGAGGTGTTCGTGCTGGAAGTGATGGGGCGCGACGCGGGCTGGCTGGCGGCGAGCTGCTGCATCACCGGCGACGTCGATTTGTTGGTGCTGCCCGAGGTCGCCTTCGACCGCGACGCGTTTCTCGCCGAAGTGCGCGCGAAGTTCGAGGCGACCGGCTCGTGCTACATCGTAGTGTCCGAGGGTGCGCGCTACGCCGACGGCACCTACCTGTCCGCCGGCGATACTGCGCACGACGGGTTCGCCCACGCCGTGCTGGGCGGGGCGGCGCAAACGGTCAAGCAAATGATTGTCGACACGGGCATCGTGCCGCGCGGCGTGGTGCAGGATTTGTCGCGCGCGGCGCGCTCCAGCAACTTCGCGCAGAGCCTCGTGGACGTGACCGAGGCCTACGACCTGGGAATGAGCGCCCACATGCGCAGCGCCGACCCCGCCTTCACCGGCCAGGTGGTGGGCATCCGCCGCAACCCGGAGGCCGCAGCCGAGGGCCGCTACGAGGCCGAGCTGTTCGCCGGTCCCGCAAGCGAGTTCGCCAATTTCGTCAAACGCTTCCCCGCCGAGTGGATCCTGCCGAACTACCAGGGCATTACGCCGGAAGCGGTCGCGTACTTCCGGCCGCTCATCGAAGGCGAGCCGAAACTCGTCATGAAGGGCGGCATCCCCGCCACCATCGTGCCGTTCAACAAGCGCTGACGAAGCCGGCCCTCGGCGCCGCCCAGCCAGCACGCCGAGGGATCGACTAACGCGTCGCGCCCTGCTCCCGATTGCCGTTGTCGCCCGAAACGTGCGTTTTTTCGCTCAAAAGCGCACGTTTCGGGCGACAACGGTTTCGAGTTACCTCCCCCCTACACGTCCCGTGTGCGCGTCCAGTGGCGCAGGTAGAGGGCGCCGATGAGCGCCGGCATCACGGGCGACGCCGCCTGGGCGACGAAGATGCCCACGTAGCCGAAGCCCAGCACGCCGCTCAGCAGAAACGCCAGGCCGAAGCGCACGACGAACGCGTCGATCAGCGAGTTCGCCAACACGAGCCGCGGCGTGCCCGCCCCCAAATGCGAACGAGTCGAAGCTGTACATGGCCGCGTAGAACAGCCCGTTCACGCTGCACGTGATGCGAAGGTACAGCACGGCCGTATCCATCGTTAACGGCTCGGTCAGGCCGTACGCGACCACCAGCGCCGGCGCCAGCAGCTGCACCGCGATCTGCACGCCCACGATCACGCTCACGTTGAACGTGGCGCCGATGCGCGCCACGTCGCGGGCCCGGCGCAGCTCGCCCGCGCCTGCGTTCTGCGCCGCCGCCGTGGTGATGGCCTGGCCGATGGCCCAGCACGGCAGTCCCGCGATGGTGCTGATCTGCAGGCCGACGCCGGCAGCGGCGGCCACGTCGGTGCCGTAGCGGTTCAGCAACCCGGTGACCAGCGCGTACGACAGGTTCACCACCGCCATCTGCACGGCAGAGGGAACGCCCACGCGCAGCACCTCGATCACGCTCGCTCCAACCGGCACGTCGCCGCTACGCGAAAACGCGCCGGCCAGGCGCCCGCCGGGGAAACGCCGCCGCACCACGACGAGCGCGCCGACGGCCGCCACGCTCTGCGCGACCACCGTCGCCCAGGCGGCGCCCACCACGCCGAGGCCCGCCGGTCCCACCAGCACCAGGTCGAGCGCCACGTTCACCAGCGCCGATACGCCCACCAGCTGAAGCGGCGTGCGCGCGTCGCCCTGCGCCTTGAGGAAGGCCGCTGCGGCGTTCATGAGGAACGGCCCCGCGCAGCCGCAGCACAGCACCACGGTGTAGCCGACGGCGCCTTCGAGCGATGCCGCAGGCACGGCGTTCGCCGTGAAGGCTGGGCGCGCCAACGCCACGCCCAGCACGGCGATGGCCGCCGACCCCGCCAGGGCCACCGCCAACGTGGCCGCGTACGCGCGCCGCTGGCCGGCCACGTCGCGCGCGCCCACGAACCGCGCGACGACCACGCCGCCGCCCGCCGTGAGGCCGATGACGAACGCGTTCACGATATAGGCGGCGTTCGTCGCGTTGCTGATGGACACGAGCCCCACCGGCCCCACCACCTGGCCGACCACCACCATGTCCACAGCCTGGTACACGTACTGCAGCAGGTTCACCGCCATGAGCGGCAACGCGAACGCCAGCAACCGCCTGAACAGCGGCCCTTCGGTAAAGGAAGAGAAGCATCTGACACGATAGGTTCACCTCTGAGAATTACGGAATGCGGAAACGTAACGAAGCGCCCGAGGGCGCAAAAAAACGCCGCAGATGAATCATCACCTGCGGCGCTGAACGAGTCCGTCATGCCGGCATCAAAGGAACGCGCGCCCGGGTTTCGCGCGGCGCGTCTATCGATGCCGATGAATATGCCCCTCGGCTCCGTGCGATGCTTCATCGGCGATCATGCGCGGAGCCGCTACTCTGCAAAGCTTCATGTGTGCCTTCTCGTTGAGGCGGATACAGCGTCGCCCAGCATACTGCGCGATGCCGAAGCGGTCAACCCGCCAGAACCTCCGAAGTTTCGGGCGACGGCTTCCCCACCTCGTCCAGCACGTCCTTTCCCCAGGCGCACATGGCGTTGAGGACGGGGACGAAGCTGACGCCGCGCTGGGTGAGCGAGTACTCGGTTTTGGGCGGCACCTGGTGGTACAGCTCGCGATGCACCATGCCGTCGGCCTCCAGCTCGCGCAGCTGCTGGGTGAGCATCTTGGGCGTGGCCTGCGACATGCGGCGTTGCAGCTCGCCGAAACGCAGCACGCCGGCCTTGCTCAGGTGCCACAGGATGAGCACCTTGTGCTTGCCGCCCACGATGTCGATGGTTGCCTCGACCGGGCAATGGTACGCGTCGGGACAGGTTTTCATGCGCAGCCTCTTCCGTCCAATACTTTCTTTTCGGGTAGTATATTCCAAAAAAGTATCTACTTGCCCCGCAGAAACCGAAGAGTAGTATGGAGGAAGAACGAACCGTCGCTCGCCTCAGAGATAGGAGCACCCATGTCGTTTCTCGATCTCGCCAAAAAGCGCTGCTCGACCCGCGCCTACCAGCCCGTCCCCGTCAGCCAGGAGCACATCGACGCCATCGTCGAAGCGGCCCGCGTCGCGCCGACCGCCGCGAACCGCCAACCTGTGCGCATCCTCCAGGTGACCAGCGAGGAAGGGCTCGCCAGCCTGGCGAAAGCCGCGAACGTGTTCGACGCGCCGCTCGCATTCGTCGTGTGCGCCGACGGCGAGAAGGCGTGGAAGCGTCCGCTCGACGGCATGAGCACCGTCCATGTGGACGCGTCCATCCTCACCGACCACATGATGCTGGCCGCCACCGACTTGGGCCTGGGAAGCGTCTGGATCTGCCGCTTCGACCCTACGGTCATCCGAGAGGAATTCGGGCTGCCGGAAACTTTGGTCCCGGTGAACATCCTGGCCGTCGGGCATCCCGCCGGCGAGCTGAAGAGCCCCGACCGCCACGCCACCGAGCGCATCCCGACAAGCGAGCTGGTAATCCACGCGTAACGAAGCGCCTTTCGAAGAGCGCAGGCCTTCTGCAGCACGGATTTTACGTCCCACCCAAAAGGATGCCATTGCAGAGCGAACCCATTTGTGCAGACACCGTCTGCACAAATTCAAAACCGTCCTACCGCGCGCCCTCCAGCAGGGCGTGAAGCTCGCGCTGGACGCTGCGGTCGACGTTCGTGCCGATCACCTTCGTGGCGATCTGCTTGATGGCCGACCGAGCGTTGCCCATGGCGACGCTCGTTCCCGCCATGCGCAGGATTTCGTAGTCGTTCATAGAGTCGCCGAACGCCATCATCTCGCTCGCCTGGATGCCGTGCGCGTCCAGCACCTGCTGGATGCCCGTCGCCTTGCTCACGCCGCGCTGCATGACGTCGATCCATTTACGGCCCGACGGCGCGAACACGAAGTCGTCGTCCAGCTCGCGCGTGAGGATGTAGGCCATGTCCATGACGGCATCGTCGCAATACACGGATGCTTTCAGGATGCTCGTCTGCGGCGAGGGCACGTCGAACACGCGCACGGGGTTCGGCAGGTTCTTGTCCACCTCTCGCTCGAAGCGCGCTTCGTCGTCCAACAAGTAGCTGCGCGTCTCGTCGAACAGCGCAAGGTGCATGGTGTCGAACATATCAACGACACGGGCCAACCGCTTCACGGCCGCATGCGAGAACACCTCCAAGTCGACCAGCTCGCCGGCGACCATCACCTGCGCGCCGTTCGACGCGACGAAGTCCATGCAGTCGACCACCGGTTCGAACAGCTCGTGCAGCGTGTCGAAGCGCCGACCCGACGATGCTACGAACTGGATCCCCGCATCGCGCAAACGCATAACGAGGTCGTACGAGCCTTCCGGCACGCACTCGTTTCCGTCGAGGAACGTGCCGTCCATATCGCTGGCGATAAGCTTGATCATCAGAAAGCCCTCCTTGAAATAACCGCGTGTTCCGATCATTGTACGACGCTCGCGTCAACCTGCGTGACCCTACACGACTACTTTGCACGAACTTGATACCTGTTTTACAAAACCCCAGTTCAAAATGCTTCGCACCCTGAGCGTGCGGAGAAAATCCCAAAACGCAACACCAGATTGGTAGAGCGGGCGGCTCTGCAACCGCATGATGGTAAACGCAGAAGCGCGGCCGCTCAGCTCCGCGCTTCGGGTATCATGCAATCGACCACGAAGAAGGGACCGCCATGAGTTTCGCCGACAACCTCGTGTACCTGCGCCAGCATTACGGCATCACGCAGGAAGGGCTTGCCGAGCAGTTAAGCGTGTCGCGCCAGACCGTCAGCAAATGGAAAGCCGGCACGAACTACCCTGAAATGGACAAGCTGCTGCAATTATGCGACCTGTTTCATACCAGCCTCGACGACCTCATGCGCGGCAGCGTGCATGTCGTCAAAGAAAACGACACCGAGCGCTACGACGAGCACATGAACCGCTTCGACCTGTCCATCGCGGCCGGCGTCGCCTGCATCCTGGTCGGCGTGGGTCTGAACGCGCTGCTTGAAGCCTTCGGCTGGCCGGATAACCTGCAGACCGTCGCCCTGCTTTCCTGCATCGTCATCGGCGTGGTAATCCTGGTCGTCGGCAGTCTCAACCACAGCGAATTCAAGCGTCGCAACCCTTCCATCGAGCCGCGGTACTCCTCCGACACGCTCGATCGGTTCGGGCAACGCTACCCGACGCTCATCGCCGTCGGCGTGGGTCTCATCCTCATCGACGTCATCATGCTAATCGGCCTCGTACCCGACAACAGTAGCTCCATGATCAACGGCGCATACGTGGAGGAGCTCGTCATGTTCCCCTTCATGCTCATCCTCGCCATCGCCATTGGCATTCTCATCTGGGCCTGCATGCAAAAGTCGAAGTACGACCTCTCCGAGCTCACCTACATCGCGCATCGCCGCAACCTGGGTGCCGACATGCCCTCTACCGCCGTCGTCAAGTCACCCGAGCAGATTCGCGCCGAACGCGTGATGGGCGTCATCTGCGGCTGCATCATGCTGCTGGCCACCATCGTGTTCCTGGTGTGGGGCTTCGTGCCGCTGTTCGACCAGATCGGCGGCTGGGACGGCATCGACAAGTTCGCGCTCAAAGACGCCATCCGCCGCGGCGCGGGCGGTTTCGCCATCAGCTGGATCGCCTTCGTGGTGGGCGGCATCCTGTGCGGCATCGTGTGGATGATCGGCAGCGTGGTGTCGAAGACCCAGGAAGACTGGATCGCCGAAGCGCGCCAGGAGGACGCCTGGGTGAAGTACGCGCAGCAAGATGATCCCTGGTCCCGGGGACCCGAAGACCCCGCGTCGTCCCAAACGCCGACCCCGTCGTCCGCCCCGCGCGAAGCCAACGACCCCGCGGGACGCACGTGGAAGCACTAGGAAAGTACCTTTTGGACACCAGCGTGTACTCTTTGTGCCTAGCACCTTCCCTCTCTCTCGCCCTACGATTTCGACCCGTAGGGAAAACCGAATGCCCGCACGTGGCGGGCGAAGGAGGGGTACGCATGAAAGATTCGCGCTACGACGATCTGATCGAAGCGACCACGAAACGAGGTGCCGCAAACAGCGCGTCCTTGTTTCGCAAGAGCGTCGTCGATCGACGCACGTTTTTTGCAGGGAGCCGCGTTTCTCGGCGCCTGCGGCGGACTGATGGGATTCGGTCTAACCGGATGCACGCCAGCGAATACCGGCGGCGCGGCCGCGCAAGGGTGGAAAGCAGGCACTTATTCTGCCAATGTGACCGGCCATAACGCCCCGTTCACCGTCGACGTAACATTCTCGGAGAACGCCATTACCGCCATCGACACCAGCACGAACCAGGAGTCGCTGGGCGTCGGCGCATCGGCTCTTGAAGATCTGTCGAACAAGATCATGGAATATCAGACGCTGAACGTGGATTCCGTCACCGGCGCCACCCTATCTAGCATGAGCCTCCAGCAAGGTGTGAAGGATTGCGCCGAGCAAGCAAACGCAGCGAAAACCCTCGCAAAGGCTCCCGGCCCGGACGACTCCGTAGAATCGTCCTACAATGCCGACGTATGCGTTGTCGGCGGCGGCGGTGCGGGCCTCACAGCCGCCATCTCTGCCGTGCAAGCCGGAGCCAACGTTGTGGTTGTCGAGAAATGCGGCATCACGGGCGGATCGACGAACGTCTCCGAAGGCGCGCTCAACGCAGTCGATCCGGAACGTCAGCAGAAGCAGGGAATCGAAGACTCTGTCGAGCAGTTCTACGAAGTCACCTATGAAGGAGGACACGAACAGGGCACGCCCGAACTCATACACTACCTGACCGACAACGCGCTCGATTCGGTTCATTGGCTCGAATCGCTCGGTGTGAAGTTCAAGGACGAAACGGGATCGGCCACCGGATCGCTGGGCGAGCGAAGCCACTATCCAGCCACGCCGTCGGGAAACACCTACATCCGCGCTTTCGAAGCGTTCGCGGCAGACCACGCTGACCAACTCGTCGTTTTGCACGAGACTCAAGCGAAAGAGCTCATCCTAGAAAACGGCTCCGTCGCTGGTCTGACGGCCGTGCACCGCGGAAGCCAAGAGATCACCGTGAACGCGAAATCGATTGTCGTAGCCACCGGCGGATTCGGCGCCAACGTCGAATACCGACAGCAAGTCAACGACGGCGTATGGGCCGACGTGAAGCTCGACGACACCATCGGCTGCACGAACATCAAGCCGTGCGCGCAAGGGGAAGGCCTCAAGCTTGCCGAGGGAGCCGGCGCGGAGCTCATCGGGCTGTCGGACATCCAGCTGCATCCGTGCGGCACGCCCGGCACCGGCCTCATGGAAGACATCCGCACCTCAGGACGCAACCGCATCTTCGTCAACAAGAGCGGGGAGAGATTCGTCAACGAAGGCGCCGAACGTGACACCCTGTGCAAAGCCATCTTCGCACAGCCTGAATCGACGTACTGGATCGTTGTCAACAAGGTTCGCTACCCCTCGGAGACCGAGCCCGACGCGAACGGCGCGACCATCGAGAACATGCTGGCGCTCGGCCATATCGTGAAAGGCGAAACCGTTGAAGACTTGGCAGAGCAGACGCAGATGGACGCCACGAAGCTGCAAGCATCCATCGACGGTTACAACCAGGTCGTTGCCGGCGCAACCGAGGATCCTTTCGGCTTCAAAGCAAACAATACCGCCGACCGGCAGTTGACCGAGGGACCGTGGTATGCATGCCGCAAGGTACCGACGGTTCATCACACCATGGGCGGCATCCGCATCAACGTCAACACGGAGGCCGTGAGCGCGGATGGCGAAGTCGTTCCCGGTCTTTACGCTTGCGGCGAATGCACCGGCGGCATTCACGGAAGCAACCGTTTGGGCGGTAACGCCATTGCCGACTGCATCACGTTCGGACGCCAAGCCGGTACGCAGGCGGCACAGCACGCGACAAGCTAAGCCTACCCCTCCCCGACGCACCTTCCTTACGCCCTGGCCGTATATTCCTTCTGCGGTCAGGGCGATCTTTTGCTGATATTATTCTCGCGCGTCGGCAACTTTGTCGAGCAGCTCTTGCTTGGAATGCACCCCGACTTTACGGTACACCGTCCTCGTATAATTCCGGATGGTGTTTTCCGAGTAATTAAGCGTTTGAGCGATGAAGGATCGACTTCGACCTTGGGAAATAAGCGACACGATATCCCTCTCGACGTCGCTCAAGCCGTACAACCCTGCGAATGCCGCAACAGGATCGACGACCCCGACCTCGGCGGCCCCTTCGGACGCTTCGTTTCGCATAGTCCCAAGCTCGAAGCCGATTGGGTAATCGCCCATGAAACGCGGCCTCATAATGAGCGTCGCTTCGACCAGCACCACGATCGCCATCACGATGAGCAGCCACAAACTATGATCGAGCGTCGGGCCTACCGCGTACACAATAATGCGTCCAACGGCCATGCACAGAAGCGAACCGCCGTAAACCACCGCGTATACCAACGTCGTCTGATAGTGGACGTGGCGGCCGATGAGACAAATGAAGAACACGAGGGGGATATAGAAGCACGTCACCGCATTGGTCAGAAGAAACGTGCTGGCTTCTTCGGATCCGCTCGATCCGCTCATCAAAAAGCATATGCTGGCCATCATGAGCGCATTCTGAAACAGCCAGTATCCGGACAACTTGAACGAACGTCCCCGCACCAGCACGAGCCACACGACGAACGCGATCAGCAGCACCACGAGCACCTGATGAATCGAACGAACCGTTTGCGACAATTCTCGATGACGTCCATCGGGGTATCCAAGCGCCATGCCCAGCAGCAGCGCGTACAGGAAGAACGCGATCAGCGCATGCACGGCTCCTGTACGAAACGGATCCGATTCGTACAGCGCATCGACCCCCGGAGCCTTCCCCATGCCGTCTTCCCGACCCGCCCGCGTCGTTTGGCGCGCTCGTCAAGGCGCGTCATCGCCTGCCAGTCACGCGAACACCGACAGGGCGGGCAATGAACAGGTTTGATCATGCCCGAAACGACACGGATCCAAATAACCCCATGACGAGCGAGAGCGCGCATGAAAGAGCCAAGCCGCCGGCAGCGTAGAAGAATACTTCGCCAGGACGAAGCCGTTCGAGAAAGAAAATCCAGATGATCTCGCCGCCGACCAGACCTATTCCTCCGACGATGACGCGTAGCGCCTCGAATCGGGTCGCGTCGAAAAAGAGATCGAGCAAGTAAAGCAAGCTGGAAACCGTCATAAGCACGAAGCCGGACCATACGAACACACCGCGCGTCGCACGCGTGAAACCGGCCTTGTACACTAGCAAAACCAGCAGCGCGATCACCACCACCCGAGCGACGTTCGCACCCACCGTCACCATGCCCACGTCGGCGGAAAAATGCAGGTTGTAGAAGTTGAACTGGTACCAGAGCCGGTAGAAGCCTATGCCGAAAAAGCAAGAACCAAACCGGATAGGAATGTCGATCTGAACGCCTCGAAAGAACCAGTATGAAGATACCGGTCAACCGCCCGGGCGCGCTCACCACTTCCGTTTTCCTCCCCTTGCTTCATGGCGGAATTGTACCATAGCCGATTCCGCACGCAGCAGAGGCGATGGAGCCCGAAAGCACCGTGTCCATCCCAATCGCCCGCTTGCACGAAGCTCTTCCCACCCATAAACGAGGCGCTCACGCAAGCAGCGCAGGAACCCGTATCAGTGGCCTTGCTGAAAACCATTCATCGGGCACTGCTTGCCGACACGAGGCTCTCGGGAAACGCACGCCTGCGCTCGGCGCACTGGCCGATGCCATGGCAGGTCGGCCTATTTTCACTGCGGCGAGCATGGCTCGCGCCATCGGAAGATCAATGCCGACGGCAAACACAGTCATCGAGCGATTTGCAGAAGCCGGCATCGTCAGACAAATCAACATCGGCAAGCGCAATCGGGCGTTCGAGGCCCAAGGCATCATCGAGGCCTTCATCGGCTTCGAACGCGCGGCCGCATCACCAGCCAACGACACGCTCGTCAGCAAACCCGTCCGTCCGGTTCCGTTCAAAGAGGTACGGTAGCTACTCCCCCAGCTTCTCGGCGGCTTCCATCCATTCTTCCTCAAGGGCATCGATCTGCTGTTGGAGATCGGAAATCTGGGCTTGGAAGTCGCCGAGCGCGGTGAAGTCGGTGGGGTCGGCGGCGGCCATGCTCGCGCGCACGTCCTCGATCTTGCCGTTGAGCGTTTCCACCTTGCGCTCGTTGGATTGCATGAGCTTGCGCAGGGTACGCTGCTCGCCGCCGGAGAGGCGGGAGCTTTCGGGCGATGCTTCGGTCCCAGATAAGCCCGAATCGGCGGCGTGCGCAGGGCGTTGACGTGCGGGACTGCCGGCCGCCATGGAAGAGGGGGAAGCGTCGGACAACCTCAAATACTCGTCCACCCCACCCGGCAGATGACGGATCTTCCCGTTCACCAGGGCGAACTGGTGGTCGGTGACGCGCTCCATGAGGTAGCGGTCGTGCGTGACCAGAAGCAGCGTGCCCGGCCAGGCGTCCAACAGGTCCTCCACCACGGCCAGCATGTCGGTGTCCAGGTCGTTGCCGGGCTCGTCGAGGATCAGCACGTTCGGCTCGTCCAGCAGGATCAACATGAGGGCCAGACGGCGCTTCTGCCCGCCGGACAAGTCCTTCACCGGCTCGTTGAGGTCGGCGCGCTTGAAGCCCAGCTTCTCCAGCAGCTGGGCGGGCGTCATCTCCTTGCCGTCCAGCATCGTGCGACGGCTGTAGCGGCCGATGACCTGGCGCACACGGTCGTCGCCCAGTTCGGACAGATCGTCCAGATGCTGCGACAGCACGGCGAAACGCACGGTCTTGCCGATCTTCACCTCGCCGGCGTTCGGGCGCTGCAGACCCTGGATCACGCGCAGCAGCGTGGTCTTGCCCGTGCCGTTCTCGCCGACGATGCCGTAGCGGTCGCCCGGGCCGATGATCCAGTCCACGTCGTCGAGGATCGTCTTGTCGTCGAAGCGCACGCTCACGTGCTCGAGGTCGACCACCTGCTTGCCCAGGCGCGCCATGGCCATGCGCTTGAGCTCCAGCTCGTCGCGCAAAGGCGGCACGTCGGCGATGAGTTCCTGGGCGGCGGCCACGTGGAACTTCGGCTTCGTCGCACGCGCCCGTGCGCCGCGCGAGAGCCACGCCAGCTCGCGGCGCAGCTCGTTCTGGCGTTTCTGCTCGGCTAGCGCGGCCACGCGATCGCGCTCCACGCGCTGCATGATGTAGGCCGAGAATCCGCCCTCGAACGGCTCCACCCGTTTATCGTGCACCTCCCACATACGCAGGCACACCTCGTCGAGGAACCAACGGTCGTGCGTGACCACCAACAGCGCGCCCGCGCCCTTTTTCCAGCGGGTTTTCAGATGGTCCGCCAGCCACGTGATAGCGCGCACATCCAGATGGTTCGTGGGCTCGTCCAGCGCCAGCACGTCCCAGTCGCCGATGAGCAGCCGCACGAGGTCCACTCGACGGCGCTGCCCGCCCGACAGCGTTCCCACCTGCGCGTCCCAAGGGATATCGCCGGCCAACCCGGCAATGATGTCGCGGATGCGCGCGTCGCCGGCCCACTCGTATTCAGGCAGATCGCCCACCACGGCTTGCCCCACCGTGGCAGCGGGATCGAGCGAGTCGGCCTGTCCCAGCACGCCCACGCGCACGGCGCCGTTGCGCAGCACGCGGCCTTCGTCTGGCTCCAGCGTGCCTGCCAACAGGTTCAGCAGCGTCGACTTGCCGTCGCCGTTGCGCCCGACGATGCCCACCCGGTCGCCCTCGTCAACGCCCAGCGACACCTCGGAGAACACCTCTTTCGTGGGGAAATCGACCCGCACCTTTTCGCATCCAAGCAGAAACGCCATCGCCCGCCATCCTTCTTCACGTAGTTCGGAAGGCCGATTATAGCGCATGGCGGGAAAGCGAGCCGCCGATCCACGAGAAGGCCGCCCTCATCTTGCGCCTCATGCCCATACGAAACCTCGTCTCGAATCCCGACCCCAAGCAGGAAGACCGACTCGCAACGCCCCGCCAGCTAGCGATTGCGTTACAATGGGGTCAAGCCCTGATCATCATGCAAAAGGAGGCGCCGCGTGGAACTCCTTGAATTCTCGCTGCTCATGCTGGCCGCCGTGCTGCTCTCATCCGTCATCGACCAGCTGGTTCCCAAAGTGTCATCGCCCCTCATCCAGATAGGGCTGGGCCTGCTCATCGCGCTGGTCATGGGCACGCAGATCAGCATCGCCTTCGATCCCAACCTGTTCCTAGTGCTGTTCATAGCCCCGCTTCTGTACGACGAGGCCAAAAACCTCGACAAGAAGGCGCTGTGGGAGAACAAACGCCCGGTGCTGTCGCTGGCCGTCGGGCTGGTCATCGCCTCGGCCCTGATCATCGGGTTCGCCGTCAACTGGCTGGTTCCATCCATCCCCTTGGCCGCGGCGTTCGCCTTGGGCGCCGCGCTCGGACCCACCGACGCGGTGTCGGTCGCCTCGCTGTCGAAGCAGGTGAAGATCCCCGCACGTTCGCGCAATATCTTGGAAAGCGAATCCATCATCAACGACGCCTCGGGCATCGTGGCGTTCCAATTCGCCATAGCCGCAGCCGTCACCGGTACATTCTCGCTGGTCGGCGCCACGGCGAACTTCTTCTTCGCATTCCTCGGCGGCGTACTCGTGGGCGTAGCGTTGGGGCTCACGGGCAACTTCATCGTGCGCCGCGTGCGCTCGTGGGGCCTCGAGAACACCACGTTCCATGTGCTGTTCGAGGTGTTCGTGCCGTTCATCGTGTACCTGGTGGCCAACGCGCTGGGCACCAGCGGTATCATCGCAGTCGTCGCCGCCGGCATTTTGAACGTCGTATCGCCGCGCGCCATCGGCCCGTCCGTCTCGCGCATGAATATCGTGTCCGCCAGCGTGTGGCGCGTGCTGACGTTCGCCCTCAACGGCATCGTATTCGTGCTTCTGGGTACTCAGCTGCCGCGCGCCATGCAGCGTACCTGGGAAAACGTCACCATCGATAACGACGTTCTCATCGGCTACATCCTGGGCATCACCGTGCTCATGCTGGCCGCCCGCTTCCTTTGGGTGCTTATCATGGAACGCGTCCATCGCCAGCGCAGAGGCCGGATGACGTTGGACGAGCTTCGCTCGACGGCCATCATGACCTTGGCCGGCCCGAAGGGAACCATCACGCTTGCCGTGGCGTTCACTATTCCTTTCTCCATCCCGCAGCGCGAGCTGCTGCTGTTCCTAGCATGCGGCGTCATCGTGGTCACCATGCTGTTGGCCACGTTTGCCGTGCCGCTGATCGCGCCGAAGAAAGATACCGACGACGAGGATTGCTTCGACGAGGAGCAAGCCAATATCGAGATACTCCGATCGGTCATCGAAGAGCTGGCGGCACGTCAAACCGGCGAGAACCGCGCGGCCACGCAAGCGGTCGTCCACGGCTACAACGAGCGCATAGCCCGCCTGAAGAACAGAAGCGAACTGCCCGACGAGTCCATGGCGCCCTTGCGCCTGAAAGCGAACCGGTGGGAACGCGATTTCACGCTCGACCTCCTTGAACGCGAGGAAGTGGATCAGCTGATAGGGTACCGGCACATCAAGCGCCTCTCGCGCACGGAAAATCTGCTGCGCCATCATGCCGACCGCGTGTCGCTGCAAATCGCCTACCTGCGCGTGCGCACGCTCGCTCACGCAGGATGGCATCGTATCGTGGAGGCGCTGCCCGGCGACGATCTCTCCGAGCGCGTGCAGGCCGAGCGCGACCTGCGCCTCCGCAGCAACGAGCACGTCATCGAAAAGTTGCAGGCGGAGCTCGCCTCTCCCACTTCGGAAGAGCCTACCGAGAACCTGAGCAAGCTGCTACTGGAATACCAAAGCCTCGTGCAAACCATTCACAGCGCCGCAAGCCCGTCCATCACCGTGCTGACCAGCACTGCGAACAAAGCCGTGGACATCCAGCGCCAAGGACTGCGGCTTGAGCTGGAAGCCATTCAGGCGCGCTACGAGGAGGGGGCGCTGCCCCGCTCCTCGTACAAACGGCTGCGCGAGAACGTGATGCTCATGCAAATCGATCTGGAGGACAACGTGTAGAACAAGACAAAAGGACGGAGTCAATGTCTCATTTTCAGGGGGACTTCGCCTCGGCTGCCCAGCTTGCGCATGCAACCCGCGCACGTAGCACGCGCCTCGCCTAGAACAGAAGCATCACCGCGACCACGAAAGCAGCCGTCACCACGAAACCGCCTGCGACGATGGCCCACACAGCAGGGCGCGCCCAGTTCAGCGTCCAACCGACGCCGAAACGCTCGGGCAGGAACAGGCTGGCATCGTCGGGGTTGCAGTAGAACACGCCGAACTTCCAATAACGGTCGTCGTCCACATGCAGCCGATCGGATGTCTGCATGTTCTTGAACACGCGCGAACCCGCCTGGCCGTACACGAGGCTGATGGCCATGGCGCCGACGCACAGCACGATAGCCGCGATCATGATGAAGACGGCTGCCTGACCCAGGTCGATCACGTTCATGAACGACAGCGGCATGGCGATCATGGCCACCGCTATCACCACGCCTCCCGCCACCAGATAGATGCTCTGCGCGCGGGCGAACAGGCCGTAGGCCAGCGCCGACGTGGCCGGCGCGCCGGGTTCGGCCCACTTCTTCGAACGAGCGATGGTCCAGTGGGAGAACACGAAACACGCGGCCATGAACCCCTGGATGAGTACCGGCATCCACAGGATGAGCGGGGTTTTCTCAGCCCAATCGTTCACGGTGCCGTCGAAGCCCATATGCATGGGAATCATGTCGGGCATATGCACGTAACCCACCGCGCCCACGGCGAAGGTGATGGCCATGATGGGCAGGTACAACAGGTTCCATTTGAGAGAGATGGCTCGCGGCACGGGCTGCTCGCCCACCACCGCGACAGACTCCTGCGCGTCAGCCGTCCAACCGCGCTTGGCTTTGTATGCGGACATCTTGGCGCGGAACGCCAGCATGAGCGCGTAGCCGCCTGCGGTCACCGCCAGCGACCCGACGATCAGCGCGCCCAGCACGCCGCCTGCGTTGCCCATGGCGGCGCTCGCGAAGCCGATGACCGTGAACACCGCCGTAGCCGACCCGACGATGGCGGCGTAGCGGCGCTTGAGTCCTACGACGTACGGATCGTGCTGCTCGGAGGTGGGAACGGTGACCGTGAACACCTCGCCGCGGCGCATGAGGTACGGGGTGATGGCCATGAACGCGCCGATGACCGGCATGAGCAATGCCGTAACGGCCATTATGACGGTCGGGTCGAACCCTTCCACTACAGCGCACCCCCTTTGAACGCCGGTTCGCACGAGGCGGCGCGCTCGATGTTCTCGCCCTGCGCGTCGCGGCTCGCTTGCGCAGTTCGGGCATCGGATCGTTCGCCCGCCCCGTAGGCGCGCGCGGCCTGGCGCTGCGCGCACTCCAGGAACTCGCCCCACGTGCCGCCGCGCGCCCGGTGCGCCAACGCCAGCTCGAACAGGCCGTCCTCCATCTTCGCCAGCTCGATTTGGGCGCGGTCGGCCCGATCGTCCTCGCACGGGTCGGCGATGTAGGCGCCCGATCGGCCGCGCATCAGCACGTAGCCCTCGTCGCGCAGCACGGCGTACGCCTTGTTCACCGTGTGCAGGTTGATGCCCAAGTCGCTAGCCAGCGCGCGAACGGATGGCAACGCCGTGCCGGGCACCAGCTCGCCCGTGGCGATGGCCGCGATGATCTGGCTGCGTATCTGCAGGTACAGCGGTTCTTCCGACTTCTGATCGATGCGAATAACCATACGCACGCCTTCTCCCTTTCGTTTCCTCGTCGTATTGTAGCGCGCGCAACCGAGAGGCGGCGATCGCGCAGGCGATTATCGTCTCGCACATTCGTCCTCCGCGCCGCCTTGAGCGACTACGCCCTCAGCCCCCGCTTCACCGCGCCGCGGTACGCCGCGACGGAGACCGCGGCCGCCAGAAGCGCCAGCACGAGCGACGCGCCCACGCCTAGCAACGTCGTGACGCCCATGCCGAGGACGCAGAACACCATGCCGATCATGATCACGGCGAACACCGGAACGCCGCGCTTCACCGGCTCGTACACGCTGGTCCAGTCGTACTTCGGGCTGCGCGCGTCAAGCGCCAGTCCCAGACATGCCGCCAGCATGCTGGCCGCAAGCGGCACCGCGAACAGCGCTGCGACAGACAGGGCGTCCAGCGGCAGCGACACCGCCATGAGCACGGCCGACACCGCGAGGCACTGCACGGCGATGGCCAAGTTGACGGCCACCTTCGCTCCCAGCACCGTCGCCGGCGACACGGGAGCCGTCAGCATGAGCCAACGCGCCGAGCCCTCGAGCGAAACCGACGCGGCCGTCGTGGACGAGATAGCGCAGAAGAACGCGAGCGCCACGGAAGCAGCGCGCCGACGAACGGCGCGTACGCGGGCGGCAGCAAATCGAGCGACAGCATCCCCGTGGCAGAGCCCACCGCCACCGCGACGGCTGCAACCAGCACCAGCACGTAGCCTATGCACGCGTTCATGAAGTAGATGGGCGTGGCGGCCAAAAGCCGCAGCTCCTTCACCATGAGCGCGCGGAAGGGCGTGGACGACTTCGCACCCGCGCCCTTATCGCCGTCGAACGAGAACGTCCCGCGCGGCCTGGACGACATGAGCAGCGAGTTCACCGGCACGAATAGGCGCACGACCAGCGCAAACACTGCCGCCGCAGCCGCGATGTTGACCGCAGCGAAGGCGGCGAACTGCACGAGGTCGCCCTGCACGATGCCTGCAGTCGCCCATGCGGCCGGCGGGAAGATGGCCGCGAGCTGCCCCGTCAGCTGGGCGCCGAGCGCACTCAACGCCGCCAGGTCGTCGGATTGGCCGGACAGCGCGAACGAGCCGAACACCGCCGCCAGCGTGGCGGCCAGCGTCAGCACGATGACCGCGACGTTCGCGTGCTTGAAGCGCGAGGACACCGCAGCGATCAGCACCGCCAGCACGACGGCCGCGGCCAGGGGCAGAAGCGGCGCCAGCACGATGGACAGCGCCATGCACGCGACCCCGACCGCCGACACCCCGGCAGCCGACGCGTACACGGCGAAAGCCGGCACCATCACCAGCACGCCGAACAGCAGGCTCATGGCGTACAGCGATGCGATACGCGACAACACCACCGACGACGTGGGCACGGGAAGCGACATCACCAGGTCGTAGTCCTTGAAGCCGAACAGCACGCCGTTCGTTTTGAGGAACGCCGCAACCGCGCCGGCGATCGCGCCCACCAGCACCGCGACCAGGGGAACGGCTTCGGCCAAGCCGATTTGGACGAGCCCCTGCGCCACGCCCGCCGAGTACGCCGAAGCGAACAGCACCACGGCCGCCACGACCAGCGCCGCAAGCGCCAGCGTGCGCTTCGCCTTCGCGGGGTCGGCGTGCAGCGTCTTGTTGATGCCGAACAGCCCTAGCAGCTGTATCTTCAGCAGCAGAATGAACGGTTTCATGGCAAACCCCCTACGCGTTCCGGTCGATCATGTCGAGGAACACGTCCTCCAGGCTCTCGTCGCCCACCACGTCGGCCGTCGGGCCGCATGCGCGCAGCGTGCCCTGCTTGATGATGGCCACCTTGTTGCACAGCTTCTCCACCACTTCCAGCACGTGGCTGGAGAAGAACACGGCCGAGCCGCCATCGGCCAGCTCGCGCAGCATCTCCTTCACGTGGAAGGACGCCTCGGGGTCGAGACCGACGAACGGCTCGTCCAGCACCAGCAGTGTCGGTTGGTGCACGAGCGCGCCGATGAGCACCAGCTTCTGGCGCATGCCGTGCGAGTACGAGGAGATGAGGTCGCCCAGCGCCGAGGTGAGGCTCAGCCGGTCCGCGTACGCCCGGATGCGGCGTTCACGCACGTCGGCGGGCACCTCGAAGATGTCCGAAAGGTAGTTGAGATACTGAATGCCCGTGAGGAACTCGTAGATGTCGGGGTTGTCGGGCACGTAGGCGGTCATGCGCTTGCAGGCCAGCGCGTCGGTTTTCACCGACTGACCTGCGATGCGGATGTCGCCCTCGTCGAAGCCCGTCACGCCCACGATAGCGCGGATGAGCGTGGTTTTGCCGGCGCCGTTGTGGCCGACGAATCCGAAAATGTCGCCCGGCATGACGTCGAGCGTCACATCGTCCACCGCCCGTTTCGCGCCGAACGCCTTCACCACATGGTTGACCGAAAGCACCGGAGCGGCCTTCTTCTGTTCTGCCGTCATGCGCGTTTCCTTCCCTATCCGCGATCCGTTCGCGGTTGTTGACCTTCCCGCGGTTGTTTGTTATATTTATGCTATAACAGATGGAACAAAGATGCAAGAGCCGTGCTGGGGATCGGATTCAGGAGAGACAAGGGGCGCTAGCATGAAGCGGATTTCTATTTTCTTGGCGATCACGTTCATATTGACCTGGGCGTACGAGTTCGGGGTGGTGTATCCGATATCGTCGGGAGCGCTCGTGGGCGTTCCTCCGGTCGCCGCGCAGTTCGCCACCGGCGCCGCCATGTTCTTCCCCGCCCTGGGCGTGCTCATCACGCGCCTCGTCACGCGCGAGGGATTCAAGAACAGCCTCATCAAGCCGCGCGGGTTCAAGAAATCCCTGCCGTGGTTCGTCGTCGCCTGGTTCGGTCCCGCCCTGCTGGCCGCCATCGGCGCGGCGGTGTACTTTCTGGCGTTCCCGCAGGATTTCGACCCCAGCATGTCGACCATCGTCGCCACGCAACAGCAGGCCGCAGCGGCGGCGGGCGCGGGCGACGTCTCCGCCGACCAAGTGCGCGCCATGCTGCTGGCCCAGCTGCCTTTCGCCGTGTTCCTGGGCCCCGCGCTCAACATCTTCACGACGTTCGGCGAGGAGTGGGGCTGGCGCGGCTACCTGGTGCCGAAGACGGCTGCGCGCCTGCGCATCGTGCCGACGCTGCTGGTCACGGGCGTGATCTGGGGTTTGTGGCACGCGCCGCTCACCATCATCGGGCACAACTACGGCGTGGGGTATCCCGGCTGGCCATTCGCCGGCATCGCTGCCATGTGCGTGTTCTGCACGGCGCTTGGAATCTTCCTCACCTACGTCACTGTGCGCACGGGCAGCTGCTTGGCGGCGGCTGTCGGCCACGGTGCGATCAACGCGTTCGTCAGCGCGGGTATCATGTTCTCGCTCACGGGCGGCAACCCCTTCGTGGGACCCATGCCCGTGGGCATCGTCGGCGGCAGCGCGTTCATCGTGGTCGCGGCCCTCATGCTGTGGGATATGCACCGCCGCGAGAAAGCCGGCACCCTCGCTATGCCGCAGGCGGGCCTGCCCGACGACATGACGAAAGCCGACCTCGCCCGCACGGCAAGCTAGCATACGCGCCTACCGCTTGATCACCGGGCAGACGACGGCGCTGACGGCGGGCAGCGCCGCGCACAGGTAGAGGGCGGACAGCGCCGAGGCCGATGCGTCGACGAGCGCGCCCGCCAACCCGTCACCCCAAGAAAGCGAACCGGAACCCAAACCCCCTTGCTCAGCATCGAACGGGATAACAAGAACGGATGTTTCACGTGAAACATCCCGCCGCACTTGGTGCGGTCGCCGCGCACCAAGAAGAAGTGAGGGCGGGGTCGAGCTCGCGCTTTGCTCTTCGAACGCTACGGCCGGCGCCCTCCTCCCCTGCGCCTGCGCGGGATCCGCGGACGCAAAGGGCGTCGGCGCAGTACGCACCCATTCATCTGCGCAAGCACAGCCTCGCATCATTTCGCGTCGCGAGGCTCGAACCGATTTCAAGGACCCCTCTGCAACTTTTTCGACTTCGTGGCAGGCTTCAGGGTCGAAAACGATCTTCCGGATGATCGATCGACTGCAACCAATCGAGAAGCTCTTGGAAAACCCCTGGTCGGCGCTTTCGGCGGCTTCCTCAACCTGCCACGAAGTCGAAAAAGTTGCAGAGAAGCTCGATTTTTCTACTCGAGCTGCACGAGCGGGAGGCTGGCAGAAGGACCCCTGCCATCCGAGTACGCTTCACATGAAACACCCCGCCGTCGTTGCAGGCGGCACGCGGCGTAGGAGGGACGCCCCGAAACGGAACGCCCCTCCTCAAGATCGCCGCGCTATACGGTGATCTTGCCCTTGCCCGTACGCTCGACCTCGCACAAGCCGGATCGGAAGGGAGGGAATCCGGTGATGGGGTCGAAGTCGCGCGTGGTCAGCAAGTTGATATCGGCCTGGTGCCAACCGTGGAAGACGTCCACGACACCGGGCAGCACGAGGTTCGTGATCTCGGCTTTCATCGTCACTTCACCGAACTGGTTGAACACGCGCACCTGCGCGCCGTCCGTGATGCCGCGCGCCTCGGCGTCGTCGGGGTGCAGGCGCACCACCGGGTCGGGCATGAACTGGTTGAGCCACGGCAGATCGCGCAGCTTCGAGTGGGTGTAGTACGGCACGCGCGAGCCGCTGTTCAGCACCAGCGAGTAGTCCTTCGCCTCGTCGGGCGTGCTCACCGGGCTATGCACCGGCTCCTCGTACACCGGCAGCCCCTCGAAGCCGTACTGCTTCAGAATCTCGCTCACCAGCTCGATCTTGCCCGTCGGCGTGTTGAAGCCGGGCTGGCCGTCCTTGCGCAGGCCGCCGGTCTCGTACTTCTTCTCGTCCTTCGAGCCGCCCGGCACCTCGTAACCCTCGGGATGCTCCCGCAGCAGCTCCAGCGAGATGTCGATGCCCGCACCCCGGTACATATCGTCGAGCGCCGCCTCCACGCTGCCGCCGTAGCACTCCTCCTCGAAGCCCAGCGCGCAGCCGATCTCCAGGATGATCTGCCAATCCTCGCGGCACTGGCCCATCGGCTTCACCACCGGGTCGCGATGGAAGATCTTGCGGCCGAAGATGGCTGGCGGGGCCATGCGCTCGTAGCACATGGCGGCCGGCAGCAGCATGTCCACCAGGTCGTGCGTCCAAAGACGCATATAGTAGTCGATGGCCACGGTGAACTCCATGTCCTTAATGGCCCTCTGGTACTCAGGCGTCTGCGGCCACATCATGGAGTTCACGCCCAGCAGCACGCCGGCGCGGATCTTGCCGTCGGCCACCAGCTCGGGCAGGTGCGCGGTCTGGATCATCTTGAAATAGTGCGCCCACACCGGGAAGTCATCCTTGTCGTAGCGGATATCCTGCAGGCCCTTCTCGGCGTACATGTCCTCGAGTCGAAACGCCGCAGTGGACGCCGAGTAATCGAACGGCAGCCCCGGCCCCATGGCCAGGCCGCCCGCCACGTCCAAATCGCCCGTCAGCGCGATGATCGAGTACACCGCGCGCTGGAAGTTGCCCACGTTGGTGGCGTGGCACGCGCCGGCCGAGCTGGACACCAGCGTCGCGGGCGCGTTCTCGCAGATGATGCGCACGGCCTCCTCGAGCTTCGCAGCGGGAACCCAGGTGATCTCCTCCACGCGCTCGGGCGTGAACTCCTGCACGTAACCGGACAGCTCGTCGAAGCCGTGCGTCCACTTCTCCACGAAGTCCTTGTCGTACAGACCGTCGCGCAGCATGACGTGGATGAACCCGAGCGCAAGCGCGCCGTCGGTGCCGGGGCGCAGCTGCAGATGCACGTCGGCCAAGCCGGTCACCGTGGGCGTGATGCGCGGGTCGACGACGACGAACTTGCAGCCGCGCTCCTTCTGCTTCATCATGTCGCCGAAACGGTAGGGCTGCGACCATGCCGGGTTGAGCGACCACACCAGGCAGCTGGCCGTGGCGTCGGTAGGATCGGAACCCATGGTCAGCTGGCCAGTCACCAGCTGCGAGCAGATCCACGTGGCCGCCGCGCAGGTGGAGCTTTCCGTGCCGTACGTGGGCGAGCCGAACAGCGTGGCCAGGCGCTGCATAGCGCCGCGCGGCTCCTTCGGGTCGCCGCAGTAGAACAGCACCGCTTCGGGACCGCTCTCTTCTTTGATGCGGTTGAGCTCGCTGGCGATGCGCGCGTACGCGTCGTCCCAGGAGATGGGCTCCCATTCGGGCGCACCCGTGCCCTTCGGGTTCGTGCGCACCATGGGATACGTGATGCGATGCGGATCGTACAACTCCTGCAAGCTGGAAATGCCCTTCGCGCAAATGGGGTCGGCCGGGTACTTGTCGCGCGCCTCCACGCGCACCACCTTGCCGTCCTTCACCGACGCGGCGATGCCGCACTTCGGCACGTGGTTGCACATGTCGCAATAGGTGTTCTTCACCTCGATGGGCGCCTCTTCCGCAACGGCCCCTTCGGGATGCACGATCTCGTCACGCCCCACCGGCCAGCGCGGCACCGCAACGGCCGCCGTCCCTTGAGGAACGTGCGGCGCGAAACATTGATATACTCGCTCATAGTATCCCCCTACTTCCCTTCTTCGACGAGGCCAGCGCCGTTGGACCGGCAGCACGTCAAGCGGCATGCCATCGACCGGGCGGTAGTAGAACGAAGTCTCGTCCACGCGCAGCACCGCCTCGTCGCCGGCGATGAACTTCGACACCGGGCTCTCCGGGTCGTCCAGGTCGCCGAAGTAGCGCGCGCGGCCCGGGCAGTTCACCACGCATGCCGGCTGCTTGCCCTCGGCCAGCCGGGCCTCGCAGAAGATGCACTTCTCGGCCACCAGCTCGCGCTGCACGCCGTAGGACTCGTAGGGCGCGGGCACGTCGGCGCCGAACATGTTCTCGCTCGTGCGGTTGAGCTTGCGCGCGCCGTACGGGCACGCCGCCAGGCACAGCCCGCACGCGATGCACTTCTCGTAGTCGATGACGGTGATGCCGTCGTCGCGCCGCACGCTGGCTCCCGTGGGGCAGGCGTCCACACACGCGGGCTTCTCGCACTGCACGCACGCGTTCGGCACGTACGCCCGACCGCTCTCCCCTGCCTGCGTGCCCCATTCGTACACGTCCAGGTTGTTCCACGACACCCCCGGCCGCTGGTTGTTCTGCATCTGGCACGCCACCACGCATGCGCCGCATCCTGCGCATCGGCGCAGGTCGATGGCCATTCCGTACCTTGTCATCCCCTCGTCCTTTCTCCCTGGCGCGGCCGTTTCGGCTCGCACATCTCCTGGTGCGAACTCTACGCGGGACCGAGGGCCTCTTCCAGAAGCGCCCGCAACAACCGATTTCCGTATTTCGCCCTCCCGCGCGGCTGGCAGCGGCATCATCGGTTTCTGGCGTACGCCAGGTTTAAGCACGTCAAAGGGACGGGCGACTTGACACACCTCAACCTTGTCGGTGACGAGCGGCATGTGTGTCAAATCGCCCGTCCCTTTGACACACGACACACGCTCTTCGGCGTTGGCGGCAAACCCCCACAAGTGATAGTATTGTCCTGGGGATTCACCATGCAGCGCGGCTGGCCGAGCCGCAGGGAGAGGGAACCATGGCAACCGAGCAAGAGTATCGATCCATCCTGATACCGAACCAGCCGTTCCGACGGCTGAAGATCGCCGACTACATTTCGCAGGGGAAGAAGAAAAAGCTCTTCAAGGGCGAGTACATCCGCACGAGCGCCAAGACCATCGACGACTTGTACTATTACTACATCGACGAAGGCCAGATCGTGGCCACGTTCGAGCAGGAATCGGGCGAGGTGGCGCCGCTGTACTGGCGCAACGCGGGCAACGCCTTCTCCGCCGAGTACAACGACTACGCGTCCATCGGCCGCTACAAAGCGCGCTTCATCGCCGCGCAGAACACCGTGCTGTTCGCGTTCACGCAGCGCCAGCTCTACGAGCTGAGCCAGGACGACCCCGAGCTGTTCTACGAGTTCATCAACGTGTGCCACATGTCGTTCGCGCAGATGGGACACCGCATCAGCAACACGGGCTACCAATCGTCGACGAAGCGCATGATCATGTGGCTGCAGAAGCTGTGCGCCACGCAGGAATGCGACGAGCACGGCGTGTACGACATCGAGTGCAAGCTGACGCTGCAACAGCTGTCCGAGCTGCTGTCCATCCACATTACCACCTGCACGAAGATCGTGGCGGCGCTGGAGAACGAGGGCGTCATCGAGCGCACGCGCACGCGCATCCGCATCTTCGATGCCCAGCGCCTCGCCCAATACGGCCTCGAGGACACCCCGCTGGCGTACTGATCGCTCCTATGGCGCGAAGTCGCGCTTGCGATCTGAAGGAGCGCGTTCCGCGCCGATTCGTGACGGACGCGGCGCGCGAACGACATGGCGAAAGACGCTCACCTTCCCCAGCCTATGCAAAGCGAGACAACGCATCATCGCCCGTAAAACACGGTTTCGCACCTGAGACGTGTTTTTCGGGCGATGATGGGCCGCGCACGGCTCCGCTCGCTGCGCTCGCGCATGTTTCGCAGCTAGCGTACCTTCGCCACGATGAAGCCCAGGGTGGCCACGGCCATGACGGCGGAGAAGCCGAAGGCCAGCTGGTAGGCCAGCGCGGGGTTCGCGAGCCCCGCCGCAGACGCGCCCGCCACCGCGATGAGGAACACCATGACCGACGTGCCCAGCGATGCGCACGCTTGGCGAGCCGAGATGCAGAACGACGAGCCGTCGGCCACGATGGGACGCGGCAGCTGCGCGAGGCTCCACGATGTCAGCGGCCCCACCAGCCCCGACACGCCCACCGCGCGCAACGCCTGGCATAACGTGGTCACGTACAGCGGCGTGTCCGCATCGAGAAACGACATGAGCACCGCGCCCGTCGCCAGAAACGCGCCCGACACCAGCGCGACGGGACGCACGCCCACCCTGTCGGTGAGCACGCCCGCCAGCGGGTTCAGCACGAGCGCGGCCACGGTGCCGGGCAGCAGCACCACTCCGGCTTCGAGCGCGGTTCCGCCGCACAGCCCTTCCACGTACAGCGGCACGATCAGCGTCACGCCCATGAAGGAGGCGTTCAGCAGGTTCTGCGCGATGAAGCCCGCGCGATACTGACGCGATGAGAAGATATCCATGCTGATCAGCGGATCGTCCACCCGCTTCTGCCGCCGCACGAACAGCACGAGGAACAGCGCGCCCAGAGCGAGCGGCACCCAGATGAACGGGCTTTCGAACGAGAAGCTGCTCGCGTTCGAGAACGCCAGCAGCAGCCCGCCGAACCCTGAGCGTCGACTGCGCGACGCGACACCACGTCGAGTCGTGCGCTCTTGTCGGGAGCCCCAGATGGTTTGATGGCGACGGCCGCCGCAGCGGCAAGCGCCAACATGATGACCACGAGCAGCACGAAGAAGCTGCGCCATCCCAGCGAGAAGCTCATCGCCCCGCCGATGGTGGGACCGATGTTCGGCGCGAAGCCCATCGCGATGCCTGCCACGCCCATGGCCGTGGCCTGACGACCGCGCGGGAAGCGCGTCATGGCGATGGTCTGCATGAGGGGCATGAGCATGCCCGTGGAGATAGCCTGGAACACGCGGCCCGCCAGCAGCACGCCGAAGTTGGGAGCGAACAGGTCGGCCAGCGCCCCCACCAGGAAGAACGCAAGCGCGATGAACACGTGCTGGCGCACCGAGAAGCGTCGCGAGAGGAACGTGGCCACCGGAACGGTGATGCCCAGCACCAGCATGTAGCTGGTAGTCAGCCATTGTCCCAAGTCCACCGTCAGGCCGAACTGCAGCATGATGTCGCCCAGCATGGCGTTGACCGCAGTCTGCGAGAGGTTCCCCGACGCCGACGCCAGCACGACGATGGCGAACAGCGCGTACACGCCCATCCGCTCGCTCTTCACTCGTTTCATGCCCGCATGTCGCCTACCCTCCGTTTCCCACCAGCGCATTCCAGTATATCCCAAATATGCGCGAACGCAGGAGGAGCCTCTCGCGCTTCGCGATGCAAAATCGCTAAAGCGCACGAGGCTCCTCCTTGGACGGGTCGCTTGAAAGACATGCGTGCGGCCATCGGATCATCTTAGCGAACAACCCGAAAGCAATCGACTCCGGAAACGCCTATCGCTACGAACGAGCGAGTGCGCTTCTAGCCGATATCCTCCCGAACGCACCGCACTCCCCCACGTTTCCACCTCCTTGGTACAGATGGCCCCAAATCGAGCCGAACTCACCGGCAGAATACAATCCCGGAATAGCCTGCCCGAACGGGTCGAGAATCTCGCCCTTTTCGTTGCGAACCGGACCGCCATCGGTATTGAGCAGTGCAGGGACGCAAAGCATCGCGTAGTAAGGAGGCTGGTTCAAACCGGTGAGCGTGTCAGAAGGACGGTAGAAAGCGAGATCCTCTCCCTTGTCCACAAACTCGTTCCATTGCTTGACCGTTTTCAGCAGCTCGTCTTCGGGAACTTCGATAACCTTGGCAAGCTCCTCGAGAGTGTCCGCTGAAACCGCCCATCCGTCACCGACGGGATCGGTCGAAGTCTCTTCCGGACACGCACCCGCGTCAAGACCCGCCTGATCGAATACGAACCAACCCTTTTCCGGCAAGGGAAGGTGCGCCATATCTCCACCGAACTGCGTGATGCCGTGTCGGTAGCCGACGTTGCGAGTTATGTCGGTATCGGGCAGCGCATATTTTTTGAAATTGCTGCATGCGTCGAAGTCCTGGTAGAACCTTCGTCCGTTCACGCCGACGGTGATGCCGTGCTGCTTCACCGTAAACGAGTACAACGTCGAAACGAACCGGGTGTTCTCTATGTTGCGCAAAGAGAGCCAGTATTGGGCGCCTCCGTGCATATGCCAGAAGTCGGCACCCGCTTTCATGCAGATACGATGCCCGTCGCCAGTGTTCGCCTTGCCTGCATACGGATAGCCTTTGACGCCCGTATAGTCGCGAAGCATATCCGGGTCGCTTTCGAAGCCCCCCGTGCACATGATGACGCCTCGCTTCGCACGGTACGATTTGCCGCCCGCCACAACGCCCGTCACTTCGCCCGTTGAGGCATCGCGAACAAGCGACTCCAAAGGCGTGGAAGCCTTGTACTCTATCGTGTCGTTGCGCTTCTTCATTTCGGAAAACAAGAACTCATGGATATGATGGGGCTGATCGCCCTCCGTTTTGAAGAGAAGGAAGCCCACCGTGTTGTCGTCGGGGTACTCGGCGTATTCGTTCGTCTCCTCCCCCGATGGGTCGGGTTCGTAGATGTTCAGCCATTCTTCCTTAGCCCCCAAACCCAAAATCCAGTTCAGGTTTTCCTTCGATTCTTCCACGAACGCCCTGATGGTTGCTTCCGGAGTGCTTTCCCCTATAAGGTGTCCCAAGTAGTTCATCGGGCCGTCGGTTTCGTCGAAATACAGCTGCCAACCCGCGCAGAACGGGCTGTTCCCGTTCGGAAGCGAGTCCTTTTCCACGACAAGACAGGAAGCCCCGTCGCCCTCGTCCGCCACCGTTATCGCAGCAGTAAGCCCCGCAATGCCGGCACCCGCCACTATGACGTCGTACTCTCCGTCCCATTTCTCATTGGAAGAAGCCGAATCGGCTTCCCCGCTGGCGCACCCCGCAAGACCGAAAGCGGTAGCCCCGGCCAAAGCCAGACCTGCCCCCTTCAAGAAATTGCGGCGCGTTGTCTTGGTTCCCTGCTGATTCTCATTCGTCATCGCGCATTCCCCCTCCATATCTCATCCCTTTCTGCATCGATCGCTAGCCTGCCGAAGCCAGCGCCTCGACAGACGGCAAGGCTCGCTTCCGCAACCTGCCGCTTCCACTTTTACCCTTCCTCCCGAGCCCGTTCATCCGACAAACTGTCCGAACGAGGTTGAAACGCATCCCCGAACCGGATGATTTTCGTCCCGGACGCACTATGCGAGGCAATATCGCTATCTGCGCGCTTACCGCGAGAACCTCGATGTTCTATAGTGGATCGAACCAGAAACTGCACCGTCTCGAACCAGGCACGACCAAGAAGAGCGGCACGCGTTTTCGCGCGCTAGCGTAAGGCCTGAATCGGACGCGACGCGATAAACGGTCAACGGTTGGTCGTTCGAATGAAATCAGGCTTCCAAATCTCTCTGGAATGCAGAAAGGCGCCCATGAAGAACGTCACGCCCTATTCGCTCGATGACGAAGCTGTTCGTTCGGATGCAGCCGTCTCCGTCATATCTTCGATCGGATTGACTGCCGTGATAGTATGGGCCGACCTCTTGGGGCACGGATTCGGATTCGCACCGTCTTCGTCGATTATTCAACAGCTGGGAAATGCCCGTCTTTTCTTTCTCGTAGGATTCACCCTCTGCGCCATAGGATCCGTGCTTTTAGCGAGAGCTCCACAAAGAAAAACGCAGGTGCTGACAAAGGCGGCTCCGACAGCCGCTTTCCTTGGAACAGGACTATACGGCTTCGCCTACCTGCAAACGGCGCTACCGTCGGAGATCATCGCGCTTCTGGGACTCGTCTGCTGCGGCGCCGGATACTACGCGACGACTTTGCTCATATATTGCGAACTCGCAAAAACGAAACGCCTCGTCATGGCAATAGGAGCCTTATCAGCGAGCTTGATTCTCAAAACGATCGTCGGCTCGGAGTTAAGCACGGCTCTGACCTCGTCGGCACAAGTGGTTTTTGCTTCGATTCTGCCTTGGGTCTCCTTCGCGTGCCTGGAGGCGCTCAAGCGCTTCGGCACATCACGCTATCTCGAAGCATACCGCTCTCGCCCACTTTTGACGAAAAAAGGTATGTACGACCTCGTGTTTCTGCTAGTAGCCGTATCGTTGATACTGGCGGCTCTGAGAGGCACCAGCCATCTTGGACTCTGGGGAAGCAACCATTTGGGATCGCCCGTCTCAACTCCGGCAGGCTACCTCACAGTCGCCCTCGCTTTGACTGCTTGCGCATACCTCACCCTGCTTCGCAACAGCAATAATCAGATGCTTGTTCGATACCAGCCTGCGTTCCTTGTCCTAGCCGGAGGCTTTCTCATCTACGTTCTTCAGAATGAGTACGTTTTCGCACGGATCGCAGATCCCGTGTTCGACTGGCTCTACCTGACCGTAGAGTTGTTCGGGCACCTGCTCTCGGGAACCATGATCATCACCGCCATCCGCTCGGCATCGGCGCCGGCCTGGCTGTTCCAAGGAATAAGCGATTCAGCTTTCGGCTTAGTCGCTGTACCATGGCTGCTCCTCGTTCAGGAAGCTCATGTCGATATCAGAATCCTGATGGCCGTAGCCATCTTCCTCGTGATGGTAGCCGCCATACGTCCCATGAGCACGCGCCCCATGGAAATCGAGCGCTCGCTCTCTTTGTCATCTTGCGAAGGCGCAGCGGAGCTTCAAGGCGATCGTTCGACAAGCGCAAGCGAGCCAACAGAGCGCAACGAACCCTCGATAGAGCAACGCGTCAGCGAAACCCTGACGAAATACCATCTGGAAATCGCGAAGCGGCACAATCTTTCCTCCCGCGAAAGCGAGGTATTCCTCCTTTTGGCTCAAGGCAGAAGCCGTCCTTATATTTGCGAGGTATTCTGCTTGTCCGATGGCACCGTCAAAACGCATATCACGCATATCTACCGCAAATTCGATGTCCACAATCGACAAGCTTTCATCGACCAAGTTCAGAAAGAGATCGCGGAGCTCGACATGCGCAATGGACACCAAAGCGCATAGCGCCAAAACTCAAACGAGCAGCAGGCACGGACGCCAAACGCTGTCCCCGAATTGGCAGCCATGACAAAATTAGCTTCGGCGAACTCGCGTTGGGATCTTCACGACCTGGCCTTATGTCGTGCATCCGCCCTGGCATTCAGTCCAACCCGTCCAAAATCGCCTCCAAAATTGCCACAGCTTGCCATTTGGGGGACAGCCAACGAGGACGTCCTCCGACGCAATTACGCCGCTGCTTTGGCGCGCGTCGACATCCTTGCCCCCATTGCATGATAATGCCAGTTCAGCTATATTTAGTATTGCTAGGCTATAGAGGAAGGGAGCGCACATGGCGGAAAACGATACCGACCGAAACGAACCATGCGATCCCGACATCGACGATACAGCCGCTGCGCCCGCCTACCGCATGAGCCGCGGACGCGTTGCGCTGCTGGCGGTGCTGGCCATCTTGCCGGTCGTGTTGACCGCGCTCGCCCAACCGTTTCTGCCGGATAGCGTTCCCCTGCACTACGGAGCAAGCGGCCCGGATCGATGGGGATCGAAAGGCGAGCTGTTCGTTGCCGCCGGCATCATCACCGTCATCGCGTTCGTCCTCGTGACGGTATACGCCGTGGTCGAACATCAACGAGAAACGGGGCGGGAGGATTGGCTCGTCGTCGACGGTCCCGTCACCAGCATGTTTCCCGTCTTCTCCATCTGCCTTGCGATCATTGATTGCCTCGACGCCGCCTACGTCTTCGCCGCCTTCCAGCTGGGAGGCTTCTCGATGCCAGAGAACATGGGCTCGCTCATCGGAGGGATCGTCTGCCTCGTCGTGGCGCTCTCCCTACTCACGCCAGCCCTGTACATGCTGATCACGGGCAAGGGCCTCTCGCTCGTGAACTTCCATCCCGGAACGAGCGACCTCGAGAAACGCACCGGAGCCGACAAACAGCAGGCGCGCGCCATCGGCGGTTTGCTGCTATTCCTCACCGTCATCGTCCTCGTGGAATTACTCGTAACGGTGAAATGAAAACGCACCCGCCACTTTCGACGGGTGCGCGCTAGTTGAACGCTTGCTGGGTCTTCTCCAACCCTACCTGCACCAAGGACAACGCCGCTTGTGCGCCGCGGTCGGTGGCTTGGGCGAAGTCGTCGGCCGCGTCCTTCTTCGGCTTCGACAGCACCCAGTCCACCACGGGCATGCGTCCCGGCGGGCGCCCGATGCCCACGCGCACGCGATGCCAGTCGCGCGTTCCCAGCTTGTCGCAGATAGAGCGCAGGCCGTTGTGCCCCGCGTGCCCGCCGCCGAACTTCACGCGCACGGTACCGGGGTCGATGTCCAGCTCGTCATGCACGACGATCAGGTGCTCAGCATCCACGCCGTACGCGTTCATCAGCTGCTTCACCGGACCGCCCGACGTGTTCATGTAGCTTTGCGGCTTGGCCAGCACCAGGTCGTGATCGCGATACACGCCTTTGGTGGTCAGCGCGCCGCATTCCGTCTTCCAGTAGCGCGCGCCCACCTCCTCGGCGATCAGGTCCACGGCGTCGAACCCGGCGTTGTGCCGCGTATGCTCGTACTCCTCGCCCGGATTTCCCAGGCCAACGATCAAAAACATCGGACCCTACTCGAACAGCGAGGCAACGGAGCCGTTGTTGTAGACGTTGCTGATGGTCTTCGCGAACAGCGGGCCCACGGACAGCACCTTCACCTTGCCGGTCTGGCGCTCCAGCGGCACGGGCACAGCGTTCGTCACCACCACTTCCTCGATGGACGAGTTCGCGATGCGCTCGTACGCCGGGCCGCTGAACAGGCCGTGCGTCGCGCACGCGTACACCTTCTCGGCGCCCTTCGCCTTGAGCGTGGTGGCGGCGGCAACCAGCGAGCCGGCCGTGTCGATCATGTCGTCGTTCAGGATGCACACCTTGCCGTGCACGTTGCCGATGAGCGCCGTGATCTCGGCCTGGTTGTGCTTCGGGCGGTCCTTGTGCATGATGGCGATGTCGCAGTCCAGCATGGTGGAGAACTTCTTCGCGGCCTTCGCGCGGCCCACGTCGGGCGACACGACGCACAGCTTGTCCTTGTCCAAGCCCATGCTCTGGAAGTAGTCGACGAAGATGGGCATGGCGGTCATATGGTTCACCGGCAAGTCGAAGAAACCCTGGATGGCGTCCTGGTGCAGGTCGATGGTGATGACGTTGTCCACGCCCGACGCGGCCATGAGATCGGCCACGAGCTTGGCGGTGATAGGCTCGCGCGGGGCGGCCTTGCGATCCTGGCGCGCGTAGCCGTAATGGGCCACCACCGCCGACACCGAGCGGGCCGAGGCGCGCTTGGCGGCGTCCACCATGATGAGCAACTCCATGAGCGCGTCATTCACGTCGTAGCCCGCGCCGCTGCACACCGATTGGACCAGGAACACGTCCGCGCCGCGCACGCTTTCCTGGTAGCGCGCGTAGATCTCGCCGTTGGCGAACTTCTCAAGCTTGACGTTGCCGAGCGACACGTTCAGATCCTTCGCGATCTCCTCGGCAAGCTCGGGGTTGACCGACCCCGAGAACAAGGCCATGCTCTTCTGCACTTCCGTCATGTGCGCGCTCCTTCGCTTCACCCTCAGGGCCGCCGCACCGCGCAGCCGTCGCCCCCTGTCTCATCGGCACTATTGTATCCGCACGCGTCGCGCACGCACAGGGTGAACTTCGGCATCTTCGCAGATTGACCGCAAGGTCTGACAAGAGGCAAGCGCCCAACTCCGGACGGAGAACGCTCAGCGCACGATCTTCCCGTCCTCGATGAGGCTTTGCAGCTCCTGCTTGGAATGCACGCCCGCCTTCGCGTAGACGTTGCGGATGTGGCTTTTCGCCGTGTTGAACGAGATGCCCAACTCGCCTGCGATGTACTCGATGGTATAGCCCTTCCCCAGCAGGAACAGCACGTCGCGCTCGCGCAGCGACAGGCCCGCCTGCTCGGCCAGCGCGTTGCAGCTTTTCGTCCAGGCGCCCTCGCGCGGCGCGCCGTCGCCGTCGCTGGCGCCCCCAGCGCCCTCCGGCCCCCTGCCGCTAGGGAAGAAATCGCCCGTCCCCTGGTCGGTCTGGGCGTTGCGGGTCTTCCTGAGCGCCATGCCGATGGTGCGCTCGTTGAGGATGACCATCGACACCACCAGCAGCACGAACACCATGCCCATGGCAAGCGCCACCATGTTGCTGGGGTTCTCCACCAGCACGGGCGCCAGCGACGCCCCGGCGAACCAGCCCACGGTGGTGCCCGCCGCCGACGCGCCGCGGCCCCACCCGAACACGCGCACGTACGACAGGTCGGTGCGGTTCGCCACGTTGGCCAGCAGGCACCACACCATGAGGATGAACAGGTTGTACGCGATGCTCACAAGCTCGCCCTGGATGACGCCCAGGCCGCCGAACAACGGCACCACGAGGTTGCCCAAACACGTGAGGATGATGATGGGATAGTACAGCTGGCTGATGTCGAACTCGCGCACCAGCAGCCCCACCAGCACGAACAGCAGCACGGCCGCGCACGCCGTGGCAAACACGATGATCACGCCCTGGTCCGTGGCCGCCGACAGCGGCTGCTGCAGCGCCATGAACCCCTTGATCACGCCCGCGATCACCGAGAACACCGACACCGCCACCACGAGGCGGATGAAGTAGCCGCGCGGAAGCTCGCGCACGGGAACGACGTCCTCCGCCGGCTCGCTCGGCGCGCGCACCGCGGCCATGGTGAACACCACCGCCAGAAGCGGCAAGCTGGCCGCCATCAGCAGCCCCACCGGCTGGGGCAGCCCGATGCAGACGAAGTACAGCATGCCCGCGAAGATGAACGACCCCGCCGTGTACATGAAAGCTTGGCGCGCGCCCACCGTGCTGTACACCGAACCCAGGCGCAAGGCGACGAACGCGGTGCCCACCCCGGTGAGCGAGCAACCCGCCACGTACAGCGCCTCGCCGGCCTGGGCAGGCGCCGACCAGGCCACCACCAGCGTGGCCAGCGTCGCCATTCCCGCCAGCACCGTCACCGACAGCCGCGACTCCACGATGCGCGCCGTGACCTTCTGGAACGCCCCGGCCACGATGAGCACGAGGCCCAGCGCCGTCGTGGAAGCCAGGTACATCACCGACATGGCGTTGCCCCCGACGGAAGCCCCCGACCAGCCGAACAGCACGTCGCTGTTGTAGCTGAGGAAAATCCACGCGTAATAAGCTCCGAAGCCCAGGAACTTCATGCTGGGCCACTGCTCGTCCAGGTCCTCGAGCAGCCGCGTCGCCGAAAACCGCGCGCGATCCCGCTCTTCGCCAGCCTTCATCTCACGCATCATGTTCCTCCCCTTTGCGCGGCCTTGCAGCAGCTCGCGCTCCCCGTACAGCAAAGGCCTATTCTAGCACCCGTTCGTCCTCCCCCGCGTCGACCCGGACGCCGTCCTCGCCGACGCGCTTCGGAAGAAACGGGAACGAGATGGCGTGCATCGGGCAGGCGTCGGCGCATGCGCGGCATTTCGTGCACTCGTTCATCGGCGCCGAGGCGGACGCGTCGTGCAGGTCGATGCCCTCGGGACACACGTCGGCGCACTGGTGGCAGTGCTCGCCCTTGGACGAGCGCAGGCACGTCGCCTCGTTGCTGACGGGACGAAACGTCTTGTTCAGCCGCGACACCAGCGACAACAGCGCGCCCAGCGGGCAGAAGCGGCTGCACCACTTGCGCAGCACCAGCACCTCCAGGGCGAGCATGGCCGGAAACACCAGCAACGACAGGGCCACCTCGTTGAACTGGAACAAGCGCCACACCGCGATGAGCGTGGCGAACGTGAGGCCCACCGGGCAGATGAGACAGAACACCGGGAACCCGAACACCGCCGTGGACAGCAGCGCGCCGCCCAGCACCCAGTTGCGCGAATCGGCCGCGCCGCCGCGCTGGGCGGCGGGCACGTCGAGCGCATCGGACGCACGACGCTTGCGCTTCGGCTCCTTCAAGCCGAAGATACGCCTCAGCAGGGGGCATCGGGCAGCCCCGAGGCGCAGAACGCACGGCCGAACAGCACCACCAGCGCAATACCGATGGCCAGCGCGATGAGCATCGGCGGCACCACGGTCTTGCTGGCCAGCGCCGCCTCCGCCGCGCCGAGCGGACAGATGGCCGCGATGTCGTAGATGCCCCAGGCCGACGGCGTGCCCGTACCGGTGTGCAGGGCCAGCCCCAGGCACACGAGCGCAATCACCGCCAAGACGGACAGCGTGCGCAGCAGTTTGGAGTTCCGTTTCATCATGCGCTCATCTCGCTCTCGTCCTCCACCACCGTCTTCCCCAGCCGCGTGTACGCGCTGGGGCTCACCACCACGATGCCGCGCCGCGTGCCGCCCGAGAAGCTGCGGTACACAAGCGCCGGGCACACGTCCTCGCACACGCCGCAGCCGTTGCATCGGTCGGCGTCCACCACGGGATGGCCGTCTCCGTCGAGAGCGATCGCCTCGAACGGGCAGGCCTTCTGGCACTCGACGCACCCCTGGTAGTAGGCCACGCAGCGGTCCTTCTGCACCACCGCCATGCCCATCTTGTCGGCCTCCGGGTCGAACGCCCCGATGGCTCCCGTGGGGCACACGCGCTGGCAGTCGCCGCAGAAGTCGCAGCTTCCCCTATGGAAGTTCAGCTTGGGCGTGCGGGCGCGCAGAAAGCCGTCGCCGACCTCCGCCACGCCGATCACCCCGGTGTGGCACACGCTGCGGCAGCGGTCGCACTTCACGCACGAGGCCAGCAGATGCAGCTCGTCCTGCGCCCCCGGCGGCCGCACGAGCGCGGTTTCGGACACGCCGTCGGCCGCCTTCACCGCCCCGCCGAACGCGGCGAATACGGCCGCTGCGCCGCAGAACCCTGCGAACGCCCGTCGCGTGTACGCGGCCATGGCTTACGCCGCCTGGGCGCTCTGGCCGATCATCTGGTCTTCCAACTGCAGAAAGCCCTCGGTGATGTCGGCGACGCCCCGATAGAACGCGGTTTGCGCGTACGCGCGCACGTCAGCGCACAAACGCGGCACCCAGTTGGCCAGGTGCTCGTCGAAGAACGCGCGTTGCTTCGCGCACAGCTCGGCGTAGCGCGCCTCGTCGCCAGCATCGAGCGCCGCGCCCGCGCGCTCGATCAGCTTCGCCATGAACTGGAACTCGAACGACAGATGATCCTCCGGCGTGGTGTTGTCGGCCGGCAGGCCCAGCTCCTCGCCCAGGTAGAACGCCACCGCGGAATCGCGCGCATCCTGCATGAGCAGGTGCTCCTCGCTCGTGTACACCGACTCGTACGGCGGCGCCATCAGCTGCTCGTACATGCCCGCGCACAAGAACACGCGCGCGTAGTCCACGGCAAGCTCCTGGCGCGTGCCCGAATCGCGATGGCGCAGGTACTCCTTCACCGTCGCGTATCCCGCGCCCACGTACTCGGCATCCGTCGGCAGGTCCTGCTTCGTCAGCGTCCCTATCTGCTCGTCGGTCAGTTCCAGCTTGTACATGCTTGCCAGGAATTCGTAAAAGCCCTTGCGCGCGGCGTTCACCTCGGCAAGCTCTTCGCGATCATGCTGTTCCATGGTGCTCTCCTTGCATTCCCCGTTGGTTACCGGTTCCGTTGTCGACCGATCGAGCCATACGCATGAGGGGAGGGGGGGGTTGCGTATGGCTTGATCGAGCGGCCCGGTCGGGGGCCGTCCTCCGCACGCGCGCTGGACGGCCCCTTCCCCGTCGGCATCATCTACAGGACGATGCCGAAGTAGTTGGCCACCGCGGTGCCCACCATCCACATGACGGCGCGGAACGCGATTGATCCGATGATGCCGCCGGCGAACGCGACGGTCGCCATGGTCACGGCCGACGCGGGCTTGCTGCGCGCCAGCCATCCGCACACGAGGGGCGCGAGGCCGCCGCACACGAGGGCCACCCAGAAGATGGCCGCGGCATCGCCCGTCGCCGCGCCGGACGCGAAGCCGAACGCCAGGCCGGACACAAGCGCCAGCACGCCGCCGATCACGGTTTCCCAACCGGCTAGCTTCACAGCCTCGACGCTTTCCTTCTTGCAGGCGGCCAGCAGCAGGTACAGGCTCAAGCCGCTCGCCGCGCCGAAGCCCATATAGCCCAGCGGCAGCGCGATGGTGTTCCACGTGGCGCGCGCCTCCATCATGTAGGAGTAGCCGCTGGCGAAGCTGAACACGATGCCGATGACGGCGGCCAGCACGGCAACCGCCTTGCGGGCTCCGGCCGACGCGTCGCGCTTCAGCAGGATCACGTACACGGCCACGGCCGCGATGAACAGGCCGATGAGCAGCGCTTCCAGGAAGATGCCCGGCGTGGGGTGGCTGAGCACGGCCATGATGCGGTCGGGGTGCGACAGGTGCGTCACCGACGCGATGCCGCCCACGACGGCCAGCACGAGCGCCAGCGCCGAAGCCGTGAGGTTAGTGCGCTGCGTCAATCCACGCAGCTCGTCAACGGCCACGCCGACCGACACCCATGTGCCGCAGCTGGCGATCGCCGTGAACAGAACGAGGGACCATTGGATGTCCATGCTACTCAGCCCCTTCCATCCACTCGCCGTGCATGCTGGTCATGATGTACTTCGTGCAGGGGTTGTTGCCCACGTTCGGCAACTCGTGAATGTCCGCCGCATCGTACTTCGCCAGCTCCTTGGACACGTCGGAGTTCGGATCGTCCAAGTCGCCGTAGAAACGGGCGCCGGCGCTGCAGCTCTTCACGCACGCAGGAAGCTCGCCGTTCGCCGTCAGGTGGCCGCACAGCGTGCACTTTTCCACCGTCTTGGACGCCTTGTTCCAATCGCGCACGCCGTAAGGGCAGGCCATCATGCAGTACTTGCAGCCGATGCACTTCTCGCGGTCGATGAGCACCACGTTGTTGCCGTCGCGGTAGCTGGCGCCGGTGGGGCACACGTGCACGCACGGGGCGTCGGCGCACTGCTGGCACATGGTGGGCAGCAGGTAGCGCGTCATGTTCGGGTAGTCGCCGAAGGGCCCGCGCTGCAGCATCTTGTTCCAATGCTCGCCCAGGGCGATGTCGTTCTCCATCTTGCACGTGATCTCGCAGGAGTAGCAGCCCGTGCAGCGATCGAGGTTCACCACAATGCAGTTATGCGCCATAATCGAACACCTCCTCGGTGGGATCGCTCGGCTGCGGCATCCAAGGCTCGAACTGCTCGGGCTCGGTCCACACGCCTTCCGGAGCAGCGGCGTCAGGCGTGACCTTCACCTGGAAGCCGCGCAGGGTATAGGTGCCGTACTCGGGATTGTACGGCTCGTCGTTCTTGGTCAGCACGTTGATGTTCATCACGCGGTAGGCGCGCTCGGGGTCGGTGTCCAGCAGCTCGGGTGCCCAGAAGCGCTCCTGGTAGATGACGCCCTTGGCGATAGCCGTGGTCACGCGCGCCTTCCCGTGCGTCTCGCCGCGACGGCTGGCGATGGTGCACCACTGGCCGTCCTCCACGCCGTAGGTCGCCGCGTCGTCGGGATGGATCCACATCTCGGGCACGGGGTAGATCTCGCGCAGGTAGGGTATGTTGCGCAGCGTGCCGTGGTGGTACATAGGCAGACGGCCCTCGGTCAGCACCAGCGGATACTCGGTGTCCGTGAGCGGGCTTTCGGCCGGCTCCTTGTAGTAGCACAGCGGCTCGTAGTCCTTCGAGGCCGGCTCCAGCACCAGGTTCTTCTCCTCGAAGCACTGCGACCAGGGGAAGCCCGTGCGGCCCAGGATGGTGTTGGACTCGCAGTACACCTCGCACTTCTTGGAAGGCGTGCCGAAGCCCTTCTCCTTGCCCGTGGCCTCGTCAACCGCCTTATAGCCGTAGTACGTGCGGTACTCCTCTTCGGTGCACCACTCGAACACGCCCTTCTCGGCCGCCTCCTCCCAGCTCATCTTCAAGTTGTTCAGGTGCAGCTTCTGCTTCTCGTACTCGTTTCTGTACATGGGGATGCCGTTCGTGCCCTCGGCCGTGAAGGCCTCCTGCGCGTGGACGTTGCCCATCTCGGCCATCTTCTGCACGATCTGCGTCCAGATGAGGCCCTCTTCCACCGTCTCGAACAGGTGGGTGACCGCCTGGCGGATGACGATGGCGTTCAGCTGCGGGATGACCAGGTTGGTTTCAAGCCACTCGGCAGAAGGCAGCAGCATGTCGGCGCACAGCACCGAGAACGCGGTCGGGTACATGAAGATGTGGCAGACGAAGTCGAGGTTCGGGACGATCTCGTCGAGGCACGTGGCGTTGCCCAGCACCACGTGCTTGTTGCCGGAGCGCTCGAACCACGCGTGGATCTGGTACGGATCGCCGTCCTTCATAGCCTTGAACACCGCGGGGATGAACGCCATGTCCCAGTCCAGCAGGCCCTTGTGCTCCTGCACGCCCAGGCGCTTGAGCATCTTGTCCTTGTGCAGGAAGCGCGGCGTGTTGGGAATCTGGTCGCGCGCCGGGCAGGGCTTGAAGCTTTGCAGCATGGCGCCGGGCTTCTGCACGTTGCCCATGAGGTATTCCAGGTTGAGGGCGCCGAGCGCGCACTGCTGCGACTGCTCGTACTGGTCGATGGGCACGCCCTGCATGATGCCGGACTGGCCGGTGGTGTAGATCTCCAGCGCCTTCTCGATCTGGCCCTCGTCGAGCCAGCAGATTTCGGCGGCTTTCGCCAGCGTGAACTCGTCGACGCTCTCCTTCAGCAGCTGGCCGCCCGTGGGGTACTGCTTGCCGTCGATCTCGTAGGAGCCGAACAGCGGCGGCTTCACGCCTTCGTTCATGGGGTATTCCAGCACGACGGGCTTGTTCTGCGCCGGATCCCAGATGACGTAGTCCTTGTCGGTTCCCTCGAGGCCGCACTCGGTGGGCTTGAGGGTCAGGCGCGTCTCCGGGTTCACGAGGTAGGGCATGTTCGTCCAGTTCGTGCAGAAGTCCTCGTCGTACTTCTTGTTGTCGATGATCCACTTCGTCCACGCCATGAGCAGCGCGGCGTCGGTGCCGGGACGGATGGGCAGCCACACTTCGGCCTTGGCGGCGTCCATGGTCATGCGCGGGTCGATGACCACGGTCTTCAGGCCCTTTTCGCGGGCGCGCAGCTCGGCCAGCGCGCGGCCGCCCGTGGCCACGGAACTGTTCGACGGGTCGGTGCCCCACAGCACCAGGGAGTCCACCGGCGAATCGGTGAAGTAGTAGTCCCAGCCGTTGGAGTCGCTGAACGACAGGTTGTTGGGCTTGCCCATGCCGTTGGACAGCTGCGAGGCGCCCATGCGCGGCAGGTAGCACTGCGCGCAGCCGGGCTCCCACACGTTGGGCGTGTTGATGGCCTCGCCGAAGCGCTTCACGTTGCTGAAGTGCGGGTTTCCGCCACCACCGGTGGACACGGCCACGCATTCGGAGCCGTACTTCTCGTCTATCTCGATGAGCTTCGTGGCGATCTCAGTGATGGCCTCGTCCCAAGTGATGCGCTCCCACTGGTTCTGGCCGCGCTCGCCCACGCGGCGCATGGGGTACTTGTTGCGGTTGGGATGGTACAGCGCCTGGATGCCGGCCATGCCCTTCGCGCACAGGCCGCCTTGGCTCATGGGGCTTTCGGGGTTGCCCTCGATCTTGATGACGCGACCGTTCTTCACATGAGCCAGCACGGCGCAGCTTGCGATGCAGGCGCGGCACGCCGTCTTCACGATCTTCACGTCGCCGCCGGTGTCGGCGTGCGCCGGATCCACGTTCACCAGGTCGTCGCTCACGGCGACGCCCAAGCCGCATGCGGCGCCCAGCGCCGCCGCCGACTTCACGAAACTGCGTCGCGTGATGGTTGGCTGTGTCATGTTCCCTCCTTCTTCTCGTCTTCGCTTGCTTGTTTGCTTGCTATCTCAGATGGGAGCGCCCGTTTGCGCGGGCGGCGATCGAGCAGCGCTTTACCCGACCAGGGCCAGCATCTGCCGGCCGGCTTCCGTGGCTTTCCACGAACCGTCCCATGTAAGACCACCCACGGTCTCCAGCTTGGAGATGAAGTAGCTGGGGAATACCTGCTTCGGATTGCTCAGCGCAGGGTTGCCCTCAAGCGCCTGCTCGATGGCGGCCTTCGTCGCGCCGTCCTCGCACAGGGCGAGCACGATGGCATACGCCTGCGCGTAGCCGGCAGGTTCGTCTTGCAACATGCGGCCGAACCGCTTCGTCGGCTCGAACCGCGCCAGCGCCGCCCTGCCCGCCTCGGTGGTCCGCACCGTGTAGTCGACGGGCTGATCCTGCTTCTCGTCGCCCGGCTCGCACGCCGGCTCGGGAACCTCCTCGGCTTCCACGCCGCCGCAATCGATCATGATGCGCAGCAGCGCGTGGGCGTTCTGCGTGCTGAGGTTCAGCTCGGGACGCTGGCCGATGAGCGTCTCGGCCTCGCGATAGGGCATGCGCGTCTCGCAGACGGCAAGGCACGCGCACAGCGCCAGCGTGTTCGCGCGGTTCGCCTTGAGGCGCTTGACGACGGCTTCCACCGTGTCGTCGAAACTTTGGTCGGCAGCAACGGCGTCGGCCTGGTTCGCGTCGGCACGCTGATTGGCAGCGTCAGCCTGGGTCGCGTCGGCGCGCTGGTCGTCTTGTCTCATGATGTCCCCCGTTTCGCTCGTCTGATAACGCCCCGCCGATTCCTCCTCTCGGCTTCGAGCGACTTCACCTTACGGCGCGACGGACGGACGGAAAACGTCCGTAGTTCGTGAAAACGTGCGGCAAGCAAGGATATTTATGGGTGACGAACGCCACCAATAATGGATGAGTAAGGGTGTTGATCAGGTAAAACGTCTTGAAAGCGTACGAAACCCCTCTTTGCTGGCACACGATCAGACTTTGTTGCTATACATTTATATAGTTGCTATACTATATGGCATAGCATTGTCGAAGGGAGGTTTGTTATGTCGACGGAAATGGCGCAGATGAACACGCGCATCAGCCGCTCGCTCAAGGAGCGCGGCGATGCGGCGCTGGAGAAGGCCGGGATGACGCCGTCGCAAGCCGTCCGCAAGCTGTGGGACTTCGCCGCCCGCAATTCGCATAACCCGCAGATCATACAAAGCCTGTTCGACACCGAAGACGAAGCGGAGAAACGCGAAGCCGAGGAAGAGCGCGCGCGAAGGCGGGCCGTCGCTCTCAAAAGCGCGAATATCGTTGCCGACGCGTACGAACGAGCGGGGATCGAGCCTTCGGAGTGGACGAAGAACGCGTCGTACGCCGAGATGCGCGAGTACGCCTTGATGGAACGCTTGCGGGAGCGAGGCCTCGATGGTTAGCCAACGACCCTCCCTCCTCATCGACACGAACGTCTGGCTCGACTATTTCCTCCCTGATCGTGCGGGAGGCAAAGAGGCGATCGACCTCATCGTATTCGCTTTCGAGTACGAATTCCCTCTTCTTTACCCCGCTGCCATCGTGAAAGACGTGTTTTACGTTGCCGTCTCGACGTTCAAGCGCATCGCTCGCGCAGAGAAGGGATCGCTCACCCAAAGCGACGCGGTAACGGCAACCGAAACCGCGTGGGGATGCGTGAAAAGCATGCGAAAACAGGCCACCGCCGTGGGCGCGGACGAATCGGACCTCTGGACGGCGTGCAACCTCCGCAGCGTCCACAACGACCTCGAGGACAACCTGGTGGTGGCCGCTGCGCAACGGGCGGACGCGACGTACCTCGTTACCAACGACGAGGCGCTCATCAAGCACGCCCCCGTCGCCGCGCTCGCCCCGGCCGACGCGTTGGCGCTGCTGAAAGCGACGTTGTGAGGAAACGACTGGGGGGGGGGCGACGTCTCCCCCCCCCTTACAACTTGTTGTTATCCCTGCCGCTCGCGTTTCTTGGCGGCCCAGCCGGGGATTTCCCGTTGTTCCGGGCGCGTCAGGGCCAGCGCGTCGGGCGCCACGTCCTTGGTGATGCAGGAGCCCGCGCCGATGATCGCGCCCGCGCCGATGTTCACCGGCGCCACCATCATGGTGTCGCTGCCGATGAACGCACCGTCGCCGATGGTGGTGGCGTGCTTCTTCTTGCCGTCGTAGTTGCAGGTGATGGACCCGGCACCGACGTTCACATCTTCGCCGATGGTCGTATCGCCGATGTAGGACAGGTGCGGCACCTTCGAGCCCTTCCCCACCGTGGACTTCTTGATCTCCACGTGGGTGCCGGCCTTCGCGCCCTCGCACAGATGCGCCGCCGGACGCAGGTACGCGCGCGGACCGCATGTGGCGCCGTCGTCGATCTGCGCTTCTACGGCCACCGTCTCGTCCACGACGCAGCCGCAGCCCACCGTCGTGTCGGTCAGGCGCGAGTCGGGGCCGATGACGCTGTCCTCGCCGATGCTGGTGGCGCCCATGAGCGTGACGTTGGGCAGCAGCTCCACGTCCTGCGCGATGGCCACGTCCGGACCGATCCATACCAGCTCAGGGTCGATCATGGTCACGCCAGCCGCCATATGCGCACGGTTGATGCGACGCTGGGCCAGCTTCGTGGCCTCGGCCAGCTGGATGCGCGAGTTCACGCCCAGGCACTCGGCAGGGTCGTCGCAGGCCAACGCCAACACGGGACGGCCGGCGTTGTGACAGATCTCCAGCACGTCGGTGAGATAGAACTCGCCTTGCGCGTTATCGTTGCCCACCTGCTCGAGCGCGTCGAACAGCGCCCGCGCATCGAAGCAGTAGAACCCGGAATTGCACTCGCAGATGGCCGCCTCCTCGGGCGTGGCGTCCTTCTGCTCCACGATGCGCGCCACCGCTCCCTGCTCGTCGTGCACGATGCGCCCGTAGCCGAACGGGTCGTCCAGCTGCATCGTAAGCACCACCACGGCCGCGTCGTTCTCCTCGCGCACGGCCGCAAGGCGCGCGATGGTATCGGCCGTGATCAGCGGGCAGTCGCCCGACAGCACCACCAGCGAGCCGTCGAAATCGGCTAGAGCGTCCTTGCACACGGCCACGGCGCCCGCCGTGCCGTTCTGCTCCGTCTGCACCACGGTTTGCGTGTCCGCCACCAGCGGCTCCACCTGCTCGCGCGCATGTCCCACCACGGACACCACACGCTGGACGCCTGCCTCGCGCGCCGCGTCCACCACCCAGCGGACAAGCGGCTTGCCCAACACCTCATGAGCGACCTTCGGCTTTTTGGACTTCATCCGGGTGCCCGCACCTGCGGCCAACACGATAGCGGCAGCTTCCATATCGCTCCTTCGCAACGCAGTTCATCAAGGTTAAAAAGTATAGCGCAACAGCACGATCACCGTTCGTTTCGAGAGTCGGTATCGCCCGACACGCCCTCCACGTCCTCTTCCTCGTGGTGCAAGGCGCGGCGCAGCGCTTCCTCGCCGCCCTCGCGCAGAAGAGCCTCCTCCACGCTGAGCAGCGGAGGCTTTCCTTCGTCGTTGAAATCCTCCTGCACTTTTTCAAGCAGGTCGTCCTTGCCCTCCTCTTTCAGCACACGCACCACCTCGTTGCGCACCGCTTCGCGCACGTCCCCGATGGAGCCGCCGCCCAAAAGACCGGTCGGCCCTAGATCCACGACGATCTCGAACACGCCGCCGCGCTTCTTCGCCGCCTCGAGCTCGCTCTTGATGGCGGGATGATCCTCGATGCCGCGCAGCAGCTCCTCCGACTCGCGCGCAACCTCGCTGCCGGCAGTCTGACGAGCCACGTCGTCGCTCGAAGCCGAAACGTACGCCACGCCGCGCTTCTGCGCAGCCTTCGCCTGCAGCAGCAGGAACACGAAGCCCAGCACGCCCGCAAGCAGCGAGGCCGCCAGAATGGCCAGCTTCGCCGTGGCGATGTGCATCTCGTCGGTATAAGCAAGATTCGCCACGAAGATGGCCATGGTGAAGCCGACGCCTCCCAAGATGCTGGCTCCCAGCATATGGAACCAGTTCACGTTCTCGGGCAGCGAGGCCAGCTTGCTCTTGACGATCGCAAAGCTCATCAGCATGATGCCGAGCGGCTTGCCCACCAACAGGCCCAGCATGACACCGTACAGCACCGGATCCGTAAGCATGGAGCCGATGTCCATACCCGTGAAGCTGACATCGGCATTGGTCAAAGCGAACAAGGGCAGGATGCCGAAGTACACCCACGGATACAGCTTGTGCTCGAGACGAGTCGCCGGCGGCACAACCTGGCGCGTCACCTGGCTGAGATCCGCTACGGTCTTGATGTAGTCGCCCTGCGCGATGACGGGCGTCTCGGGCTGGAACGCGTCGCGCGCCTGACGAACCTTGTCGCCCGACCACGAGATGAAGCTCTCGAGATTAACGCGCGACCCCGACGGGATAACGAACGCCAGCAACACGCCCGCAATGGTGGAGTGAACGCCCGACATGAACACGCAGTACCACAGCACGGCACCCACCAGCAGATACGGCACCAACGAGTAGATGTGGCTGCGGTTCATCAGCACCAGCACCACTAGCACGGCGGCGGCCATGCCCAGCCAGAACATCGACGGGCTGTGGCCGTAGAAGACGGCGATCACCAGGATGGCGATGATATCGTCGGCCACGGCCAGCGTGCTCAAAAACACGCGCACGCCGCTGGGGACGCGGTTGCCCAACAAAGCCAGGATACCCAGCGCGAACGCGATGATCGGTGGCGGTGGGGACGCCCCAGCCTTGCACGGTTTCGGGATTCGTCGCGTTGAACACCAGGTAGATGCCGATGGGGCCAGCACGCCGCCGATGGCAGCCATGATGGGCAGCAGCGCCTGGCGGATGTTGCGTCAGCTCGCCCACCGTCAGCTCGTATTTCACTTCCAAGCCCACCAGCAGGAAGAACACAGCCATGAAGATGTCGTTGATCACGTGCGCCAGCGACATGCCCGCGAACGCGTCGCCGAAGAAGAAGCCCGCCTCGGTGTGCCAGAACTCCAAGAACGCCTCGTACGCGCCCGTGTTCGCCACGATGAGCGCCACGACGGCCGCCAGCAGCATGACGCCGGCCGCCTTCGTCGACGAGTGGGTGAATTGGATGAGTTTCCTGTATCGTGCCTGATGACGCTGCACTTCGTTGATGAAAATGCGCTGCGTTCCGTCTTGATTCTGTTCGGTCATGTCGCCCTTTCGGCTTCGTCGTTTGCCGTATTATCCCCCAATTACCTGGTGCGTCCGCTCGATTGTTACCCGTTTTTAGATCGATTTCACAACAAGTAAAATGCCCGGCCAAAATATCATGAATTGCGCTATTCTGTACTCATCAGCTTAGGCGTTAGGAGTCGGCTTGGGATTCGCGTGGAGGGCATATCACCCATTCGCTCGTATGACCAGGTGCGATGACAACGACCGAGCTGTTTTTTTATTCGCCACGAGGTAAGAGGTGATCGCTATGAGCATTACCGTCACCGGACGCAAAATGCCTGTAACCGACGCGCTGCGCGAGTACGCCGAGGAGAAGATCGGCAATTCCATGAAGGTCATGGACATCGATCCGCTCGTAGCCGAAATCGTGCTGTTCGTTGAGAAGAACCCCGCCAATCCTCGCCCTGCCGTCTGCGAAGTCACGCTGCGCACGAAGGGCCACATCATTCGCGTCGAAGAACACGAAGAGGATATGTACGCCGCCATCGACGTGGCCGCCGCCAAGGTCGTCCGCCAGCTGCGCAAGTACAAGACGAAGGTGGTCGACCGCAAGCTGCGCGCCGCCGACGAGACCATCCGCATCGAGCCTTCCGCCGCCGGCGAGCTGGACGTTGACGGGCTCATGCAGGAACTGTCCGACGACGAAGTGGTGCGCGTGAAGACGATCGAGTTCGAGCCGCTGACCGAAGAGGAAGCGCTCGTGAAGATCGACCTCTTGGGCCACGACTTCTTCGCCTACACCGACCGCGACAGCGGCCTCGTGAACGTGCTGTACCGTCGCGACGACGGCGGCTACGGCCTCCTCAAGCAGGCGGAGGAGTAAGCGGTTTCGCCTCCCCAACCTCGCACGAACGAACGCCGGCGGATTCCACATCGCCGGCGTTTTCCTTTGCCGTGCGCGCCGCCCTCAGTCGGCGAACAGGTCGATGAGCTCCTGCTTCGAATGCACGCCGAGCTTCGCGTAGATGTTCTTCATGTGCGTGCGCACCGTGGCGGGCGAGCACACCAGCTCGTCGGCGATGAACGCGGCCGAGCGGCCCCGCGCAAGCTGCAGCATGATCTCCGACTCGCGCGCCGCGATGCGGTATTCGGCCGCCAGCTCTTCGGCGCGCGCCGCGAAACGATCCTCCCCGGTGACCACGATCACGCGCTTCTCGTCGGTCGACGGTCGCCGCCGCGTCAGGTACAGCAGCAGCATGGAAAGCCCGTACACCGCCGCGATGGTGACGATCCAGTACAAACCCTCGGCCTCGCTGCCCGACGCTCCTCCCAGCCAATAGCCCGCCATGCCGAACAGCAGCTGCGACAGGCGGATGCACGCCGTGGCGAACGCGAACAGCACGTACGTCTTGAGCTTCTTCCGCTGTATCTGGCACAGGATGAAGTACAGCGCGCTGAACGAGATGAACTCGTACACGAGCACCAGCAGGCCCTGGAGCGCTTGCGAAGCCCAGCTTCCCAGCGTGAGCGGCAGCAGCACCACCAGCGCCAGCAGTATCGGGAACAGATAGCGGTACAGCCGCTCCACGTCCACCGCGCGGGCGACGACGACCACGACGAAGCAGAACACGAGCGCCGCCGAAATGGCCCCGACGGCGGAGATGATGCCCGACCCGTCGGTGGCGACGCCGAGGAAGAACCCGTTGAGGATGCTCACCGTCGCCTCGAGGACGATCGAGACCACCAACGCGTCGGCGATTCCCATCGCACCCTGGCGATATGCCTTGAACGTCGCGGGCGCCGCGTCGTCTTCGGAGGAATCGAGCCACGCGCGGCCCCTCGCGCGCAGCAGCAACGCGACCGCGCCGACGAGCAGCACGCCCACCGCGACGACGAACGGCACGCCCATGAGGCTGCCGCACGCCAACGTGATCACGCTTTTCACCAGCATGCCCAGCGCCAGGATGCCCGCGATCCGCGCCGGCGTCTGATGGGCCACCACCTCGAGCCACGAGAGGTTCAAGCACGTCGATGCAACGCCGTACGTCAGCGCCAGGAGCACGAACACCCCCGATGAGCCGGGGGCGATCCAAGGAGCCACGGCGGGAGCGGCAACCAGGAGCAGCAGCAGCGCC
>ENA-OQIL01000068-OQIL01000068.1-human-gut-metagenome-genome-assembly--contig:-NODE-68-length-51850-cov-5.253040_pt1 | contig 51850 bp, 44 predicted proteins | sample MGYA00242583_ERZ504748 | MGnify/ENA primary metagenome ERZ504748 (study PRJEB26092, sample SAMD00036191) | human gut metagenome | host: Homo sapiens | study: EMG produced TPA metagenomics assembly of...
ACCTGCAGGATGAGCGCGCCCGCCACCGGCGCCAGCACGGGCCCCTAGCCACGAACATCACCTGCACGACGGACAGCAGAGCCTCGCGCCGTTCGGGGACGACGGCGTCCTTCACCACCGCCGTGGACACCGCGCTCACCGCCCCGGCGCCCAAGGCTTGCAGGATGCGCGTGGCGATGAGCATGACGATGTCCACTGACAGCGCGCATAAAGCGCTGGCCAGCGCATACGTGAGAATGCCTGCCAGCAGCACGGGTTTGCGTCCGTAGCGGTCGCTTGCGGGCCCGAACGCCAGCAGCCCGACGGCGAAGAACAGGAAGTAGCCCACCAGCGTGAGGTTCACCATGCTCTCCGACGTGTTGAAATGCTCGGTCATGTGCGGGACGGCCGGCGTGTACATGTCCAGCGAAAGCGGCGTGACCAGCGACGTGATGACCAGCAGCACGATGAGCCCCAGCGGCCCCAACCGCCGTTGAGGCCGTGCGAGCCACGAGTGTAGTGCCATGTGCGTAGATCTCCTTGCGAAGCAGATGCGTTCAGGTTGAGCTTCCAGTATAGAAGACTTCGCCAGCGTCGTCAGGCGGGCAAGGTGGGCAGCGTGAGGGTGAACGTGGTGCCGCGCTCGTCGTCGCTGGCGGCAGCGAGGTTGCCGCCGTGCTCCTCGGCGATGGCGTGCGCGATGGCCAGCCCCAGGCCGTAGCCGCTGTCGTCGCGCGTGCGCGCCTTGTCGGCGCGGTAGAAACGATCGAACACATGGGGGAGATCCTCGGGCGCGATGGCGAAGCCGGTGTTGTGCACCGCCAGCTCGATGCGGCGCACGCTTTGGCGCAGCGATACGTTCACGCTGCCGCCGTCGTCGGCGTACTTGCATGCGTTGTCCAGCAGCGTGCCCACCAGCTTGCGCAGCCTCATCGCATTGCCGCGCACCATGACGCTCTCATCCAGCTGCGATTGCAAATCGACGGCGCGCTCGAACGCCACGGACTCGAACTGCAGCATCTCGCCTTCCACCAGGTCGGTGAGGTCGAGCCGCTCCATGGGCGGCGGCGCGGCGCCCTCGTCGACCTGCGCGAGCAGCAACAGGTCGCCTACCAGGCCCTGCATCTGCTGCGCTTCGTGCTGAGTGCTCTCGATCCACTGGCTCTGGCTGGCGATGCTGCGCTCGGGATGCTCCAGCAAGATGGACGTGTTCGCGAGGATCACGGTGAGGGGCGTCTTCAAATCGTGCGAAGCGTCGGCTACGAACCGGCGCTGCTGGCGCCATGCGCGATCCACTGGCGCCAGCGCCCACCGCGAGAAGAACATGCTGATCACGAAGAACGCAGCCAACGCCGCCGCGCCCACGCCCGCCAGTGTGACGGCCAGGGTCTGCCAGCCGCTTGCGGCGCTCATGTCCGCGAACGCGAGGTACGCGGCGCCTCCCACGGTGCGCTTCTCGTAGAACAGCCCTAGGCCGTCCAGGCTGCCGGAGCCGTCGGGCTGATCGGCCAGCGCGGCCGCGGCCTGCGCCAGCACGTCGTCGGCGATGGACGCCGTAGTGCGCGTTTGAACGGCTGCCAGCGAGCCGTCGGCTTCCACCGAGAACACCGCTACGGGAATGGCGGGGTCCGATCCGCCGCGCTTGCCGCCGATCTCCGGGGGCGTTCCGTTTGCGCGGGCGGCGTCCGTTGGCGCCTGGCCGCCGGGCTGGCCGTCGCTCGACGGGCCGCCGCCCGCGTCGCCTGTGTGGGCGAGGGCTGCGTCGAGCGTCTCGTGCACGCGTGCGACGCTCTGCTGGTAGTCGATGACGCAGATGGCGGTGAACACCACGGCCAGCACCACGGCAACGGTGGCCATGTTGAGCGCGATGAACTTGACGCGCAGCTTCTTCAGCATGGACGGCCTGCGCTTTCCGAGGCGTCGTCGGGCGCGGCATCGGCCACGAACCGGTAGCCCGCGCGCCGCAGCGTCTCGATGCGCGCGGCCGATCCCAGGAACTTCATCTTCTTGCGCAGAAACGACACGTAGGCCTCCACGTTGTTGTCTTCGGCGCTCGACTCCACGCCCCACACCTTCGCGATGAGCATGTCCTTCGACACCACCTGCCCGGCGTTCGCCATAAGCACTTTGGCCAGCGAGAACTCCTTGTAGCTGAGGTGGATGGACTTCGACCCGCACGACAGGTCGTAGCTTTCCAGGTTCAGCACGAGGTCGCCGGCGGCCAGCTTCTCGAACAGCACCTCGCCTTGGCGGCGCGTGAGCGCGCGCAGGTGGGCCAGCAGCTCGGCGGGTGCGAACGGCTTGGTCATGTAGTCGTCGGCGCCGCTGTCGAGGCCGGTGATCTTGTCGGGTACGGCGTCGCGCGCGGTGAGCAGCAGCACCGGCACGCTGATGCTTTTGCGGCGCAGCTGGGCCACCACGGCGAAGCCGTCCATCTTCGGCAGCATCTACGTCGAGGATGATCACGTCGTAGTCGCCGCATTCGGCGTAGGCGAGGCCGGAGGCGCCGTCGTGCACGACGTCCGTCTGGTAGCCGTTCTCGGCGAGTATGTGCGCCAGCGCCTGCGCCAGGCGCACGTCGTCTTCAACGATGAGGACTTGCATGGCGACCTGCTTTCTTTCGCGCATCCTGGCTTCCATTGTACCGTCAGACCTGAAAAGCGTCTGAAAGAAACAGGCGAAGGTCCTCTTCGCGAGCGCGTTGCTTCTGCGCGAGCGCTCAGGCGGAGGCAGGCCCTTTCAGGGAACTTTCAGGCAGCGCGGCTAGGATGCGGTGTCTGATGGAAAGGACCGGTATCCCATGACAACGTTCACCGACGTATTCGAACGCAAGGAAGTGAAGTACCGCCTGGATGCGCGCCAGCACCGCGCGATGGCAGCCACGCTGCGCGGTCGCATGGCACCCGACGCGTTCGGCCGGACGCGCATCGTCAGCCGCTACTTCGACACGCCCGAGCGCGCGCTCATCGAGCGGTCGCTGGACAAGCCGCTGTACAAGGAGAAGCTGCGCTTGCGCAGCTACGGGTCGTCGCAGGCCGACGACCGCGTGTTCGTGGAGATCAAGAAGAAGTACAAGGGCATCGTGTACAAGCGCCGGGTAGGCTGCTCGTTGGCTGCGGCCGAAGCCTATCTGGGCGGAGAGTCGTACGAGCAGGCCTGCGCGCGATTCCCGCTGCCCGACCCGGCGATGGCCGCCGAGTCGCTGTCGCCGCGCAGCGTGCAGATCGCCCGCGAGATCGACGAGTTCGTCGCACGGTACCGACCGTTGCGGCCTTCGATGCTCATCGAGTGCGAGCGCGTTGCGTACGCATCGATCGCGACGATCGTCGCGGCGGCGGGCGGCGGCGCGAGCGATACGCACGTGCTGACCGACGTGCCGGACGACCTGCGCATCACCTTCGATACCCGCATCGTCTACCGCGACCTGTTCGCGGCGCGTCCCGACGCCGCGCATCCGCTGCTGCCCGTCGGCGACGCGGTGATGGAGATCAAGTCGTCCGGCCCGTTTCCGCTGTGGCTCGTTCGCGCGCTCGATGCGTGCGAGGCCTACCCGACGTCGTTCTCGAAGTACGGGGAAGCGTACCGGGCGTGCGCGGCCGCTCATCGCGCCGCGCCGTCGTTTGCGACAGCGCGCGCGTCTCAAGCGGCCGCCGAGCAGAAGGCCGAGCGGTTCGCCGCGGCGTTGCGCGGCCGCCGCCCTCGTCGCTTCCGTGCGCCGTCGCACACGCCTACGCGCTGCTGAGGTGCCTGACCGTTCGAAAATCCCTCCCTCTCTACCCGAAAGGAACCAATTGTGCTCGATACTGCATTGACCTCGATATTCGGATCGACGGAATCGCTCGTTGCGGGCGTGTCCACCGTTGATTTCCTGCTGTGCTGCCTCGCGTCCATCGTGCTGGGCGCGGCGGTGGCGCTCATCTACATGTTCCGCCACACCTACTCGAAGAACTTCGTGGTGACGCTGGCGCTGCTGCCGCTCATCGTGCAGATGGTGATCACGCTGGTGAACGGCAACCTGGGCGCAGGCATCGCGGTGATGGGCGTGTTCAACCTCGTGCGCTTCCGTTCCATCCCCGGCAGCGCGAAGGACATCGGCAGCGTGTTTCTGGCCATGGCCATCGGCCTGGCCACGGGCATGGGCTTCATCGTGCTGGCCGTGCTGTTCACCATCATCGTGGCTATCGTGAACGTGGGCTACGTGCTGTCGCCCTTCGGCAAGCAGAAAGAGCCGGAGAAGACGCTGAAAATCACCATCCCCGACGACTTGGAGTACGACGGCGTGTTCGACGACGTGCTGAAGCGCTATACCGACGAGCATGAGCTGACGATGGTGCAAACCACCAACATGGGAAGCTTGTTTCTGCTGGAATATGCGGTGCGGATGAAGCAGCCGGGAACGGAGAAGCGCATGATCGACGAACTGCGCTGCCGTAACGGCAACTTGAAGATCACCTGCGGGCGCGCTGCTGCGAGTAAGGACGTGTTGTAATGGAGGGGGCGAAAGCAATCTTGTTGCGGCTTTTCCGGAGGGCGCGTGGGGCGATGCCCAGTCGCTCAGACAGTCCTCGCTGCGCTGCGGAACTCGCTTGGTGGGCATCGCCCCACGCGCCTGGTCGAAAGGCGGTCGCGGTTGCGCTTTCTTTCGTGTTGGTAGCGGGGGTTGGCTCCCTGGCGGGGTGTTCGTCGGATCTGGGGGGCGGGGAGTCGGCTGCTGGGGTGGCCGTTGATGGGGGTGAGGCGGACTCTTCCGGGTCTGCTTCCGACTCTGGCGAGGCTGCTTCGTTTGCCGAGGTTGCGGCGGCTTTCGACGCGTCGGCGCTCGATCTCGACTACAGCAAGCGCGATACGGATGCTTCTTACGACGATGCTTCCGCCGTGCATATCGTGCTGGGCGGGGGGTCGGCCAGCGTGGAGGGCGATGGCGCGACGGTTGACGGCTCCACGGTGACCATCACGGCCGAGGGCGTCTACGTGGTGTCGGGTTCGCTCGACGACGGGCAGCTGGCGGTGGAGGCGCCTGAGGACGCGAAGGTGCAGATCGTCCTTGCGGGCGCGACCATTCACAACGAGGACGGGCCCGCCGTGTACGTGAAGCAGGCCGACAAGTGCTTCATCACGCTGGCCGACGGGACGCAGAACGCGCTGACCGACGGTGCGGAATACGTGCTCGAAGACGGCTCCGACGAGCCGTACGCCACGCTGTTCAGCCGTGCCGACCTCACGTTGAACGGAACGGGAGCCTTGACGGTGACCAGCGCGTACCGCCATGCGGTGTGCTCGAAGGACGACCTTGTGATCACGGGTGGAACCTACGTGGTGAATGCCGTAGAGGACGCGTTGCGCGGCCGCGACTGCGTCAAGATCGCGGACGGCGACTTCACGCTGATCGCGGGCGGCGATGGCATCAAATCGAACAAGGACACGAAAGCCACGAAGGGATTCGTGTCCATCGACGGCGGCACGTTCGTCATCGAGGCCGGCGATGACGGCATCCAGGCGCAAACCTACCTGCGTATCGCGGGCGGCGACATCTCCATCGCTGCGGTGGACGACGCGCTGCACTCCAACCTCGAGGGCCTGCTGGCGGGCGGCACGCTCGATATCGAAGCGGGCGACGATGCCTTCCATGCCGAGACGAAGCTCGTCATCGACGACGGCGCGGTGAACGTGAAGGCGTGCTACGAGGGCTACGAAGCCGAGAAGCTGTACATCAACGGTGGCGACACCCATATCGTGGCCAGCGACGACGCCATCAATGCGGCCGCCGCCGATCTCGGCGACGACGATGCCGACGCTGCGGCCGATGCGTCGGCCGAGGCGCCCGGCTACGAGGGCGGGACGCTGCCCGACAGCATGGAGGCGCCTGAAGGTGCTCCCGACGGGATGACGCCTCCGGACGGGGTGAACGGCGTGGGCGGCGAAGCTCCCGAACTGCCCGAAGGCGCGAAGTCTCCCGATGCTACGGGCGGCACGCCGCCGTCCGGCGCTCCGCAGCGAGACGGCGAGGGCGCCAACGAGCGCGAGCTCAACGGCGGCGCGCCCGACAACGCGTTCGCCGAAGGCGGCGCGGGCGGCATGGGCATGGGCGACGAGAACTGCCTCATCCAGATCAACGGCGGCTACACCGTGCTCGACGCTCAAGGCGATGGGGTGGACAGCAACGGCTCGGTGGAGATCACGGGCGGCGTGCTGCTGGTCTGCGGCTCCACGAGCAACGGCGACGGAGCGTTCGACTACGATCTGACGGCGACGGTGACCGGCGGAACGGTGCTCATGGTGGGCTCCACCGGCATGGCGCAGAACTTCACCAGCGGAGAGCAGCCTTTCGCGTTCGCCGCGGTCAGCGGCTCGGCCGGCCAAAACGTGGCCGTCGTAGACTCCGACGGCACGGTGGTCGCCTCGTTCACGGCGGCCAAGCAGTTCGGCATGGTGCTGGCCACCAGCCCCGCGTTCGTCGAAGGCGGCACGTATTCGCTGGTCATCGGAGGCACCGTGACCGGCGCGAACGCCGACGGCTACACCGACTCCGGCACGGTGGAGGGCGGCTCCACCACCGAGATCGCCGCGTCAACCACCGCATCCGGCGGCATGGGCGGCCTCGGCGCAGGAGGCGGCGGTCATGCCCGCCGGCCAAGGCGGCGACGTCCAGCGCGGCATGCGCGGCGGCGCGGGTAGCGGCTTCGGCGGCGGAGCGGCGGCGTAGCCAGCACCCGTTCCAGCGGCGGCCCCGACGGAGTGTTCGTCGAGGTCGCCGTTTTTGGCGCGAGGTCGTCGGTCTGCCTCCTCGATTCTGGCACGAATTTACGGGTATGGCACAGATTTTGCAGCAAGAGTAAGGCCGTGAATTGCAAGCAATAGCAAAACGCCTGGTCGCGAAAACGTCTCCGCCCAATTTCCCCAATCGCTTCTGCCCAAACCGTAAATTTGTGCCAGATTTTTCAAGGTCGAACCGTTGGTAGCCGATTGCATTTGTCGTTCGCAGGTGTGTGAAATTCAGGAACAGCTGGCTCTTTGTCTGCGTTATCGCATATCGCTGGCCCATCTCTAGTAGTGCGGGATTTCGGAAATCCCGTGGGTTAGCCTTCGAACATCATGGCTTCGCGCATATCTGTTGCGTGATCGATTCGATGTGGTTTCGGGCCACCACCAGCAAGGCGATTATCGCCGCCGTCGAAGATGCCATGAGCAAGACGTAGGCCTATTCCGCGATAATCTTACGATCGGAACCTGCAAGGGCGTCGAAGCGGGCTTGCAGGTTCCGACCATGCATCCGCATCCTGGGCTTCGCCTCATGGTTCCGATCTCCTTGCGGAAGCGTTATCGTCCGGGAAACAGCAGCCGGCGTTCTGCGGCCAGATCGTTCACCGTTTCTATCTGCTTGGCGGTCTGACGTTGGACGGCTTCGATGAAGCGCTCGTCAAGCTGGGCGTTGAGACTCAACACGTCAGCTATGTCATCGAGGAACCCGTCGAGTGAGGACGAATCGTACCACGACAGGTCCTCCACGAGCGCCAGCTGCTGAGAAGGATAGGGGCGAAACGGATGGGCCTCCCACAAGTAGCGCCCATGCTCCAGCTCGTCCGTGGTCGCGCGGCTGTAAAACCCGCATCCGTTGTCGAACAGGGGTGCCACCCGATACCGATCGAGGGTTTCCACCTCGCGCATCAAACCGAAATTGTGCGTATGGCGGTCGAAGTTCGCCATAAGATGGTCGGCAACGATCATCTTGCTCACGGCGCGTCCGAGGTTCGACACGCCCAGCGCTTGCCCGGCTTCAAGGTATCCGCGATGGAGGTCGCGCCCCTCCGTCACTCCGAAGGCGGTAAGCACGTCGGCTGCGGGGATGAGCTCGGTTTCGGACGTTACGAAGGTTGGGCACGTCGAATAGGCGCGCCCGTGCCGCTCGGTCAGCGAGTATGCAACGAAGTCTTCATCGTCCAGGAGCCGTGCGAGCAGCTTGGTTGCCAACAGCTCGTTGTACGGCTCGCGGTTCTCGTTGCCCGTTCCGCTTTTCACCAGGAGGTTCGTTCCGTCGCGGTGAATCCATGTCTTCGACAGCATGCCAGGCGTGGCGGTGTCGGGCGAGTGGGTTATGCGGGCGGTCGAGGTTCCTGCAGGGGCAGAGCCGCCGAGCAAGGTTTCGCCCAGCGCTTCTTCGTAACCGTTTTCGAAGTAATTGACGTCATGCCAGTCCACGTCGATATCAACGGGCTTGAACCAATACTGATCGGACAGATTGAGTCCCCAGGAATCGAACATGAGGTCGATGCCATGTCGGGCTGCCAGCTCGCGCAACACGGGGGCGAGGTTCGGACGCATATCGGGAATGGAGCGTGAGGCGATCCATGCAGCTAAATCGTATCGGTTCGGCGTTCGCTCTCGAAGGCCGATGCCTAATGGCTTCCAGGCGATTCCTTCGCGCGGCACGATATCGGCCGTTTCGCGCGTGCGTCGGTTGTACACGAAATCGAGCACCGGATGGTTGCGATTCATCAGCGTGAACGGGGCGAGGTTGCGCTCGTTCTTCTCGTTCATCTTCGGGCGGCCTGCGGTTCTGCCCCGCTCGGCTCGCTCGTGGACGGAGCGCTCGTCAAGCATCCAAGATCGTCCGAACCGCTGGGCCTCGAGATCTCCAGACGCTATAAGCGCGTTCACGCGCCTCATGCTGATGCCCAAACGCTGCGCCGCTTCCTTGGTCGTGTACATGGCTCCTCCCATCCGTTCATTTCCTAAAATTATACCAAACAAGGAATAAATAATTCTCAGATGCTGTAGAAAAAATATTCCTTAATCGGAACATTTTCCGGAGGTGCCTGACGGTCGTATGGAACACTTGCGCGGTTTTGTCCCGAAGGATTTGCTCCTTTCGTCGAATCGGTGACCCTTCGCCGGAAAGCTTCGCGCGCTTTAGCCGATTGGAGTACAATGGGCGAACGAATAAGGAACGAACCCGCACGTCAGGCTGGGGCCGGGCGCCATGCAAGAAGGGATGCGAACATGGCAGACATCACCGAAGTGGATTACATCTGGAAGAACGGGGAGATGATCCCCTGGGCCGAGGCTACCACGCATGTCTTGTCCCACTCGCTGCATTACGGCTCCGGCGTGTTCGAGGGCATCCGCTGCTACCAGAATCCCGAGACGAAGAAGAGCTACGTCTTCCGTCTGCGCGACCATATGGAGCGCCTGCATCGCAGCTGCAAGATCTCTCTGATCGACCTGCCGTACTCGGTGGACGAACTGTGCGACGCGACGATCGAGCTTATCCGCAAGAACAACCTGCCGTCGTGCTACATCCGTCCGATCGTGTACCGCGGCTACGGCGTGATGGGCGTCGATCCCACCGGCGCCCCCACCGACGTGGCTATCGCCGTGTGGCCGTGGGACACCTACCTGGGAGACGGTGCACTCGACAACGGCGTGGCCGTGGGCGTGTCGTCGTGGCGCCAGCGTACGAACAACTCCATTCCGCCTGCGGTTAAAGCCACCGCTTCCTACATGAACTCTATCCTGGCTAAGCTCGAGGCGAAAGAGCACGGTTATGTCGAGGCCATCATGCTGAACGAGGCGGGGCTCGTGTGCGAGGGCACCGGCGAGAACCTCTTCGTCGTGCGCGACGGCATCTTGTCCACGCCGCCGCTGTCCGACGGACTGCTGGAGGGCATCACGCGCGACACGGTGCTGTGCCTGGCCGACGACCTGGAGATCCCCGCCATCGAGGAAAGCCTCACGCGCAGCGACCTCTACATCGCCGACGAGGTGTTCATGACCGGCTCCGCCGCCGAGCTCACGCCCATCGGCAGCGTCGACGGCCGTGTGGTGGGCAAGCCGGGCGAGATCACTCGCTTGCTGCAGGATCGTTTCTTCGCCGTGTGCTATGGCAACATCGAAGAGTACTCGGAATGGCTGACTGAGATCTAAGTCATAGGTTGGTATGTCGCGAAGCCCCCACCGTCCGCTGCTTGCGGCCGGCCGGAGGGCTTCGCTTTTTGAGCGAAGGAGCGCCTCTGTGAATCGAATCCTCACGTATGACAGCACGCTGCGAGACGGAGAGCAGTGCGAGGGCATCACGTTGTCGCTTGAGGACAAGCTGCGCATTGTCGAGCGCTTGGACGCGTTCGGCGTCGATTTCATCGAGGGCGGGTTTCCGGCATCGAACCCGAAGGACATCGCGTTCTTCCAGCGCGTGCAGGAGATGCCGCTTAAGCATGCGCGCATCGCGGCGTTCGGCTCAACGTGCAAGAAGGACGTCGCCGCCGAGGACGACCGCGGGCTGGCCGACCTCGTGGCCAGCGGCGCCCCGGTGGTCACCATCGTGGGCAAGACGTGGGACGAGCAGGTCACGCGCGCGCTGTTGACCACGCTCGACGAGAACCTGCGCATGATCCGCGATTCCGTGGCCTACCTCAAGGCGCAGGGTCTCACGGTGGTGTTCGACGCCGAACACTTCTTCGACGGCTACAAGGCGAACGCCGACTACGCGATGGCGTGCGCGCGCGCGGCAAGCGAGGCGGGCGCCGACTCCATCGACCTATGCGAGACGAACGGCGGCGCGCTGCCTCACGAGGTGGAGGCCGTCGTGGCCGCGGTCGCGCGCGAGCTGCCCGGCCAGCAGCTGGGCATCCACTGCCACAACGATTCGGGCTGCGCTGTGGCGAACTCGCTTGCCGCTGTGCGCGCCGGCGCAACTCAGGTGCAGGGCACGGTGAACGGGTTCGGCGAACGCGTGGGCAATACCGACCTGCTCACCGTCATCGCCGATCTCGAGCTGAAGATGGGCTGTACCTGCGTGGGCGAGGAGCGGCTGCGCGATCTGACCAGCGTGGCGCAGTTCGTGGCCGAGACGTGCAACCTATCGGTGCCGAACCACCATCCCTACACGGGCGCGTCGGCGTTCGCGCACAAGGGCGGCCTGCACGCCAGCGCCATCGCGCGCTTCCCGAGGCCTACGAGCACACGCGCCCCGAGGCGGTGGGCAACACGCAGCGCATGCTGGTCAGCGAGCTGGCCGGCAAGGCATCGCTCATCGCGAAGGCGAAGAACTTGGGCATCGATCTGGCCCAGCACCCCGACAAGACGCAGGAGATCCTCGACGACATCAAGCGCCGCGAAGCGGTGGGCTACTCCTACGAGGTGGCCGACGGGTCGCTTGCGCTGCTGCTGCAATGGCATCTCGGCGCGTACCGGCCGCACTTCACGCTGGAGAGCTTCCGCGTCATCGTGGACGACCACGAGGACACCGGCGCGCTGGCGAAGGACGCCATGTCGGAAGCCACCATCAAGATCCACGTGGACGACCAGCGCTTCGTGGCCACGGGCGAGGGCGCGGGTCCTGTCGGCGCGCTGGACAACGCGCTGCGCATGGCCATCGTGGCGTTCTATCCTGAGGTGGCCGACATCGAACTGGTGGACTACAAGGTGCGCATCCTCGACGAGAACGTGGGCACCGACGCCATCACGCGAGTCGTCATCACCACGCGTGACAAGCGCGGCAGCTGGGGCACGGTGGGCGTGTCGGAGAACATCATCGAAGCATCATGGAATGCGCTGGTCGACTCGATCGAGTACGGCCTGATGCGGATTGGGGAGTAGCATGAGCGATCTCAGAACGCCCGAAGTCGAAGACCTCCTGCGCGTGTTCGCGGCGCTTGACGACGAAGACGTGATCTTCTCCCTGCTGGAGGACTTGTTCACCATTCGCGAGATCAAGGAAACGTCCCAGCGCCTGGCCGTTGCGCGCCAGTTGGATGCCGGCAAGTCCTACTCCGCCATCGAAGAGGCCACCGGCGCGTCGGCCACCACCATCGCCCGCGTGTCGAAGTGTCTGAGCTACGGTGCCGGCGGCTACAACGCCGCCCTGAACGCCCTAGACGACGCCGAGAAGAAGCGCCGCTAGCGCGGTCGCCTGCTTCCGGAATCCTGCCGCAAGCTCGATTCTGCCCGGTTCCCGTCACGGATCGCCTCACGCATTCGGCAACCAGGTGAACTCGGGCCGCGAGGCCGCGAACAACGTCGCGGAGTTCCTGAAGGCGTAAACCCACCCTCTTCCGAAGCTGGGGCGCGGAATCCCTCCCTCCCCGCCGTCGTCCCGGCTTCGGAATTCTGCATTTGGGCGCAAACGGGCACCCATGACAATTTTGCGAGCAGAAAAGAGCCCCAGGCGGCGGAAGGATTTTCTGTCACCTGGGGTTTCTCTAGTTGCTCTGCGGGGGCGGCCGCCGTTTCGCCCTCCCGGATTGTCATGGGTGCCCGTTTGCGCCCGACGACATGGGATTGCTGCGTCGGATTGTCATGGGTGCCGTTTTGCGTCCATGACATGGAACCTTGCGGCGCGCGGAATGGCTCGCGTCACCCGGCGACGGGCGCCGCGTCCTCGTCCGGCCTTGCGGGCGGTTTCGCGGCGCTTCCGTCGCTCGACCCGCTCGCCGGCAGCGCCACGGGATCGCCGTACTCGTCGATCGTCCCGTTCGCACGGCCCTCGATGTAGGCTGTGCGCGCCTTGCCGCGCCTAAACGTCACGGGCGCCTTCCCCGAGCTCAGCTGGTAGCAGTACCAGAACACGAACGGGATGCCGATGATGCCGTTCGCCATGCCCCACCAGTACATCACGTCGGGGCCTGAACCATGCAGCCGAGTTCATGATGGTGGGGAACAGCAGCGGGAAGCAGCTGCGCAGCAAGAGGTGCGCGCCCAGCGTGTAGATGCGCCCGGTGATGTACAGCTCGGGACGGGCCGCATGATGATGGGGTACAGCTCGGCCGCAGCCAGGATGCAGCAGGTGGACGCGAAGAACTCGTGTCCTTCGGCGTACACGAAGCACGCGTTCCACGTGGTGTACAGGAAGTTCCACATGGGGACAGTGTAGGACAGGATCTCGCCGTGGCTGGACGTGTCGTACTTCCAGTACTTGTCGCCGAACGGCATGGTGACGCACAGGATGAAGCCGGCCAGCGCGTTCATCATGTTGCCCATCTGCATGTCGCGCAGCGTGGCCTCGGCAATGTTGCAGAACACGATGCCGTACAGCGTCCAGCGCACCCAGCGTTTACGCATGAGCCGCCAGAACGGCGTGTCCTTCTGCTGCACGGCGGCGATGCGGCCCAGACCTGCGAAGATGAGCGGCAGGATGACGGAGAGGTTTTTCGCCCACCGGAACCAATCGTCTCCGGGGATGTTGATGATCCATAGCGGAATGGTGACGAGCGACACCACCCACACCCACATGGACGTTCGATAGTGCCGTCGCATGAACTCGGTCAGCAGCATGAGCAGCACGGTGTACACGACCATCGATATGGGAGTGATCCAGACGGGCACGGTCATGAGAAACCCCTTTCCCCAGGTAGCGCTATTATTGTCAGTCTATCATCGGGGGTGGTGCCGCTTCTTTCACAAACGACCTCTTGATGTGAAAGACTTCCACGCCCGAGCTTCGTATACTCGCTTCAAGGCGCTGTGCGTCGTCGATGGGACGAGGGCCATGTGTCCGAACTGCCGCCAGGCAACGGCGGGAAACGAGGGAGCGAAGGGGGCTTCATCATGGGTATTCTGTACCAAGCGGCCGACCCGCTGTACTGGGTCATTTGGCTGTTCATTTTGTTCGCGCTTATGGCGTTCAACGAGTTGGGACGCACGTCGCTGTGGGCAGGCATCGCGCTGTTCGCGGTTGTTCCCATCGTGCTGACCGTCTTCGTGTGGCCCATCACGGCGGCTCCCGGCAACGAGTACGGCACGGGCACGTGGTTCAACTGGGTGAAGACATATTCGGCACTTGCCGGCTGCTTGGGCTTCATGGCGCTGCGCTTCGTGAAGTGGCGCGGCGCGGACGGCACGACGCACCACCTGTACGAGAAGCGCTGGGCGCTGTGCTTTCCGCCGCTCATCCTGGCCGTCAACATCGCCGAGGCCGTCGTTCGCGACTTTCAGGTGTTCAGCTTCGGCCTGTGGCAAGGCGGCGTGGTCGAGAACCTGTGGACTATGTCGGGTCCCTGGAACATCATGAACGGCATTGCCGGTATCCTCAACATCGTCACCATCTGCGGCTGGTTCGGCATCTTCATCTCGAAGGATTCGTCGAAGGACATGATCTGGCCCGACATGATCTGGGCGTGGATCATCGCCTACGACCTGTGGAACTTCGCCTATACGTACAACTGCATCTCCGACCACTCGGCCTACGCCGGCCTCGCGCTGCTGCTGGCGTGCACTATCCCCACGTTCTTCATCAAGAAGGGCGCCTGGTTGCAGCATCGCGCGCAGACGCTGGCGCTGTGGATCATGTTCGTGATGACCGTTCCGCAGTTCGCCGATGTGCTGGCGCCCATTCCCACCACGCACAACCCTACGGCGTTCTTCGCGGTCAGCTTCCTGGCGCTTGCGTCGAACGTGGCGTTGGCGGCGTACCAGTTCCGTAAGATCCGCAAGCTCAAGTTGAACCCGCTCAAGGACGAGCTGTACGCCGACACGAAGTCGTATCAGGAGCTCGAAGAGGCAAACCGCTAGAGAACCCCGTATAATGGACGCCAAGCGTAATCGTTGCGCGCGGCGTCCATGCGCGCCTGAACGCAGGAGGGCGCGATGCGGCTCGACAAAGAGAATCAGGGAATCCGCCCGCCGGGGCGCGAGCGTTCTGCGGTCGAAAGCAGGAGGCTCGGCGGCCCGGCGGGCGAGATCATGCTGGCGGCGCGCACGTTGTTCGAACGGCGCGGGGTGGGGAAGACCACGGTGAAGGACATCGCCGCCGAGGCGAACGTCACGCGCGAGCTGGTGTACTACTACTTCGAGAACAAGCAAGCCGTCATCGATGCGGTCATCGACGATTATGTGGAGGACCTCGTGGAAAGCGTGCTCGTGTGGAACGAGTCGCGCGTGTTCGGCGACACGGCAGGGTCGCTGCGGTCGTGCATCGCGGCGTTTCGCCGTGCACTGTACGACGCGAACGGGCTTCGGCCCATGATTCGCGTGTTGGAGGAGCTGGGCGTGCGCGACGCCTTCGACGTGCGCGCGGTGCGCGAGACGGTGGATTGCCTGAGCGGTCGGGTGCTGGTCGAATACGCCGAGTACCATCAGGTCGAGATCGAATTCGTATACGAGATGTTCTGCGTGGTGATCTTCGGGCTGGTAGGCCTCGTGAAGATCGACCCCGACATCAGCGACGAGGCTCTCATGAAGGTGGTGGAGCAGACGCTGCACCTCGACATGGAGCCGCTTGCGCTGGATGCCTCGGCCAAGCGGCAGGACAGCGCATCGGTTTAGACACCTCCCCTGTTCTTTTAGATGACGCCAAAATCGTGTATTCATCTGCGACTACGTTCAGCGCGTGGAGATCGCGTGACCGTTACCCGGTCGTGCTATAGTTGTTGCGAATTCGTTGTTCGCTGCGGTGCCGAATCGTCAAAACACGAGCATGAGAGTCAAGCATGAGGCATACGCGGCGGATTCGAGGAGGTTTTGCATGACTGATTTCACGCGCGGCCTCGATCGCCGCACGTTTATATTTGGCGCGGCTGCCCTGGGTGCGGCCACGCTGTTACGGCCGACGCTCGCTTTTGCCGAGCCCACGTCCGCAGACAAGTTCGCCGAGGCCGATTCCGTTCGCGCTCGCATCAACGAGATGCAGGAGCAGCTGACCATCGCCGGTGAGAACTATTACAAAGCGCTCGACGAGCACGAAGCGGCCGTCCAAGCCGTTGCCGACGCTCAGGCGCGCATCGACGAAGCGAACGCCCAGATCGCCGAGTTGCAGGACAAGCTGAGCAAGCGGGCGCGCAGTATGTATCGCAGCGGCCAGACCACGGCGCTCGACGTCATCTTGGGAGCCACGACGTTCGAGGAATTCGCCACAAGCTGGGATTTGCTGAACGATATCAACGACAACGATGCCGCGATGGTGCAGCAGACGAAAGACCTGCGCGCCGAGGTGGAGGCGGCGAAGATCGAACTCGAAAAGCAAGAGCGTATCGCTGCCGAAAAAGCCGAAGAGGCGGCGCGCATCAAAGCTGAGGCAGAGCAGACCATCCAAACGCTGGAAGCCACGCTGCAACAGCTTGACGCCGAGGCTCAGGCGCTGCTGGTCCAGGAACAGGAAGCGGCACGTGCTGCCGAAGCTGCCGCTGCGGCAGCCGAGGTCAAGCGCACGTACGCCTACAGCACGCCGAGCGCGTCCATCCCGTCCCAGGGCTCGGTGGTGGACTACGCGCTGTCGCGCATCGGCTGCCCCTACGTGTGGGGTGCCGCCGGTCCGAACGAATTCGACTGCTCCGGATTGGTGACGTGGGCATACGCTCAAGTGGGTATTTCGGTGCCCCATCAGACCGAGTCGATGTACTATGCCGCCGCCGCGCGTTTGCCGGTCTCCGAAGCGCAACCCGGCGATGTGCTGTGGATCAGCTACGGCGACGGGTACAACGGACATGCTGGCATCGCCTGCAATGCCGGGGGCACGCACTACGTTCACGCCCCCACGTTTGGCGCGCGCGTGCGCGATACCGATCCGCTGAGCTGGGCCGGGTTTACGCATGCGCTCCGATTCGCATAAGAAGGAGAACCAAGTGACCACGCTGTTTGTGAACGCGTGCATGCGCGGCGAGGCATCGCGCACGCTCGCGCTGTGCCGCGAATACCTGGAGCGCTTCGACGACGTCGTGGAGGTTGACGTTGCGGCGCTCGATCTCAAGCCGTTCGACGCCGATCGTGTGGCGTACCGTACGGAGAAGCAGAGGGCAGGGGAGTGGGACGATCCCATTTTCAGCCTATCGCGCCAGTTCGCGGAAGCCGACGACATCGTCATCGGTGTGCCGTACTGGGATCTTTCGTTTCCGGCTGCGTTTAAAACGTACCTTGAACATGTCAGCGTGTGCGAGTTGACGTTCCATTACACCGAGGACGCGCGCTGCGAGGGCATCTGCAAAGCGAAGCGCATCACGTACATCACCACGTGCGGCGGCTTCGTAGAGGGTGCAAACTTCGGTTACGAGTACATCGTTGGCATCGCCAAGATGTTCGGCATTCCCGAAGTCCGCTTCGTGGCGGCCGAGGGGCTGGACATCGTGGGCATCGACGTCCAGGAGCAGATGGACAAGGCTCGCGCCCAGATGGCGAAACTCGATTGAGCGAGTCCGGCAAAACCTATGCAGGGGGACCGACGGTTTCTCGTCGGTCCCGATTTTCGCATCCAGAGGGGTTCGATGACGGCTTGTCCATCATCGCGGTATCCATTATGGTGCAGCGCGCTCTCAACTGCGTGGATCCTCGACTTGTCGACCACGGGTTGCGGGTGGCCGCGGTGCTCGATGCCATGCTGGAAGCGAAGGGCGTGACCGATCCAACGCAGCGCCGCGCAGCGTACCTCGTGGCGTTGCTGCACGATGTAGGCGCCTATCGCACGGAGGAAATCGACCGTATGGTGGCGTTTGAAACGGAAAGCGTGTGGGAGCACTCGTTTTACGGATATCTGTTCTTCAAAGAGCTTACGCCGCTCGGCGCCTATGCGGACGTGATCCTGTACCACCACCTGCCTTACGATCGGTTCACCGACCAAGATCCGTACGTAAAATTCCTGGCCGGGGCCGTGCATGTGGCCGACCGGGTGGACGTGTTGCTGCTGGAGCGTCCTCAAGCGGATGTCGTCGAGGTAGAGCGTCTGCTGGCTGCATCGCGACCTGGCGCGTTCTCGCCCGAGGCGGTCGCCCTGTTTTTCGAGGCGCAGCGGCGTTTCGACGTGCTCGCTCGTCTGAGGAGCGGTGTGAAACAGCCTGACCGCTCGCATATCGTGGACGATCCGGACGGTACCGGTTCGGCGTCTTCGTTCCTCGACATGCTCGTGCATGTCATCGATTTTCGCAGCCGGCATACCGTCACCCATACGGTGACCACGGCATGGGTTGCCTATGAGTTGGCGTTGCGCCTGATCGGCGACCAGCGCGCGGCTGCTCGCGTGTACACGAGCGCGCTTGTGCACGATGTGGGCAAAATCGGCATTCCGCTGTCCATTTTGGAGAAGCCGGGGAAGCTCGATGACGAGGAAATGAAGGTCATGCGGACGCACGTGGAGCTGACCGAGGATATTCTCGAGGGTTGCATAGAGCCCGTGCTGTTGCAGGCGGCTGCCCGCCATCACGAGAAACTCGACGGATCGGGATATCCGCGCGGTCTTCATGCGGCTGAATTGTCCATGCCCGACCGCATCATAGCCGTGGCCGACATCGTGAGCGCGCTTGTGGGCACGCGTAGCTACAAGAAGGCGTATCCTAAGGAGAAGGTGCTCGAGCTGCTGGCCTGGCACGTCGAGACCGGCAAGATCGATTGCATCGTGGTCGAGACCATGACGCGCGACTACGATGCCATCATGTTGTCGGTCGCCGCAGCGTGCCAGCCAGTGGCTGCCGCGTATGAGCGCGTGCAGAGCGCTTATGCGCTGATGCTGGGAAAACTGAAAAGGTGGCAAGCTGAAAACGAGGGGAGAAGCGCATGAAGCGCCTGTTGATCGTAGTGGACTATCAGAACGATTTCGTGGACGGATCGCTGGGCTTTCCCGGTGCCGAGCTTCTGGAGGAGCCCATAGCCGCGAAAATCGAAGAGTACCGCAGCGCGGCCGACGTGATCGCGTTCACGTTCGACACACATCGTTGCGACTATTTGGAAACCCAGGAAGGGCGCAACCTGCCGGTGGAGCACTGCATCGAGGGCGCGCCCGGACACGCGCTGTACGGGCGCATCGCCGAGCTCATCCGTCCGACGGACGAGGTGTTCGAGAAGCCTTCGTTCGGTTCGGCAGACTTGTTCGAATGGTTGCGCGCAGCGCAGCCGCCGTTCAAGAGCATCGAGCTGGTGGGCCTCGTGTCCAACATCTGCGTGATCTCGAACGCCGTGCTGGCGAAAGCGGCCTGCCCCGAGGTGCCCGTCATCGTGGACGCCGCCTGCACCGCTTCGTTCGACGACTCCCTCAACGAGAAGGCCCTCGACGTGCTGGAGGGCCTGCAGGTCCAAGTGACCAACCGGGTTTCGGCGGCCTAGCGGCCTGTTGAAGGCCTGAGCCCGGTTCGGCTAGCGGCGGCGGGCGAAGGCTTCCAGCACGAGCTGGGCGCGGGTGCCGATGGGGGTTTCGTTCTCCGCGAGGAAACGGGGGACGTCGGCGATGGGCAGCAAGAACGGCTCGATGAACTCCGCCGGCTCAGGCTGCGCGTCGGCCACCTTCTCCACCTGGGCGAACACGACGTGCACGGTTTCGTCGGTGAGGCCGGTGGACGAGTAACCCGCTTGCGGCAGCGGGTCGAGCGCGGGCGCGTCGGCGTCGGCATAGGCGCGCAGGGCGTAGCCCGTCTCTTCGCGCAGTTCGCGGTCGACGCAGGTTGCGAGGTCCTCGCCCGGCTCCATGAGGCCGGCCGGGAACGCGATGCACCAGCTGTTCAGCGGATAGCGGAACTCGCGGATGAGCAGCAGCTCTCCCGTCGCGGTTTGTGGCACGATGCACACGGCGTCGGCCGCGCACGCCCGACCTGCGGCATTGCCTTCCAGCTCGGCGCGGTAGGCTTCGAGGCTCTTGCGCGACGCGCTTTCGTATTCGTACGTCGAGCCGTCGGGCATAGTGTAGGCCAGCATGTACTTCTTGATCCATCCGTCGGAAACCTGGCGGATGTTGGAAAGCTGGGGAACGGCTTGCATGGGAAAGCTCCTGTTCTTGGGTGCTGATAGGCGGCGCGCGAGCGCTTACAAGTCGAAGACCTCGCCGACGTTGGCGGCGATGCAGAGGTCGGCTTGGCGGTCGCGCGGGGTGGGGGTGTGGTTGACGATGACGAGGCGGCGCCCTGTGAAGAAGTCGATGAGGCCGGCCGCCGGGTACACGGCCAGCGACGTTCCCGCCACCACCAGCAGGTCGGCCTGCGCGATGGCATTCACGGCGCCGTGCACCGTGCGTTCGTTCAGGGGCTCCTCGTACAGCACGACGTCGGGTTTGACGATGCCGCCGCAGGCGGGGCATCGCGGCACGCTGTCGTCGGACTGCGCGCGAAGGGCCAGCAGGTTGTCTACCGAGTAGGCTGCGCCGCACGCCATGCAGAAGTTGCGCAGCACGCTGCCGTGCAGTTCGAGCACGTTCTTGCTGCCCGCTTTTTGATGGAGGCCGTCGATGTTCTGCGTCACCACGGCGGCCAGCGTGCCCGCTTGCTCGAGTTCGGCCAGCTTGCGATGCGCGCGGTTCGGCTGCGCGTCGAGCGCCAGCATGCGGTCGCAGTAGAAGTCGAAGAACGCGCTGGGGTTGGCGTCGAAGAAGCTGCGGCTGACCATCTGCTCGGGAGGATAGGGGTACTTCTGCGCGTACAGGCCGTCCGGGCTGCGGAAATCGGGGATGCCGCTCTCGGTGGACACGCCTGCGCCGCCGAAGAACACCAGGCCGCCCGGCGGCGTGTCGGCCACCCAGCTGCGGAACGTTTCGATAGCGCGCACGGTTTCGTCCATAGCTCCTCCTGTCGGTTTCGACCCATGATACCACGCTTCTTGCGTCCGGATGTTTCACGTGAAACATGCGTTCTGATCGGCCTGTTTTGCTCTTGAACGCCTGTCATCCCGAGCGCAGGCGACGAAGCGTGCCTTTGGGTGAAAACAAGGAAGGCGGCCACGGTGGCCGCCTTCCAGTGCGCTTGCGTTTCGCGAAGGATTAACCCTCGATGGAGATGGTCTTCTTCTCCTCGAGCTTGGGCTGCTCCTGCTTCTTCGGCACGGCGATCTTCAGCACGCCGTCCTCGAACTTCGCCTTGATGTCGTCTTCCTCGATGTCGTCGCCCACGTAGAACGTGCGGCTGCACTTGCCGCTGAAGCGCTCCTTGCGGACGTACGTGCCCTCTTCGTCCTTGTCCTCGGACTCGGACTGGGTCTGCGCCGTGATGGTGAGGTAGCCGTCCTTCAGCTCGGCCTGGACGTCGTCCTTCTTGAAGCCCGGCAGGTCGATGGTCAGCTCGAATCCTGCGTCGGTCTCCTTGATGTCGGTGCGCATGAGCGTGGGCGACATCTTCTGCATGGGAGCCGAGGCGGCGTTGAAGAACGCGTCGAAGGGGTCGGTCATCAGCTCGCTCAACAGGTTGCGGTTCCTGCGCATGGGTACCATCATTGCCATGTTCGATCATCTCCTCTAGTCGTGCGGGGAGGCGGTGGTTCCGGGTGCGCCGAAACGCCGCCTTGCTTGGTATGCCTGGTATTCTACGACGCGTTTTAGCACTCTACAACCGAGAGTGCTAAATGGTTACTTTTTCGTTATGTAGGAGCGGGGGCTTGCCGCGCGGCCGTCCTCTTCGGTGGCGCCTAAGACGAGGTCCATCATCTCCTGACGATTGCCGATGCCGAGTTTCGCGTAGATGTGGGCGATGTGCGTTTTCACCGTGTTCTCGGCAAGCACCAGTTCTTCCTGGATGAGGGTTCGCGTTCTTCCCTGAGCGAGGAGGATGAATATCTCCGTTTCGCGGGGCGAAAGCTTGTTCGCGACTGCGATGTCTTCGCATCGAACCGCGATGGCGCGTGATACGTGCTCTCCCGTGAGATCGCCGCTTGAAGGGTGCGCAGTCGTGGGTTCGGGATTGCCCGCTGCGCTTTCCTTCTCCGTCGACTCCAGGCGCCTTGCCCCGATCCATTCGCTGAGAATGGCGGCGATCGTGAGGGAGTACGCGGCGCCCAGCATGATCATGCTGCTGAAAGCCACTCCGCTGCCCAGCAAGGCGACCCACAGCACGGAGCTGAGCGCGTAGACGGCTGCTGCAACGCCCATCACTCGGTACGAGGGCATGGTAAGCGCATCGATGGCGGTGACCACGACGATCCAGAACAGCACGTGCGCACACGAGTCGTCCAGCCGCATAAGGGCGTCCAGCAGAGCGGCGGGTATCCCAGGGGCGGCGTTTTGGGACACCACGAGAAACAGACCGCCGATGACGATGATGAACGCTGGCTGAAACCTCAAATCGAGGCGCCATCCGGTTGTCTTCACCAGCGTGGCGAGTGCGAAGAGGGCAAGAAACGCTGTTGAGACGAGGGAGAAGACGACCTCTGCCGCGATCCCTTGCGCTGCGACGGCCTCGCTGCCCCATAATCCGATCGAACTGAACGACCGTACGGTCGCAAGTAGCAGCGCAGCTGCAGCGATAAGCACCAGCAGGCTTCTTCGACCCTCTCTTCCCGCCGGCAGCACGGCGCGCCGAGGTTGAGCCGCGAGCGCTTCCATCCTTGCTCCGGGGAGGTCGGCGCGCCGGGTTATATTCTGGGCGGATTCGGTAGGCGCAGAGCTCCGGGCGGCTTTGAATAGCGCGGCGGAAACGAGCGGCAGCGCGATGGTGACGGCGATCTGCCAGACGGGAGGCACCGCATAGCGGGCGATGGGAAGCACGAGCGTTTCCATACCCAATGCCGCCACGATGCACCAAGCGGTGCAGGCGAAAGTCTGCGTTCTGGCTAGCAGCAAATAGAATCGCGAGGCGATCCAGAAATAGCCCGCGCCGAACATGATCAGGCCGGCGATGGCAAGGAAAATAGGGTCGAAGAGGCTTTGATTGGAGGCGAGGGCGAAACTCGCGGTGCCTATCGAGGATGCAAGCGGTAGAACGTAGGAGAAAGGTTGGTCGCGTTCGCGGAGCCATCGGGGGCCTACTGCGAACGCAACTCCCACGATGAGTATGCCCAGCAGGAAGAAGATACGCGGATTGACGGCGGGATCGAGGTCGTGCAGGGAGGAGGGGAACCCTCCGGTATGCCCGGCCAGCGTGCACCAGAGCAGGTTCGTGCTTAGTCCCAAGGAGGCAAGAACTGCGCTGCGGTTGACGCGCACGCCGGCGGGTGTTTCCATGATCGATCCCCCTGTTTCTCTTCCCGGCGCGGTTGCGAGCAGATATTCGAAAGTCCTCTGAACAGCTGGCCATTATATACGATTCTCACGATAGGCGAAAACCCGGCGCGCCTCTATCAACCAAACCGGGGGATACCCGTTCGAGCCCTTCGTCATATTCACCCGGATACGTCGATGGCGGTGGACATCCCGTGCTTCTACCATCTTCCGGGTGTGCGGCGTGCGCGCCTGTTCCAGGTTGGAAGGAGGGGCAAGCGATAAGGCGGAACTGCCGCACGCACGACAAGAGAGGATGGAGGAGAGATCATGAGAAACATGCGACTGAAGGCCGCGCTTGGAATGGCGGGGGTGTTGGCGATGACTGCAGCTTGTTGCGTGGTCGGTCCGGCGCTTGCGGCCGATTCTGCGTCGACTGCAGACGAAATAGTGCGCGGAGGGGAGCCGGACGGCGATGTTCAGTATCCCGGCAAAGAGTATATCGTCGAGAATTACGACAAGTGGGACAAGATCGCCGAGGAGTACGCGCCCGAGATCATCCGATATTCGAATGGGCAGCTGGTTCAGCGTACCCCGACCGAGTACGAGTGCCCCCATTGGATGCAGCAAAGCTGGACCATTTCGTACAACACGTACTACCTCGACGCGGACAACCGAGGGTGCAATTCGTGCCATGCTGATATGAATGCGATGATCGAGAACATGGAGTACAAGCATGCCACGATCGACAACAAAGCGCTCGAGACGTACAGCGACGTGAACCAGTGCATCTCGTGCCATCGTGACAACGGCGACGATTTCGGCCGTCTCATACATGCCATCCACTACAACGAGCGCAGCGGGAACAAGTTCGCCGAGGGCTCGAACGGCACGTGTCAATCGTGTCACGACGCGACTGCGGATGGCAACGGCATGCAGCTGTGGGACAACGTGAAGCATGAGGCGCTGCAAGGCATCAACAAGGTTGAAAACGTGCAGGGCGAGTTCGCATCCACCCAGGACAAGGTGCAGACGCAAGACGAGCTGTACAGCTACGACTTCGTTCACGGCTATTACGACCATATGCGTTACGCATGCGGGCCTAACGGGCTTGACATCGACCTGCCCCAGAGCATGTTCGACGAGTGGGAGTTCACGGTCGACGGGAACGTGAACGCGCCCTACACGAAGAAGCTGCCCGAGCTGGTGGCCGAAGCTGAAGCCGCTGGCGTGGTGGTCACGAAGCCCTCGAAGATGGTGTGCGAGCTGAATCCGATCGGCGGCGGCGGAATCGGCCAGGCCGAGATCACCGGTATCCCGGTCAGCTGGCTCATCGAGAAGGCTGGCGGCTACACCGAAGACACCAACAGCGTGCGCGTCATTCGCGCAGACGGGTCTTCGCGCAGCGGGTTCGACCTCTCGGTCTTGGACAAAGGGTATCTGGTGTACAAGATCGATGGCGAATACCTCAGCGCACGTCACGGCTTCCCGGTCATGCATTGGCAGGAGACCTACGATGCCCAGATCTTCTCGAAGCAGATCAACGGCTACCACGTGTCGTCCGATGTCATGAAAGAGCGTGTGTGCGGCCAGGTCAACCAAGAGGATGCCCATGTGAACCGTCCCAACGTGACGGTGTGCGGCGTGCCCGAAGGTCTCATCATCCAGAACGGCAAGCCGTTCACGTTCAACGGTTATGCCGACGCGTTCGACCATCCCATGAAGACGGTGGAGTTCTCCATGGACGGCGGCGAGACGTGGACGTCGTTCGACGTGGGAGACGTCGATCCGGCGAAGTGGCTGTGGTGGAGCTTCACGTTCACGCCCGAGAAAGAAGGAGCGTACGTGCTGAGCGTGCGCGGCACGGACGTCGACGGCGAAGTGAGCTACCGCAACCACGAGGTGCTGGTGAACGCGAAGGACGAGATGCCGTCCGAAGACGAGATCACCGAGATAGGGAAGATCGTCGATCCGGCCATGGCCGACGGCGATGCTTCCGGCGATCAGCAGTAAGCGAGGATGATAGACATGACGCAACGAAATACCCGAATGTTCGCCGGTGTTGCCGGAGCTGCGCTGCTGCTCACCGGGTCGGGCTTGGCGCTGAACGCTTTGAATCCGAACAGTGCCGATGCATCCGATGCGGCGAGCGGGACGACGCACTCGTTCAACGAGAACGTGGTTGAGGCTTCGTGGGTGAATGTCGACGACGGCTCGTACGTACGGGTGCCGAACGTGCAGGGAAGCTTTGTATTCAACCAATTGGGAACGACCCCGAACGACGAGCTGTTCAACGTATTCGGTGCTGCTTTGACCTCGATGTGCTCTAAACCTGCGGTCGAGTTCGAAGCGCAGACGGGCGGCGTGGCCAATTTCTACGTGAACGTAGGGGGTCATATCAAGAAGAACTTCACGGTGGATGTAAGCGAGTTGTCCGAAGATGCCAGCGAGGAGGCGCTCATGGCGTGCTCGTGCGCTACCGGCTCTCCGTTCGGACAGGCTGCGGTGCTCGGCGTGCCGCTGGCGTCCATCGTGGAAATGGCCGATTTGGAGGAAGGCGTGAACACCGTGACGGCGTACGGCGCCGACGGGTTCGGCCAGCCTTTGCCGCTGCGCTACGCTTTGGAGCATGATGCGATGCTCGTCTACCAGGTGAACGGCCAGGAGCTTGCGTCGGCGACGGACGGTTCCAGCATGCAGCTGTGGATGCCCGAGACGGTAGCGCGGTACTTCACGCGCAACATCACCGACATCGAGCTGACGCGCGAAGACGCCGAACCCGATGTGCAGCAGGTTGATCCGTGCTACCGCAACAAGATCAACATCATGAACTACGCCGACGGATGCACGTTCGTCGCAGGCGACGAGATCACGTTCGAGGGCGTTGCCGACGATCTGGGAAGCCCGATCGAGGCTATCGAGTTTTCGTTCGACGGCGGCGCTACTTGGACGTCGTGCGCGACCGAGGGAGCAACCGCGGACAAATGGGTGAATTGGCAGTTCTCCACTTCGTTCGAGGATGCAGGAGACTATCGTATGACGGTGCGTGCCAAAACTGCAGACGGCATGGTTTCGCCGCTTGCGGCGACGCTGTTGTTCCAGGTCTCGTAAGAGGGCTTATCGGAGGGCGCGCAATCCGGGCGCGCCCTCTTTTTCGGGCGTCCGCTTGCAGTTTGGCAATGGTTTTATGGGTCGCGTGAAGGCCGGCGTATGATCTATACTTGCCATTCGATCGGTTGATGCAAGGAAGGAGCTTGTCATGACCGTTATCGGCCTCATATCCGACACGCATGGACGGTTGCCCGACGAGGCGCTCGCGGCCATGGCGGACGTTGACCATATCATCCATGCGGGCGACATCGGCGGCCCCGAGATCCTGCATGCGCTCGAGGCGTTGGCGCCGACCACGGCGGTGCTGGGCAACAACGACTTCGACGAGTACGGCTCGCGCGTGGGCCGTTTCGCGCATCCGGTGATCGACGGGGTGCGCTTCCTCGTGGCGCACTATCCGCGCGACGTGCAAATCGGGTTCAACGGCTGCGCGGGTCTGGCGGCGGGCGATCCCATCCCGCAGGTGTGCGTCCACGGGCACACGCATGTTCCCGAGCTGGTGTACGGACCCGAGGCGCGTCCGGCATCGTACGTCGTCTGCCCCGGCGCGCCGTTCCGGCCTCGCGGCGGGTTTCCGAAGTGCACGGGTCGCATGCTGGTGGATGATGGGCGCGTGCTGGGCGTGCGCATCGCGTCGTTGGACGGGCAGACCGTGTTCGAGGTGGGCGAGGGCGCGTAAAGCAAAAGCCCGGTGCATTCCATACGCATTGTCGCTGAAAGCCTCGTTTTCAGGCGCGATTCCGCGGCTTTCGGGCGACAATGCGTGAGAGCCATCCATGTTTTCTTGCAAACGAGTGCTTTAAGCGGGACATCGAGGAAAGCTGCCGGGGATGCGAACGGGCGCCCGGCAGGGGCGCCCGTTCAGGGGAGGGAGGGAATGTCGAACGCGCTGTCAGCTGGCGAGCGCCGTGCTCGGGGCTGCTGCTCGATGGTGCAGCAGCGCGCGCCGCATGCGCAGCACAACGTAGGCGCCCACTGCCACAGAGTACACGACCAAGCTGACGGTGGCCGTCTCGCGCCCTGCAAATGCGGAAGGCGCTAGCAGCAATACGAGGTGCACGTACGTGAGCAGGTAGAACGGGTAGGCGAGACGTTGCACCCCTTTCCAGCGCGCGGCGCTCATGCGGCGCTTCACCACCTGGAACGAGGTGACCAGCAGGATGGCCATCAGAAGAACCAGCAATGCCGCCAGCGCTAGCGAGAACCCAAGGTTCCCATTAAGCGCCGAGCCCAGCCGCGGTACGTACGACACCCCGTAAAACGCCAGGTGACCCAGCGCGAAGATGCAGCCAAGGATGGAGAGCTGGCGGCGGATGGGCATGAGCCGCGCCCGCAACGGCGAGCTCTCGTCGAGCACGCCCACGAACATCACGATGGTGAACAGCACGAACGCAAGCGCGCATCGCTGCATAAGCGGCATGAAGTACGGCCACATCCCGCCCGCAGTGTTCGTGGTCGTTCCGAACCAGTACAAGCCCACCAGCGCAAGCGCGACGATGTAGAAGGGTACGGGATGTCGCTTCAGCGGTTTCGCAAGAATCCCGATAAGGACGATGCAGCAAACAAGCGCGATCAAGAACCTCATACCAGCCCCCTTCTGTAGTCGCAATATTGTCATAGTATCATAGTATAGGCTGAACAGCCTTGACGATCTTGCGTAGAGTACACTCGGGTTCTATTCGATATATTATCCTTAAACTAGATGCATTTGAACAGGTATTTTGCGTTGACTGTCATATATCATGGTGATAGTATGACCGCAATAGCTATCATACTAGGATATGACGGTTATGCTCATGCATGGGTCGACGGTGAATTGTTGGGGGACAATCTCGGACGGGCTTGTTTCCCGAATGCGATCTAGAGGGGGTTACGCGTGGATACCACATTGACACGGCGAAGTTTCGTAAAGTGGGGAACCGCAACGGTTGGTGCAACAGCGCTTGTTGGATTTACCGGATGCGCACCCGGCGGCGGCAAGGCCGAAGATGCTTCCGAGGGGACTCAGCAGAAAGCGGGCGAGTGGCTCAACGCTCCTTGTTACAACAACTGCAGCTGCGGCTCTTCTCGCTGTCTGAACCGGGTGTACGTCGAGGACGGCGTCCCATTGAAAATTCGCACCGACGAGGAATCGGAAGACATGTTCGCCATGCCGCAGCGCCGTTCTTGCTTGCGTGGTCGTGCAAAAATCAGTGAGGTGCTCTCGCCGGCTCGCATCAAGTACCCAATGAAGCGCAAGAATTTCCGCTTGGACAATCCTCAAGGAGAGCTACGCGGCAAGGACGAGTGGGAGCGTATCAGCTGGGATGAAGCACTTGATCTCGTGGCCGAGGGCATCAAAAAGATGTACGACCAGTACGGTCCGACGGGCATACTCTGTGGCGCGTCCAGCAACATCGGCGACGGGTACTACGATCAGAACGTGTGCCTGCTGAACGCCCTGGGAGGCTCGGTGCATGCGGAAGCTGGCACGGTGTCTTTCGGCTCCTGGTCGGTTGTTGACACCCATATGATCGGTGGCTTCGGCATGTCCAACACGCCGCATCACCTGCAGTTGATCACCAGCGACCTCCATGTGCTGTTCGGATGCAACTGGGCGGCCAACAAGGCCGGCAATCACGCGTTATATCTGGAAGAATGCCGCAAGCGCGGCGCCAAGGTCATCGTCATCGATCCGTGGCTGAGCCAAACCTCACAGATGGTTGCTGACGAATGGATTCCCATTCTGCCCGGCTCGGATACGGCGCTGGTCATCGCCATTTGCTACGAGTGGATCAACGCAGGAACGTACGATCAAGAATTTCTCGATACGTACTGCATCGGATTCGACGGCGATCATATGCCCGAAGGTGCCCCTGAAAACGCCTCTTGGAAAGATTACGTCATGGGCACCGGGTACGATATGACGCCGAAAACCCCTGAATGGGCCGAGAAGATCTGCGGCGTGCCCGCTGATACCATTCGCTCGCTTGCCGCCGAAATCGCGTCGGTGGACAAGGTTGATTTCAACTGCGCGCAGTCCGCATCCAAGATTCCCGCGGGCGAGCAGTTCGTCCAGAGCTTCTACACGATGGCACTCATGCACGGCGGCATCGGCACCCCGGGGCATTACTTCGGCTGGTCGGGCGTGAAGGAATTCATGAGCAGCGGCATCAGCACGGGCGCCTATTGCCCGGTCACCGCCGACCCTGCCAACCCCTTGGCTCCTGCGGGCTCGCCGGTGTACATGTACTATCCCATCCCGTCCTTCCCGACGCTGGAAGACCCTGATAGTTGGCTGAATTTGGAGCCTTCGGAATGCTGGCGTTCTATTCTCTCCGGAGAATACGGTCGCGATTGCTGGCCGACGGGAAAGCGTAAGGTCGACATTCACGCAGCCTACTTCGGCGGCCATATGAGCACCTTGAACCAGATCCCCGACACCATGAACGGCATCAAAGCAGTTCGTGCGATGGATTTCGTCTGGGGTGTCAACCCGTTCTTCGACTCGACGCGCCAGTACTGCGACGTGCTGCTTCCCTGCGCGACGTTCTGGGAGAAGCCCAACAAGGCGTTCGGTGGAGATTACGCTTCCGCGCTGTGGTTCGACAAGATCATCGATCCTCTGTACGAGGCGAAATGCGAAAGCTGGATCGCCGAGGAATTGGCAACGCGCTTGGGGCTCGACCCTAAGGTGGTCAACACCTTGAGCGATGCTGAGCGTACGTACGCGACCGTGCGCGATGCAACCTACATGGACGGCACGACGTTCGAGTCTTCGACGCTTCTGACCATCAAGCAGGAAGAAATCGACCAGTTCTTCCCCGGCGTCGAAGGCACCCCCCAAGAGGGTAAGTTCACGTTCCAGGAATTCCGCGAGAAGGGCATCTTGAAGGCGGAGCTTTCCGAGGATATGTTCATTCCCGAGCCCTATATGGCCTTTATAGCCGATCCGGAAGGAAGTCCGCTCAAGACGGCTTCCGGCAAGTTCGAGATCTACTGCGAGACGGCTGCCTACATGATCAACTCGGTGGGTTACTCTACCATCGCCCCCATCGGCATGTACCAGATCGGCGACCCCGAGCAGGGTGCCGGTACGCAGACCGACGAGTACCCGCTGCTGCTTTGGACGCCTCACTCGCTGCGTCGTGCTCACTCGGTGAACGACAATGTGGTGTCCTTGCGCGAAGCATTTCCCCAAGAATGTTTCATCAGTGAGGTTGATGCCAGGGAGCGCGACATCAAGAACGGTGATACCGTGCTGATGACCAGCCCTCACGGAAAGGTGCTGCGTCCGGCGAAGGTGATCCCGACGCTGGTGCCGGGTGCGGTTGCCATCCAGGATGGTGCTTGGTTCCAGATCGACGAAGAAACGGGAATCGATCTGGGAGGATGCCCGAATGTGTTGCAGGCTCCGAAATCGTCGGGTGGAGGATGCCAAGCGTGGACGGGTACGTTGGTGCAGGTGGAGAAGTATACAGGCGATCTGACACTCGAACCTGACAAGAATCGGCCGATCGTCATGCCGGTTGGCGTGGAATAAGGGAGGTGCATCATGGCTCAGTACGCGTTTCACTTTGATTCCAACAAATGCACCGGCTGCAAGACATGCCAGGTGGCGTGCAAAGAAACCTACAAGCTGCCGGTGAACAACCTGTACCGCAAGGTGCTCAACTACCAGGGCGGCACCTGGGAACTCAACGAAGCGGGCAGCTACGTGCCCAACGGCGTGTTCGGCTACTTCGTCTCCATGGCGTGCAACCACTGCGTCGATCCGGCGTGCGTGGCGAACTGTCCGACGGGCGCCATGCAGAAGGACGAGGAAACCGGCATCGTGTGGACCGATCACGAGGTGTGCATCGGCTGCAAGACGTGCCAGACCGTGTGCCCTTACGATGCGCCGACGTACGACGACGAAGCGGGCTACATGTTGAAGTGCGACATGTGCAAGGCCGAGCTGGAAGCGGGCGGGAGCAAGCCCCTCTGCGTCACCGGCTGCCCTATGCGCGCGCTCGATTTCGGCACGCGCGAGGACATGATCGCGAAGTACGGCGAGGGCGACGTCGAGGTGGAGCCCCTGCCGAAGGACACGACTCATCCGAACCTCATCATGAACCCGCATCGCGATGCCCAGAAGTCGGGCAGCGGCACCGGCGCGCTCGTGAACCTGGAAGAGGAGATCTAACGGCATCAGGCTGGGCGGCCGCTTCGTCGGCCGTCCAGCTGTTTCGGAGGGGAAAGGGGAAACGATGAACGCACCGTACAACCAGGACGTGCTTGCGGCTGCGGAGGCGTGCTTCGCGCAGGCGTCCCAGCTGCTGTACTGCGAGCCGGATGCCGAGGTCGTCGCCGACCAGGTGGCGGAGCGGCCGTTCCAGAACGCGCCGTTCGGCATGGACGATGCCGATGTGCGCGAAGGCATGGCGCTGATGGACGCTTGGTGCGTCGCCGCCGCGGCTGACGAAGCGGGCTTCGACGAACGCGTGGCCGCGCTTCGGCGCGAGTGGCTGCGGCTGTTCGTGGGTGCCGGAACGCCCGATGCGCCCAGCTGGGAGTCGTTCTACCGCGATCCGAACAGCCAGCTGTTCAGCGCGCGCACGCTGGAAGTGCGCGAGCGGTACCGTCGCCACGGGTTGCAGATCGAGCGGCTGTATGCGGAGCCCGATGACCATCTGGGGCTCATGCTGGGTTTCGTCGGCCATCTGATCGGGCTCGAAGCCGAGGCCCTCGCGGTCGGCGACGGTGCGGCGGCGGGCGAAGCGGCCGACGAGCAGGAGTCGTTCCTGGTCGAGCACGTGCTGCCCTGGCTTGCGGCCTGGCGCTACAGCGTCGATGCGCATGCGTCGTCCGACTACTTCCGCGGGGCAGGCGCGTTCGTGTTCGGGCTGTGCGCGCGCTACGCACAGCGCTTCGGCGTGGCGTTCGACCGCGAAGGGCAGGTGTTCAAGCGGAAGTAGCTAGGCATCGGGCGGTCGAAGCCCTATCATGAACTGAGCGTCTGGCGAGAGGGGGACGAGATGCTCGGGACGCTTGTGGTGCTGTACCTGTTCCTAGGAGGATGCGGAGCCGGCGTTATGTTCGTGACGGCGGCCTGGTCGCTTGCGTTTCACCGGACGCGCACGCGCACGCAGGAGCAAACGGCGGCGTTCGGCGATTTGAAGGCCCGGTGCTACGGCATCGGGTTCGTCATGCTGTGCTTGGCGGCGCTGTGCCTGCTGCTCGATCTGGGGCGCCCCGAGTTGGCGTTCTTGCTGTTCACGCGGCCCACGCTGTCGATACTGTCGTTCGGCTCGTTCACGCTGCTGGCCAGCATCCTGGTCAGCGGGTTTCTGGCGGTGGCGAACCTCATGTACGTGCCGTTCGTCCGTGCCGGGGCGCGCAAGGCGGCCGAAGCGGCGTGCTTGGCGGTGTCGCTGTGCATGATGGCGTACACCGGCGTGTACGTGGGGTGGATCGAGGCGGTTGCGCTGTGGAACAACGCGGCCACGCCTGCGCTGTTCGCGTTGTCGTCGCTGTCGGCGGGCGTCTCGACGGTGTTCGTGATCGCGCCGTTCGTGCGCGATGTGACGCGCTTGAGCGGATGGATGCTGCTGCTCCATCGCGTCCATCTGGCGGTGCTGGTGCTGGAGTTGGTGATGCTGGCGGGGTTCGTGGCGTTCGGGTTCTCCAACCCCTTCGCGCGCGAATCGCTGGCGATCCTGTTCGACCCGAGCGGGCTGGGCCCGTGGTTCGTCGTGGGGCTGGTGGGCTTGGGGCTGTTGGTTCCCTTGGCCGTCGAAGTGTTCGTCACGGTGACGAAGCGGTTGGTTCGCGCGCTGCCGGTGGACCTGCTGTGCATCGCGGGAGGGCTGGTGCTGCGATTCTGCGTTGTTTGGTCGGGGATGCATTGAAGATGCGCGGTTGCCGCCGCTGTACAAGCTGGTTATCTTGTACAATGCGGAACGGATGATCCCTCAGAAAGAATAAGGAAGTGGCATGGCGTTATTCGAGATAGACGAGTCGTCGGGGCTGCCCGTGTGGGTGCAGCTGCGCAACCGGTTCGTCTACTTGATCAAGACCGGCCACTACCAGCCCGGGGATCAGCTGCCCAGCGTCCGCACGCTTGCCGCCGAAGCCGCCATCAACTACAACACGGTGAGCAAGGTGTACATCAACCTCGAGCACGACGGGTATGTGGAATCGGTTCGAGGCCGCGGCGTGTTCGTCCGCGATATCGGCAAGCTGGCCGCCGACGACGTGCAGTCCATCGCCGATACGGAAATCGAGGAGAGCATCAAGCGGTGCCTCGCGTTGGGCATGACGCTTGATGAAATCATGTTGAGGATGATCGACGTCGCCCATCGCGTCCAGCAGGACGTGGAAGGGGGCGCGAGCATGAGACGGGGCTTGTATGAAAAATCGCAAAGGAAAGAATCAAACTGACGCGCCGGCCGCCAAGCCGTTTTCCATCGAGCAGTACAACTCGCGCACCGATCGGCGCACGTCGCAGAACGGCTCGCTCATGTTCTCGGCGTTCGTGTTCGTTGTGGCGCTCGTGCTGGCCATCGCGGCGGGCTACCTGATCACAGGAGCCTTCACCGTGTGGGTGGTGCTGGTCGGTTTCGCGCTGGCATGCCTTGCCGAGATGTCCATCCACATCGCCATGCAGTGGGAGAAGGTGGTGGTGCTGCGGTTCGGCAAGTTCAGCCGTTCGAAGGGCCCCGGCCTGTACTTCACCATCCCCTTCATCGAGCAGACTGCCCTCAAGGCTGACCAGCGCATCATGGTCACCGGGTTCGGCGCCGAGGAGACGCTGACCAGCGACCTCGTTCCCATCAACGTGGACGCCGTGCTGTTCTGGATGGTGTGGGACGCCGAAAAGGCGTGTCTCGAGGTGGAGAACTACTACAACTCCGTGTCGCTGGTGGCGCAGACCGCGCTGCGCGACGCCATCGGCCGCGCCAGCGTGTCGGAGGTGGCCATCCGCCGCAACCAGCTGGATCAGGAGTTGCAGGAGGTCATCGAAGAGCGCACGTCGCTATGGGGCATCACCGTGCTGTCGGTGGAGATCCGCGACATCGTGATTCCCCAGGAGCTGCAAGAGGTCATGTCCACCGAGGCCCAGGCCGAGCGCGAGAAGAACGCCCGCATGGTGTTGGCCGAGGTGGAGAAGGACATCTCCTCCATGTTGGTGGACGCCGCGCACGTGTACGAGGAGAACGAGGTGGCCCTGCGCCTGCGCACGATGCACCTGCTGTACGAGAGTGTGAAGGGTTCCGGCGGCACCGTGGTCATCCCGAGCGCCTACAGCGAAGGCTTCAGCGACGCCGCCCTGAAGAACATGGCCGACTCCCTGAAAACCCCGAAGGGGTAGCGAAGGCCGAAGTTCGCGGGCCCAGAAAAGCAAATGACAGTCAAATGAAAAGCAAGGACGACGGTGAGTCTGGACGACGTCGCCTGCTTAGCAAACCACCGAAAGCTTGCCGGTGTCGGAATCCATGATGAAGCCGATCACGCGCACGTGGGGCGGCATGACGGGGTGGTTCGCCACCATGTCGACGCTCTTGCGCACGGCTTCCTCGGTGTCGCCGAAGCCGGCCAGCCATTTGTCGAAGTCGATGCCGCAGTGCCGCGCGAACTCGATGCGCTCGGCCGACACGCCGAGGCGCTCCATGTTCGCTACCATTTCCTTGCCGCTCATGTGCTGTGCGCCGCAGTTCGTGTGCGCCACGATCATGATGTCCTCCACGCCCAGCTCGCATACTGCGATCAGCAGCGAGCGCATGACGCTGCCGAAGGGGTGGGCCACCTCGGCGCCGGCCACCTTGATGATTTTCGCGTCGCCGTTCTTCAACCCCAGCGCCGCCAGCAGCAGCGCGGTGAGGCGCGTGTCCATGCACGAGACGATGGCCAGCTTCTTGTCGGGGTACTTGTCGGTGGTGTAACGTTCGAAGTCGCGGCGCTCCACGAACGCGCGGTTGTGCGCGAGGATGCCGTCGATGGTGGGGGAGATGGTCGCCTGCTGCTGATCCATAAGAGCCTTCTTTCGTCCGAAGCCCTTATGATAGCGCAACCTGCTCCCGCGCAATGTGCGAACGAATGTTTCACGTGAAACATTCGGTGAAGATGCAGGTCGCAGACGTGGAAACGGCCGCCCGAGGGCGACCGTTTCTGGCAGATGGAAAAGCTGGGTGCGTCGGTTTAGAACGCGCGGAAGGAGGCCTTCGGGCAGAAGCAGATGGGGCACTTCTCGAAGTTCTCGCCCTTGTGGATGTAGCCGCAGATGGGGCACAGGTAGAACTTGTCGTCGTCGGGAGCGTCGATGTCGTTGTACGCCGCCAGGTAACGCTCGGCGTGCACGGACTCGGCCAGCTTGGCGCGGGTGAACACCTGCACGGCCTTGGTGTTGCCCTCTTCCTGAGCCTTCTTGATGAAGGCCGGGTACATGTCGGACGTCTCGAAGATCTCGCCCTGAGCGCCCATGATGAGGTTCAGGTCGGTCTGCACGCCCTCGGCCTCAGGGGCGGCCGGCTTCTCGAAGTCGGGCTCGACTTCGGCGACGAGCGCGTACTCGAGGCCGATGTGGATCTGCTCGGCAGCGGACGTGGCCTCGAACAGGCGAGCGATCTGCTCGTAGCCCTGCTCCTTGGCAGCCTGGGCGAACGCGGCGTACTTGGCAGAAGCGCCGGTCTCGCCGCCGATGGCGGCCTTCAGGTTCTCAAGCGTGGTGCCGACTTCGCAGGTGCCGAAGCCGTCCATGTTCGTGGTGTTCTCAGCGGTGGGGATCTCGGAACGTACCTTCATGGGTGATACTCCTTCTCGTCTTACGTTTTCGTCTGTGCCCTCTTAATGAGAATCAATCTCAATAAGTAGAATACTCCGAAGCCGAACGAGACGCAAGGGGGTAATCGATGGCCGTCGGGTATTTCGCGAAACGTCCACAAAAGCGTCCGCGGCAAGCGAGAGGGGCGATGGAAGACGCCGCCCCTCTCGTCTTGGCGAGGAAAAGAGGCGCTCTTGCAAAACAGGAGCGCCTCTTCGGTTTGCTCGGGCTTGTGCGGTGCAGCTTCGCTTACTCGCTTCTCAGCGCTTGCCGACCTGGGTCTTTGCCTGCTGGCGGCGCGTGGAGGGGATGAGGCCGGCCAGGAACGTGAGGAACACGCTGATGGCCACCAGGATGACGGCGGCCTGCCACGGCAGCGAGGCCACGTTCGCCACGTCGAACAGCGAGTAGACGATGGCGTTGGCGGGTATGCAGGCCAGCATGGTCAGGCCGATGCCGATGACGCCGGCCGTGAAGCCCACGATGATGGTCTCGGCGTTGAACACGCGGCTGATGTCGCCCTTGCTGGCGCCGATGGAGCGCAGGATGCCGATCTCCTTCTTGCGTTCCAGCACCGAAATGTAGGTGATGACGCCGATCATGATGGACGACACCACCAGCGAGATGGCCACGAACGCCACCAGCACGTAGCTGATCATGTTCACGATGTCGGTGACCGAGGCCATGAGCGTGCCCACGAAGTCGGTGTAGGTGATCACCTTGTCGTCTTCGCCGTCGGCGGTCATGCGGTCGTTGTAGGCGTCGAGGATGCCGATGACCTTCTCTTTGCTCTCGAAGTCGATGGGGTAGATGTCGATGCCGCTCGGCTTGTTGAAGTCGGCGTAGCCCAGCTTCTTCAGGTTGTTGTCGTAGGAGGCGTCCTCCTTGCCCATCATCGACATCATGAGCTCGGTGAGGTCGTTCTCGTCCATGTTCATCTGGAACGCGTTGGCGAAGGCCGACTCATCGATGCTCATGGCGTTAGACATGTTCGCGGCGATCTGGTTCATGGACTGCTGCATGGCAGCGGACACCTGCGTTTCCAGCGCGGTCTGCATCTGCTGCATGTACGCGCCCAGCACGTTTTGCATGTACGAGCTCATGGCCGTGGTGATGGACGCCTGCAGCTGGCTCTCAAGCGCCTGCGCCATGGCGGGGACGGCTTGCTGCATCTTTGCCGACAGCTGCTGCTGTAGCTGGGTTTGCAGGGCTTCGGTGGCCTGCTTCATGTCGATGGATCCCATGATGGCATCGGCGATCTTCTTCTGGACCTCCTCGCTTTCGAGGTAGGCTTTCGCTCCGTCTTCCATGGTGGGAACCTTACCTTGCGCGACCTGTTCCTGCGCCCAGTTCGCGTACCACGGGTTGAACCCTGCCATGATGTCTTCCATGGCCGCCTGCATCTTCGCCGAATCCATGGTCGGCTGCACATCGCCCAGATCCAGCTTGATGTCGCTGAAATCGACCAGGTTGCTCATGTCGATGCTGCTGGGATCAAGCGCGATGGACGAGCCGTCGAACGCCGGCAGCGATCCCATGTCCAGCGACAGCCCCGACAGGTCCAGCGACATGCCTGACAATCCGCTGGTCAGCGCGCTCTCGTCGAACTTGAACGCCGCCTGGATGGCATCGCCGTCGATAGTGAACAGCGACTGCATATCGAAGCCCTCGCCGTCGTCTTCCTCGCCGAACGGCTTGTCGGTGAACACGTTGGTGTCGGGATGAGCCAGCTGGTCCTTCACGATGGTGCTGCTGGCGGCCTGCTCGATCACGTAGTCGGTCAGCGTGGAGGGGTAGTTGATGCCCGAGCTCAGCATGGTGGCGGTGGCGTCTTCGCGCGGCTGCACGATGCCGACGATCTTCACGTCCTCGCCGTTGTTCACCAGGTTGCGCATGTAGTCGGTGTCGTCCGTCTTGTCTTTCCACACGTTGAACTCGTCGTCGTGCACGTAGTAGTCCGTGGCCTGCACCAGCTTGAACGTGATGCCCAGGATGTCGTCGTAGGTGGGCTGCTCGATGTTGTCGGGCGTGGTCACCTCTTCTTCGGCCGCGAACTTCTTAACCATGTCGTCGAACTCGTTGGCGTCGCGCAGACCCAGCGTGTACAGCATGAAATCGCTGATGTTGCCGTTGCCTGTGAGCACGAGCACCACCTCGTTGTGGTTCTCGGGCCAGTGTCCTGCTTTCACGTCGTACTGGCTCTCGTACAGGTTCGGGTCGCTGGGCATCTCGTAGAACACGTCGGTGCTCATCGACATGGACATGAGGCTGTTCGAGGATGCCGTTGAGCCCAGGCCCAGCGCGGACAGCGACTTGTCGGGGTTCACCTGGCGAAGCTTATCGGTGTTGGAGCTGTATATCTGCGGAGCCACGTTGTAGGTGTATTCGATGGCGTTCGTGTACTGGTCGATGTCGCTCTGACCGCTGTCCAGGTACTCCTTCAGCGACGCCAGATCGTTCGAGCCGATGCTGGAGAACATGTTGGTGACCATCTCGGTGACGCCTACTTTGTCCTGGTTGCCGTCGCCTTCGGTTTCCCCCGTGTTGCCGCCTGCCCCGGTGGCCGCGCCCAGCATCATGGAGGTCATGTCGAAGCCGGTGCTCTGGATTTGCAGCGGGTACTCCGATAGCGTCTCCTCTTCGACGGACTTGATATAGTTGTTCACGCCGTTGGCCAACGACAGGATGGCGGCGATGCCGATGATGCCGATAGAGCCCGCGAACGCCGTCATCAGCGTGCGGCCCTTCTTCGTCATGAGGTTCTTGAACGACAGCGAAAGCGCCGTGAGGAACGACATCTTCGTGCGGCGCGCGGGCTTCTCGCTCACGCGCATGTCCTCGGCGGTGGGCTCGTAGGGGTCGGTGTCGGAGCGGATGACGCCGTCGGTGAGCGTGACGATGCGCGTTGCGTAGTCTTCGGCCAGCTCGGGGTTGTGCGTGACCATGATGACCAGGCGGTCGTTCGCGATCTCGGTGAGCAGGTCCATGATCTGGACGCTGGTTTTGGAGTCGAGGGCGCCGGTGGGCTCGTCGGCCAGCAGGATCTCGGGATCGTTGATCAGGGCGCGCGCGATGGCGACGCGCTGCATCTGGCCGCCGGACAGCTGGCTGGGCTTCTTGTTCACGTGATCGCCCAGGCCCACCTTCTGCAGCGCGGCCACCGCGCGGTCGTGGCGTTCGGCGCGCGACACGCCCGACAGCGTCAGCGCCAGCTCCACGTTGGACAGCACCGTCTGGTGGGGGATGAGGTTGTAGCTTTGGAACACGAAGCCGATGCGGTTGTTGCGGTAGGCGTCCCAGTCCTTGTCTTTATACTGTTCGGTGGAGATGCCATCGATGATGAGGTTCCCCGAGTCGTAGTGGTCGAGGCCGCCCACGATGTTGAGCAGCGTGGTCTTGCCCGAGCCGGAGGGCCCCAGGATGGCCACGAACTCGTTGTCGCGGAACGACACCGACACGTTGTCGAGCGCGGTCTGGGTGAAGTCGGCCGTCGTGTACGACTTGCAGATGTTGAGCAGTTGCAGCATGGGGTGCCTTTCGGTGCGTTCCTCGCGAGGAGGCGAAACGCAGGTGTTACGCAATGGTTGATGCTTCGTTAATCATGGTTGATTTTCCTGCTTTCCCTTCTTGGGAAAGAGCAATCTTCACCGAGTTTACCGAACGGTTACTTTTGGGTTCGCGCCCGCTTGCTTACGATTTGCGGGAGATTGCGCTTTCGGGGTTTCGCTGGCGCTGGGCTTGGCGATAATGGGGCGGAATAAGAAAACGGCGGCGAAAGGACGCATGACATGGAACGCGACGTGGCATGGAAGAAATACGACGAAGCCGACCTCGAGGCGCTGGAGCATCTGGCTGCCGAGTACATCGACTTCATCTCGGACAACAAGACCGAGCGCGAGTGCGCGGCTTCGGCCGTCGCGCTGGCGGAAGAGCACGGCTACCTGCCGCTTGACCAGGCGGTGCGCGAAGGGCGCGCGCTCAAGGCCGGCGACAAGGTGTGGGCGCAGGCGCACGGCAAGGCGCTCATCCTGGCGCACCTCGGGCAGCGGCCGCTGGAGCAGGGGCTCAACATCCTGGGCGCGCACATCGACAGCCCGCGTCTCGACCTCAAGCAGAACCCGCTGTACGAGTCGAACGGGTTCACGCTGTTCGACACGCATTATTACGGCGGCATCAAGAACTACCAGTGGGTCACGCTGCCGCTGGCGCTGCACGGCGTGATCGCGAAGAAAGACGGCACCGTGGTGGACGTCAAGGTGGGCGACGACCCGGACGATCCGGTGTTCTGCGTCACCGACCTGCTGATCCACCTGGCCGGCAAGCAGATGGCGAAGAAGGCCAACGAGGTGGTGGAGGGCGAGGACCTGGACATCCTCATGGGCAACCGGCCTTTGACCTGCGGGAGCGGGAGCCTCGACGGCACCCAGTCGCTCGGCAGTCCTGGCTCGCACGGACAGTCCGCTGGACTGTCCGGCTCGTGCGGAACTCGCTTGGTGGGCACCGCCGAGGCTCCCGGGGAATCTGCAGCAAGCGTAGCGACAAGCGAGGATGTTCAGGCTCCTGCTGATGGAGAAAAGGAAGAAGAGAAGGAGCCCGTCAAGGCGTTCGCGCTTAAGCTGTTGGCTGAGAAGTACGGCATCGAGGAAGAGGACTTCTTGTCGGCCGAGATCGAGGTCGTGCCCGCTGGACGCGCCCGCGACCTGGGATTCGACCGCAGCATGGTGATCGGCTACGGGCAGGACGACCGCGTGTGCGCCTACACGTCGCTCGTGGCGCAACTTGCGCTCGCTGAGGCACCGGAGAAGACGGCCGTGTGCGTGCTGGTGGACAAGGAGGAGATCGGCAGCGTGGGCGCCACCGGCATGGCATCGCAGTTCTTCGAGAACGCCATGGCCGAGATCATGGAGCTTGCCGGCGAGGGCGGCCCGCTGCCGCTGCGCCGCGCGCTAGCGGCGTCAAGCATGCTGTCGTCCGACGTGTCCGCCGGCTTCGACCCCGCCTACGCCAGCGCGTTCGAGGCGAAGAACTCCGCGTTTTTGGGGCGCGGCCTGGTGTTCAACAAGTACACGGGCAGCCGCGGCAAGAGCGGCTCCAACGATGCGAACGCCGAGTACGTGGCGCGCATCCGCCGCGTCATGGATGACGCCGGCGTGTCGTTCCAGACCGCTGAGCTGGGCAAGGTCGACGTGGGAGGCGGCGGGACCATCGCCTATATTCCTGCCAAGTACGGTATGGACGTCATCGACTCGGGCGTGGCCGTGCTGTCGATGCACTCCCCGTGGGAGGTCGCCAGCAAAGCCGACATCTACGAGGCCTTCAAAGGCTACGAAGCGTTCCTGAAAAACGCGTAGGGACGCCCTGCGGGCAACGAAGCATCAGAATCGCGAACGGGGGCGGGGCGCATCGAGCGCCCCGCCCCCGTTCCGTCCGCGCACCCGCCGCCCGTCTCGCTATGCTTGCTCTTACGAGCGTCTCCGCTCGATGCGGTTGACGTACCAGTCTCCTGCTGCCTGGATGATCTGAACCAGCACCACCAGCACCGCGATGCACGCGATCATGATTCCCATGTTGTAACGCTGGTAGCCGTAGCGATACGCGAGGTCGCCCAGGCCTCCGCCTCCCACAAGACCTGCCATGGCCGAGAATCCCAGCAGCGAGATGGCGGTGATCGTAATGTCTTTCACCAGCGGCACGTGCGCTTCCGGCAGCACGATGCAGAACATCGTTCTCAGCTTGCCGGCTCCGCTGGCGAACGCGGCCTCGATCATGCCCTTGTCGACTTCGGCCAACGACGCCTCGCTCAGCCGCGCGAAGAAGGCCACCGCCGCGACGGCCAAGGGGATCACCACCGCCTCGGTGCCGATTTTGGTGCCCACTACCAAGGCCGACAGCGGCAGCAGGAAGATGAGCAGAATCAAAAACGGGATGGAGCGCACCACGTTCACCGTCGCGCCCAGCACCTTGTTGAGCAAGGGGCTGTTTATGAACAGGTGCGTGCTGGAAGCGTAGAGCAAAATGCCCAGCGCGCCGCCAGCCACGATGGCGATGACCAGCGCGATGCTGCACATGAACGCGGTCTCTCCCAGCGTTTTGCCCACCTCGAGTAGAATCTCGCTGATGTTATCCGGCATGCTTCAACACCTCCAGATGCTCGACCTGCCCTCTCAGATGCGCGGTCGCTCGGTCGATTTGGTCGTTGGCGCCCTCGGCTCGCACGTACAAAATGCCGAAGGGCTTCTCGTTGATGTACTCGATCTTGCCGTGCAGGATGGAAAGGCGCACGTCGAACAGCTTCCCTGCATCGAATAGCACGGGTTCGGTGGCGTTTTCTCCCGCGTAGGTGAGCTTGATGATAGAGCCGTTTTGCTCGAACGCGCCGCTTGGCAGGGCGAAGTTCTGGGAGTGCCGCACCAGGCCTCGCAGCATCTCGGACTGCGGGTTGGAGAACACCTCGTAGGTTTCGCCTTGCTCCACCACGCGTCCGCCGTCCATCACTGCGATGCGGTCGCAGATGCCTTTCACCACGTCAAGCTCGTGGGTGATGACCACGATGGTCACGCCAAGTTGCTGGTTCACGCGTTTCAGCACGTCGAGCACCGATTTTGTGGTTTCGAGATCGAGCGCGCTGGTGGGCTCGTCGCACAGGAGGATGCGCGTGTTGGCGGCCAGTGCGCGTGCGATGGCCACGCGCTGCTTCTGTCCGCCGCTCAGCGTTTGGGGGTACGCGTCGCGCTTCTCCTCCAGGTTCACGAACTCCAGCAGCTCGACGACGCGCTCCTCGATGTCCTGCTTGCTCCAACGGGCGCACTTCAAAGGAAAGGCAACGTTGTCGTAGACGGTCTTGGCATTCCATAGGTTGAAGTGCTGGAAGATCATGCCGATGCCGCAGCGCGTTTCGCGCAAACGGGCGCCTGTCTGCCCTACGATGGATGCGCCGTCGATCACGATATCTCCCGACGTGGGCTTTTGCAGGAGGTTGATGGTGCGCACAAGCGTCGACTTGCCGGCACCGCTCGACCCGATGATGCCGAACACCTCGCCTTCCAGGATGGTCAGGCTCACGTCGTCGACGGCCGCGGTGGCGGAAGCCCCGTCTCGGGAAAACTCGACCTGGATGTTCTTCAGCTCTATCATGGAACGACCTTCCTTTGCGACGATTGCCTAGTACGAGCTGGGCTTGCCGAAGCCGGCGAAGATGTTGTCGGGGTCGTCGATGACGCTTTTGAACGCATCGGATTGCACGATTTCCTTTCACAGCCTGGGCGAATTCGGCGTCGGCATCGGCGCCCTGCACGGCGATGACGTTGTAGTATCCCTCGGACAGCTGCTCGACGTAAGCCGCGTCGGCAAGGTCGAGGCCGGCGCCGATGGCGTAGTTGCCGTTGATCACCGCGACGTCCACGCTGTCCAGCACGGTGGGCAGCACTTCAGCGTTGACCTGCTGGAAGGAAAGGCCACGCGGGTTCTCCGCGATGTTGTTCACCCCTGCTTTCGCGGGGTCGACGGAGGCATCCAGCGTGATGAGGCCCGCCTGCTGCAGCACGCGCAGCGCTCGCGACAGGTTGGTGTCGTCATTGGGAATGGCGACGGTTGCGTTCGGGGGCAGTTGATCGAGCGAGCCGGCTTTGCCCAGGAACACGCCCATGGCGGCGGTGGGCACCTCGACGATGGATGCGAGGTCGAGGTTGTGCTGTTTGGAGAAGCTCTCCAAATAGGTCGCATGCTGGAACAGGTTGAGGTCGATCTCGCCGTCGGCCAGAGCATTGTTCGGCTGCACGTAGTCGGAGAATTCGACGTACTTAACCGAGTAGCCCTGCTCGGTCAGAGAGGGTTCGATGGCCTGCTCGAACATGTCTTGATAGGGTCCTGCGCACACGCCGACTCGGATAGTTTCGGCATTGGAGCCGCCGGTCGACGTACAGCCGGGCAGGATGAGCAGGGCGACGGCCAAGCAGGCGACAAGGGCTGCGGCGGCGCGGCGGGCTCGCGACGAGCGCGATCCGGCGGGGGTTTCATGTGAAGCGGTGCGGATAGTCATGGGTTTGGTCCTTTGTCTCGATGAGGGGTGCTAAGGGTAAAAAAGAAGCCATAGGCTTCCCGTCTTCGCATGCAATGCTCTCGGCGCGCTTATGGCAGCGGGAGAACTGAATGCAGATGAAGGCAGGCACCAGGGCGCGTGGGTTGGGGCGATTGCATTCGCATGAGCACGGGCTCTCCTCTCTTCAGTGGGGTGAAAGCATTATCAACGGATGCCTAGATTGAAACAAGGGGTTTGGTCATTCGTAGTTTTGGACAGCAGTCATCTGATAAACAGATAACTCGGTTAACGGTAAAGTCGTCTACGCAGGTAAAGGGCGGGCAGGTGCACGGTTAGGGCAGGCCGTGCACCGTGCGCTGCCGAACTGCCAATTGGCTTCATTGCCGTCTTCCGCTACACTGCTCGCATTGTTTTTTGCGCGTCCGGACTGTTCAGTCTGGGCGCTTTCGATAAGCGAGGACGTATGGTACGTGAGAAATTCGGATCCCGTTTAGGGTTCATCCTGATCAGCGCGGGATGCGCCATCGGGCTGGGGAACGTGTGGCGCTTCCCTTACATCGTGGGGCAGTACGGGGGCGCGGCATTCGTGCTTTTGTATTTGCTGTTCTTGGTGGTGTTCGCGCTGCCCATTCTCGTGATGGAGTTCGCGGTGGGCCGGGCGAGCCAGAAGGGCGTCGCGCGCAGCTTCGACGAGCTGGAGCCGGCCGGGTCGAAATGGCATCGGTTCAAGTGGGCGGCCCTTGCGGGCAATTACCTGCTGATGATGTTCTACACCACGGTTGCCGGATGGATGCTGGCGTTCATGGCGTTCAGCGGCGCGGGCACGTTCGAGGGCCTGGACGCCGGCGCCGTCGAAGGGGTGTTCAACGGACTTCTGGCCGACCCGCTTATGATGGTCGCGTTCATGCTGGTCGTAGTGCTGATAGGCGTGTTAGTGACGCGGGCCGGCTTGCGCAACGGCGTGGAGCGCATTACGAAGACGATGATGGCCGCCCTGTTCGCCGTCCTTGCCGTGCTGGTGGTGCGCGCGGTCACGCTTCCGGGCGCCGAAGAGGGCCTGTCGTTCTATCTCATGCCCGATTTCGCGAAGCTGTTCGAAGGCGGGTGGGGGACGTTCGTCGATGCCGTGTTCGCGGCTATGGGCCAGGCGTTCTTCACGGTGTCGGTGGGCGTGGGGTCCATGTCCATCTTCGGCAGCTACATCGATAAACGCTACCGCCTTACGGGCGAGGCGCTGCGCGTCGCGGGGCTGGACACGCTCGTGGCCATCATGGCGGGCCTCATCATCTTCCCGGCGTGCTTCGCGTTCGGGGTGGAGCCGGGCAGCGGCCCCGGCCTGGTGTTCATCACGCTTCCCAGCGTGTTCAGCCAGATGCCGGTGGGGCAGCTGTGGGGCACGCTGTTCTTCCTGTTCATGAGCTTCGCCGCGCTGTCCACGGTGGTGGCGGTGTTCGAGAACATCATGAGCTTCAGCATGGACGAGTGGGGCTGGTCGCGCAACCGCGCTTGCCTGGTGAACGGCATCGCGCTGGCGCTGTTGTCGCTGCCGTGCGTACTGGGCTTCAACGTGTGGGCGGGCGTGGAGGTGCCGGGTATCGGCAATATCCAGGCCATCGAGGACTTCCTCATGTCGAACAACGTGCTGCCGCTGGGCGCTCTGGTGTTCCTGCTGTTCTGCACGTCCAAGCGGGGCTGGGGTTGGGATGCGTTTCTGCGCGAGGCCGACACGGGCGAGGGCACGCGCTTTCCTCGCTGGGCTCGCGGCTACGTGCGCTTCGCGCTGCCCGTGCTCATCCTGGCGGTGTTCGTGGCCGGCTACGTACCCATCGTGCAAACCTGGCTGGGGCTGGGGTAGGCCCGCGGCGCCGGAGGGAGGGCGCCGCGGGCCGAGCGGAGCGGGGAGAAGTCTAAAGGTTTCGGTGCAACTTAGATCTCGCCCTTCACGGTTTCTGCCATGAGGTAGCCGTAGTTCATGGCGGCGTCGAAGCCCATCGCGTAGGGTCGGCCGTCCTTCTCCTCGATGGATCCGCATACGTCGCCCGCCGCGTACAGTCCGGCGACGGCTTCGCCCGAGTCGCTCAGCACGTGTCCTTCGGTGTCGATGGCCAAACCGCCCGTGGTCAGGTAGAACGTGGGGATGCAGGACACTACCCAAACGCCATCATGCGTGTCGAGGTAGGGCAGCTTCTTGCGTCCGAACTCGTCTTCCTCGCCGGCGAGCGCGTGGGCGTTATGCGTATCGAGAGTGGCAGCGAGGTCGGTCAGCCCCAGCTCCTCGGCAGCAGCCTCCACGGAATCGTAGTGCACCATGTCGCCGCGGTGCTCGAGGCATTTGTAGGTATCCATGGCGTACAGCTCGTTCTTGTTCGTGGTGATGCGGCCCGCTTCGTCGGTGACGTAGAAGAACTTCCCCCCGTTCGTTTCATCGAGAAGCGCCCGCCCAAGCACGCCGTGGTTATCCGACATGATATTGCCGAACTGCTTGCCCGACGCGTTCACGAGGATGCCTGGCGTGGTCTGGTACAAGAAGGCGATCTCGAAGTTCGATCCGGCCTGGTTCGTGGTGGACAGGAATGCGCCTAGGTCGCGACCCATGCACTCGATAGCGCCTCCCGCCTTCTGTCCCAGCTCGATGCCATCGCCGGTGGAGCCGGGTGCGCAATTGAACTTGAAGTCGGCGTACTGAGGGTAGTGCTCCTTGATCATGTCCGGGTTGGCCGCGAACCCTCCCGACGTGAGGCATACGGCCTTCGCTGTGACGGTCCAGGTAGAGCCGTCACGCCCTTCAGCTTTGAGCCCGGTCACGCGACCGTCGGCATCCTGCACGAGTTCGGTCACCTTCGTCGCGTATACGATCTGTCCGCCAAGCGCACCGATGCGATCGACCAGGTAGTCCTTCGCGTATCCGCAGCCGCCCATGTAGCAGCCGGGAGCCAAATACGGCGTCACGCCGTACGCCTTGTTCACGCCCAAGCTGTAGAAGCCCACGCCGATGCCGTGCATCCAATCCACCAGTTGTCCGGAGTTCGAGTACATGGCCGTTTGGTACGGCATCGCGCCGTCGAAGCGGTCGTTTTCGGGAACGAGGTACTTCTGCATGACTGCCAACATAGCTTGCTTGTTGTACATGGGATTGTCGTCGGCCCTGCCGAGCGCGTAGTTCGCTTGCAGCTGCGATTCGGCGGCGGCGACGCCCGAGTACGTCATGGGCATGGAGCCGCCGGCAATGTCCTGCTTCTCGAAGAGCACCACCGTTTTCCCGGCTTCCAGCAGTCGCGTCGCTGCAACGAGGCCTGCGGTGCCGGCGCCCATGAACGCCACGTCCACGTCGGCGGTCTGCGCGGCGCCGCCGCTGGGGGTTGCGGCGCCTAGGCGGAAGTCCTTCGGATTACCGCCGGCGTTCGTGATGGCGTCGGCTACAGCGCTTTGCACGGCCATCGATGTGGTGGTGGCACCGGTGACTGTGTCCACGTCGATGTTCTTGGCTTCGAGAATCCTCGTTGCCATCATCGGAGCGGCCGTGGATCCGATGCCGATGGTGTCGTCGCAGCGCAGCACGCTGATGCCTGCGATGTCGCCGCCCGCGACGGTCACCTGCACGAACAGGTCGTCGTCGTGGCCCATAGCCGAGCCTATCCATTTGCCGTCGGTGAAGCTGTCGGGCACGCTTTTCTTCTCCGGTTTGGCGTCTTTCGCCGAGTCGTTGCTCGCCTGTTGCGGCGTCGCGCATCCCGCTAGACCGCCCAGTGCGGCGACGCCGCCGAATGCGAGCGACCCCTTGAGAAAGTCCCTGCGATTGAGTTCCATAGTGTTGCTCCCTCCTCGATTGGTCGGCGTGGCTTCGTGATCGCCGTGCCTCGCCGAAATGAACAACGCGAGTATCGCCAGGCGAGGTTGTCGGAGTCGACCCCGATTATCGGTGCATGTATCGAAACGGACGGTTTCCGCCTCGCCCATTTTCGGTTATTTTTTGCATCGTGCCTGGTCAATGTCATTCGTATATGAAGGCTGCAGATGGTTTTCCATTCGACGCCCCCGTCGCCGCGCGCAAGACAAGGTACAATGCGTTCGGGAGGAAATCGCGTGACAAGCAAGCATGCAGGCATAGCCCTTGGGGCGCTCGGTTTCGGTCTGTGCAAGACCGCGATTTCGGTTGCCTACATTACGGCGATGGGCTCGGTGTCCTCTACTGTCGGATTCGTGTCCGAGCTTGATTTCATGTTCGCGATGAACGCGATTTCGTTTGCGACGGCGCTTGCGATCATCGCGCTCGTGCGCGCAGGACGGCTTCGTCCGGGTGCGCTATCGCAAGTTCCGGCTGTGATCGCGTTGCTCGTCGGGTTCTTTTTGAGCGCTACCGGCGTAATGGCGGGGCTGCCGTTCGCGGCGACGGCCGTGTTCTACGGCGTGCTGTGCGGGTTCGCGCTCACGGTGCTCAATGCTGCATGGCTCGAGGCGTTCGTTGCGGAGCCCGATGCCGCTTACGGCGTCTACCAAATCGTGGGTGGGCTGATCGTTCAATGCGTGCTGGTGTCGGTGCTACCGCTTTTGGGGTCGCTTGCGGCAAGCGTGCTCTCCATTGTGGCGGTGGTCGTTTCGGCCTGCCTGCTCGTGCGACTCAAGCGCATGCTCTCGTTTGCCGAGCGCGACGAGCTTCTTCCGGCGAACCGCGGCGATCGCCTCTCGTTGCTGCAGGCGTTCTTATGCCTGTTCGTGCTCGTGGGCGTTGTGGGCATCCTGCACACCACGGTACTGGGCTCGCAGTCCGAGAGCATCGTAGGCGATGTGAACATGTGGATGCCGCTGGTGGCGGCCACGGCGATCACCGCGTTGGTGGCAGGGCTCACCATGCGACATCCCGATCCCACGGCCGTCTACAAGGGTTGTCTGCCCGCGATGCTGGCGATCCTCTCGTTGCTGCCGTTTTTCGGCGAAGCGCTCGGCGGGCTGGCCGGTCTCGTCATGATCACGTGCTACGACGTGTGCGGCATGGTGTTCCTGCTGTTCATAGTCGATCGTGCACGCACGTTGCGCATGTCGAGCTATGTGCTGTCAAGCGTGTACCTGGGCGGCTCGGGTCTGTTCTTGGTGATCGGCCTGTCCATAGGCGGCGTTCTGGGCGCGCTCAGCGCCGATTACGGGCTGTCGTTGTTGACGCTGCTCGCGTTCGCGGCCATCTACCCGTTGGCCATCGTGCTGGTGGTCGCGTTGCGCCGCGCGCATCCGCAGGACGCGTCTTCCGCCGCGGCGGGGGAGGGTGGGGAAGGCGCGCCGAGCGCGGATGCCGTTCCCACCGTCGACGACGCGCTGGGCGCGGGCGTCGACGCGGTGGCGGCGCGGTTCGAACTGACGCCGCGCGAGCGCGAGATACTGGGCTACTTGGCACGCGGCCGTACAGCCAAGTTCATCGCCGAAGAGCTGGTCATTTCCGAGAACACCGCGTGGGCCCACATCAAGCGCGTCTACGCGAAAACCGGTGTCCACTCCAAACAAGAGCTCATGAGCGTCGTCGAGCAGCAAGGAAGAAGCCGCTAGAAACGAAAAGCGCCCCGGCTGAGGGAGGGAGCCGGGGCGCACGGGGAGGGTGACGGTGGTGCGGGCCTACTTGGCTTGGGCGTCCCACGCTTCGAGGCTTGCGGCGTTTCGTCCTGCGATGCGGCCCCACACCATGTTCTCGGCGTTGTTTCCGCCCGAGATGCCGTACGTGTGGCCGGCCATGTTGCCGAAGCATCCGGCGGCGTACAGGCGCGGGATGGGCTGGTCGTTGCAATCGACGACGTTCGCTTCGGTGTTCTTTTTCGGGCCGCCTAGCGTGGAGCAGCCGCCGGGGTACAGGGGCCAGGCGTAGAACGGGCCGTCGAGCGAGACGGGCGCGAGCGTGTCGGCGGTTCGATCGAATGCAGGGTCGTTTCCTTCGTCGCAGTATGCGTTGTACGTTTCGAGCGTGGCTTGAACCGATGCGGCGTCCCGGGGCGTTGTCGACGGCGGCCATCTTCGTGCAAAGCTCTTCGAGGGTGTCGGCTTTGATGATCCAGCCCTTTTCGATTTCGGTTTGGTTGTCGACGCTCCAACCTTCGAATCCTCCGCACTCGCTGGGAATGTCTTCGAGTGCCATGCCGATGGCGGTGGAACCGCCGGGGGTGTTCAGCACACCGCCCTTCACGGCACCGAGCGGCCCGGCATCGATGACTTCTTGGCCGGCGATCACCCAGGTGGGAATGCGCTCGAAGTCGGCGAGCGTCGAGTCGTTGAACTTTTCGAATTCGTGCCATCCCACATGCGGGCTCAAGAACGTGGACTCGGCGATCCACCGCTTGCCCAGGCGGTCGAGCATCACGTAGTTGTTCGCGCCCGGCGTGACCGTGAACGCGTACGGCCACTCGAAGTCTTTGAAGTAGGCGTTGTACGAGCCGATGATGTTGTTCATATGCCACAGCTGCGCGCCCACGTTCTGCACCATCTTGATGCCGTCGCCCGTGTTGAACGGCCAGCCGTAGAAGCCGCTCATGGGGTAGCATTTGCAGTATTCGTTCTTGAGCTCGTCGTTGAACTCGAATCCGCCCAGCGTCATCACCACGCCTTTGCGCGCTTTGACGGCTTTCGGTGCTTCGTCGTCGCCGATGAGCGTGTAGCAGCCGACTATCTCCTTCGTGTCGGGGTTTTGGATGAGCTCCTCGTCGTGGCAGTTGAAAACGACTTCGATGCCGAGGTCGGAACGTGCTTGGTCAAGCGTATGCCAGCCTGCGTTGCCGCCCTTGGTGGGATCACCGAACGAGCAAACGTGCATCGCCTCGGCGCCTTCGATCCAGGGATATTCGCAGCTGGAGGTGCCGCCCGAGGCGTTCGTGCCCTTCTTGAGCTCCGTGTCGATGTTCCAGTAATCGCAGTAATCCATGTTCTGGTAGCACTCTTCCGCCCACGCTCGCGCGATGTCTTCAGGCGTGTGGCCCTTCGAGAAGCCGGTGATGTACTGCACGGCTCCGTCGATGTCGTCGACCCAGGTGTACTCGCCCATGTTGATGGACGAGTTCCCGCCTCCGCGCGAGGGAGCTTTCTCAAGCACGAGCACGTCGGCCTCGCCCTCGTCCTTCGCGGTGACGGCGGCCCACAGGCCCGCGCCGCCGTAGCCGATGACCAGCACGTCCGTCTCGTAATCCCAGGTTGACGGCATCCAATCGTCCGATGCGGAGGCTTTCTGCGCACAGCCTCCCAGCGCTCCTGCGGCAGCAACGCTCGCGGCGGCGATTCCCGCCCCCTTGAATAGGTCGCGTCGTGTCAAGCTCATCTCGATCCCCTTTCCTGTGCGGTTCGCTGCACGTGCAGCGGGTTCCTAACTATGCTCATGGCAGGTGTAGCATTCGAACACGTCGGCATGGTGGCAGCTCATGCAGTACGCTTTGGCGTCCCCTTGCAGATCGGTCTGCTCCTCGTGCATGCTGTGGCAGTCGGTGCAGGCGATCTGGCCGTGCGTGTCGGTTTCCGGCAGCTCGTGCGGGTTGACGGTGGTGCCCTGCGCATCGGAGAGCGCGGTGCACGAGCTGCTTTCCGCTGCGATTTCATCTTGATCGTGGCAGCTCAGGCACACTGATGCTTCAACCGTGGTCTGCTTCAACCTCGATGGCATCCGGTCGTCTGACGAGGCGCCCTCATGCTGCTTGGCCAAGGTCGCGGTGTCGGTATGGCAGTCGGCGCATTGCAGGCTCGTGTGCTTCGAAGCCGTGCACGCGGCATCTTGCCGCGAGGACGCTTCGTCGGCGTGGCAGGTGCTGCAATCGGTTTCGGTCGTCCACTCGGTCAGCGTGATGGACCCGTTTGCGGCCTCCGCCTTCGGCGCCGCTCCCTGAGAGGCCGCTTCCTGCGGTGAGCAGCCCTGCAGGCACCCCAGCCCCGCGGCGCAGGCGAGCACGCTCGCGCAGACGGTCAGCAGTACGACCGATTTTGCGTTGGCGCGTACGATCGCTTCCCCTTTGTTCAGCTTCATGGTTCCTCCTTTCCGTGGCGTGAATTCCAACGGGCTCCATGGTGGCAGGAGAAGCGGGCGCAGAACTCCCCTCCGACATATGATTTGCGGCGAAAACCCTTCATCTGTTTCAGAGTATTTCCTGTTGGTGGGCCGTGCGGACCCTGCGAAGCAAGCTAT
>ENA-OQIL01000069-OQIL01000069.1-human-gut-metagenome-genome-assembly--contig:-NODE-69-length-51757-cov-20.258280_pt1 | contig 51757 bp, 53 predicted proteins | sample MGYA00242583_ERZ504748 | MGnify/ENA primary metagenome ERZ504748 (study PRJEB26092, sample SAMD00036191) | human gut metagenome | host: Homo sapiens | study: EMG produced TPA metagenomics assembly of...
CCCGGAACCTCTGCTTCGTTCTATGTAGAAAGAGCAGCGATAACGGGCAGGAAGCATGACCACCTGCGCTTGCAGATAGCACCTTAACGCCACCCTTATGGGTGGTGTTTTTAGTTTAGCACAGTTTTTTACCTGTTACAACTTCTTTTTATAGTTATCTCGCCAGCAGATAGCGGTCGTGGCCGCCGTACATTTCCCGCCGGGAGACGATGGCAAAACCGGACGCAAGGGCGTTGTGCAGGCTGTACTGGTTCTGCGGGCTGACGGTAGCACCGATATGGGTGATTTTTTTCGGGAAAAGCGGCAGCGCTGCTTCCAGCATGAGCCGTTGCAGGCCGTTGCCGCGAAAGTCTGCGTGGACGATGGCGCTGTCCGCATTGGCCCAGTGCTCCCACTCGGTGCGCGGCACATCCATGAAGGCCGCATAGTTGTGTGCGCTGCGCCCGCAGAAGCGCACGATGAGATACCCGCCAAGGCGGCTGCCCTGCCATGCGCCGATGCACAGGTCATTGCGGACATAGGCCGTGATGTTTTCCAGCGTGTCCGGCACGAACTGCTCCGGGTGCGGCATGGCGGCGCGCACCTCGTTTTGCAAGGCGTACACCGCCGGGGCCTGCTCCGGCGTGCAGCGGCGCAGCTGCATGGACACCGGCGGCTGCACCGGCTGGCCGCAGATCTTGTGCAGAAAAACTTTCCATCTTGCGTTTCCCTCCAAAATAAAATCATACTTTTTCGCTGTTTCCAGTATAAATGCCGCTTTTCTAAATGTCAATTTATGTTATAATAAAGTATAAAGGGGTTTGCGGCGTATGGCGTGGTCACAAAGGTGCCGTGCGGCGCAGGCTTCAAGTCCCGGCGGGGAGCATCCCCTGCCCGTGAACGGAGGAACCGAACCATGAAGGAATCTGCACTTACCTCTTCCAACCGATTGGGCGGTGCTGTGATCAGCGACCGCATCGTTGCCAGTCTGCTGGAAGAGCTGCGCACCGGGCGCTATGCCCGGGCCGACCGTCTGCCCGCCGAGGTAGATCTTGCCGCTGAGCTGGGCGTGAGCCGCACCGTCATCCGCGATGCTTTGAGCGAGATGGAGCGCGCAGGCTATGTGGAGCGCGTGCGCGGCATTGGCACGGTGGTGAACCGCGCTGTGCTGAGCCTGCGCAGCCGGCTGGACCAGAAGCTGGAATACTACCCGCTGATCCGCAGCTTTGGCAGCTATCCCCACGCCGACGGCATTCAGGTATTTCCCATCCGTGCCGGTGAAGAGCTGGCCCGCGATCTGGAAATTGAGCCGGGCGACGACGTGATCTGCATCAAAAAGCGCATTCTGGCCGACACCACCCCGGTGATCTACTCCATCGACTACCTGCCCAGAGCACTGTTCGGCGCCAGAGACTACACCCGCATCGACCTGACCGGCGGCGTGTTCGATATTCTGGAACGGGAGTGCCACCAGCAGATCTCCTCCAACGTCGCCCACCTGAAGGCAAGCTGCGGCGATGATGCCATCCGCTCCGCCATGCGCCTTGCTCCGGGCGAGGCCATGCTGCTGCTGGACGAAGTGTGTTTCAATCGTTTGTGCCGCCCGGTGATGCGTTCGCTGAGCTACTACACAAACTTCTTTGATTTTTCCATTTTACGCAAGCTGCTCTAAACCAAAAAACTGACGGAGGTATGCACCCATGCGACATCTGATCGACCCGTTGGATTTTACCCAACAGGAAATCTCCACGCTGCTTGATCTGGCCGACCGCATCCATGACGACCCGGCCGCGTATCAGGAGGTGGCCCGGCATAAAAAGCTGGCTACCCTGTTCTACGAGCCTTCCACCCGCACCCGCCTCTCCTTTGAGGCAGCCATGCTGAACCTGGGCGGCCATGTGCTGGGCTTTCCCAGTGAGAACGTGTCCAGCGCAAGCAAGGGCGAAAGCGTTGCCGACACCATCCGCGTGGTGTCCTGCTATGCGGACATCGTGGCCATGCGCCACCCCAAAGAGGGCGCACCGCTGCGCGCTTCCCGCTACTCCCGCATCCCGGTGATCAACGCGGGCGACGGCGGCCACCAGCACCCCACCCAGACCCTGACGGACCTCATGACCATCCGCCGCCGCATGGGACGGCTGGATGACCTGACCATCGGCCTGTGCGGCGACCTGAAATTCGGCCGCACCGTGCACTCCCTCATCAAGACCATGGCCCGCTGCAAGAACATCCGGTTCGTGCTCATCAGCCCGGAAGAGCTGCGCGTGCCGGACTACATCGTAAAGGACGTGCTGGAGGCCAACGGCATCCCCTACCAGGAGACCCGCAGTCTGGAGGAATCCATGTCGGAGCTGGACATCCTGTACATGACCCGCGTGCAGAAGGAGCGCTTCTTCAACGAGGAGGACTACATCCGCCTGAAGAACAGCTACATCCTCACCAAGGAAAAGATGAGCCTTGCAAAGCCGGATATGGCTGTGCTGCATCCCCTGCCCCGCGTCAACGAGATCGCACTGGACGTGGACGACGATCCCCGCGCCGCCTACTTTGAGCAGGTGCAGAACGGCGTGTATGTGCGTATGGCACTGATCATGACCCTGCTGGGCCTGCGCGACCCCAAGGCACCTAAGGAGGAGAACTGATATGCTGAACATCGATGAAATTCAGAACGGAATCGTGATCGACCACATCAAGGCAGGCACTGCCATTGGCCTGATGGACCTGCTGGGCATTGCGGGCAACCGCACCGCCAGCGTGGCGCTGATCCAGAATGCACGCAGCAGCAAGACCGCCAGCGGCCGCAAGGACATCATCAAGGTGGAGGGCGATGCTTCCTGGCTGAACCTGGATGTGCTGGCCTACCTTGACCCGGGCATCAGCGTGACCATCATTGAAAACGGCAAGGCCGTGCGCAAGGAAAAGCCGATGCCCCCCAAGCGCCTTGTGAACATTGTAAAATGCCGCAACCCCCGCTGCATCTCCTCCATTGAGGAAGAGTGCGACCAGATCTTTGAGCTGAGCTCCAACGGCAAATACCGCTGCATCTACTGCGAGCAGGAGCTGCAGGTAAAGCCGGAATAACGACACAGAAAAAGAGCTGCTGTATCAGGCAATTTTGCCGTACAGCAGCTCTTTTTTTGCAATAAAAAATCTGACGGGACTCTCACCGACGCAAATGCCCTGTGCGGCAGATGCTCCATTCCCACAAGCAGCACCTGCCGGACAGAAATGCGACGTACCGAGTGACTTTATCAGCAGCAAACCCCAAAGTTCGCCGTTGAAAGCCCCGCCAGATGAGCTGCGCAGCGCATGAGGACTGCACAGCGAAGAGCAAAGGGAAAACAGAGCAGCTTAACACGCACCGCTGCCCGGATCACTGCACAGGGGGCAAAGCTTCACCAGGTCTTCCTTTGGCCGCAAATCCGCCCTGCCCCGGCAGGAGGTCACCTTTACTGGCCTTAGTATAGCATTGTTGCGTGCCTGTTGCACAGAACATGTCATAAATTGTCGGTGCTCATGTCATGAACTGCGCACGGGATGGCGCAGGTAAACCGGAACCACCGGTCGCGGCAGCTCACGGTATACTCGGCACCGTACTTGCGCAGCACGTCCTGCACGTTGGCAAGGCCCATGCCGTGGCCGCTCTCCTTTTTGGTGGTGCCGGGCAGCTTGCCCTCCTCCAGCAGCAGGTCTTCCTGCACGCGGTTGCGCACCGAGATCAGATATTCTTCCGGCGTTTTGCGGATGCGCACATGCACCTCCGGCGGCAGGGCCTGCGCTGCGGCGCGGGTGGCGTTGTCCAGAAGGTTGGAGAGCACGATGACCATATCCATGCTGTCGAAGGGCATCCGCTTGAGATCGCACAGGTCAAAGTAAATGTTCACGCCAACTTTTGCCGCTTCTTCGTATTTTTTGCTCAGAATGGAATCCAGCAGCGGGTTGTGGGTATCCATGATGGTGGTGCCCGCCGCACCGTTTTGCTCACGCTGGCAATGTAGGCCTGTGCGCCTTTCAGATCTCCCTGATCCAGCAGGGCGGTAAGGGCTGTCATGTGGTTGGTGAACTCGTGGGTCAGGCGGCGCTGTTCCGTGTAGGAATCCAGCAGGGCTTCGGCACGCTGCTGTTCCAGCTGAGCACGGTAGCGGGAGTTCTGCCGCTGCACCACCTGATCGTTGAACATCTGCACGATGGCGATATGCACCAGCACCGCCACGCTCATGCCAAAGGTGAGCAGCATGGTCATCCGGGTAGCGGGCTGCTGGGTCCCTGTGACCATCAGCACGATGTTCAGCACCACAGCCACCCCGGGGAAAAAGGACATCACCAGTGCCTGCAGCGGCTGCAGAGCACACTTCTGGTTCCAGCTGTACAGGGAATGCGCAACTGCTGCACCCACGATAAGGTTCGCGGCGCACAGCGCGATCAGGCAGCCGGGGTGCTGCCATGCTTCGCCGGTGCGCACTCCTGTGAACCAGGAGTAGGTATAGTTGACCGTGTTCTCCACCAGCAGGCACATGGTGCCGTTGATCAGGCAGGCGGTGAGCTTATCGGCAAAGGTTCCGCCAAACAGCTGCGCCGTAACAAAAAGGTACAGCACATTGAGCAGGACGCTCTGCACATTGAAAAATGACATTCCTGTTGCGAGTGACAGGCCCAGCTGCCCCATACACAGCAGCTCTGCCCACAGAACCGGCCAGCGCAGTTTTCCTCTGCCCAGATAGGCCCACTCCACCAGAATAAAGGCGTTCCCCTGGACCAGACACACCAGATGCCCCAGCATCATTTCCGCAAATGCATCACTCATCCACATACTGCCCCTTCCATTCCAGATATGCGTTCTGGATGGCCGCATAGCCTGCGCGGCTCACGCTCAGCTCCACCCCGTTTTTCAGCAGGGCGCGGTAGCTGCGGATGCTGCGCACATATTTCATGTTCACCACATCGCTGCGGCTCACCTGCAAAAAGCCGTTCTCGTAGAGCATGGGCGGCAGGTCGGCGATCTTGCCGTAGTAGGTGCAGATGGGCCGGCGGGCAATGTCGCCGTAGACGTTGATCTGGCGCAGGTCGCTTTCCAGATAATAGATCTGATCCAGCGGAATTTCCGTTTCGGTGCGGTTGTGGTGCACCGTCAGGGTCTTGCGCTGGTCGGTCAGGGCGGCAAGCAGGTCGTCCAGACACTTGGGCAGGGTGCGCGCAATGTCCCGCTTGAGCAGGTAGCGGTAGGCGTTCACCGTGTAGCCTTCCAGCGCAAATTCCAGATAGGCCGAAACATACACCAGCATCAGGCCGGGGCACTTCTGCTTGAGCTGACGGCCCAGCACCATGCCGTTTGCACCGGGCATGTCCACATCCAGAAACGCCAGCTGATACAGCTCCAGCCCCGGCGTTGCAAGCACCTCGGCTGCGCTGGTGCAGACGGCGGTGTGCACCTGCACGCTGCGGGCGGTAAAGTAGACGGTGACATATTCTGCCATGCGCGCGCCGAACGCCGCATCGTCGTCACAGATCAGGATATGCATGGAAGGTTCCTTTCTGCCGCAAAAGGCCCCTCTTATTGATGGAATAGGAGGAGCCTGTCGTTAACCTGCTTGCCCTCTCAGTCAAACCCTTTCGGGTTTGCCAGCTCCCCCAAAGTGGGAGCCCTTGGCAGTCCATGCAAAGTGCATCTTTCCGTCCGGTCTTCTCCCTTTGGGTGAGTTGTCACCGAAGATTACAGAGAGGTAGAAGTTATTTATTTACGCAAAAAATTTATCGTAGATGCCAAAAGCAAAGATGAACAGCACGATCACCGGCAGCACGCAGGTCAGGTAACCGCGCATCCAGTCGTGCATCTTGAGGCCCTTGCCGGTGTTGACTTCCTTTTTATAGTTGTCCCAGCCCCAGCCGTAGTTGGTAACGCAGAACAGCAGGTACACCAGGCTGCCCAGCGGCAGGAACAGGTTGCTCACGAGGAAGTCCTCCAGATCCAGCACAGCGCCGCCGAACACGGCAAAGCCGTCCCATGCCCACACGTTGTAGCCCAGCACGCAGGGCAGCGAAAGCAGGGTGATGAGCACGAAGTTTACCAGACTGGACTTCTTGCGGCTGCAGCCGGTCAGCTCCATGCCGCAGCAGATGATGTTCTCGAACACGGCCAGCACGGTGGAAAGCGCCGCAAAGGCCATGAACAGGAAGAACAGGGAGCCCCACAACCGGCCCATGGCCATGTTGGCAAAGATGTTGGGCAGGGTAATGAAGATCAGGCTGGGGCCGCTGGTCTGGTCCACACCGTAGGTGAAGCAGGCCGGGAAGATGATGAGACCGGCGGTGATGGCCACGAAGGTATCCAGCACCACGATGCGGGCGGACTCGCCCAGCAGGGAGTGCTCCTTGCCGATGTAGCTGCCAAAGATGGACATTGCGCCAATGCCAAGGCTCAGGGTGAAGAAGGCCTGATTCATGGCGGACACCAGCGTGTTGACCACGCCCACCTCTTTCATGCGCCCGAAGTCGGGCACGAGGAAGAAGCTCAGGCCTTCCTTTGCGCCGGGCATGAACAGGCTGTTGACGGCCAGCACCACCATGATCACCAGCAGGGCGATCATCATGACCTTGGTCACGCGCTCAAGGCCGTTCTGCAGGCCCTTGGCGCACACAAAGATGCCCAGTGCCACCACGAACACCATCCAGAAGGTCATCACGCCGGGGTCTGCCAGCATTTCGGTAAACTTGCCAGCCACCTGATCGGCGTTCAGGCCTGCCAGCTTACTGGCGGCGGTCATGTAGAAATAGTGCAGCATCCAGCCCGCCACGGTGGTGTAGAACATCATCAGCAGATAGCAGCCGATGAGGGTGAAGTAGCCGTGGATGTGCCACTTCTGGCCCGGCTTTTCCAGTGCCTGATACGCCCGCACCGGGCTTTTGCGGGAAGCGCGGCCCACCGCAAACTCCATGGTCATGATGGGCAGACCCAGAATGATGAGGAAGATCAGGTAGAACAGCACGAACGCGCCGCCGCCGCCCTGACCGGCAATATAAGGGAACTTCCACACGTTGCCGATGCCGATGGCACAGCCCGCCGAAAGCAGAATGAAGCCCAGCCGGGACTTCAGTTTTTCTCTTTCCATGATTCCAAACTCCTTGTTTTCCGTTCTGCTCTGCCCTGCCCTTTGCGGGGCCGGGCGAAGCGTTGCTTTTGTATTATAGCACAAATTTGGTCGAAGAACAGGGGCGCTTCAGCGAGATGAACTTTTGTTGTCAAAAGTATTCTTTGTCTCCCCCGCGTGCACAGCCCGTCCTGCCGCAGGGTCGTACCGCAATTTTCGTTGCAGATGCGTCTGTTTTCGCTGTATTTGCGACAGGGTGCAATTTTTCTCACCTGAAAGATGAAGAGCTGACAGTTATTCACTTATATAAAAATGCCTTGCATAACAACCGAGAACCATCTCTTGACAAACCAGCAAAAAGAAACTATACTACAAATAGAGAAGGTGCTGTCCGCAATGGTCAGCTTCCTCCGGCTAATTGGTCAATAAGAAGAATGACCGCTCACCGTTTGGAGACTGGGGCGGTCATTTCTTATTGTTATGGATCTCTTTGAAGATTGCCCATGCGATCTGAAATGTAATCCCAACTGTGCCGCCAACAATGACGAACAGCTGCAGAACATCGTTCAACACCATGATGCATCCCCCCTTCCGCGTTTGCGAACGGGGGAACAAACAATAAGCTTTTACGTCCCCCGGACGCTTGCCGGAGGGAAGCATGACCACCTGCATTTGCAGACAGCACCTAATCACCGCCTTTTCAGGCGGTATTTTTAGTTTAACATACTTTTTGGCGAATTACAATGGGAATCCTTTCACCCGCAGATGTCCGCTGCCACGGTGTAGGTGACGGTATAGTCCAATACATTGCCGTTCACGGTGCAGTCCTCTTTGCGGGCGATGTGCTCCGCGTCCGGCCATGCGGCGTACAGCGCCTGCAGGCTCTGCAGCCGGGCCAGCGCGGCAGCCTGCGCTTCGGTGCGGTGCAGCGTTTCCGGCTGCTGCACATAGCGGCAGGTCTCCTCCACAGAGCAGGGCAGGGCAAGGCCCAGCAGCGGCACCTCCGGCTGGAAGTGCCGGAGGATCACCGCCGCATGTTCCGGCGCAGGCGCGGCGGGCAGGGAGAAGGTGTGCCCGAACGCTGTCACCCGGTATGTGCGGGTGCACGCGCCGGTGTACTGCTGCACCGTCTCTTCCAAGGGCACGGTGCGGGTGTCGCTCCACTCAAACTGCGCAACCACCGTTCCGGCGGCGGGCGCAAAGATCAGGGTGCCGTCCCGCTCGGCGCGGGCTGTGCCAATGAGGCCCTGCCCGGCTTCCACCTGCTGGCCCGGCTGCACCAGCATGGTGCCGCTGGTAAGGTTCGTGCGCAGAACAGTGCCGCCGCATCTGGCCCGGATGCCGTGCAGCGTTCCGACGGCAATGTCCGGCTTGGGTCTGGCCGCGGCGGCTTCCACCACCAGCCGCCCTTTGGCAAAATTCAGGCTGGCCCAGGAGAACTCGCCGCTGTGCAAAAGGGCGTACTCCCCGGCGGTGAGCTTTGCCTCGGTCACAGCCGCACCGGGCTGCAGGCCCGCTTCCCGCAGGACGGCGCAGGCCCGCGCAGCCTGTCCGGTGGTGAGGGCAGAGGTGTCCGCATACCAGACGAACTGCTGTGCAAAGAGCAGCAGCGGCACAAACACCGCCAGCCCGCCAAAGCCCGGCCGCGCAGCAAGGGGCGCAGACGGAAATACAGCCCCAGCTTCCGGCGGATGCGCAGCCGCACCCGGTGCTTGCGGGCCAGCGCGGCAAGGCGCGGGTACTGCCACGCGGCGCACCGCCCGCCAAACCCTCCCGGCAGGGCCGTTACCCCATAGGGATGCAGCCCGGCCCGGGCGGCAGCGGTAAGCAGGGCTTCGGTGCTGCCATTGCATGCGGTGAACTCCACCGCGGCCCAAAGGCTTACCGGTTCCATGGGCACCTCCTAGTCATCCGCAAAGTCCGTGCGCACGAACCGCCCCCGCAGGGTCAGGCGGCTGGCGGTAAGGGTGACGATCTTCAGCCCGTCGCCGTAGATGGTCAACCGGCCATGGGGCATCTGCAGGCACAGCCGGTCGGGGCTGTAGGCCAGGATACGGCAAAAGTGCTCCACCTCCATGCGGCCCCCGCTCAGGTAGACGGCAGGGGTGCGGTAAAAGCCCTGCGGCGGCTGACGGAACACAGGGCCAGGCCAGCTTTGACACGCAAAGCCGCTTTTTGCGCTTGGCACACATCCCATTCCCTCCCATCCCGCAGTTCTGCCCGCGGCGCGCTGCTACATATATATGGATGCGGAGGGCTGAGTTATGAATCGAAGCTGGAATTTCCGGCGGGGCGTGCTGCTGGCGCTGGCAGGGTACACGGCGTTTCTGGTGTTTGCCGCGCCGCAGCGCTGTGCCGATGCCCTGCAGGCGGGGCTGCGGCTGTGCGGCGGGCCGCTGCTGGTATCGCTGTTTCCGTTCCTTATCGTATCGGCGCTGGCGGCAGGCTGCGGGGCCGGGCAGTGGCTGGGCTTTGTGTTCCGGCCTGCGGCGCGGCTCATGGGCATCCGGGCAAAGGGTGCGGGCGGCGTGCTGCTCATTGGGGCCTTGGGGGGCTTTGCACCGGCGGCGGTGGCTGCGTCCGAAGCCGTGCGCACCGGTCAGCTCACTTCCCGGCAGGCCTCGGCGCTGCTGCCCGCCTGTGTGTGCAGCGGGCCGTCCTTTGTCATCCTCACGGTAGGGCAGCAGATGCTGGGCAGCCGCGCGGTGGGGGTGCGGCTGTTTGCGGCCCAGCTGCTGGCGGGATACCTCACGGCGGCACTGCTGTGCCGGATGCAGGGCGGGGCCGGGCAGGCTCCACCCGCGCAGGGGGAAACCATTCCGCTGCCCGCACTGGACGCGGTGATCGCGCAGGCGGCAGTGACCTACCTGAAGCTCTGCGGTTTTGTGCTGTACTTCCGGCTGCTGGCGGCAGGGTGCGGGGCATTGCTGCCACAGCCGTGGGCGGCGCTGCCCGCCATGCTGCTGGAAGTGTGTTCCGGCTGCGATCAGGCCGCCCGCACCGGGTTGTGGGCCAGCACGCTGTGCTGTGCGGCGCTCAGTGTGCAGGGGGTGTCGGTGCTTTTGCAGGTGCGCACCATCTGCCCGGCCGAGATCTCGCTGCGGCCTTTGCTGGCAGCGCGGGCGGTGCATCTGCCGCTTTCGGTGGCGCTGTTCTGGCTGGGCAGCACCGTGCCGGTGCAGGCCGTGCAGACCTTTACCACCCTGACCGAACGGGTGGTGGTGCTGCGCCGCGTGCCGCTGGACTGCGCCCTGCTGGCCTTTGCCGTGTGCTGCATCACGGTGGAGGAGCTGGCGCGTTGAGGATCGGGCTGGGCTGTGGGCTGGGAGTTTCTCCAGCGAATGTCCGGGAAGTGGGGCCCCGTGCGTAAGCACAGGGGCGGAACCGTGGGTTCCGGGCTGTTCGCGGAGAAAGCTGCCAGCACGCAGCCTGCGGTTTCAGGGAACTTTATCAGGTGCTACTGTAGGAGCGTTATCTGATACAGTGACGGATTATTGACGCTGATGCGATGAAAAATGCACTATGTCAAGCTGATACAGTGCCCCTTGATTGATACAGTGCGTCAGTGTATCAGGGCAGGCCAGTGTATCAACCTGATACACTGGCAAAAAGAAACATAAGTAAGTTATATATTTCTCACTGTATCATGTGTTTCTCCACGGTAGGCCAGCCGGGTAAACCACCCTCGCGCGCCGTCCTTTTGGCACAGCTGATATTTTGCAATGTCGCCATCCCGTACAAGCTCAGCATACGAGCGTTTGTAAGTGGCTTCACTGCACTTGATCTCCTGAAGTACAGCACTTTTGAGTTGAGGATTTGCCATCGACCCAAGGCGGCTCTCGGACAGAACGTTCAGGATGGCGCTGCGGGTGTCCTGCCGGGTCTCCGCCGTGCGTACCCGCCGCTCCTCAATGAAGTCGGCATCCTTCTTGTCGGTGTAGCCGTCAAACACGGCCCGCGCGGTCTTTACGCCCTCCACCTCCACATCGTCGATGTGCAGCAGCACCGTCTGCTGGGGGCGGGCGTAGCTGCTTTTCTCGTGGCTGAGATAAATTTTGCCGTCGTTCTTGGCGCGGCCCATCATCAGCACGCTGCGGGCCATGTCCCAGATATCCGAGCTGTCGGCCAGACGTGCGCGGCCGGAAACGCCCTGCTTTTTTGTTGGAGTGCATCACGATGAGCACCGCGCAGCCCTGCTTTGCGGCAATGGCGCGCAGCGGCAGCAGGGCACTGCGCATCTGGTTGCGGCTTGCCATCTCCACATCGGCGGGCAGAAAGCTCTGCAGCGGGTCCACGATGAGCAGCAGCGGCCCGGCCTTGGCGGCAAAATCCGCCAGTGCCTGATCCTTGAGGGTAAGGGGCTGGCCGGTCTTGGCAAAGTAGTCGTCGGCGGTCAGCACCAGCACCCGGTTCATGTCGGCCCCGGCCGCCAGCAGACGGGCCTTGAGCACCTTGCCGGGGTCGTCCTCGCCCGCAAGCAGCAGCACCTTGCCGGTCTGCTGCGGCGGCAGCGGAAAAAAGCCGGAGGTCTTGCCCGCCGTCACGTAGGCAATGAGCTGTGCCTGCCAGATGCCCTTGCCGGTGCCGCCGTCGGCACCCAGCAGCGACACTTCGCCCAGCGGCAGCAGCTGCGGCACCAGCCACGCCACGCTCTGCATGGGCACATCGGCCAGCAGGCCGGGCTGCGCCGCGCTGCCCTCCAGCGCAAGCTTGCGCTGCTTTGCGTCCGCGTTCACGGCTGCCATAAAGGCTGCGGGGTCGGCCTGCCACGCCTGCTTGCAGGTGTTGAGCCATTGATCGATCTTGTAATTGACGGCGGGCAGCTGCATGCTGCAGGCTGCGCCGCGCACGTCGTCCAGCAGGTCTTCCCGTGCATCCGGGTCGGTCTGGTGGAACATTACCGCAAAGGTCAGGCGGCTGAACAGCTGCTGCTCGGTCTTGCAGGCATCCAGCATGTTCAGAAAGTCTGTGCGGTCCTGAATGGATACTCCCAAAATACATTTCTCCTTTCGCTGTGGTTTATAACTGGAAGCAAAACCAAATGTTGTTGCTATAAGTATAACTCTGAAAAAACAACGTGTCAACAAATAGTTTTTGCGCAAAAAGCCACAGCTTCCGGGGTGAAAATGCACAGGAAAATGGGGAAAGTAAAAGAGAAGGCGGGCACCTTCTCTTGACAAAACGGCAAAAAATAACTATACTACAAATAGAAAAGGTGCTGTCCGCAATGGTCAGCTCCTTCCGGTTGGATCAATAAGAATGACCGCTTACCGTTTGGAGACAGGGGCGGTCATTTCTTATTGTTATGGATCTCTTTGAAGATTGCCCATGCGATCTGAAATGTAATCCCAACTGTACCGCCAACAATGACGAACAGCTGCAGAACATCGTTCAACACCATGATGCATCCCCCCTTCCGCGTTTGCGAACGGGGGAACAAACAATAAGCTTTTACGTCCCCCCGGACGCTTGCCGGAGGGAAGCATGACCACCTGCGCTTGCAGACAGCACCTTAACGCCACCCTTTGGGGCGGCATTTTTAGTTTAGCATACATTTCTGACGAAATACAATAAGAGGACACAGAAACGACGCTTTGTAAAATTTTATGGTGCATGGTTGCTTTTTGAAAAAAGCAGAGTATAATAAAAGTGAGAAAGTAAGAAAATCGCACAAAGGAGGATGAAGGATGCTGACGGAATTGAGGACAAAATCCCAGATCACCATTCCAAAGGATATTGTAATGAAGATGGGCCTGCGGGAGGGCGACAAGCTGGAGATCGTGGAGAAGGATGGCGTGATCGAGCTGATGCCGGTAGCCGTTTACCCCAAAAAGTATCTGGACGAGCTGCGCAGCGAGATCAACGAAGCAAAGGCCAAAATTGCGGCAGGGGAGCAGCCGGTGTTCGACACTGTGGACGCACTGTTTGAAGCGCTGGACGGTGCGGACGAATGAATTACAAGATCACCTACACCAAACGATTCATAAAGAACCTGAAGCGTTTGAACGCAGAGGAGCGGGCACAGCTGAAAAAGAAGCTGGAAATTCTGGAAATGGACCCGCTGTATCCGTCGCTGCGCACAAAGCGTATTCAAGGCACGGTAGACTTGTTCGAGTTCAGCGTAAACATGGACGTGCGGGTCATCTGGCAGTACGACGGTGATACGATCATTCTGCTGTTGGACATTGGACACCATGATATTCTGAATCAATTTTAAAAGCCTGTAAACACGATAAAAAGGCCGCTGCGTTCACATGCAGCGGCCTTTCCATTTGATGGGGAGTATTCAGCGGCGGTTTACTGGATGCCGGTCACAGGGTAGTCCTGATCCTCAACGGCCTTCTTCAGCACGTCGTCGGCGACCTCGGCGTTCAGGGTGACGATGGCGGTGCCGGCCTCGTGGCTCACCACGGCCTCGTCCACCTCGGGCAGGGCTTCCAGAGCCTTCTTCACGCGGGCTTCGCAGTGGCCGCACATCATGCCTTCCACTTTCAGGGTCTTTTTCATAGCAGTGTCCTCCTTGGTACTCTCTTTATTTGCAATCGCTGCGGGCTGTGCGGAGACAGCGGGCAGGGAAGCAGCATTTTTTGCCGCACGATCGTGCTTTGTGCTGTGCACGTCGAACAGGTTCAGGCGCAGGGCGTTGCTTACCACGCAGAAGCTGGAAAGGCTCATGGCAGCAGCACCGAACATGGGGTTCAGCGTCAGGCCGAAGGGGATGAACACGCCTGCGGCCAGCGGAATGCCGATGATGTTGTAGATGAACGCCCAGAACAGGTTTTCGTGGATGTTGCGCAGGGCAGCGCGGCTCAGGCGGATGGCGGCGGGCACGTCCGACAGCTTGGAGTTCATCAGCACCACGTCCGCCGCGTCGATGGCAACGTCGGTGCCTGCGCCGATGGCGATGCCGGTGTCGGCACGGGTCAGGGCCGGGGCATCGTTGATGCCGTCGCCCACCATGGCCACCTTGCCGGATGCCTGCAGCTGGCGGATGACCGCTTCCTTGCCGTCGGGCAGCACGCCTGCGATCACCTCGTCCACACCGGCCTGCCTGCCAATGGCGTCGGCAGTGCGCTGGTTGTCACCAGTGAGCATGACCACGCGGATGCCCATGGCCTGCAGCTCCCGGATGGCCTGCGGGCTGTCTTCCTTGATGGTATCGGCCACCGCGATGATGCCCAGCAGACGGCCTGCTCCGCCGAAGAACAGGGGCGTTTTGCCCTGTGCGGAGAGGGCTGCGGCCTTCTCCTGCAGCTGTGCGGGCACGGTGACTTTGGTGCCGATAAAGGACGCATTGCCGCCAAAGATCTCCACGCCGTCCAGCTTTGCGGCCAGACCGTTGCCCGGCAGGGCGGCAAAGCCGGATACCTCGGGGGCGGTGAGCTTCTGCGCGTCGGTGCAGGCCAGCACGGCCTTTGCCAGCGGGTGCTCGCTCTTGCGCTCCAGTGCGGCGGCAAGGGTGAGCAGCTCCGTCTCGGAAACGCCCTCGGCGGGCAGAATGTCGGTCACTTTGGGTTCACCGCTGGTGATGGTGCCGGTCTTGTCCAGCGCCACGATCTGGGTGCGGCCGGCAGCTTCCAGCGAAGCGGCAGTCTTGAACAGGATGCCGTTCTTTGCACCCAGACCGTTGCCCACCATGATGGCCACCGGCGTTGCCAGACCCAGCGCACAGGGGCAGCTGATGACCAGCACCGAGATGCCGCGGGCCAGCGCATAGCCCAGCTCCCGGCCCAGCAGCAGCCACACGATGGTGGTGACCACCGCAATGGTAATGACCGCAGGCACGAAGAAACCGGACACCGTATCGGCGATTTTTGCAATGGGGGCCTTGGTGGCGGCGGCATCGCTCACCATCCGGATGATCTGGGCCAGGGTGGTGTCCTCGCCCACGCGGGTGGCCCGGCACTGCAGGAAACCGGACTGGTTGGTGGTGGCAGCGCTCACCTTGTCGCCCTCGGCCTTGTCCACGGGGATGCTCTCGCCGGTCAGGGCGCTTTCGTTCACGGCGCTGCTGCCTTCCAGCACGATGCCGTCCACGGGGATGTTCTCGCCCGGGCGCACCACAAAGATGTCCCCCTTCTGCACCTGCTCGATGGGCACGGTCACTTCGGCACCGTCCCGCAGCAGGGTGGCGGTCTTGGGGGCAAGCTTCATCAGGCTCTTGAGCGCGTCGGTGGTCTTGCCCTTGGAGCGGGCCTCCAGCATCTTGCCCACCGTGATGAGGGTCAAGATCATGGCGGCGGACTCAAAGTAGAACTCCATCATATAATGCATGACCAGCTCGCTGTTGCCATCCACCTGCGCGCGGGTCATGGCGAACAGGGCGTAGGTGCTCCACACAAAGCTTGCCATGGAACCCATGGCCACCAGCGTGTCCATGTTGGGCGAGCCGTGGAGGAGCCCCTTGAAGCCGTTGATGAAGAACTTCTGGTTGATGACCATGACGATGCCCGCCAGCAGCAGCTGCACAAGGCCCATGGCGATGTGGTTGCCGTCGAACCAGCGGGGCAGGGGCCAGCCCCACATCATGTGGCCCATGGAGAAGTACATCAGCACCAGCAGAAAGCCCAGCGACGCAATGAGCCGCCGCTTGAGCTTGGGGGTTTCGTGGTCGGCCAGCGCGTCAAGGTCGGCGCTGGTGGAGCTGGCAGCCGCCGCGCCCGCACGCTTGGGGCTGGCACCGTAACCGGCATCCTGCACGGCCTTGATGATCTCGGCAGAGCTGGCGGTGCCCTCCACGCCCATGGAGTTGGTCAGCAGGCTCACCGAACAGCTGGCAACGCCGGGCACCTTGCTCACGGCCTTCTCCACCCGGGCGGAGCAGGCTGCGCAGCTCATGCCGGTAACGTTGTATTGTTCCATAAAATATCACTCCTACGTTGAGTATGCACAGGAAAGGGCTTCTTATTTCATGAGCTTGGGCAGCAGATTCACCAGCTCGTCCAGCTTTGCCTCGCTGCCCGCGCGCAGGTCGTCCGCCACGCAGGTGGAGATGTGCTGGGCCAGCAGCTCCTTGGCAAAGCTGTTCAGCGCCGAGTTCGCCGCCGCCACCTGCACAAGGATGTCCACGCAGTAGGCATCCTTTTCCAGCATGCCGCGGATGCCGCGCACCTGCCCCTCGATGCGGCTGAGCCGGTTCAGCAGGGCCTTGTGTTCCTCAGGGGTGCGGTCCTTGTGGCGGCAGCAGGAGGGGGTGACGCTTTCGGTGGGCACAGCGGATGCGTCAGCGGCCGGAGCCGTGGCAGCTTCGGGCTGGGCGGGCGTGCCGCAACAGCAGCAGGGCTTTTTCTCGTTGTCCATAAAATATCTCCTTTACCCATAGGGGGTATACGTCTTACAGCATGAGTATAGCACAGCAAACCCGATAAATCAAGTAGGGAATTGAAAAATACAAACAAAAAGAGGGAAGGCACTGCAAATGCCTTCCCTCTATCAAATCACTTTTACTTCTCCAGAATCCGCGGCACAAACAGGCCCAGCATCTTGCCCCACCAGTACCACTCGTGGGAGACATCGCCGCCCCAGACCTCGAGGTGGGCGGGCAGGCCCTGTGCGGCCAGCACATCGGCCAGCGCCTGTGTGTCGGCTTTGGCATCGTCCTCGTAGGCACCCTGACCGGCGCAGAGCATCAGGCTGTTCTCCTCGGCCTTGGCCAGAGCCAGCTTGTCGGCGATGCCGTTCTCGGCCAGATACTGCAGGGGAGAGCAGCGCAGCACCAGATCGTCGGCTTCACTGCCCCAGAAGCGGGCCAGATCGTAGATGCCGGAAAGGCCGATGGCACCGGCAAAGAGCTTGGGACGGCGCAGGCGGCAGTTGACGGCGTGCACAGCGCCAAGGTCGATGCCCACACACCACAGCTTGGCATCCTTTGCGGCACCGTTCAGGGCCAGCACCCGGGGAGCCAGCTCGGCGGTAAGATAGACGAAGTACTTTTCCTCCATCTCGGCGCGGCGGCGCACCGGGATGTCGCCGTTCAGTACGGCCTCGCCGTCAATGCTGTCGGCGCAGAACAGCTGCACCTTGCCCTCGTTCAGCAGCTGGGCAATGGCGTCCGGCATGCCGTTGTTCTCCCAATCATAAAAGCGGCCGCCGCGGGCGGGCAGAGCCAGCACCGGCACACCGGCGCTGCCATATACCTTAAACTCCATCTCGCGGTTCAGCACACTGCTCCACTCTTTGTAATAGGTACCCTGGATCATAAATCAAGCACTCCTTGTTTCTATATTCACCGGCCCGGGCGCAGTCGCTGCACGTTGGTGCCGGTCGTTAGCGATCAAAAGAAAGCTTTCTCTGGAAATATCACACGAACTGGTTGCGCTGGGCATCGTACTCGTAGCCCACAGCTTTGAGCTTTGCGCACAGATCTGCCTTGTCGGCATCCATGTCTTCGCACAGAGCATCGAGGTTTTTGTAAAAATCACGCAGCTTCAGGTTCACCACGCTCAGCAGCATGATGGGATCGTTGGGCAGAGCCATGTGTTTTGCCTCCTTACAGCAACAAAAAAAGCCGGCCACTCGACAAAGTGACCGGCCACATACACCAAATTAGACAGCGCGGGTAACTTTGCCAGCGCGCAGGCAACGGGAGCATGCGTAGACATACTTGGGAGAGCCCTCCACGACCGCCTTGACACGACGGACATTCGGCTTCCAGGTACGGTTGGAACGGCGATGAGAGTGAGAGACCTTGATACCAAAGGTAACACCCTTGCCGCAGCATTCACACTTAGCCATGGTAATTGCACCTCCTACAGTGAAGTATGGAATCAAAATAATCAGCTTGACTATTTTACCAGAGTTACAAAGAAAAAGCAAGCCTTTTTTAAAATTTCTTGCAGCTTTTTGCATTCCCGGTGCTGTGGGGCTTGTGCAGGGCACAAAAAAATAGTATTATAAAAGAAGAAATTCGTTTTGACAGGAGATTTACATGACCACACAGGCAACCTATTATATCATCCGCGCACTGGTGGCGCTGGTGGCCATTCCGTTCCACGAGGCTGGCCATGCGCTGGCAGCATGGCTGCTGGGCGATGCCACCGCCAAACGCGAGGGGCGTCTTTCACTGAATCCCTTTGCGCACTTTGACCTGCTGGGCACCCTGTGCATGGTGTTTGCAGGCGTGGGCTGGGCAAAGCCTGTATCCACCAACCCCCGCAACTTCAAAAACCCCAAGTGGGGCATGGCGCTTACGGCACTGGCAGGCCCGGTGGCAAACCTTGTGCTAGCTTACCTTGGCATGGTGGCATGGAAGGTAATGTACTACTGGGCGCCGGTCAATAACGCTACCATTTACATTGCCATGTTCCTGCGCTATCTGGTGCTGATGAACGTCAGCCTTGCAGTGTTCAACCTGATTCCGGTGCCGCCGCTGGACGGCAGCCGCATTCTACTGGTGGTGCTGCCGCAGCGCATCTACTTTGGCCTGATGCGGTATGAAAAATATATTATGATCGTCATGCTGGCAGCGGTGTGGGGCGGCTTTCTGGATACGCCGCTCTACTACCTGAACAACGTAGTGTGGTCGCTTTTGGGCGCAGGCACCGGGTATATTGATAAGATCGCCTACGCCGTTTATGCCAGCAGCCTTGGGGCGGTGATCTGAGTGGCAGAGGAATTGACCTTCCATCTGGAAGATTTTGACGGCCCGCTGGAATTATTGCTGGCTCTGGTGGCCAAACATAAAATGGACTTGCATAATATCCCCATCCTGCAGCTGATCGACCAGTACACCCGCACCGTGGAGCAGGCTGACCCTGACCCCGAGACCGCCAGCGCCTTCATTGAAATGGCGGCGCATCTGGTGGAGATGAAAAGCTTTCTGTTGCTGCCCCGCAGCGAAGAGGGCGAGCGCATGAAGCAGGAACTCACCGGTCAGCTCATCGAGTACGACCAGTGCCGCCGCATGGCGGCTCTGCTGCGCGCAAAAGGGGAGGCTGCCCCGGTATTCGTGCGCCGTCCCATGGAAGTGGAGTGGGATAACACCTACGCATTGCACCACGCCCCGCAGATCTTGGCGGACTACTGGCAGGCGTTGGCAGGCCGCACCAAGACCCGCCGCGTACCCACTCAGCAGCAGTTTGAGCCGCTGGTCACCGCGCCCATGGTATCGGTCACCAGCCGGGTGGTGTACATCCTGCGCCGGATGCTGGGCGGCACCGTGGCAAAAATGGAGCAGCTGTTTTCCCGCAGCCAGAGCCGCAGCACCAACGTAGCTACCTTTCTGGCACTGCTGGAACTGGTGCGCGGCGGACGCATCGCGCTGGACGACCGGGGAGCGCTGACCATGCGCCGCACCCGCCCGGAACGCAATAAGGAGAACCCATGAACCAGAAACAAACCCTTGCCGCCGTGGAGGCTATGCTTTTTGCCTGCGGCGACCCCATAGGTGCCGATAAGCTGGCACAGGCGGTGCAGCTGCCCCAGTCCAGCGTGGATGCCGCACTGGAGACCCTGCACACCCGCTATCAGCGGGAGGACAGCGGCCTGTGTCTGTTGCATCTGAATACCCGGTGGCAGCTGGCTACCAAGTCCCAGTGGGCAGACTGTGTGCGCCGCGTGCTGGACAGCCGCCGCGCCGTACCGCTTGGCCCTGCGGCCATGGAGACCTTGACCGTCATCGCCTATAATCAGCCGGTGTCCCGCGCCTTTATTGAGCAGGTGCGCGGTGTGGATTCCTCCTCCAGCGTGTCCGGTCTGCTGGAAAAGGGGCTCATCGAGGAAGCCGGACGTCTGGATCTGCCGGGTCGCCCGGTCAGCTTCCGCACCACCGATACCTTTTTGCGTGTGTTCGGCCTGTCCAGTCTGGCAGACCTGCCGCCGGTGCACAGCGATGCACCGGCAGATGATCCGACCGAAAGTGAGGGCTGATCCATGGGCATGGTTCTTTCCGCAGTGGGCGCTTGTCTGCTGTTCATCCTCAAGGTGGTGGGCATCCTGCTGCTGATTTTGTTGGTGCTGGCGGCGCTGTTGCTGCTGTGCCCCTTCTGCGCGGATGTCTGCTGGCAAAACGATACGCTTACCGTAAAGGCCGGGGCACTGGGCATCACTTTTCCGGTGTTCCAATACCCAAAGCCGGAACCTCCCGCCCAGCCGGAGGAGCCCAAGGGCTTTACCGGCAGACTGAAAGCAAAATTCCGCGCATGGCGCGCGGAGCGTAAGCGCAAAAAAGCTGAAAAAAAGGCTGCGCAGCCCGCAAAGCCCAAAGCTGAAAAGCCGCCCCGCCAAAAGGCAAAGATCACGCTGGATGTGATCTGCACCATGCTGCGGGGCGTGGGTACGCTGCTGCGGGCAGTGTTTGGCGCGCTCCGCTTTACAAGGATTTCGGTCTGCCTTGGTGTGCGCGGGGACGACCCCGCCGCAGCTGCCCGCAATTACGGCAAGCTGCAAGCGTGGCTGTACCCGACCCTTGGCGTGCTGGACCATTTCTTCTTTCTGGAATTTGACCAGCTGCGCGTTCTGCCGGACTTCGGCAGCGCCCAGCCTACTGTGCAGGACAAGGTGTCCTTCCGGGTCAGCGCACAGGCGCTGTTCATCGTCATTGCCGCTGTGCGGGTGCTGTACGAGTTCTGGCGTAAAAAAGTATTGGACATTTTTATTTGAAGATGATACACTAAATCTATCTCAGAATGCTTTCCGGCGGCCTGTTGCCTGCACGGATGAATAAAGGAGAGTTGTTTTATGGCAGAGCATCCTATTCAGGGCCTGATGAACGTTACAATGGAAAAGATTCACCAGATGGTAGACTCCAACACCATTATCGGCAAGCCCATCACCACCGAGGACGGCATCACCATTCTGCCGGTGTCCAAGGTGAGCTTCGGCTTCGCTTCCGGCGGTACCGATTTTAACGGCAAGAACGCTGCCAACAAAGATCTGTTCGGCGGCGGCTCTGGTGCCGGTGTCAACATCCAGCCGGTGGCATTTCTGGTCATCAAGGATGGCTGCGTGCGCACCATCCAGCTGTCGGATAGCTCCAACAGCATCGACCGCGCCCTGACCATGCTGCCCGAGCTGGTGGAAAAGCTCACCACGCTGGTCAAAAAGGACGATAAGGCACCCGCAGAGGAGCCTAAGGCAGAGTAACCCTTTATAGCAACCTAACCGCAGCCGCAGGCCTTTTGGCCTGCGGTTTATATAGCCGCGCACCGTGCCCCGCAAAAGCAGGGGAGCGGTGCGCGTTTTGAGCGCCGTGAGGCGCACAAGGAGTAATATTATGGCAGAAGAACGTATTCAGAAGATCATGGCCGAGCAGGGTCTGTGCTCCCGCCGCGCCGCCGAGCAGATCATTGCCGAGGGCCGCGTCAAGGTGAACGGCCACCCGGTCAAGGTGGGCGACAAGATGGACCCCAACCGTGACGTGCTCCATGTGGATGACGAGCGCATCTACATCCAGAAAAACCAGCAGCTGTATTATCTGGCGCTGTACAAGCCCCGCGGGTATGTGACCACCGCCAGCGATGAACTTGGCCGCAAGACCGTGATGGACTTGGTCAGCGACATCCCCGCCCGCCTGTACCCGGTGGGCCGCTTGGATAAGGACAGCGAGGGTCTGCTGCTGATGACCAACGATGGCGCCTTTGCACAGGCTGTCACCCATCCGTCCGGCGGTATCTCCAAGCTGTACCGCGTTACCGTGCAGCCCCGCGCCGACGAGGCCACCATCCTCAAGCTGAGCAGCGGCGTCGTGCTGGATGACGGCACCAAGACCATGCCCTGTGCTATCAACGTGGTCACCGACGAGCCCGGCCGCACCGTGATGGAAATGACCCTGAAGGAGGGCAAGAACCGCGAGATCCGCCGAATGTGCGAGAGCGTGGGTCTTGAGGTGGTGCGCCTGAAGCGCAACGCCGAGGGTGTGGTCAAGCTGGGAATGCTCAAGCCCGGTACCTACCGCGAGCTGACTAAGGCCGAGGTGAACGGTCTGCGTGCCGCAGCGGTCAAGGGTCGTGCACAGACCCGCTCTGCTGCGCAGCAGTCCAAGGCTGCCGAGCGCCGTCCTCGCGGCCCCGTGGGCAAAAACACACCCCGTAAGCAGAAGTAAGGAGTTATCGGATCATGGAACGAGAAACTCTGAAATCCCGTCTGGGCTTTATTCTGCTTTCCGCAGGCTGTGCCATCGGCATCGGCAACGTGTGGAAGTTTCCGTATATTGCAGGTCAGGGCGGCGGCGGTGCTTTTGTACTGTTCTACCTGATTTTTCTAGTCATTCTGGGTCTGCCTATCATGACCATGGAATTCGCCGTGGGACGCGCCTCCCGCAAAAGCCCGGTGCGGGCGTATCAGGCACTGGAAAAGCCGGGGCAGAAGTGGCACATCCACGGCTACTTCACCCTCATCGGCTGCTATCTGCTGATGATGTTCTACACCACCGTGGCGGGCTGGATGCTGCACTATTTCTACATGACCGCCGTCGGCAAACTGGCGGGGCTCAACGCCGAGCAGGTAGCCGGTAAGTTTACCGAAATGCTGGCCAGCCCCGCTACTATGACCTTCTGGATGGTATTTGTGGTGGTAGTGAGCATTCTGGTGTGCGCCAAGGGTCTGCAAAGCGGTCTGGAGCGTGTGACCAAGGGCATGATGATCGCCCTGCTCCTCATTATGGTGGTGCTTGCCGTCAACAGCCTGTTCATGCCCGGGGCAAAGGAAGGCCTTTCCTTCTTCCTTGTGCCGGACTTTGCCCGGATGCAGGAGGTGGGCGTGGTCAACACACTGGTCTCCGCTATGAATCAGGCCTTCTTCACCCTGAGCCTTGGCATCGGCGCCATGTCCATCTTCGGCAGCTATATCGGCAAGGAACATTCCCTGCTGGGCGAATCTGTCCGCATTGTGGTGCTGGATACCTTTGTAGCCATTACCGCCGGTCTGATCATCTTCCCGGCCTGCTTTACCTACCATGTGGACCAGACCAGCGGCCCCAGCCTTATCTTTATCACCCTGCCCAACATCTTTGCCAATATGTCCATGGGGCGGCTGTGGGGCAGCCTGTTCTTTTTGTTCATGGCTTTTGCAGCCATGTCCACCGTGCTGGCAGTGTTCGAGAATATCATCTGCTGTGGCATGGAACTGACCGGCTGCAGCCGCAAAAAGTCCAGTCTGGTGAACCTTGTGCTCATCATCCTGCTGTCCATGCCCTGTGTGCTGGGCTATAACCTGTGGGCATGGGATGGCTTTGCAGTGTTCGGCGGTGCTGTGCTGGATGTAGAGGACTTTCTGGTCAGCAACCTCTTCCTGCCGCTGGGCAGCCTGGTATATCTGCTGTTCTGCGTTACCCGCTACGGCTGGGGCTGGCAGAACTACAAAAAAGAGGTCAACACCGGCAAGGGTCTCAAGGTGCAGGACTGGATGCGCGGCTACCTGACTTATGTGCTGCCGCTCATCGTGGTGTTCATCTTTGCATTTGGTCTCTACGACAAATTCCTTGCATAAGTGATCCCAGCGTCTGCTCCGTCTTTGATTGACGAACAGGCGGAACAAGTGTAATATAAAAGCATATAGGGTGCTTCTCCCGGCGGGAAACACTGCTATATGCTTTTTTGTATTCAAAAAGGAGGAAACACACCCATGCACATTCTGGTCTGTGACGATGATGCGGCCTTCGCTGCACAGATTGACGAGTACATCTCGGAATGGTTCCGCGCCCGGGAGATTCAGGTGCAGAGCACCGTCTGCACCAGCGGCGAGCAGCTGCTGGCTACCCCGGAGCTGGAACGCTACCAGCTGGCGTTTCTGGATGTAGACCTGAAAACCACCGACGGCATTGCACTGGGACGCAAGCTGCGGCAGGTCGCCCCGGATATCGTGCTGGTGTACATCTCGGCTTATCTGGAATTTGCCCCGCAGGGCTACACGGTCAACGCTTACCGCTACCTACTCAAGCGGGATATTGCCGCCCAGCTGCCCAGCTGTCTGGAGGATATTTTTTCCGGCATGTCCGACCTCCGAAAAACGCTGGAGGTGCACCACAACCGTACCACCAGTGAGATCCCGCTGGATCAGATCTATTATCTGGAAAGCGATCTGCGGCAGATCAACGTCTACGGCGATATCCCGCACCAGCCCATCTGCACCTTTTACGGCAAGATCGCTGATCTGCCCGCCATGCTGTACGAAAACGGCTTTTTGCAGGTAGGGCGCAGCGATGTGGTCAATCTGAAATATGTGCGCTCCATCCGCAACTATAAGGTGGAGCTGCGCAGCGGGGTAGAACTGAGCGTCAGCCGACAGTACTATACAGCCATCCGCAGCGCATGGCTGGAATGGAAGGGGCAGTTCGGTGATGAATGAAGAATTCTGGCGCTGGTATATGTACGGCCACTGGGTCTGCCTGACCCAATGGCTCGGCTTTATCATGGTGGAATATGCTTACCTTGGCAAGGGCAGGGTAAAGCACCCTCTGGTGTGGTCCGGTGTTATAACCATGCTTACGATGACCCTCTCGGTCATGCGCAACCATGGCTTTTTTACGCCGATGGCAGTGGTTTACACGCTTCTTTTTCTGTTCATCACAGTTATGCTGTTTGGTGGCACGCCGGGGCAGAAATTTACCGCCTGTCTGATCAACGGTACCATGTGCCTGTTGGTTGAAAACAGTGTGCGGTATGTCATATCGTGGATGCTGGAGTGTGAGCTACAGCAGGTCATCCAGCGCGCAGATTGTCTGATTATAATGTCATTCGCAAATCTGGTAGTCAGCACCGGGGTATCGTTCTTTGTGGGCAAGTGGCGCAGATACAATGCGCTGGAGCCTTTGCAGGCGCTGACCATGAGCTTTTTTCCGGGCGTGGTCGTGGTGCTGAACATCCTGCTCATGCTCACAGATAACAACAAAAGGGCTACCATGGCCACCATGGGAATGACAGTGGGGCTTACGGTGGCCGTCATGGTGCATCTGTGTATCGTGGCGATGTTCAACGATCAGGTCATGCAGCGGCGCAGCCTGCATTTTCAGGCCGAACTGGAGCAGCAGCGGGCTTCGGCTCTGCTGGATTCCTACACTGCCCAGCGCCGCCTGACCCACGAATTCACCAACCATATCGGTGCGTTGCGTGCCTTGCTGGCACAGGGAGATGTGGCCGGTGCGCAGGACTATATTGCCGGTGTGGATAAGGCTGTGGCGGCCAGCACTACCATTATGGATACCCACAACCCGCTGTTGGACTCCATCCTGACTCGCAAGTACGAGGAGGCCACCCGGCAGGGCGTAAGCGTGTATTTTGATCTTTGCGACCTGCGGGATTTTCCCTTAAGCGGAGTGGATATGGTCACCGTGCTGGCCAATCTGCTGGATAACGCCATCTGTGCCGCAGCGCAGGCGTACCCGCCGGAGGTCTACGTGCGAGTGCGCAAAACGGAGGAGGAATATCTTCTCTCGGTGCGCAACCGGGTGCAGCGGGACGTGGAGCTGCCGCCGGATGGGCAGTTACCCCGCACCACCCGCAAGGAGCCTGGCCACGGCATGGGGCTTTCCAATGTGCGGGACGTTCTGCTGCGCCACGGTGCGGAGTATACCCTGAGCTGCCGGGACAATTGGTTCCGCTTTACCTGTGCGGTGCCTACCGGCAATTCATGACATCTGCACCGTCAGAATATGACAATTTTTGTGCAACAGAAGCGTAACTCTGCTATACTGTGGTCAGTAAAGGAAGCCTTCCGTGCGGACATGGTCACGTTGCGGTGGGAGGGGGGAATACCCTTCTTTTTAAAAGCTTTGTTGCTGGATGGAAAAACAGCCTGCGGTGCGTGTAAGCAGGCTGCCTACCTTTGCTTTTTTTGGGCTGTGCAGGAATGCACAGTACCTTGCTGACGGGGCTTTCTGCCGCGGGCCTTTTGGGGGTTGCAGTCGATAAAGTTTCTCGATGTGTCGCAATTCCGGCGCTGCCTGCTGTACGGGAATGGCATAGGCAAGCCGGGGTATCGTGCGCTGCAAAGAGTCCCGTCAGTTTTCTTTTGCACCAAAAAGGACTGCTGTACATGGGTTTTGCCCAGTATAGCAGTCCTTTTTATCTATTAAATCATCGTATCTGCCAGTCAGCAGAAAGCCGACCCGCCGCGCGACTGTTTCGGTAGAAAACCAGCGCGGCAGCTGCGGTTTCCCTCTGCGTCCCTCCCATGAAAAAGTAAAACAGCCAAGCCCGCAGGCTTGACTGTTCTACAAAACTAAAATGCGATGCCTTTAGCAAAAACGCAGTTATTCCGGTTTTACCTGCAATTCCTGCTCGCAGTAGATGCAACGGTACTTGCCGTTGGAGCTCAGCTCAAAGATTTGGTCGCACTCCTCTTCAATGCTGGAGATGCAGCGGGGGTTCTTGCAGCGTACAATGTTCACCAGACGCTTGGGGGGCTTGGGCTGCTCCTTGCGGACAGCCTTGCCGTTTTCAATAATGGTCACGCTGATGTTTGGGTCCAGATAAGCCAGCACATCCAGGTTCAGCCAGGAGGCATCGCCCTCTACCTTGATGATGTCCTTGCGGCCGCTTGCTGTCTTTTTGCTGCGGGCGTTCTGGATCAGCGCCACGCTGGCAGTGCGGTTGCCCGCAATGCCCAGCAGATCCATCAGACCAACGGCAGTACCTGCCTTGATGTGGTCGATGACAATACCGTTCTGAATCTCGTCAATATTCAACATATCAGTTCTCCTCCTTCGGTGCCTTGGGGTCTGCAAGCCCCAGCAGGGTCATAATCAGTGCCATGCGGACGTAAACGCCGTTCTGCACCTGCTCAAAATAAGCGGCGCGCGGGTCGTCGTCCACATCCAGCGCGATCTCGTTCACACGGGGCAGGGGGTGCAACACCGCCATGGTGGGCTTGGCCTGCGCCATCTTTTCGCGGGTCAGCACATAGCTGTTCTTCAGGCGGATATAGTCCTCCTCGTTGAAGAAGCGCTCCTTCTGCACGCGGGTCATATACAGGATATCCAGTTCCGGCATGGATTCTTCCAGACTGCGGGTCTCCTTGTAGGGGATGCCGTTGGCCTCCAGCACATCGTTGATGATATAATCCGGCACCCGCAGCTCCTCCGGGCTGATCAGCACAAAGCGCACATTCTTGCAGCGCGCCATGGTCTTGAGCAGGGAGTGGACGGTGCGGCCAAACTTCAGATCACCGCACAGACCAATGGTCAGATCATCCAGTCTGCCCATGCGGCGGCGAATGGTCATCAGGTCGGTCAGGGTCTGGGTGGGGTGCTGGTGGCCGCCGTCACCGGCGTTGATCACCGGAATGCGGGAGTAGCGGGAGGCACGCAGCGGTGCACCCTCTTTGGGGTGGCGCATGGCAACGATATCGGCATAGCAGGACACCACCCGGATGGTGTCGGCCACGCTCTCGCCCTTGGTGGCGCTGGATACGTTCTCGCTGGGGAAGCCCAGTACATGGCCGCCCAGGTTCAGCATGGCTGCCTCAAAGGACAGGCGGGTGCGGGTGGAGGGCTCGTAGAACAAAGTAGCCAGCTTTTTGTGGTTGGCAACCTCCTGATAGGCGGCGGGGTCGGCGCAGATACGGTCGGCAAGATCAAGCAGCTGTGTGATCTCCTGCTGGGTAAGATCCAAAGGATCGATCAGATGACGCATGGACAGTATACCTCCGTTTAAAGCAGTTTGCGTAAAATGGAAAAATCAAAAAAGTTTGTGTAGTAGCTCAGCGAGCGCATCACCGGCCTGCACAAACGATTGAAACACACTTCGTCCAGCAGCAGCATGGCCTCGCCCGGGGCAAGACGCATGGCTGCACGGATGGCCTCGTCGCCGCAGCTGGCCTTCAGGTGCGCCACATTGGAGGAGATCTGCTGGTGGCACTCCTGCTCCAGAATCTCAAAGATGTCGCCGGTCAGGTCGATGCGAGTGTAGTCCCGGTTACCGAACAGGCTGCGGGGCAGGTAGTCGATGGAATAGATCACCGGGGTGGTATCGGCAAGGATACGCTTTTTGATGCAGATCACCTCATCGCCGACTTCCAGCGCCAGCGCGTGGGCCATCTCCTCGCCTGCACGAAGAAGCATCACCTGAATGCCGTCTGCATGGGGGTAGCTGCCAAAGCTGCGGATCAGCGGGTAGTACTCCAGCTTCTGGTCCAAACGGCTGCGCAGCCCCAGCACAGCACGGTTCACCACCGTGCCAATGCCGCGCACACGTTCCACATAACCGGCGCGCTCCATCTCGCTCAGCGCGTCACGGATCACGGTGCGGCTTACCCCCAACTCGGTGGCAAGGTCTACCTCGGCGGGCAGGCGGTCGGCTTGGGCATAGCGCCCGTTGGTCAGCTCCTCCAGCAGGCTTGCAACAACGCGGTCGCTGATCACAGCGCCGCCCAAGCGGCTGGACGATGCCAGTGCGGGATCTTTCATGGATGGTTCCTCCGTTTCCGGGCGGCAGCGCCGCCCCGAACTTCATACGAACGGGCCGAGAGGATTCCTCCACAGCCCCTTCTCTCTTATTATAGCATAATTTGACATTTAGAAAAGCGTCATTTATACTGGAATCTGCTGAAAAGTACGATTTTATTTTGGAGGGCATAGTACAGATGGACTATTTTCTGCAAAAAGTAGGCGGCCGGCCCGCCCGGCAGGCTGTCACCCTACGGCGCTGCACCCCTGCCGAGGCACCGGCGGTGTTCGCGCTGCAAAACGAAGTGCGCGCCGCCATGCCGCACCCGGAGCAGTTCGTGCCGGATACGCTGGAAAACATTACCGGTTATCTGCGCACCGGGGTGTGTATCGGTGCGTGGCAGCAGGGGCGGCTGGGGGCCTACCTCATCCTGCGCCTGTGCGGGCAGAGCAGTGAGAACTACGCTGCTTTTCTGGGCGTGCCGCAAAGTCAGTGGCAACACTGGGCCAACGCAGACAGCGCAGTAGTGCACCCGGACTGGCGGGGCAACGGCTTGCAGCGCGCCATGCTGGAAGCGGCTCTGCCGCTGCTGCCGCCGCAGATCGCCCATCTGGGGGCTACCGTCAGCCCGGACAACAGTTACAGCCTGCACAACGCACAGGCTTCCGGCTTTGTCATCCGCTGCAGCCGGGAGATGTACGGCGGCTACGACCGCTATCTGCTGGAAAAGCAGCTGTAACTCTATGCAGTTTTGGTGTACAACTATTTCGAAATGTGTTATACTATACGGTATGAATAACAGCGAAGGAAACAGGTGAAACCATGGCAGCATCTCTCGGGCAGGAATTCTGCACCCTGCGTGATACTTACATTGAAAAGCAATTCGGCCGCCTGAACGATATGCAGCGGCAGGCTGTGTTTACCACGGATGGCCCGCTGCTCATCCTTGCCGGTGCCGGCAGCGGCAAGACCACCGTGCTGGTCAACCGTATCGCCAACCTCATCCGGTTCGGCTCGGCGCACGGCTCCAAAGAAACGCCCCGCCCGGTGACCGAGGAGGACGTCAAAGCCCTGCGCACCGCCATTATGACCGGTACAGATGCCCCCAGCTGGCTGGACGGGATGCTGCGCCAGAACGCGGTGCGCAGCTGGAACGTGATGGCCATTACCTTTACCAACAAGGCAGCAGGGGAGCTGAAAGAGCGTCTGCGCCGGATGCTGGGCGGCGAGGAAGGGGACGAAGTGTTCGCCTCCACCTTCCACTCGGCCTGTGTGCGCATTCTGCGCCGCTGGGCCGAAGAGATCGGCTACCCCCGCAGCTTTACCATCTATGATACAGACGATGCCCAGCGTGTAATGAAAACCGTATATAAAGAGCTGAGCATCGATGATAAATTCCTGCCCATCAAGGCCGCCATCAACCAGATGAGCCGCTGGAAGGATCAGCTGGTCAGCCCGGAGCAGGCACTTGCAGACCACGCCAGAGACGTGAAGAGCACCCAGACCGCCCGCATCTACGCAGCTTACGAGAAAAAGCTGAAAGAGGCCGGTGCGTTCGATTTTGACGACTTGATCTACCAGACCGTGCAGCTGCTGGCTGAACACCCGGACGTGCGGGAGTTCTACCAGAACAAGTACCGCTACCTGCTGGTGGACGAGTATCAGGATACCAGCGTGGCGCAGTTCCGTCTGGTCAGCCTGCTCACCGGGCCGGAGCGCAACATCTGCGTGGTGGGCGATGACGACCAGAGCATCTACCGCTTCCGCGGCGCTACCATTGAGAACATTCTCAACTTTGAAAAACTCTATCCCGGCACCAAGACCATCCGTCTGGAGCAGAACTACCGCTCCACCTCCAATATCCTCAACGCAGCCAACTGTGTCATCCAGCACAACACCGAGCGCAAGGGCAAGACCCTTTGGACGGACAACGGCGAGGGCGATAAGGTGCAGGTGTATACCGCCGAGAATGAGCAGGACGAAGCCAGCCATATCGCGGATATCATCGGCCAGCACCTGAAGGAGGGCGGGCATCTGGCAGACCACGCCATTCTCTACCGTATGAACGCCCAGTCGGCTCCCATCGAAAGCTACTTCACCCGCGCGGGTATTCCGCATAAGATCGTGGGCGGGCAGCGCTTCAACGACCGCAAGGAGGTCAAGGACATCCACTCCTATATGTCCATTGTGGCCAACCCCCGGGACGATGTGCGGCTGCGCCGTATCATCAACGAGCCCGCCCGCAAGATCGGTGCTACCACCGTGGATGTCATTGCAGACCTTGCCGGGCAGCAGGGGGTCAGTATGCTGGATATCATCAGCCATGCAGACCAATACGCGAAACTTTCCCGCGCGGTCATGCCGCTGCTCAAGTTTTGGCAGATCTACCAGCGTTTGCAGGATTCTCTTGCCACCCGCACGCTGGACGAGTTTGCCTCCGATGTCATCGAGCTGACCGGCTACAAGGCCATGTTGGAAGCAGACGCCGCCAAGGGGCACGAGGATGCCGCCGACCGTCTGCAGAACTTGGGTCAGCTGGTGAACAATGTCAAAAACTACTGTGACCAGCACGGCGAGGAAGCCACGCTGGAGGGCTATCTGGAGGATATCGCCCTCATCAGCGATATCGACAGCTACAACGAAAGCAGCGACCAGGTGGTACTGATGACCATCCACTCTGCCAAAGGCTTGGAGTTCCCCTATGTGTTCCTCATCGGCATGGAGGAGGGCGTTTTCCCCAGCGAGATGAGCAAATACTCCGAAGCAGATCTGGAAGAGGAACGCCGTCTTGCATACGTTGGCATCACCCGTGCCAAAAAAGAACTGTACATCTCCAACAGCGTCACCCGGATGTTGTACGGCCGCACCCAGCGCAACGAGCCCAGCCGCTTTCTGCGGGAGATCGAACCGGAGTATATCGAGGAGACCCGCAGCCCTGTACTGGAACAGCGTTCCCACATGGGCGGCTGGGGCTCTGAGTACAGTGATACCGTGCCCGGTGGAGCATCCGGTTACTCCGGCCCCTCCGGTTACAGCCGCAGCAGCTACGGCGGCGGTTATGGCTCGAGTTACAGTTCGGGCAACCGCAGCGGCTACCTGAACCGGGAATATAACGCCGGCGAAAGCCGTGGTTTCGGCTCTTCTTACGGAGGAAGAAACCCTGCTTCCTCCGGTTTTGGCAGTCACTATGGCAACAGCTCCACCCAGCCGACCACAAGAAGCAGCGGATTTGGCTCCGCATATTCCGGCGGAAATGCGACAAAAAATACTGTAAAGCAAACAGCCTTTACGGTAAATTCTGCCGTGAAACCGGCGGCTTCCGGTTCAAAGCACTATGAGCCGGGCGACATCGTGGAGCACAAAGTGTTCGGCCGCGGCACGGTGCTGAAGGTAAAGCCCGCTGCCGGGGATCAGATCGTAGAGATCAACTTTGAAAAAGTTGGCATCAAGAAAACGATGGCCAATTTTGCGCCCCTGACCAAGATTACGGAGGAAGAATGACCCTATGATGACTGTTCGTTTGATCGCCCACACCCCGGAACCGGAAAAGGTGGTGGCGGCTGCCGCAAAGCTCTGCTATTCCGACGCCCACATCACCGACCTTCTGGACGGGCTGGACGAGGAAAAAACTGCAAAATTCCTGACCATGCTCAGCGACCTTGGCCATGCCAGCCCCATCGAGCACGCCAGCTTTACTTTTGGCATCGAGGGGGTCAGCCGCACCTTGCTTGCCCAGATCACCCGGCACCGCATCGCATCCTTCAGCGTGCAGAGCCAGCGCTATGTGCGTCTGGATGATTTCCGCTATGTGACGCCCCCGGAGATCGAGGCTATCCCGGAAGCAAAGGCAGCTTTCCTTGCCAGCATGGAGGAGGACGCCCAGCGTTATCTCGACCTTGCCCACAAGCTGGAGGAGGGGCACACCGCCCGCCTGATGGCTGAGGGAATGCCGGAAAAGCAGGCCCGCGCTAAGGCTTCTAAACAGGCCAACGAGGACGCCCGCTTTGTGTTGCCCAACGCCTGCGAGACCAAAATGGTGGTCACCATGAACGCCCGCAGCCTGATGAACTTCTTCCAGCTGCGCTGCTGCAACCGCGCCCAGTGGGAGATCCGGGAACTGGCCGAAAAGATGTTCGCGCTGGTGTACCCGGTGGCACCCCATATCTTTGCCAAGGCCGGCCCCGCCTGCCTGTGCGGCCCCTGCCCGGAGGGCAAGATGTGCTGCGGCAAGACCGCCGAGGTGCGCGCAAAATATGCCGCCATTAAAGAAGGTGCCGCCGTATGAGCAAGGGCAAACTGATTGTGCTGGAAGGGCTGGACGGAAGCGGCAAGGCCACACAGGCAAAGCTGCTGGCAGAGCATCTCGCCGCGCAGGGTGTGCCGGTACAAAAGATCACCTTCCCGGACTATGCCAGTGATTCCAGCGCACTGGTCAAGATGTATCTGGCCGGGCAGTTCGGCCAGCACCCGGACGATGTAAACGCCTATGCGGCTTCCAGCTTTTACGCGGTGGACCGCTATGCCAGCTATAAAACCAGCTGGGGCAGCTTTTATGAGCAGGGCGGTGTGATCATCGCCGACCGCTACACCACCTCCAACGCGGTGCACCAGTGCTCGAAGCTTCCGCAGGAGCAGTGGGAGGAATATCTGCACTGGCTGTTTGATTACGAGTTCCGTCTGCTGGGACTTCCCGCACCGGACAGGGTCATCTATTTACAGGTAGACCCGGCGGTCAGCCAGCGGCTGATGACCCAGCGCTACCACGGCGACGAAAGCAAAAAGGACGTGCACGAGAAGGATACCGCCTATCTGGCGCGCAGCCGCGCTGCTGCCGAGTTCTGTGCCCGGCATCTTGGCTGGGATACCGTGCACTGCACCAGCGGGGACGCCATGCGCAGCATTGAAGAGATCCAGCAAGAGGTGCAACAGCTTGCCCGGAAAACACTGGGCTGAACGATAAAATATGATAAGAGGGGGCATCCTGAACGATGTATCGTCTGATGCAGCCGTCTGACGAGGCGGCAGTGCTGGCTTTGTGGCAGAGCCAGCATCATGATACCGAAGATTTTGCAAAAATGGTACTGGAACGCTTTGCCGGTGTGCAGAACATTTATGTGGCCGACGAAAACGACGCCATCGTGGCGGCTGCGCTGGCTGTGCCGGTCACCCTGCAGGGGCGCACGGGCAATTACCTGTGCCTGTGCGGCGAGGGCAGTCTGCTGCTGGCGGGTCTGCTGGATACCCTGTGCGCCCACCAAAAGCTGCGGGGCGCAGGCTTTACCGTGACAGTCCCGGCAGATGCAGCACAGGCCGCTCTGCTGCAGGATAAAGGCTTTGCAAAGGCTTTTGCCCTGCGTTGCCTGCCTCGTGAGGTGAGCCGCAACCTGTGGAGCCAGGCGGAATTTGACACGGTGACGGCCAAAAAGCTGTGCGAGCTGCGGGAACAGTTCTGGAAGGATACCGTGCAGCTGAGCCCGGAGCGCATGGCGGTGGTGCTGCAGGAGCTGTACGCCCGGGGCGCTACCATCGTGTCCAACGAACATGGCTACGGCATCTACTTCCGCAAGGAGGATACCCTGTATTTTGTGGAGATGATGGCCGACAGCGACCGCGCCGCCGAGATCCTGATGGAAGCCGCCCGCGAGAAGGAAGTCATCGTGGAAAAGGCGGTCATCACGGTAGGCGCTGCCCAGCCGCTGTTTCTGGGCGAGGGCACCCGGCAGGAATACGGCATGATCCGCTTTGACGCAGAGCCTTTTGACGTAAGCGAAAGCTATCTGCGTCTGATGCTGGAAAACTGAAAAAAGGAAGGTGCGTATGGCACACAACGATACACACGCAGCCCGCAAAAAGGGCGGCGCAGGCAAAATTCTGCTGGTGGTGCTTCTGCTGCTCCTTCTGGCAGTAGGTGCAGCGGTGCACTTTGCCTACAATGAGATCCACGGCAATGGTGCACCCGGCAGCACAGAGGTGACCGTAAGCATCCCGCAGGGCAGCGGCGTAGCGGCGATCGCCAACAAGCTGAAGGAGGCGGGCGTCATCCGCTCTGCCTACCTGTTTCGCTGGTATGTGGGACAAAAGGGCGCTGCCGCAAAGCTGCAGTACGGCGATTTTGTCTTGCAGACCAGTGCGATTTCCTACGACGCGATCATTGCCACCCTTTCCCAGTACGCCAAGGCAGAAACGGTGCGGGTGACCATCCCGGAGGGCACCACGGCCATTGCCATCGCCCAAAAGATGGAATCCGCCGGTCTGTGCACCGCCGAGGAGTTTTTGAAGGAAGCCAACGAGGGCGATTTCAGCGCTTATACCTTCTGGCAGTATGTCCCGGAGGATAAGGAGGCCCCGAACCGCTTTATGAAGTGTGAGGGCTATCTTTTCCCGGAGACCTACGAGTTTTTGAAGGATGATACGGTGCATAACTATGTAGCTACCTTCTACGCCCAGTTCGATGCACAATTTACCAAGGAAATGTACGCAGCGCTCAAAAAGCAGGGAATGACCCTGCCGGAGCTTGTCACCCTTGCCTCCTTTGTGCAGGAGGAAGCGGGCAACAGTCAGGACTCCAACGTGGCGCAGGTGTTCCGCAATCGTCTGGCAGAGGGCTCGCCCTACCCCCGGCTGCAAAGCAACACCTCCAGCCATATCCAGAGCGACGCCGACAACAACTATCTCTGGAACTGGGTCGCGCCCTACTACGACGGCTGGGACAATATCCCGGAAAATATCCTTACAGCCTACGACACTTACAGCTGTATCGGCCTGCCCGCAGGCCCCATCTCGAACCCCGGCCTTGCCGCCATCAAGGCAGCGCTGGAGCCGCAGCCCGATGAGGAAGCCAAGGACGCTTACTTCTTTGTGACCGACCTCAAGGGCAATTACTACTACGCCCACACGCTGGCAGAGCACAATGCCAACTGCAAAACTGCCGCAGCTGTGAACAAAAGCCTGAAAAACTGAGGAAAGGCCGCTGCACCGTTTTTTGTGCGGCGGCCCCTTTCCGGCTAAAACTGTGATACATAAGAGAGGAACCTACAAATGTTACAGATCCCGGAACTGCTTGCCCCGGCGGGCGATGCGGAACGTCTGCGTTATGCCATCAACTACGGTGCCGATGCCGTTTACTGCGGCCTGCCGGAGTTCGGTATGCGCTCGGCTCCGGCCAATTTCACCCCGGAGCAGCTGACGGAAAGCGTCATCTACGCCCATGCCCGCGGCCGCAAGGTCTACCTGACCATGAACACCCTGCCCACCAACGAGGAGGCCGACCGTCTGCCGGAGGCCATCAAGGAGGCTGCCAAGGCCGGTGTGGATGCCTTTATTGTGGCAGACCTTGGTGTGCTGGATGCCTGCAAGACCTTTGCCCCGGACATTGACGTGCATCTTTCCACCCAGACCGGCATCACCAACTGGGCAGCCGCCCGCGCCGCCTACAAAATGGGCGCAAAGCGGGTGGTGCTGGCCCGGGAGATGACCTTGCAGGATATTGCCATCCTGCGCGATAAGACTCCACCGGAATTGGAGATCGAGGCCTTTGTGCACGGTGCGATGTGCATGAGCGTGTCCGGCCGGTGTCTGTTGTCCAACTATATGGCCGGGCGCGACGCCAACCGCGGCCAGTGCGCCCAGCCCTGCCGCTGGAAGTATTACCTGAGCGAGGAGACCCGCCCCGGCCAGCTGTACGAGATCGGCGAAAACGAGAACGGCAGCTACATCCTTAACGCCAACGATCTGTGCACCGCGCCCTTCATTGACCTGATCTGCAAGGCGGGCGTGGACAGCCTGAAGATCGAAGGCCGTGCCAAGACCTTCTACTATGTGGCCAGTGTTACCGTTGCCTACCGCAAGGCACTGGACGCCTATCTGGCCGACCCGGCAAACGATAACTTTGAACTGCCGCCGGAGGTGTACGCAGAGCTTACCCGCACCAGCCACCGGCACTACTCTCCGGGCTTCTATTTCGGCCGCGAGCAGGCCAAACAGGCCACCGACAGCGCTACCTATATCCGCGAGTGGGAGTTCGTGGGTACGGTGGACAGCTGGGAAAATGGCATCGCCCACTGCCAGCAGCGCGGCAAATGGAGCCTTGGGGATACGCTGGAGGCACTGTGCCCGGACGGACGCAGCATCCCGCTTACCCCGGAATGGATCGAAAACGAAACAGGGGAGCGGGTGGAAAGCACTCCTCACGCCATGGAAAAATACACCATGCCCACCCCGGAGCTGCCGCCCATGAGCCTGCTGCGCCGGAAAACGGTGTAACAGCGTGACAAAAAAGAAGGAATCCGACGTGAAGTATAGTGACACTTCTGGCCGCTACGCCCTTCTGGACGAACTGCGCGGGTTGGATCTGGTCAGTATGATGCTCTATCACGGCTGCTGGGATCTGGTCAATCTCTTCGGTATTCAGGCCGACTGGTATTATGGTCTGCCCGGGCATCTGTGGCAGCAGAGCATCTGTTGGGTGTTTATTCTGTTGTCCGGCTTCTGTGTGCAACTGGGGCATCATACCTTGCGCCGGGGCGCACAGGTGTTTGGGGCAGGGGCGCTTGTCACGGCAGTCACGCTGCTTTTTATGCCGGAGGACAGAGTTATCTTTGGTGTGCTGACCCTGCTGGGCAGCGCTATGCTGCTGACCGGCCTTTTGGAAAAGCCACTGCGGCACATTCCACCCGCAGCAGGGTTTGCTATCTCCGCAGTGTTGTTTGCTCTTACCCGCAATGTCTCGGCAGGCTATCTGGGTTTTGGAAGCCTGCGCCTTTGGCTGCCGCAGACACTGTATGCAAACTGCGTTACAGCGTACTTTGGCTTTTATCCGTGGTGGTTCTATTCTACGGATTATTTTGCCCTTCTGCCGTGGCTGTTTCTGTTCTGGGCGGGGTACTTTCTCTACGACGTTGTAGGGCGGCAGCGCATGGAGCCCTTGCGCCGCTCGGTCTGCCCGCCGCTTGGCTGGCTTGGGCGGCACTCGCTGCTGTTGTATCTGCTGCACCAGCCGGTCATCTACGGGGTGCTGTTGGTAGTTTTCCGCGTATTAGGCGGCTGAAATACACGCTTCATGCACTTTTGAGAAAGGCGGGATTGTTGCACCGTGCAAACATTGCACGAACGTCTTGACAAGCAGGGCAGGGCTGTGGTATCCTGTTGACGGTTAGAAGATACTAACCGCAAAATGCGTCATGAAACACGGACGCATTTTTACAGAACATGAAGTTATTCTAAACTAACTACGCAGAGAAAGAGGTAGAGTTTTATGAGCAAAGTAGCAATCGTATTCTGGAGCGCCACCGGCAACACCGAGACCATGGCAAACTGCATCGCCGAGGGCGCAGGCGCCAACGGCACCATCGTACCCTGCGCCGAGATGACCCCCGCAAAGTTGGCAGAGTTTGACGTTGTGGCCTTTGGCTGCCCGGCTATGGGTGCAGAGCAGCTGGAGGAGAGCGAGTTCGAGCCTATGTTTGCTGCGCTGGAAGGCTCTCTGAACGGCAAAAAGATCGCACTGTTCGGCTCCTACGGCTGGGGTGACGGTCAGTGGATGCGCGATTGGGCGCAGCGCGCACAGGACGACGGCGCACAGCTGTTCAGCGAGGAAGGCCTCATCTGCAACGAAACGCCCGATGATGATGTGCAGGCCGCCTGCCGTAAGCTGGGCGCAGATCTGGCTGCTTGGTAAAACCCATGTATAAACTCTTGCTCCATAGGGCAACCTATGGACAAAGAGGTGATAAACATGGAAAACATCGGCGTGACCTGTGATGTCTGCGCGTGCTGCCACAACGTGGACGGCTGCAAATGTGATCTGCCGCAGATCAAGGTGACGGAGCAGTGCAGCTGCACCACCCAGCAGGTGGAGACCCCGCACTACTGCCAGAGCTACGAGGAAAAGTAAGTTCCCCACCAACGCACAGCAGCCCCTGCCGGAGAAACCTTTCCGGCAGGGGCTGCTGTTTGTTATATGAACATTCAGCGCAGCGCCACGTTACAGGTGGCAAGGCTGCGGATCAGCGTACCAACGCTGTCCTTCATCTGGATGCCGGCAAAGCCCAGCGCAAAGGCGGCCTGCACGTTTTCCAGTCTGTCGTCGATAAATATGCATTCGCTGGCCTTCAGCTGATACTTTTTCAACAAAGCCTTGTAGATCTGCGGGTCAGGCTTATTCACCTGTACCTCGCAGGAGGCTACACCGCCGTCAAACTGAGCCAGTACGCCGCGCTCGGTCAGCAGCTCCAGCACATCCTGCGGGATGTTGCTCAGGTAATACACGCAATAGCCGTGGTTCTTCAGCCGCCGCACCAGCTCCAGCATCCGCAGACGCGGGCGCAGAATGTGCATCCAGTCGTCCAGAACGCCCTGCACCTCAAAGGCACAGCCCTCGGCACGGGCGTGCTCCAGCATTCGCTGGTTGCCGTCATAGCGGGAAAGTTTGCCTGCGTCCAGCAACTGCCACTCCTCGCTGCCAAAGGTCAGGTCGTAAACTTTCTCTTCCATTTCGGCGTTGCACAGCCGGTCTACAAGGTATGCCTTGGGGTCAAAATCCACCAGTACACCGCCGATATCAAAAATAATGCTTTTATACATAAATACTGCCTCGCTTGTATTGGATGTTTTCCAGATATTTTCCATAGTATACCACAACCGGGCGGGTGCTTTCCACCCCTTTGGCATAGAAAATGCCGCCCCGGCGTATGCTGTGACAGAAAGGGGAGAGCGCCATGACGATCCGGGAACTTTGTGAGAAGGAGGTCGTTCAGCTGGAGCAGGGGATGTGCCTTGGCCGCGCGGACGATCTGGAGCTTGACCCCGCAACGGCGCAGCTGCAAAGCTTGATTTTGCTGGGCAGACCGCGGCTTTTTGGCCTGCTGGGCCGGGACGAGAGCCTGACCATCCCGTGGCAGGAGATCGAAGACCATCGGCACAGACGCAATTCTGGTGCATACTGCTGTGCCAAAAGCACCGGCAGCACCTCACGGACTTCTGGCATGCAAGACTGCTGGGCAAAGACTTGGTCTGTGAAAAAATAGGGGAATATTTTGAAAAATAAAACTGTAATTTTTGTAAAATCATGAATGGACATTTTCGGCGAAATGACTATAATAGGCACGAAAGGCTTGTGCAAATAGCAAAGCCACTTTGGAAATAGGGTTCGGGACGTGGAAAGGGATATCGACTATGAAAACATCCAAACCGCTGTTGACCCTGCGGATGCTCTTCCCGGCGGCAGCTTCCTTTATTGTGCTGCTGCTGGGTGAGTGGATCGCGCGCGGGTCACTGACCGCTGATACCTTTATCAGCTTTATTTTCCCCCATTTCGGGGCGTATCTGCTGGCATGGCTGCTGCTGTTTCTGGTGTGGGAGCTGCTGGACTGGGTGCTGCGCATCCCGCCGCTTGCTACGCTGGGCATGGCCGTTTTGGGCTGTGCGCCCTGCGCAGTAAACTTCTATACCATGCAGCTGCGGGGTGAGCCCTTTCTGCCGTGGGACCTGATGCAGGTGTCCGAAGCCGCCGGTGTGGCCTCTGCTGCCGGGCTCAAGCTGCAGACCAGCATGGTGGTCTCCATTGTGCTGGTGCTGGCACTGACGGTGGCAAGCTTCTTTGTTTACCGCGGGCGGCTGCGCCAGCGCTGGCTGCCAAGGCTTGCGGGCACCGGTGCCTCGGCAGCGGCGCTGTGTCTGCTGATCTTCGGCGTTTATTTACAGCCTGCAGTCACGCAGGTTTTGGGCATCACGCCGGATGCGTGGATGCAGGACCGCTACTACCGTTACTACGGTGTGCTTACCGGTTTTATGACCAACCTCACCAATTTGGAGATCGCCAAGCCCGAGGGCTACTCGGAGCAGGCAGTGGACGATATTCTGGATAACGTGGCCGAGAGTGAGAAATTCTCCACCGGCCCCATGTATGCAGGCAGCTATGCCGCCACTACCCCCAAGGAGGAGCAGGCAAAGCAGCCTACCATTATTTATGTAATGGATGAATCCTACTGGGATGTTTCGGAGCTGGAGCAGTGCGGCATTACCTTTGATACCGATGTATCGCAGAACCTTCACGCTCTGCAGCAGACCAGCGCTTACGGCAGGGCGTACAGCCCCAGCTTTGGCGGCGGCACCTGTGATGTGGAGTTTGAAGCTCTGACCGGCTACTCCGTGTCCTTCCTGCCCAGCGGCAGCAAACCCTACCAGCAGCACGTCACAAAGCCCATGTTCGCCCTGCCCAATTACCTCAAGCTCAAGGGCTACCAGACCGCTGCGGTGCACTGCTTCTGGGCAAAATACTGGAGCCGCGATAAGGCCTACCCCAACCTCGGCTTCAGCGATTTTATCAGTCTGGAGGATATGCACGGTGTGACCAAGGTGCGCAAGCACTACTGGACCAGCGGCCTTGTGACCGATGACTCCATGGCCGACCAGATCATTCAGCAGTACGAAAAGATGAGCACTTCCTCTGATAAGCCCATCTTCCTGCACGCGGTCACCATGCAGAACCATACCAATTATAATAGGGATAACTACCCGGACGACGAGCGGGTACACGTTGTATCTCATCCGGTGGGGCTCAAGAGCAGCACCGTGGGCGCGCTGGAAGATTTTGCTACCGGCATCCGGGATGCAGACGCCATGCTGGGCAAGCTGACAGCGTATTTCTCTCAGGTGGACGAGCCGGTCATTCTGGTATTCTGGGGCGACCACTATAACCCCATTGATTCCAACTACGATGTCTACACCACCACCGGCTACGCAAGCGGCTCCAGCACCGACCCCCGTCTGCACCAGACCACGCTGCTGATGTGGTCGAATTACAGCCAGCAGCAGGTGGACTTTGGCACCATTGCCGCCTACGATATCTCCCCGGTGATGATGGAACTGTTCGGGCTGGAGCAGCCGCTGTACTTCCAGTTCCTCAACCGGCAGCTGCGGGTCGCCAGCCGCAGCTGCACCCGCGGCACCACCATGAATCTGGATGGCACCACCACCCAGCAGCCCACGGAGTTCCAGCAGCGCTGGACAAACGAGCACTGGATGCTGCAATACGACCTGATGTTCGGCAAGGGATACGCCCTCAACCGTATGGGTGTTGCAGGTTTGAGCGGGATGAATACGGGCAAATAAGAGAAAAAGTAAGCATTTCTTTATACAAAACAGAGAAAACCACTTGCAACCGCATTCTTTTTGTGCTATTATAACAAAGCATTACACACGCATCACTATGCCCTTTTGTGCCCTTTTGGGTTGAGGGCAGTCCGCCGGTACCCGATGTACCGTGCAGATCACGGTGTGCGGAGGCAAAACAATATCTGGAGGTATTTTATTATGGCAGTCGTTTCTATGAAGCAGCTTCTCGAGGCAGGTGTGCACTTCGGTCACCAGACCCGCCGCTGGAACCCCAAGATGGCTAAGTACATCTTCACCGAGCGCAATGGTATCTATATCATTGACCTGCAGAAGACCGTGAAGAAGCTGGACGAGGCTTACAACTATGTGAAGGAAGTTGCAGCTGAGGGCGGCGACATCCTGTTCGTTGGCACCAAGAAGCAGGCTCAGGAGTCCATCCGTGACGAGGCTCTGCGCTGCGGCATGCACTACGTCAACGCTCGTTGGCTGGGCGGCATGATGACCAACTTCCGCACCATCCGTAAGCGTATCGACCGTATGGATCAGCTGGCTAAGATGAAGGAGAACGGCACCTTCGAGCTGCTGCCCAAGAAGGAAGTAGCTAAGCTGGAGCTGGAGATGGAGAAGCTGGACAAGTACCTGGGCGGCGTCAAGAACATGAAGACCCTGCCGAAGGCTATGTTTATCGTCGATCCTCACAAGGAGCGCATCGCTGTTGCTGAGGCCCGCAAGCTGAACATCCCCATCGTTGCTATTGTTGATACCAACTGCAACCCCGATGAGATCGACTACGTGATCCCCGGCAACGACGACGCTATCCGCGCTGTCAAGCTGATCGCCGGCGCTATGGCTGACGCTGTGCTGGAAGGCAAGCAGGGCAACCAGGAGGCCGCTCCCGCCGAGGACGCAGCAAACGCCTGATTTCCCATTCCGCAACCAATCAAATAACGTGTAAGGGAGAAAACAAAAATGGCTATTTCTGCAAAGGACGTTATGGAACTGCGCAAGCAGACCGACTGCGGCATGATGGAGTGCAAGAAGGCTCTGACCGAGGCTGACGGCAACTTCGAGAAGGCAATCGAGATCCTGCGCGAGCGTGGTCTGGCTACCGCCGCCAAGAAGGCAAGCCGCGTTGCTGCCGAGGGTATGGTCTACGCTGACTACTGCCCCGCCTGCAAGGTCGGTGTTGTCATCGAGGTCAACGCTGAGACCGACTTCGTTGCCAAGAACGACAAGTTCGTTGACTTCGTCAAGGAGGCCACCAAGGTCATCATGAAGCAGAACCCCGCTGATGTCGAGGCTCTGATGGCTTGCAAGACCGAGGCTGGCGAGACTGTTGACGAGGCTCTGAAGAACCTGATCCTGGTCATCAAGGAGAACATCAAGGTTCGCCGCTTCACCCGTTACGAGGGCGTCTGCTCTGCATACGTCCACGGCGGCGGCACCCACGGCATTCTGGTCAACTTCGAGACCACCAACGACATCGATGCAAAGGACGAGTTCGTTGCTTACGGCAAGGACATCGCTATGCAGGTCGCTGCTGCTAACCCCGGCTACGTCGACGAGGCTTCTGTCCCCGCCGAGGTTGTGGCTAAGGAGAAGGAGATCATGCTGGCTCAGATGGCTCAGGATCCCAAGACCGCTAACAAGCCTGAGGCTGTGAAGGAGAAGATGATCCAGGGCAAGATCAAGAAGTTCTTCAAGGAGAACTGCCTGGTCGATCAGGAGTTCGTCAAGGATGGCGACCTGACCGTTGCTCAGTACACCGCTAAGGTCGCTAAGGATCTGGGCGGCGAGATCAAGATCGTCAAGTTCGCCCGCTTTGTCAAGGGCGAGGGTCTGGAGAAGCGTGCTGACGACTTCGCATCTGAAGTTGCAAGCATGGTGAAGTAATTTAAACTTCCAAAGACAAAAGGGGAGCCGTAGTACCTGTAACAGGGGGCTGCGGCTCCTTTTTTATGTTTATGAAAATACAAATATCGGGCAGCCCGCAGCCTGCCCGGTATTACCGTACCCGCAGCCTGCCCGGTATTACCGTATAAATCTTCTTACGCTTCGTCCAAAACCTCTTCGGGATCCTCAATAGCATCCTCGATGGTTTCCTCCACCTCCATCGCTTCTTCAGCGTCCGGGGCGGCAAGCAACTCCTGAATCTGATCCCGCAGCCAGAGCAGACGGTTGTCCAGTGCCTTGTCCCGTGCCAGCAGCGGCGCAATGATCTCGGGCTTGTCAGTGATCAGGTCATCCACACCCAGCTGCAGCAGCTTTTCCGCATCCTGCTGGCGGTTGATGGTCCATGCAGAGATGGTCTTACCCCGCAGATGGATCTGCTGCACCATACCGGCGGTGATAAAGGTGGATTCTACGCTGAAAAAGTCTGCGGCAGGCAGGTCGTAGTAGGTGCCCACGCCCAGCGCCAGAATATACCCTGTGGTAATGTCCGGGTCCAGCTCCTTCACCTTGCACAGGGTCTCGTAGCTTTGAGAGGTGACCACGCAGTCCGCGCCGTAGTCATATGCGTGAATCAGCCGCACCGTTTCTGCCTCCAACGTTGGCGTAAAGGTGCTGGGCTTGATCTCAATGTTCAGCTCAGCCTTGCCCTTGCACAGCGCCAGAACTTCTTCCAGCGTGGGAATATAAGAGCCTGTGAACTGCCGATGGAACCAGCGCCCGGCATCCAGCTGCTGCACCTGCACATAGGGCAGGTCGTAGATGTTGGCGTTGCAGCCGGTGCACCGGCGCAGGCTGGTGTCGTGGGTCACCACGGCTACGCCGTCGGCGGTCATCTGCACATCCAGCTCAATGCGGGGGCAGCCATCTTCCAGCGCGGCCTCGAAGGCGGCCATGGTGTTCTCCGGCGCACGGGAAGAATAGCCCCGGTGGTAGGTGATCACCGGGTCAGAAAGACCCAGCACGCTTTGCAGCGGCTGCGTTTGCGGGAACAGCAGATACACCGCTGCTACGCCGCAGGTGACCAGTGCGGCGCAGGCCATCATCCCGGCCAACACCGTCTGCTCACGGGGCAGGGTGGGGAGCTCTCCGGAAATGGTCGGCTGCGCTGCATCGGACTGTCTGGTCACTTCATACAGTGCCTCTGTAAGGGTGCTTTGCGCCGCCGTCATGGCGCAGTCCATGAGCAGACAAAGGAATGGCAGTTCGATCAGCAGTGCCGCGCGAGAAAGCGCCAGCAGGGCAGCAGTGCTGGCAAAGCCGACACCAAGAATGACACAATAGAACAGCAAAGCCCCGCACAGCAGCATCAGTCCGGTGCGCACGGCAGCGGTCAGCATCCAGCGCAGTGCCAGCGCAAACAGCTGCCCGGCGCGGCTGCACAAAACCCGCAGACTCTCCTCAAATGCACAGCCAAAGCTTTTACGTTCCAGCAGGAATTTTGGCAGCACTACAAGTCCGTCCAGCAGCAGCGCCAGCACACAAAGCACTGCCAGAGCAAATAGAAAACGATTGGCAGCGCGCGCTTTCAGCAGCCCCCAGAGATATTCCGGCACGGCAAACTGGGTCAGGTGGTTTGCTGCCAGAAAAAAGTTCGTCAGCGGGATCAGGGCAGCGCCATACAGCAGCAGTGGAAGATTCTGCGGCAGAAACACCCGCACAAGGCTGCAAAAGGCATTCCGGAACACCGCACCCACCCGCAGCGGTTCACCGTGCCGCACCCGCGTCAATAGCTGCAGCATCGCGGCAACCTCGTACAGGCTCCAAAAGGCTGCCAGCACCGCCAGCACGACGATGCACCCGATGATGGCAGGGGAGGCAAAGATGCGGGATGCAGTTTTGTTGTTGAGGTAGCGGATGGGCGCGAACCGCAGCGTCAGCGCCCAGATCAGCTGCAGCGCTGGTACGAACAAGAAGTTTGTCAGCACCTTATAAAACAACAGAAAAAGCAGAAACACCCGCCCCTTTGACGAAAGCAGGGAACGAGCGGCAGCGTGCAGAGAGCGGTAGGTCTGCTCCTGCTGCTGGAACTTTACGGAAATTTGTTTCAAGATAGCTTCAACCTCTTTTGCATATTTGCCGGGCTTTTCGTGTGCGCTATATAGGTACAGTTTGGCAGATTGCCCGGAAATATATGATTTTTAATATAGTGTAACATAAATGCAACGGAAAGAAAACGCAGCAGACGGGTGCAGTTTTGCCAAAAAAACCGGGAAAATTTCTACATCCACAAAATGGTCGTGTGATAGCATTTGTCCAGATAAAACGTGCAAAACGATGAATCGTTAAAAATTTGAGTATCTATAAGTGACGGATGTTGAATCGCATGGAATTTTATAGAATCCCTTGCATTTTTTTGCCAGCTTCTGTATAATGAATATAATTTTGAAAGCTCACACAGACAACCAGGAGGTCTAATTATGGCTTCAAAGATCAATAAGGGAGAAATCCTCGCCAAGTTCTTCGATGACGGGGAGTACACTGCGCTGTTTGCTGATGGTGCAGTGAGCGCTGCCTGCGGCTATGCTGCAGGTCAGCAGGCTTACGCCGTTTATCAGAATGGCGAGGCTGTCACCGTAAAGGATGTTGAAAAGAACATCAAGGTTCTGGAAATGGCTGCACAGACCGGCTGCCCGGTGGTCACCTTCTATAACTCGGTTGGTGCAAAGCTGGCCGAGGGTCTGGACGTGCTGACCGCCAGCGCAAAGCTGAATGCACAGATCGCAAAGGTCTCCGGTGTTGTTCCGCAGGTGGCCGTTGTTCTGGGTGTCTGCGGCGGCACCAGCGCTCTGAGCGCTGCCAACGCAGACGTCTGCATCATGGCCGAGGGCGCAGAGCTGTTCTTCACCGCTCCGTTCACCTCCGCTGCCAAGGGCGATAAGGTCGCCGACGCAGGCAGCGCCGCTGCTGCCGCAAAGGCAGGCGTGGCTTCCATCGTGGCTGCCGATGCCGCAGAGGCTGCTGAAAAGGCCGCTCACATCGTGGGTCTGCTGCCCGCCAACAACCTGACCGGCCCGGCAATTTTCGAGTTCGAGCAGCCCACCGCTGTTCTGGCTGCCGGTGCCGAGCCCGCAAAGGCTGCTGCCGCTGTGATCGATAAGGACAGCGCCGTGGAGTTGTACGCAGGCTTTGGCAAATCTGTCTATACCGCATTTGCAACCATCGGCGGCAACGCCGTGGGCGTTGTGGCAACCGGCAAGCAGCTGTGCCACAACTGCGTAGCTAAGGCTTCCCGCTTTGTGCGCCTGTGCGATGCCTTCAGCGTGCCTGTGGTCACCATCGTGGACACCGAGGGCTTTGTGCCCAGCGTTACCGATGACGTGGCTGGCGGCATCCGCGAGGCTGCCCGTCTGGCCGCTACCTACGCCGATGCTACCACCGCAAAGGTGGCAGTGTTGGCAGGCAAGGCTGTGGGCCCTGTGTACACCACTCTGGCTGCTGCCGACCTGCGCATCGCTGTGACCGGCTGCACCGTCAGCGCACTGGAGCCCAGCGCCGCTGTCAGCGTGCTGTATAAGGATGAGATCGATGCTTCCGACAACATCATTGCCGCCACCAAGGCTAAGACTGCTGCCTACACCGCTGAGGTGTGCAGCGCTGCCAGCGCAGTGGCCGCCGGTGCTGCCGATATGAGCTGTGATGCCGCTAATGTGCGTGCCAGCGTTGTGGCTGCACTGGAGCTGCTGAGCACCAAGCGCGCTGCCCGCCTGCCCAAGAAGCATGGCAATATGGCCCTGTAAGCGTCCGAATGTAAGTTAATTGAGTTCGATTTTGAATTGGAGGATCCTTCCATGAAGTACTACAATATTACTGTCAATGGTGTTGCTTACAGCGTTTCCGTTGAGGAAACTGCCGCAGGCGCTGCTCCTGTTGCCGCTGCTCCCGCAGCACCCGTCGCACCCAAGGCCGCTCCCGCTCCTGCAGCTGCTCCTAAGGCAGCCGCCGGTGCAGCCGGTGCTGTTGCCGTCAAGGCTCCCATGCCCGGCAACATTCTGGATGTCAAGGTCGCTGCCGGTGCTTCTGTCAAGGCCGGCGACGTGCTGGTCATCCTCGAGGCCATGAAGATGGAGAACGAGATCGTTGCTCCGCAGGATGGCACCGTGGCTTCCATCAACGTGAACAAGGGCGATACCGTCAACTCCGGTGACGTTCTGGTTTCCATGAACTAAGGAAGAGGTGACAACCATGGCAAAAAAGCCGATCAAGGTGACCGAGGTCGTCCTGCGTGATGCGCACCAGTCTTTGCTGGCTACCCGTATGACCATGGACGAGATGCGCCCCATCCTGCCCGAAATGGACAAGATCAACTACTTCTCCGTGGAGTGCTGGGGCGGCGCTACGTTCGACAGCTGCATCCGCTTCCTGGACGAGGATCCTTGGGAGCGTCTGCGCATCCTGCGCAAGGAGCTGCCGCACCAGAAGCTGCAGATGCTGTTCCGCGGCCAGAATATGCTGGGCTACCGTCCCTACGCAGATGACGCTGTGGAGTACTTTGTACAGAAGTCTGTTGCCAACGGCATCGACGTCATCCGCATCTTCGACGCTCTGAACGACCCCCGCAACCTGCAGACTGCCATCAAGTCTGCCAACAAAGAGGGCGCTCATGTGCAGGGCTGCATCAGCTACACCCTGAGCCCTGTGCACAACAACGAGTACTTTGCAGCCTACGCCAAGACTTTGGAGGAGATGGGAGCAAACTCCATCTGCATCAAGGATATGGCAGGTCTGCTCACTCCCTATACCTGCTATGATCTGGTCAAGAAGCTGAAGGAGACCGTCAGCATCCCTGTGGATATCCACAGCCACTACACTGCAGGTCTGGCTTCCATGTCCATCCTCAAGGGCATCGAGGCAGGTGCCGATATCATCGATACCGCCATGAGCCCCCTGAGCCTTGGTACCAGCCATATGCCCACCGAGAGCCTGGTGGCTGCCCTGCAGGGCACCGACTACGACACCGGTCTGGATCTGAAGCAGCTGAACGTCGTGCGCGCTTACTTTGCAAAGCTGCGTGAGAAGTACATCGCCAACGGCCAGATCAGCCCCAAGAGCCTGGGCGTGGACGCCAACACCCTGCTGTATCAAGTGCCGGGCGGTATGTTCTCCAACATGCTCAAGCAGCTGAAGGATGCCGGCAAGGAAGACAAGCTGGACGAAGTGCTGGCCGAGATCCCCCGCGTCCGTGAGGATGCAGGTTATCCGCCGCTGGTCACCCCCACCAGCCAGATCGTTGGTACGCAGGCGGTGTTCAACGTCATCATGGGCGAGCGCTACAAGATGGTCACCAAGGAGTTCAAGGGTCTGGTCCACGGCGACTACGGCAAAACTCCCGCTCCCATCAAGCCCGAGTTCACCAAGAAGATCCTTGGCGACGAGCAGCCCATTACCTGCCGCTTTGCCGACACGCTGGCGCCCGAGATGGACAAGCTGAAGGCCGAAGCTGCCAAGTGGGCAACGCAGGAAGAGGACGTGCTGACCTACGCAATGTTCCCGCAGGTTGCTCCCAAGTTCTTCGATAAGCGCAATGCCAAAAAGCAGGGCGTGGACGGCGATCATGTGGACTACACCAACCAGTCTCATCCTGTCTGATAAATAAATCCCTTTCAAGGCTGCTGCACAAAATGCTGTGCAGCAGCCTTTTTTTGCGTATCCGGCAAAGGCACAAGACGTACTCTGTCGGGTAATCCCGGAAAAACTTCTGCATACACATTGACTTGCCGCCCAATACCTTTTATAATGTTTGGTATAGCCGTACAATACAACAAATGATGTGGAGGAAAATGCTATGCGAAGCATCCCGGAGCAGCGCATTGCTGAGTTTCAGGAGCAGGACTATCAACTGTATTTTGGCATTTCAAAGCTGGAATTTGACCGGATGCTCAAGGCTCTGCATGAGGCTTACCGTCAGGAGCATAAGCGCAAGACCCGCTTTACCAAGATCTCCATGATGGATAAACTCATCCTGACCCTGATCTATCGCTACGAGTACCGCACGATGGAAAGCATTGCCAAGGAATACGAGGTTTCTCTGGATACCATTGCCGACAACATCCATTGGGTGGAGCGCACGCTGCTCAATGCAGATATCCTGCAAACCAGTGTGACCTGCGTTTATAAGACGAACTGATGTTATGACCCTGCGTGAAAACGCGGGGTTATATTTTTTACAAGGGGAAAACTTCTGGAAAAGCGGTAACTGCCGCAGCCATGTTGTTTTGGCTGCGCAGCAGTAAAAATGAAAACTGTGTTTTTTGCACGGATGCAGTCTGCACCTTGAATTTTTCAGAAAAGAATAGTAAAATGATGCTATATGTATCGTAACATGGGCTTGTGTGCCCAAAGCGGATACCTATACAGAAAAACCGAAGTTAAACCGCAAAAGAATAGGAGCTAGTATGATCTTAAGCATGACCGGTTTCGGCAGGGGAACTGCCGTGCTCAATGGCCGTGAGATCACTGTGGAACTGCGCAGCGTGAACTCCCGCTATTTCGAGTATTCCTCCCGCATCCCGCGCACCTGCAGTTCTCTGGACAGCCGCCTGAAAAAGCAGCTCAACCAGCGGATCTCCCGCGGCAAGGTAGAGCTTAGCATGACCGTCCAGAACGTGGACGCAGCGGATACCGTGGTCGCCGTCAACATGGAGCTTGCCCGCAGCTATCAGCAGGCCATGCGGGACCTGTCCGAGCAGCTGGGGGTCAAAAATGATGTGTCCACCGCCGTTCTGACCCGCTTCCCGGATGTGCTGACCACCCGCCACGCCGATGTGGACGAGGAGCAGCTGTGGCAGGATGTGTCTGCCGTCACCGCGCAGGCGCTGGATCGCTTTGTGGAGATGCGTGCCGCCGAGGGCGCCAAGATGAAGGCAGACGTGGAAAGCCGTCTTGTGTTTCTGGAACAGTGCGTTGGCAAAGTGGAGAGCCTGAGTGCAGGCCGGGTAGAGAACTACACCAACCGCCTGTACGAGAAACTCAAGGTCATCCTGCAGGATCGCGACATCGATGACGCCCGTGTGCTGACCGAAGCCGCCATCTTTGGCGATAAGACTGCCGTGGATGAAGAAACTGTCCGTCTGCGCAGCCACATTGCACAGTACCGCGATATCCTGCAGCTGGACGAGCCCGTGGGCCGCAAGCTGGACTTCCTGACGCAAGAGCTGAACCGCGAGACCAATACCATCGGCTCCAAGTGTCAGGATCTGGATATCACCCGTATTGTGGTGGATATGAAGGCGGAGATCGAAAAAATCCGCGAGCAGATCCAGAATCTGGAATAATATGTTGTGGAGGAGCCTATGAAACTCATCAACATCGGCTTTGGCAATATGGTCAGTGCGGGGCGTGTGGTGGCAGTCGTCAGCCCGGACTCCGCACCGGTCAAACGTCTGGTGAAGGAAGCACGCGAGCGGGGGATGCTGATCGACGCCTCTTACGGCCGCAGCACCCGGGCTGTGCTTATCATGGACTCCGATCATGTCGTGCTGTCTGCCCTTCAGCCCGAAACGGTGGCAAGCCGCGCCGCCGGGCAGGAGGGTAGAGCATCAATGGAGGAAGAAACATCTCATGGCGAATGATAAATTTCTGTTTGTAGTTTCCGGTGCAGCCGGTACTGGTAAGGACAGCGTGGTCAAGGCACTGCGCGAGGCACACCCCGAGATCGAAAAGACTGTCTCTGCCACCACACGCGCCCCGCGCCCCGGCGAGCAGGAGGGTGTGGACTACTACTACCGCACCCGCGAGCAGTTCCAGCAACTGCTGGAAAACGATCAGGTGGTGGAGCACAACTTCTATAACGGCAACTACTACGGCACCCTGAAGTCTGAGGTGGAAAAGCGGCTGGAGGCTGGTAAGGTGGTCGTGCTGGTCATTGACGTGCACGGCGCTGCCAATATCCGCCGGATGTTCCCGGGCGCTACCACCGTGTTCCTGCTGCCGCCCTCTGTGGAGGAGCTGGAGCATCGCCTGCGCGGCCGCGGCACCGAGACTGAGGAAAGCATTCAGGAGCGTCTCGCCACCGCCCGGCAGGAGCTGGCCGAGCAGGATAAGTTTACCGTAAAGCTGGTCAACAACCAGATCGAGCCCTGCGCTGCAGAGCTTTATCAGGTCATCTGTCAGCGCGCCGGGCTGCAGGGCTGAAAAATCAAGCGTTGAAGGAGTTGGACGAATGCCCAAAACGGTAGGCGTTGCCGTCAGCAATGCGACCTTCCATTTTGATAAGCTGTATACCTACGCCGTTCTGCCGGAGCACCAGAATGTGGTGCGTCTGGGCAGCATGGTACTGGGTACCCTTCGGCAAGGGTAGCCGCGCCCGCA
>ENA-OQIL01000070-OQIL01000070.1-human-gut-metagenome-genome-assembly--contig:-NODE-70-length-51366-cov-4.501688_pt1 | contig 51366 bp, 40 predicted proteins | sample MGYA00242583_ERZ504748 | MGnify/ENA primary metagenome ERZ504748 (study PRJEB26092, sample SAMD00036191) | human gut metagenome | host: Homo sapiens | study: EMG produced TPA metagenomics assembly of...
CTTGGGTGTTCATGTCTGCTCCGATTCCGTAGCGCCGTCTGCGTGTCCCATGGTACCGCTTGCAGCTCCATAAGGTGGGCTCCCTAGCAAGTTCGCCCTGTCAAACCACTAGAAACAGCGAAGGGCCCGAATGTTTCACGTGAAACATTCGTACGCTTGTTGATCCTTGCGCGCATAGCCAGCGCTTCGCCGAGCAGCGGGCTATGCCTCGCGCCAGCAGCAGCCGTCGTCGTCTCGCAGCCTGCGGCCGCCTCCGTGCAACCGACAGCACGGCCAATGGCGAAAAGGCGTCGAATTCGGAAGTCGCTGCGCCTCTTCTCAGAAAGCAGGAAAGGGCTTCTCCCGACAACGCCCGGTCAAAACGATCCCGTCTCCAGCATCATGCGCCGATGCCGAACAGGGACGCCCGCTCGCTTCCGAATTCGGTATCTTTTTGCCATTGCGAGACCAGCCGGGGGCACGAAGGGCCGTCAAGCAGGCAGCGCGGTGCCTTGTGAAGACGATATCGCATGTTCGTAAAATTCTAATACTATGCTTGACTTTGTAATCTGTATGCAATAGCGTTACAGTTACTTACCATCGACCTTAGCGCTCCCCTTAGGAGGACGTTGCAGCTCATGAATAGCCGTATGAGAAAACACGCGGCGCTGGCCGTCGTCACGCTGGCCGCAGCCGGAGCGCTCACCCTGGAGGCATGCACGGAAACGCCCACCGCATCATCCGACGCACCCGCAATTCAAAACCAAAGCAAGAGCGAGGAATCCATGACAAACGAACGCAACGGCGGGTACGCCACAATTTCCGAGGACGAGGCGGTTGCCATGATGAGCGAAAACTCCGCAACCCTTGTAGACGTCCGCACCGCACGCGAATATGCTGACGGGCACATCCCCGGAGCCATCAACATACCCGTCGAAACCATCGGCTCCGTCAAACCCGCCGGCCTTCAAGGCGTGGACGAAAACGCCTCCATCATCGTCTACTGCCGGACCGGCGTGCGCAGCGAACACGCTTCGAACATGCTTCTCAACCTAGGTTACAAGCACGTGTTCGACCTGGGCGGCATCGTCGATTGGAACGGCGAAAAGGTAGCCGGAACCGAGCCAGGCAGCTTCACAGGCGACGCGCAGTAGAATCTGTCGCCTTGGAGGTCCGTGCGTGTCCCGCCGGAAACGACACGTGGACAGGTATGGGCAACCGCTCCGCTAAGCCAACTGCGGAACGCGCACGGATCTCCAAGGCGACAAACCGAAACGCTCGTCAGACCGAGCGTCCGCGAACATGCGTCGAACGGGAGGGGAACGTGCGCCGCGAGCCATCGGCGCACGCGTCAAAGCCGTGCGGGTGCGGCGGATCCCTGTCCAAGCTCCGCCGCACCCGCACGAAACGCCCGCGAATCACGCGAATGAGACAATAGCCCCATCCCTTTGCCTCATCGAAACGGCCTCATTGCCCGGAGCCGTTTCGCGTTCGGAAGGTTATTTCGCGATCAGCACGGGGATGGGCGATGCGTGCAACAGCTTGTGGCTGACGCTGCCCATGTACTCCTTGAGCCCGCTCAGGCCACGGTTGCCCACAATCAGCAGGTCGTAGTCGCGCTGGCCGATCAGCTTGACGATCTCGGTGGCCGGATTCGTGCCGGTTAGCAGCAGCGAGTCGGTGCGCGCGGCAACGTCCTCGCCCATCTTCTGCTCAGCCTCGGCCAGCAGATCCTCGCCGTCGGAGATCATCATGTCGAGAATGTCCTTGAAGTTCGCCATCTGCGTTTCGTCGAGCAGCGGGATAGGCACCACGTACACGACGTCCACATGCGCCTCGGGATTCACTGCAGCCAGGCTGGCGGCCATGGCGAGCGCGCGGTCGGCACCCTCGGATTCGTCGAACGCCACGAGCAACTTGTTAACGGCCATGGTGGGCCTCCTCTCGGTCGCGGCGAGCGCGGTGCGCCGCCTGAAAACGTCCTACCTCCAGTATAGGGCTTTCCGCGCGGGCAGGGAAACAAGTTGTCCACGCTTTCATGACCGCTTTCGCGCGGATCGCCGGCCATCGCCAGCCGGGCGGTCGGGTGCCCTACGATAAACATCTTCGGCAGCGTGCAACATGCCCCGAATAGAGCGGCCCCCTTTAGGGTCTCGACGAAAGGACGCACCATGGAACAGTTCGACGCAGCGATCATCGGGTTCGGAACGGCGGGCCTCGCCCTGGGCGGTGCGCTTGCCGACGATGGCCAGAACATCGTAGTCGTGGAGCAGTCCGACACCATGTACGGCGGCGCCTGCGTGAACAACGCATGCATCCCCACGAAGGCACTCGTGGAATCGGCACGACTGACCGCAGCCGTAGGCGGCCCTATCGTTGAACGCGAGGAGCGCTACACCGCGGCCGTCGACGACATGAAAGAACTGCGCTCCGCCTCGCGCGAACGCAACTACCGCGCGCTGGCCGATCGCGAGAACGTCGACGTCATCGACGGCCGCGCGTCGTTCGCGGACGCCACGCACCTGACGGTGGCCACCGCGTCGGGCACGCGCAGCATCGAGGCGAAGCGCATCTTCATCGACACCGGCTCGCTGCCGAAGCTGCCTTCCATCCCCGGCATAGACAGCCCGCGCGCGTTCGTCAGCAGCTCGCTCATCGAGCTGCCCACCCTGCCGCGCCAGCTCGTCATCATCGGCGGCGGCTACGTCGGCCTCGAGTTCGCCTCGTTCTACACCGACTTCGGCGCACAGGTGACCATCCTACAAAACAGCGACGCCATCCTCGCCCACGAGGATCCCGAAACGGCCGAAGCCGTGCGGAAAAGCCTGGAAGACCGCGGCGTCGCCATCGTGTACGACGCGCACGTGACGCGCATCGACGACGAACACGATCAGGTGCTGGTGTTCGCCCAGGTGAACGGCGAGGAGAAGCGCTATCCCGGCCATGCCGTGCTGGTCGCGGTCGGCCGCACCCCGAACACGACCGGCCTCAACCTGGAAGCCGCCGGCATCGAGCTGAACGACCGCGGCGGAATCAAGGTGGACGAGCACCTGCGCACCACGGCCGACAATGTCTGGGCCATGGGCGACGTGACGGGCGGCATGCAATTCACCTACATCGCCTACGACGACTTCCGCATCGTCGCATCCGACCTGCTGGGCGACGGATCGCGCACGACGAAGAACCGCGGTGCCATCCCTTATTGCACGTTCGTGCACCCGCCGTTCGCGCGCGTCGGCATGACCGCGGACGAGGCGCGCAAAGCCGGCTATTCCGTACAGGTATACAAACTGCCCGCTGAAAAAATCTCGCAAGCGCGCATCCTGCAAGACCCGGTGGGTCTGATGAAGGCCGTGGTCGACGCGAACTCAGGAGTGCTGCTGGGCATGGATCTGTTCTGCGAAGATGCGCAGGAGCTGGTGAACACCGTGAAACTGGTCATGGATGCACGCATTCCCGCCTCCGTGCTGCAGAGCGCCGTATTCACGCACCCGTCCATGACCGAGGCGTTCAACAACCTGTTCCTGCCTCAGAACATGCAGGAGTAGAAGCCGTCGTGGACACGAACCTCCTGACCGGATCGCCGCCTTTGACGGCAAGCTCGTTCGTCATCCAGCGCTCGAAGCCCGCATAGGCGGGTGCCTTGCGTCCTTTGAGGCTGACGAGGCAGATAGGCACGGAAACGGAATCCTTGGCCGCCATGGGTTTCAACTCGGTGAGGGGGTTGAACTGACCGAGCGCAGGAACGCCAACGGTGAGCGCCAACCCGTTCTCTCGCGTCAGATAGCGCTCGAACTGCGCGGCAGTAGTCGCGCTGACGAGAATATCGATCCCGCGCTCACGATAGAACTCCGCAACGGAATCGTTGAAGCGGTCGAAGTCTTCCGATATGGAGACGGGGTACGGCTTTATATCGTCCAAGCTGACAGTTTGATGCTGCGCCAAGGGGTGCCGATACGACATAATCACGCCCAACATCACCTTTCCGAGATTCAGGCAGTCCATATCGGGGTGACGGCATGCGCCAACCACGATAAGCGCATCCAGGTGTCCCGCTTGCAGCGCCCCGAAGCCGCGAAGCCCCGCCTCAAGCCGTATAGAGGTTTCGATGCCCGAGTTCTTGTAGACGAACGATGCAATGCTGGCGCATGCTTGCTCGTATCCATAGAGCGGAGACGCGCACAGCCCCAACCGCAACAACGGAGATTCGGCAGAGCGTCGTCTGTGCGCAAACGCCTCCAACTCGTCGAAGCTTCTCAGCACCGGCTCGGCTTTGACGTAGAAGGCCTTTCCGAACAGGGTGGGATGCACGCCGCGGCTTTCGCGCACGAACAGCTCGTTCTTCAGTTCTCGCTCCAGATCAGCGATAGCCTTCGAGACCGCTTGGACGGTTACGTACTGCTCCTTTGCGGCCGCTGACAAGCTGCCGCTCTGGAACACAGCGACGAAGTATCTTACTTGCTTGATATTCAAAAAGTCTACCTCGAACCTATCGCGCGCCGATCCTTTTTGAGATTCTACCGCGCTCCTAGGTCGTTGCATCCGAGACGCGCCCCGTTCAACTATCTTTTGAACAGCAGTTCCTGAGCACAAAACGCGCGAGAAGAACGCCTCTGATCGCACGAAGGGCGCGCGTCGCTTACGGGCTTTTGCGAAAGGGGCTCCATCGGCGCAAGCTGCGTCGCAGCGCGTCGCAGGGACGGGTGGTTTTACGCGTTTTCCGCAAATCCCACCTCCTGCGGAAAAACCGAGTGGCGGAGGGCGCACCCTCCGCCGCAGCGCCTATAAAGACGCGAGCCGCTCGAGCGGCTCGCCGCAGGAGCCCAGCAGACTCGCATCCGCATCGATCCGACGGCGAACGGAGGAACGCCGTGGCAGAGATCGCGCGCTATGCACGATTTCAGGTGGTCGTTTTCGGAGGCGGAAAGGAAAAGCCCAGGTCGCGAAAACGGCGGCGGCGGAGAATCGTGCATAGCGTGCGATCTCTGCCACGCGCGATGCAACCGGAGGCGAGGCCCCCTCGAACGACCCGCCACCAGCTCGCCTTCAACCCGCCGGCGAGCCGTCGCCAGCGGGACCCCAAGCAACCCGCCGCCAACCCGCCGCCGTCCCCAACGCGACCCCCCAAGCAACCCGCCACCAACGCCACGCCCCTCCCCGCGAAGAAAGCATGTCGCTTGGGCGCGTCTTCGAGCGCCGCGCGACTGTTGGTGTAAGCTGCGTTAGGCAAGAACGGCGCCGTCATCGGGCTCCGGTTCTGCAGATCAAACCACCTCGCCCAAGGAGCACGCATGGCATCACCCGGCTTCCCCCTCCGCGCCGCCGCCGACGGCCCTCGCCGCATCGGCATGCCGCGCGCGCTGTTGCACTACCGCTACGGCACGCTGTGGACGACGTTCTTCGAGGCGCTGGGCTGCGATGTCGTGCTCAGCGACCCCACCGACCGCTCCACCGTGGCGCGCGGGGACGCGCTGTCGAACGACGAATGCTGCCTGGCCTCGAAGATCTACTTGGGACACGTGGCCTCGCTGGTGAATTCCGGCGAATGCGATGCCGTGTTCGTGCCCAGCATCGCCAACGTGGGACGACGGCGCGGGTTCTGCACGAAGTTCCAGGCGCTGCCCGACCTCGTGGCCAACACCTTCGCCGACCAGCGCATCGAAGTACTGTCGTGCCTGGTGAACGAGGTGGATGAACACAAAAGCATGAAAGACGCGCTCATCGAGCTGGCCACGCAGCGCTACACGGGCCCGCGCGAGGCGAAGCGCGCCTGGAAAGCGGCCGCCCGCGCGCAGGAGCAGGCCGAACGCGCCGCGACGTTGCGGCAAACGCGCGCCCTGTCCCAGCTGGAAGCCGCGCGGGCGGCGGCGCGGCGCCCCGAGGACGCACCGCTTGCCATCCTGCTGGCAGCGCACCCCTACCTCGCGCACGATGCGTTCATGGGCGGCGCGCTGACGGACCTGCTGGAAAGCATGAACGCCGTGGTGCTGTTCGCCGACGAGGCCGACCGTGAGCGCTCGCTGCAGGCCAGCTTCGACTTCTCCGACACGCTGCCGTGGATCGTGAACCGCGAGATCATCGGCGCCATCACGCAGCTGCACCACCGCGTGGACGGCATCGTGCTGGTCAGCGCGTTCCCCTGCGGGCCCGACTCCATGACCGACGACGCCATCGTGCGCTGCATCCAGGGCAAGCCGGTGCTCAACCTCACCATCGACGCGCAAAGCGGCACCGCCGGGTTGGAGACGCGCGTCGAGAGCTTCATCGACATCCTGCGCTACCAGAAGAAAGGGGGGCTACGTTGGCGCCTGAGACGAAACGCGACGCGGTGAACCCGCTGCACACCGACGGCGACCGCGAGGTGCGCGGCGCCCGCGTGGTGGTGGGCGACGCGGCGCGGCCCGCTCAAGCTGCTGCCCTCGCTGCCGAAGAAGCCGCGCGCCAAGCGCGAACGCCACGCCCGCACGCGCGTGGCGTTCTTCCGCTACAGCTACTACGACATCGTGTTCAAGTTCTTCGTGGAGCACGTGCTTGACGCCGACTACCTGCCCCTGCCCGAGCCCACCAAGCGCACGGTGGAGCTGGGCAGCCGCAACTCCGGCGATTCGGTATGCGCCCCCTTCAAGCACATCCTGGGCGACTACATCGAGGCCTTGGAGCTGGGCGCGGACGTGCTCGTGCAGTTCGCCGGCCCCTGCCGGTTGGGCTACTACGGCGAGCTGCAGGAGTCCATCCTACGCGACATGGGCTACGAGTTCGAGATGCTGAACTTCGCCACCGTCACGGGCAGGCCGCTCACGGACTACATCGAAGCGTGCAAGAAGAAGGTGAACCCAGACCTGTCGGTGCCGCATGGCGTGCGTAACATGCTGGCCGTGTTTAAAATGATCGAGCACCTGGACGAAGTGAACGATTTCTACCTGGCGAACGCCGGGTTCGAAGCCGAGCCCGGGTCGTTCGAGCGCGCGCGGGAGGCGTACTTCGCCGACATGCGCGCGGCCACGAACGAGCGCGAGATCGCCGAAGCGCAGCGGAAGGTCCTCGATGCGTTGCGCGCGCTGCCGCAGCATCGCCCCGCCCGCCCCTTGCGCGTGGGCATCGTGGGCGAGTACTTCACCGCAGCCGACCCAGCCAGCAACCTTGATCTGGAGCGCAAGTTCCTGGACATGGGCGTGGAACTGCACCGAGCGCTGAACATGACGAACCGCAACCTGCGCTACAACGAGAAGAACCTGCGCGCCGGCATCTCGGAGTACGTGCAGTACGACATGGGCCCCACGTCCAGCATGACCATCGCGGCCGCGCGCAAGTACGCGCAGGAAGGGTTCGACGGCATCGTGCACCTCAAGTCGTCGGGCTGCACGCCCGAGGTCGACTGCATGCCCGTGCTGCAGCGCATCAGCCGCGACACCGGCGTGCCCGTGCTGTACCTCAGCTACGACTCGCAGACCAGCGACACCGGTTTGGACACGCGCCTCGAAGCGTTCTACGACATGATCGCCATGAAGAAGGAGAAAACCAGATGACGGAGCAGGGGAAGACTCACCTGACCACCAACGTCAGCGAGGGGCGTTCTGGCGCCGAAGATTGCCGTGAAAGCGCGATGTCGAACAAGCCAGTGGCTTGTTCGAAAACTGTTATCGCGCCCGAGCGGGCGCATAGCAAGGAGGGCTTGGAGCGGCAAGATTCGGTGCCAGAACGCGCCGCAGCGTCGAGCAGTCCGTTCGTCCCGTCAGGGCGAACGGACTGCTACCTGGGCATCGACATCGGGTCGATTTCCACGAAGGGCGTGATCATCGACGCCGACCGGCGCATCATCGCGCGCACGTATCTGTGGACCGAGGGCAACCCGGCCGATGCCGCGCGCCGCGTGGTGGCCGACCTGGGCTCGCAGGTGGATCGCGACGCGGTGCGCGTGCGCGCTGTGGGCACCACCGGCAGCGCGCGGCGGCTGGTGGGCGCCATGTGCGGCGCCACCGTGGTAAAGAACGAGATCACGGCGCACGCGGTGGGCACGACGTTTTTGCATCCCGACGTGCGCACCATCCTGGAGATCGGCGGACAGGACTCCAAGATCATCTGCGTGGAGAACGGCATCGCCGTGGACTACGCCATGAACACGCTGTGCGCGGCGGGCACAGGCGCGTTTCTGTCGAGCCAGGCGCATCGGCTGGGCGTGGAGGTGGAGGAGTTCGGCGACATCGCGCTGACCTCGAAGAAGCCCGCGAACATCGCGGCGCGCTGCACCGTGTTCGCCGAGAGCGACCTCGTGCACAAGATCCAGGTGGGCTACGCGCGCGAGGACATCATCGCCGGCCTGTGCCGCGCGGTGGCCACGAACTACCTGAACAACGTGGGCAAAGGCAAGCAGATCGCTGCGCCCGTGGTGTTCCAGGGCGGCGTGAGCAAGAACGCCGGCGTGGTGCAGGCGTTCCGCGACGAGCTGGGCGTGGACGTGGTCGTGGACGAGGACGGCCACCTCATGGGCGCGTTCGGCGTGGCGCTGCTGGCCGCCGAGGCCGCCCCGCGCGCCGGGGAACCCGGCGGCGGCGAGGCGTTCGACTTCGACGCGTTGCGCACGTTCGAGTTCGTCACTCGCGAGGTGGAGTGCCAGAAGTGCGCGAACCACTGCGAGATCATCTGCGTCTACCGCGACGGGAAGATCATCGACTCCTGGGGCAACCGCTGCGACAAAGGCGCCGTCAAGGCCGGGTAAGCGTCGCCCTAGCCCTGGCCGCGCTGGAAGCCGGGGTACAGCGTCATGCCGCCGTCGACGAACAGGGTGGTGCCGGTCACGTAGCCGGCCTGGTCGGACGCGAGCCAGGCCGCGGCGGCAGCCACGTCTTCGGGGGCGCCCACGTACCCCATCGGGATGAGCCGTTCGGTTGCGGCGCGCGCTTCGGGATCGGTGAACTTCTCTGCGTTGATGGGCGTGTTCATGGCTCCGGGCGCGATGGCGTTCACGCGGATGCCGCGGTCGGCATACTCGAGGGCCAGCGTCTTCGTCAGCATGCCGACGCCCGCCTTGCTAGCCGCGTAGTCGGCGAAATGCGGCCACGGGATGATCTCGTGCACCGACGACAGGTTGATGATGACGCCGGGCATCTTGCGATCCAGAAAGTGATCGATGGCGCGGCGGCAGCCCGCGAACACGCCGGTCAGGTTGACGTCGATGACGCGCTGCCATTCCTCGATGGACTTCCGATCGGACGGCGAAGCCACCTCGATGCCCGCGTTGTTCACCCAGATGTCCACGCCGCCGAACGAGAACATCGCGGCGTCGAACAGGGCGTCCACGCACTCGTCCTTGCTCACGTCGGCCTGCACCGCGGCAGCCGCTCCGCCCGCTTCCTCGATGGCCCGCACCGTTTCGCGCGCGCCCTCTTCGTCGGAGCGGTAGTTCGCCACCACGTTCATGCCCTCGGCGCCGAATCGCCGCGCCATGGCGGCGCCCAGCCCCTTCGAGCTGCCCGTCACCACCACCGTCTTGCCCTTGAGATCGTCGTACATGGGAGCCTTCTTTCCGCGCGGGGTCGTCGTATCATCTTGCGACCATAACGCACCCGGTCGCGCCCTGAGCCGCCCGAGCCCCCGCCGTCGCCCGCCCGTGGCGGACGCGTTACGCTTGCTTTGACGGCGCCGGTTCAAACTACGTCGCCCTCCCTAAATCGCATGGAACTTGCGATGCGGGGCGGGGGTTCCTTCGGGATACTGGACGGCGTACCCGAAGGAAAGGAACCGGCATGCTCGTTGAATTCAAGGGGATGTTCCCCGACGTGGAGAAAGCCGCGTTCATCGCGCCGAATGCGGCGATCTGCGGCGACGTGGCGATGGACGAGGGCAGCTCGGTGTGGTTCAGCGCCGTCATCCGCGGCGAAGTGGCGCCCATCCGCATTGGCAAGAACAGCAACGTGCAGGACAACGCCATGCTGCACAGCGACTACGACTGCCCCGTCACGCTGGGCGATCGCGTGTCGGTGGGCCACAATGCCATCGTGCACGGCGCCACCATCGAGGACGATGTGACCGTGGGCATGCACGCCACTGTGATGAACGGCGCCGTGATCGGTGCGGGATCGATGGTCGCGGCCGGCGCGCTGGTGAAGGAGCGCTCCGTGATCCCGCCGTGCTCGCTGGTCGTGGGCGTGCCCGGCAAGGTGATCCGCACGCTCGACGCCCAGACGGTGGCCCGCAACATCGAGCACTCCCAAGAAGCCTACATAGCCGACGCCCAAGAATACGCCCGCGCCCGCATGGTGGGGTAGGAAACATCGGGGATGGCGATGGGATTCTATGCCTTGCCGGACGCAACGAATCCCAGTATGCCTACTCCCACTTGAAGAAACGCACGGCGATCACGGTGCATACCGCGGCCCACACCGCCATGATCGCCACCGGCACGACGGCCTGGTCGACGGGCAGTCCGAGCGACGTGGCTTTCAGCAGCTTCACGCCCTGGGTGAGCGGCAGCAGGTCGGCCCCGCGCTGCACGGCCGTGGGCATCATCTCGTAGGGCAGCGTCGTCCCCGACAGCAGCAGCATGGGGAAGTACAGGAGGCTTGCCAGCACGCCCGCGACTTTCTCGTTCGGCGCGAGGCCGCCCACCATCATGCCGAGCGCCAGCATAGCCGCCAGCACCAACACGTACGACCCGACGAACGCCGGCCACGACCCGGTGAACGCGTAGCCGAAGAACAGCGCCGCCACCCCGAACACGAGCACGGCCGAGATCAGCGCGTACACGGTGTAGATGGCCACCTGCACCGCCAGAATGGTGTGCACGCTGACGGGCGTCACGAAGTAGCGCTTGAGAATCTTGCGGTGCCGGTAGTTCGACACCACGAGCGGCAGGCCCATCGCGCCGCCGGCGCAGATGCCGATGGCAGACACCGCGCCCACCGATTGCGCCACGAACGTGTAGCTCGCGCCCTCGTAGGCAGGCTGATCGCCGAACATCATGCCGACGACCAACATCACCACCACAGGCATGATCACGGCGAAGATGGGCATGTTCATGTCGCGCAGCGACAGGCGGAACTCGACTCGGAACAGGGTGCTAAAGGCTTTCATGGGCGCCTCCCTCGGAGAAATGGGCGGTTGCGGCAGGCTCGGCAGCTTCCACGGACTCAGCGTGTTCGGCAGGTTCCGCGTACGCAAGGTACGCGTCCTCGAAGCTGGCGAACGGACCGGACGCCACAGCTTCGGCAACGGTGCCTTCGAAGACGATGCGCCCCTTGCGCAGAATGATGACGCGATCGCACAGCGCTTCCACCTCATCCATGAAGTGGCTGGTCAACACGATGGTCATACCCTGCTGGCGCATCTCGTCCAACAGATTCCACACGTCGCGGCGGGCTTTCACGTCCAGCCCCGTGGTCAGCTCGTCGAGAAACACCACCTCAGGACGCGGGATGAGCGCCAGCACCACGAACAGGCGCTGGCGCTGGCCGCCCGACAGCGACTCGACGGCTTGCTTGCGCACCTCGGTCAGGCTGAATCGCGCGAGCAGCTTCGCCGGGTCGTCGGCTTCGCGATACAGCGCGCGCGTTGCGCGGCACAGCTCGTCCACCGTAATCTTGTCCTGGTAGCGCGCTTCTTGGAACTGCACGCCCACCCGCTGGAACAGCTCCTTGCGCCGGGTTCGCGGATCCAAGCCCAAGATCGTGGCGCTCCCCGCGTCGGGGCGACTCACGCCCAGCAGGCATTCCAGCGTCGTGGTCTTCCCCGCTCCGTTCGCACCCAGCAGCCCGAACGTCTCGCCGATGGCCACGTCGAAGCCGATCCCGTCCACCGCAGGCACGCCTCCGTACGTTTTCACCAGATCACGTACGTGTACAACGTCGTTCATACGTCCTCCTATCTTTCGGTCGCCGAAGATACTAGAAGACGCGCCAACTCTGGTGGCAAAGTGGAGGGTTTGTTCAGGCGAGTTTTTTTCATGCGCTCGAGCAGCTCGATCATCTCGAAGGCGTTGCGCTCCGCCGCATCGAGCGACGTCAGCAAACGATCGCATACCGACAGGATGTCATCGTCGGGATCGGGATGGTCCAGCACGTGTCCGATGTCGGCGGTCGCATCGCGGTCAAGCGCGTCGAGCAGCCGCAGGATGGCGGCCAGCGAATAGTTCGCGGCACGCAGCGCGCGGATGATGGCCAGGCGGTCGAGGTCGGCGGCGCTGTACACGCGATAGCCGTTCTGCTTGCGCTTGACCTGCAACAGGCCGTTCATCTCCCAATTGCGCAGCGCATCGATGGTGGTGTCCAGCTGGTCAGCCGCCTCCTTGCGCGTCAGCATAAGCCGTTCGGCGCGTGCGGAACCGTCAGAGCGCGAGAGCAGATCGCGCACGTGGCGCAGGGCATCCTCGGCGGCACAACGCTCGCGCCGCAGGTGGTCGATACGCTGCCGAGCCAGCGAGATCGCCTCGTCGTAGCGCTGGCTCGCCATCGTTTCGACGATGGCGAGCACCTCCCGGCGCAGACCGTTCTGCACCAGCTCGACGTTGAGCGCAGCGCGCACGAGCCGCACCTGCAGCAGATGCAGGTCCGTGAACACGCGATAGCCGTTCGCAAGGCGCTCGGGCGCGGTGATGAACCCGATGCGCTCGTAGAGGCGCACCGTGTTCGGGTGGATGCCGACGGCGCTCGCGATGCGCGAGGTGGTGTAAGTGCGAGGCTGGTCCATGCGCCGAGTATAGCCGACGAGCGCCGCTCGCGGACGCTCGAAATCGGGGATTCCGGCTCGCGCACCTCGCACGGTATACTGAACGAACCGCGTTTTCGCGCTCGTTTCGAGGAGGCACCCATGACGCACCAGCCCGCCCACCGCATCACCCGCCGATCATTCTGCACGCTGTCCGCGGTGGCGCTTGCCTCGCTCGCACTGCCCACCCGAAGCGCGTTCGCTGACGAAGCGATGCCGGCCGCCGCAGACGCGCCCATCGTCATAGTGCACACGAACGACGTGCATTGCGCCGTGGACGACAACCTGGGATACGCGAAGCTCGTCGACTACGTCGAAACCATGCGCTCGACCTACGGAGCGGACAGCGTAACGCTGGTGGACGCAGGCGACGCCGTGCAGGGCAAGGCCATGGGCACGCTGACCGACGGCGAGTACCTCGTCGACATCATGAACGAGTGCGGCTACGACTTCGCCATACCCGGAAACCACGAGTTCGACTACGGGATGACCCAGTTCAACACGCTAGTCGCCCGCGCGAACGCGAAGTATCTGTCCTGCAACTTCACCGACCTGCGCACGGGCAACCTCATGTTCGACGCGTACGCCATGCGCGAATACGACACGGGCGCCGACACTAAAAAGGTCGCGTTCCTGGGCATCTGCACGCCCGAGTCGCTGACGAAGTCCTCCCCCGCCCACTTCCAGGAAGGCGGAACCTACCGTTACGGCTTTTGCGAGGACGACTCCGGCGCGAAGCTGTACGACGCCGTGCAGCGCGCCGTCGACCAAGCGCGCGCCGACGGTGCCGACTACGTGGTGGCGCTGGCGCACCTGGGCCAAGGCGGCGTGACCCCGCGCTGGACCAGCGCGGCCGTGGCGGCGAACACGAGCGGCATCGACGTGATCATCGACGGCCATTCGCACGAGCTGTACGTTCAGACCCCGCTCAACAAGAACGGCCAACCGGTGCTGGTCACGCAGACGGGCACCCAGCTGGTGGGCATCGGCCAGGTGGTCATCAACCCCGCGACCGGAACCATCGCCGCCTACGCGTCGGACGGCACCGAAACCGTCACCGCATCCACGACGAACGGCACCGCCAGCATCATCAAGGCTTGGGACGGCGTCGATGCCGACACGGCCGCCTACATCGCAGGGCTGCAAGCGGATCTCGCGAAGATCACCGGGCGCGTCATCGGGCGCTCGGACGTGCGCTTGGTCGCCCTCGAGGACGACGACTACACCTGGGCCGTTCGCGCGCACGAGACGAACCTCGGCGACTTCGTGGCCGATGCGTACCTCGCGCTGGCATGGCATGGCGGCATCATGGCCGATATCGGACTCGTGAACGGCGGCGGCATCCGCGCGAACATCGAGCCGGGCGACGTGACGTACGGCAACCTCATCGACGTGCAACCGTTCAACAACCAGCTGGCCTACGTGGACACCCTCGGCCAGAACATCCTCGACGCCCTCGAAGTGGGCGCGTCGAAGCTGCCCGAGCCCAGCGGAGGATTGCAGCATGCGGCGGGCCTCACGTACACCGTGCGCACGGACATTCCGTCGTCGGTGCAGATGCCGGGCGGCAAATTCGGCGGCGTGGCGGGCGAGTACCGCGTCCGCAACGTGCTGGTGAACGGCGAGCCCCTCGACGTGAACCGGCGCTACAAGCTGGTGTCGCACACGTTCCTGCTGGTGGACGGTGGCGACGGCCTCACCATGTTCATGAACGACGAAGCCGTGCTGCTCGATTTGGACAACAAGGCGCTCATCGAGTACATCCAGTACGATTTGAAGGGAACGATCGGCGGCGAATACGCCGATCCGGACGGCCAAGGGCGCATCGTGATCAAGGGCGGGTCCGACCCCGAGCCTACGCCGCTACCCACGCCCGAGCCGACCGACGAGCCCGTCGAGGAGCCCGCCGCCCCCGGCGGCAAGCCGCTGGCGAGCACCGGCGATCCCTTCGGCGTCGCAGTCGTTGGAGCCGCCGCGGTCGCCACAGTCGCAGGAGCCGTTGCCGTGGGCGCGCGACGCTAAGCGTTTCCTTCCAGGCCATACGGAGCGAATTGGGCGCAAATCCGCAGCCATGACAATTTCGGACGGGTTTTCAAGAGACCTTTATCGTGGAATCAGGAAAGCCTAGGACATGATCCCAGGTCGCGGTTTTTCATAGGCCAGGACACCAGAATTCGCCATGGCGAACTTTGTCATGGCTCCTTCTTTGCGCCCAGCCGAAGGCCGAGGGCCCCTCGGAAGCGGCCTTCTCTCGAAAGCGGTCACCCCCCCCATTACAAAAGCGGATGTTTCACGTGAAGCATCCGTGCCCCGCACAGCAAAACGAGGGGCGCTCGCCAAACACGAGCGCCCCTCGCTAACTTACGCATCAGATTCCACGGCGCACGAGCTTCCGGGATCGCACGAAGGCGGGGTGCAGCAGCGGCCCGCAGTATCGAGCCGCCCCGACGGCTGACAAGCCGCCGGAACCGATTACGCCATCAGCTTCGTGACCGCGTTCGCGTAGGCCACCGGATCCTCGATGGGCAGGCCCTCAACCAGCAGCGCCTGGTTGTACAGCAGCTCGGCGTACAGCTTCACCTTGTCGGCGTCGCCGGCTTCCTGCGCGGCACGCAGCACGTCGAACACCGCGTGCTTCGCGTTCACTTCCAGCACGCGCTCGGACTTAATGCCCTCGCCGCCGTCGGGCATCTGTGCCATGATGCGCTCCATCTCCAGCGACACCGGACCGGCCGCGGTGATGCAAGCGGGAGCATCGGTCAGGCGTGACGACACCGCCACCTTCATCACCGAGTCGCCCAGCGCGTCCTTCATAGCGGCGAACAGGGCCTCGTTGTCCTTCGTCGTCTCCTCGGCTTCCTTCTTCTCCTCTTCGGAGGCCAGGTCGAGGTCGCCCGACGCCACGTTCTTCAGCTCGAACGGCTCCGGCGCATCCTCGCCGTCGGCCGCGGGCGCACCGTACGTCATCATCGACTGGAAGCAGAACTCGTCCACGTCCTTCGTGCACAGCAGCACGTCGTAGCCCTTCCCCAGCACCGTCTTCACGATGGGCATCTTGGCCAGGCGCTCGACGCTCTCGCCGGCGGCGTAGTAGATGGCCTTCTGGTCGGCCGGCGCGGCCTCCAGGTACTCGTCCAGCGTGACCAGCTTCTCCTGCTTGGCCGAGTAGAACAGCAGCAGGTCGGCCAGCTGGTCCTTCAGCATGCCGTAGCTGTTGTAGATGCCGAACTCCAGGCCGCGACCGAAGTTCTCGAAGAACTTCTCGTACTCCTCGCGATCGTTGTCGCGCATCTTCTTCAGCTCGGACGTGATCTTCTTCTCGATCTTCTTCGCGATGGCGCGCAGCTGGCTGTTGTGCTGCAGCGTCTCGCGGCTGATGTTCAGCTGCAGGTCCTGGCTGTCCACCACGCCGCGCACGAAGTTGAAGTGGTCGGGCAGCAGCTCCTCGCACTTCTCCATGATCAGGACGTTGGAGCTGTACAGCGCCAGGCCCTTCTTGAAGTCCTTGCTGTACAGGTCGTACGGCGCGCGGCCGGGGATGAACAGCAGCGCGTCGTAGCTGAGCGCGCCCTCGGCGTGGATGCTGAACGTGCGCGCCGGGTCGGTGAAGTCGTGGAAGTCGGTCTTGTAGAACTCGTTGTACTCCTCGTCGGTGACCTCGGACTTGCTGCGCTTCCAGATGGGGATCATCGAGTTGATGGTCTCGACCTCGGTGTAATCCTCGTACTCGGGTTTGTAGTCGTCGCCGGCGTCCTCGGGCTTGGGCAGCTCGCGCGTCTTCGACACTTCCATCTGCACGGGGTAGCGCACGTAGTTGCTGTAGCGCTTGATGAGGTTCCGCAAGCCGAACTCGCTGAGGAACGTGTCGTAGTTGTCGTCGTCGGTGTTGTCCTTCAGCGTGAGGATGACGTCGGTGCCGTGGCCCTCGCGCTGGGCCTCCTCGATGGTGTAGCCCTCCACGCCGTCGCTTTCCCAGGCCCAGGCCTCGTCGCTGCCGTACGCCTTCGACACGACGCGCACCTTCGACGCCACCATGAACGCGGAGTAGAAGCCCACGCCGAACTGGCCGATGATGTCCACGTCGTCGCCCTGGGCGTCGGCGTTGTCGGCCTTGAACTCCATGCTGTCGGAGTGCGCGATGGTGCCCAGATTGCGGTCGAGCTCGTCCTTCGTCATGCCCAGGCCGCTGTCCGACACGGTGACGGTGCGCGCGTCCTTGTCGAACGCCACGCGGATGCCCAGCTCGTCCTTGCTCAGCTGGATGTCCTTGTCGGTGAGGCTGCGGAAGTACAGCTTGTCCACCGCGTCCGACGTGTTCGAGATGAGCTCGCGCAGGAAGATCTCGCGGTTCGTGTAGATGGAGTTGATCATGAGGTCGAGCAGCTTCTTGCTCTCGGTTTTGAACTTGCGCATAGTTGGTCGTCGCTCTCCTTTTCGTACCTGCCGGTCTGCCCGTTTAGCAGTCTCGGACTTCGAGTGCTAAACGGGATTTTAGTACGACGCCGTGCGATGTCAAGCGGGACGAACCCCGATTGCAGAACACGCGCACACGAGAAGCGACCGCCCTGCCGCAGCCCGCATGCGCAGAGTTGGGCGCGAAACGGCGCCTATGACAATTTCGAGGGCGCATTGTGTATGCTATGCGCCCTCAAGAAACGGAAACCCCAGGTGGTGAAAATGTCGTAAGCCTTCCAAGGCCCGTCGATGCTTTCGAAATTGTCATGGGTGCCGTTTCGCGCCCAATAAACCGGCGGCCCCGCCTCGCGCTACACTCCCTGCAGGCAGGTGTCCATCGCGTAGCGCAGCACGTCGGAGCGGTTGACGGTGCCCACGATCGCGCCGTCGCGCACCACCGGCACCTTTTTCAAACGGCGCGTGGCCAGCAGGTTGCACACCTCTTCCAGCGACGATCCGGCCTCGATGGCCACCAGCTTGTCGGTGGCGATCGCGCTCACCGGAAGCTCGATGAGCTCGCGCAGGCGCTCGTCGAACGTCTGGCTGTTGGCAGCTTCTACCAGCGAATACGATCCCGTGATCAGCGGATGCTTGTCGGCTAGGTAGCGCATCACATCGCCGTCGGACACGAAGCCCGCCGGATGCCCCTGCTCGTCCACCAGCGGCAACCCGCCGACCTTCAAATCCACGAACGCGCGCATCGCCTCGCGCACCGGCGTGGCGGCCGGCAGCGTGTAGGGGTCGGCCTCCATGATGGACGCCAGCACCGACTGCACCGGAGACTGCGCGGAGCGCTCCACAGCCTGCACGGCCGCACGTTTCCGCGCCGCGCGAGCATACGCCAGCGCTAAGGCGAACCCGACGACGCCGATGGCCGCGGCCACTGCCATCGCAAGCGCGAACCCGTCTGCGGTCGCCTGCGCTGCAGACGCGCCCGAAGCCGCAGCGCCCGCTTGGCCCGACGACATGATGCCGATGTACAGCGACGGCCCGATGCAGGCGGCGATCTGCACGAACGTGGTCATGAGCGCCACGCCGAACGGATTCTGCCGAGGCGGCAGCGCACGCAGGCCCGCCGTCTGCGAGGGCGAGAAGATGAAGCCCACCGCCACGTACATCACCAGCATGGCCGCGAACACCGCCGGCACGGACAACTGCGGCGCAACCGCCACCAACGCGATGAAGCCGATGGCGATGCCGCCGAAGCCCAGAGGCAGCAAGGGCCATTCGCCTCGTTTGTCCATGATGCGGCCGCCCAGCAGCGTGGCGCCCGCGTTCGCCAGCACGGGAACGAGGATCACCAGACCAGCGGCGAAGGCGGTCATGCCCGCCGCGCCTTCGAAGTACAGCGGCAGCAGCACGCTCATCGAGAACATGCTCATCATCGCGATGGTCACCAGAATGAGCGCCGGCCAGAACGCGCGATTCTTCATCGGCGCCAAATCGATGAGCGGATGCGCGCATCGCAGCTGGCGCACCACGAACACTGCAACCATGGCCGCCGCCAGCACAAGGGCGGCAGCAGCCAGAACACCGTCGGTGGTCAGCTGCGTCAAACCGAACGACAACACGGTCAGCGCCACGGCGGAAAGGAGCACCGACAGCACGTCGAGATGCGCTTCGTGCGTTTCGAGGTTCTTCATGTAGAAGAAGCCGAGCGCGGTCAGCACCGCCATCGCCACGATGGGCACGACGAAAATGCTGTGCCAACCGAACGCCGTCACCAGCGCGCCGCACACCACCGGGGCGAATGCGGGGCCGAACGTGATCATGCAGCCGCCGACGGACAGGTACGTGCCCAGCTTGTTCTTCGGCGTGACCACGAGGATGGTGTTCATCATAAGCGGGATGAAGATGCCCGTGCCCACCGCCTGCACGAGGCGCGCGACCAGCAGCAGCTCGAAGCTGGGAGCGACGAGCCCCATCGCGGAGCCGACGATGCTCAAGCCGGCCGCGCCGAAGAACAGCGTGCGCACATGGAAGCGCCGATAGAGAAACGCCATGCACGTGACCACGACGGTGGCCACGATCATGTAGCCGGTGACCAGCCACTGAGCCGTCACGGAGTCGACGCCGTACTCCGCCATGATGGACACGAGCGCCATGTTGACGAGGTTCTCGTTGAACCCCGCAATGAACGCGCTGCCGTACAAGACGGACAGCAGCAGCACAAGAGGTTTCCCTTGCATAAAGGAATCGTCCTTTCGTCTTCGGTTGTCTTGATTGGCCCCATCGAACCTACCAGCGCAGAAGGCGCCTTTCGGGGAAACGAGACACGCCGGGCGCGCTGGAGCGCGCCGTGGCATCTTCGATTCTAGCGAATCTCAAGCATTCTCGTAAGTGTTGTTTTCATGATCGCGCAAGCAAGCGAGCCGAAGCGGCTGCAGACAAAGAGCCGGCAGCACTCGTCACTCGGCCAGCTCGCAGCGAACGCTCTTCATCCCAGACCAGTATCGCGAGCAGGAGCGCTTGCCGCCCATCTTGACCGAGAACAACGCGGAATCCGCTTTCTGATACAGGTCGTCGAACGAGAAGCCCTCCTGCGGAACCAGCACGTAACCGGCCGACGCTGAGAACAGGAACGTTCGACCGTCCTCAACGCGTTCGACCTCCATGGCACGCAGCGCAGAGGCGATCCTATCCTCCAACGCTCCCTCGTCCACGTCCTCGCACCACACCAGGAACTCGTCCCCACCCATACGGCAGACGACGTCGCCAGGGAACGACTCCTTCAGAGCCTCGGCCACATGCACGATAACCTGATCGCCGTACGCGTGCCCGAACACGTCGTTGGCCAGCTTGAAGGAGTCCAGATCCAACATGATCAGCGCACACGAAGCATCGCCCAGCTCGCCCGCCTCGACCGCGCGTAGGCGCTCCTCTATCTTCGGGATGGCCGCCTGGCGGTTATGCAACCCGGTCAACGCATCGGTCTTCGCCATCTTGAGCAGCTGGAAGCTCTGTTCTCGCAGCTGCCGCAACGCCTCGGAGTTCGCTTTGTTCTGCAAGGATTCGTTCCTGCGATCAGTCATGTCAAGGTAGTATCCCACCGCGCGGACAGGTCGATCCCGCTCGTCGCGCACCGTCTCGCACGCGACCTCTATCCACACAGGCGCCCCGTCCTCGAACGTGAACGGAATCTCGAACACCGAGCGCTGTCGATCGCGAGCAGTGCGCACGCCCCGAAACGAGTCCCTGAACGCCTGCTGGTAGTCGGGCGGCACGAAGCGGAACCGCATAGTCTCGGGGTCGAACCCGTCCACGACCAGCATGTCGTCCTCGAAGCGGCTCAGACCTGCGAATATACGCTCCATAAGCTCGCTGCGCGAGAGTACCAAACGATTGCTGCTGATGTCCCAATCCCAGCTTTGGACGCCGGCTTGATCCAGAACCCCCTCCAGCTTTCGCTTGGTGAGCCACAGCTCCTGTTGTTGGTTCTTCATGGTAGTCACATCGGTGACCAGGCACAACGCTATACGTTCAGAGGACTCGAGGCCCACGCGGCGTGCCTCGACGTGCATCCAGACGTTCTCGTGCCCGGGAAAGCGCGGTCGATCCACAATCGCCAAGCTCTCGCCTCGATCGATCTTGTCGACGATCTCGTCGACCAGGCGCCCGCCCCCGTCTCCGCTCGGAAGGTACAGCTGGCCGCGAATGATATCCTCGTACTGCTCGGGCGAGAGCCCGTACTTCTTCGACGCACCGCACGCCACCACGTTCACGCGGACGTCCTCTTTGTCGGACCATGACAGCAGCACGATGTCGCTCGAGGTGTGCTCGATCAGCATGCTCATCATGTCGCGCAGCTCCACGGTTTCCGTCACGTCCACTACGACGCCCTGCAGAAACGAGGTGTCATCGTATTCCAAGAAACGGCTCTGGTCGATCACCCAGCGCCAGCCGTCCTTGGCTCTCATGCGGTACTCCAACGGATCCGACCCCGCAGTGCCCTCCCTGAGCGCGGTCACGCCTTTGGCCACGCTGTCGCGGTCGTCCGGGTGCACCATGAGCATGTACTTGTCGTCGAACAGCTCCTTTATCTCTTCGCGCGTGTAGCCGAACATGTCCAGAAAGCGGTCGCTCATGTACAGGAAATCGCACCCGGGAGCGTCGAGGCAGCGATGATAGCCGCCGGGCATATCTTCATTCAGGAATGCAAGCTCTTCGTTTTGGCTGATCAACAATTTGTTTCGCTCGGCAAGCTGCTGTTGCACCGCCATGACTTCGGTGATGTCGGTGCAAGCGCTCACGATGGCAAGCCTGCCGTCTTCCGCTTCGACCACCCGGCCTTTGTCGAGCGTCCAGAACCACGTCCCGTCCTTGCGAGCCATGCGGTACGTGGTAGTGTACTCGAGCCCCACGTAGTACTCGGGCCCGATGTCGAGCGCAACCGAGGCCAGATCGTCCGGATGTATGGTGTTGCCCACGCGCCAATCGATGCCCGCAGCCAGTTCCTCGTATGTGTCGTAGCCCAGAAGCTCCACCATAGCAGCGTTGGCGAAGTACAGCGGGAACTCTGGCTCGCAGTATCCTCCGATCATTCCCCCAGGCGAAAGCTCTGCAGAAAGCGCCAGGGCGGTTCGCCGGTTCTCTTCCCCCAACGCTACGAGCAGCGGATCGCGCGGGGAAGCGTCCGTGGCAGCCGATAACGCTCGACGAGAGGACTCCAGCTGACGCGCCTGCTGCCGCTCGCGAGTCACATCCCTCAGCGAACCCAGATACAGGTAGTGGCCTTCGTGCTCGCGCAGGAACAGCAGATGGACGAGCAGGTGAGCGGTCGACCCGTCCGGGCGCATACGACGCACTACGACGGCCGCGCCATTCGGGACGTTCTCGCGAGCTTGCTCGAACGCTTCCATGACCTCGTCCCAATCCGACTCGAACGCTCGACGCGCGAACGTGGAACGCAGCTCGTGCAGGTCAACGGCGTTAACCCCGTTCAGCTGACAGTAATGCTCGTTGGCGCTCAGAAGCTCCACTTCGCCGTCGTACAGATCGTACAGCACCAAGGGACCCAGGATATCGTCGAGCATGGCATCGCTAAGCACCCTGCTCTCTATCAGGTCGCGAATACGGAACCTCTCGATGGAGTCCGCATGGATGCCGCGGAAATCAACCTTCGTCCGATTCGCAATCAAAGGCTCGAACTCCGCCTTCGGCATGGGCTTGTAGAAAAAGTATCCTTGCCCGTACAGGCACCCCATCTTCACCAGCAATTGCCGTTGGGATTCGGTTTCCACCCCCTCCGCGATCACGCGGATATCCAGCAAGTTCGCCATACCGATGATGGCTTCCAGAATGCTACGGGCTTTGCGGCTTTGCGCGTCTATCGCGTCCAGCAGCTTCATGTCCAGTTTCAAGACGTCGACGTTCACGTCCTTCAGCATGCCAAGCGACGAATACCCGCTGCCAAAATCGTCCATATGAACGGAGATGCCCAGGTCGTGGAAACCCTCGACGATGTCCACGATCAGCTCGCAATCCTCGACGTACGCGCTTTCGGTTATCTCGACGGCGAGCAGACGAGGGGGGATATCATACTTTTCGATCAATCCCTCGAACGTGCCCAAAACATCGAGCGCATACAGGTCGCGGCGCGACACGTTCACGGAAATGGGCACGGGCGCCTGGCCGGCGTCCATCCACGCGCGCAGAGCGCGGAACACTTCCTCCCAAATATGCAGATCGAGCGCGGTTATCAGCCCATTTCGCTCCAGCATGGGGATAAACTGGATCGGCGGGATGAGCCCGCGCTCAGGGTGCATCCAGCGAACCAGAGCCTCGAGGCCCACGATCTTGCCTGTGTCGAGGTTGCATTTCGGCTGAGCGTAGAACGTGATCTCGCCCTTCTCCAAAGCCTGCTGCACTTCGAGCAAAAGCGAATGGTCGTCCTTGATCTCTCTGAGCATACCATCGTCGTACCATCGGAAACGCTGAGCGTAATTCCCCTTGACCGAGGCCAAAGCCAGCAACGCGCGATCGTACATAATGCCGACGGGCAGGGACCGATCGTCAATGCGGAACAGCCCGAACGCGGGAAGAAAGCCCATGCCTTTGCCGTGATGAAGCGCGCTTTGGGTAATGCGGGCACGCAGAGTCTCGATCATGCCCTCGTCGCAAGGCAGCAGCATGCAGAAGTCGTCGCCGCTCAGATAGCCTGAAACGCCGCCGCTCTCGACTGCAGCCTCGCCGAGCAGCCTCCCCACCTCTTCCAGAAACAAATCTCCGGCCTCTTCGCCGTACCATTCGTTGAACAGCTTGAAATGTTCGATGTCAACGGCCATCAGGCAATACGAGCGCTCCGGATATGCTTGGATCGCAGTGGAGACCGCCGAGAAAAACGCTTCGCGCGTATACAGGCCCGTCAGGGCATCGAACGGCTTCGGATCGGCCGCGCCCAAATCAGGCCGATCGATGACACGGCTCAGGAAAATGTGGCACGCGCCCGAGCCAGGCCAGTCTATGTCGCTCACCTCTGTCTCTATCCAGCTCCGGATGCGCTGGTTGTAGACCCGGCCCTTGCTGGCATGGTCAAGCATCAGCGGGCAATCCGGACAAGAGGCGGGCTCGCCGCGCAAGGCCTGATAGCAAAGCATGCCCGTTTTCAAATGGGGAAACGCAACCTCCATCTTCTTGTTGAAGTAGACGACGCGGCATTCGCTGTCTATCACGTAGGCAAGGGTTTCGACTTCACCGAACATCGCCTCCATGAGCATACCACTTTCATCCGGGAAGATCGCACGGGCAAGCACCGACGACAATTCCTAGCCGTTAGGGAAAAGTAACTTCAAAAGTAACTTCAATTGTACGACAAGTTTACGTATAGATAACAGTTTCGTCCGAGAATATCTCAACGAACGACTACGCCATCAGACAACGCGCCCTACAGCCGCGCGCCCGTCCTCGCGAACGCCTCGTCGGCCAGCGTCGACCCTTCCACGCCGCACACCGCTCCGGCCACGCGGTTCGCCAACGCCAGCGCGTCTTCCCATGAGCGTCCAGCCGCGCGCGCTGCGGTCAGCGCGCCCAGATGCGCATCGCCCGCGCCGACGGTGTCCACCACATCCACGGGCTCGGCGGGAACCACCGCATGTTTTCCGCCGGCGAACAGATGCGCGCCGTCCTTGCCCGCCGTGATCACCACTGCGTTGCCGCACTCCTCGGCGATGGCGGCGCCCGCCTCTTCAACCGTGGCGCGCCCGGTATACGCAAGCGCCTCTTGGTCGTTCAGATGCCATACCGGATGCAACGCGTTGATGCGGGCCGTCTTCTGCGCGCCCACGCCGCATACGCGCGGGCCGGGCGCGTAATACAGCTCGATGGCAGGATGATCCTCGAAGAACGAGATGATGGCGTCGCCGCCCGGCCCTTCCACCTCGTAGCCGCTCGCGAACCCGCAACCGAAGCGCGCGGCCTCGACACGGTCGAACCATGCGCGCACGAAATGACGCTCGATGCCCGGCAGCGTGACCATCGTGCGCTCGCCGCCCGGCTCCACGAAGCACATGCAGCCGCCGCTGTCGCGATCATCGAACCGCGGCGCCTCGAGCCCGCGCTCGCGCAGCTCGCGTTCCACGAACCCTGCGAAGATGCCGCACCCCACCGGCGCGAACAGCTCGTACGGAGCACCCAGCTGCCGCAGCACGTTCGCCGCGTTGAACGCGCAACCGCCCACGACGGCGCGCGACTCCTCCACCACGATCCCCTCGCCCGATCGGGGCAGGCGCGGAACCTGGCACAACATGTCCACCATGATGGCTCCGACGGCCAGCACGGCCTTTCCTTCGCCCATCGTCATCTCCTTCTCATTCGGCTTGCGCACCATCATCGCCCGAAAAACACGGAAATCGAAGCTGAGGCGTGTTTTTCGGGCGATGATGCGTTGCGGGGAACGAAAACGCGAACGGCCGCGGCAAATACGCCGCGGCCGTCCCTTCAATCAACGAATGCGTCCTTACACTTCCAGGTTCTTGAACGCCTCGGGCACTTCCTTGTATCCCTTGGATTTCACCGCGCCGATGATCAGGCCGATGACCAGCCAGGTGATGCCCACGGCATACGTGGCCCACTCGAAGCCGGTGAACACGTAGCCCAAAATGGCTATGCCGATGAACGGGCAGATGAGGTACATCAGGATGTCCTTGAACGACGCGCGCTTCTTCTCCTTCACGAAGAAGAACCAGAACACGGCGAAGTTCAGCAGGATGAACGACGACAGGGCGCCGAAGTTCACGAAGCCCGCCAGCGTGCCCATGTAGTCCTGCAGCGGAAGCGCCAGGCACAGCGTGATCGCGCCCAAGAAGATGGAGGCGAACCACGGCGTCTGGAACTTCGGATGCACCTTGCCGAACACGCGCGGGATCACGCCGTCGCGGCCCATGCTGTACAGCAGGCGCGAGGATGCCATCTGCGCGTTGATGATGTTGGCGATGCCCACCGCGACGATGTTGACCAGCAACATGATCTTGTAGAACACCGGCCCGCCCACCAGGTAGACGGAATCGAAGAAGCCCATGTCGGGATCGGTGGCCGCCCAATCGGGCTGCACGATGGCGGCGATGTAGGTCTGCGCCACGAACACGACGATGATGATGGACAGTGCGATGATGATGCCCTTGCCGATGTTCTTCTCAGGCTCGTGCGTTTCCTCGGCCAGCGTGGACATGCCGTCGAAGCCCAGGAAGGAAAGCGCCGCGATGGAGATGCCCGCCGCCACGAAGTGCGCGTCCACCTGACCCGGCTGGTAGATCGGGTCGAGGACGAAGCCGCCCGCGCCGCCGCCGCCCAACACGAAGTTGGTGCCAAGAGCGATGAACGCGACCACGGCCACGATCTCGACGATGAAGATGACCCAGTCAACGCCGCGGCTCATCTGAATGCCGCGAATGTTGACGAACGTGTTGAACGCGATGAACGCCACAGCCCACAGCCATGCCGGGCTACCCGGCACCAGCGCCACGCCCCAGTTCATCACCATGACGATGAGCAAGGAGGGAACCAGCACGTAGTCGAGCAGGATCAGCCAGCCCGCCATGAAGCCCACGTGCGGGTTGATGCCGCGCTGCACGTAGGAGTACACCGAACCCGCGATGGGAAACCGCTTGCTCATGCGCATGTAGCTCATAGCCGTGAACAGAATGGCCACGAAGCCGATGATGTACACCAGCGGCGTCATGCCGTGGCTGTTCTGCTGGATGGTGCCGAAAATGGACTGCGGCGCGATAATCACCATGAACAGGACGCCGTACAATACCACGTCCCATAGTCCCATACCTCTTCGCAGTTCCTGCTTGTAGCCGAACTGCTCGATGTTCTCTCCGGACGCCTTCGCCGGAGAACCGTCTTGCTGAGCCATCGTGTGTCCCCTTGTTCGAACCTATACCGTCTGCATCGCTATGCTGCTTTATCGCAGCAAAGCGATCTAGCGATATTATCGCGCGTCGAGGACGAGAGCGCCATCATTAGTTCGAGGAGGGCAACACTTTTTTCCCGACCTTTCCGGTTCGGCAAAACAAAAAGCCGGCAACGACGGCCGAAGCCGCGTCGCCGGCCCTTCACGGCAAGCCCTTAGCCTTCGTACGATTCTTTGAGAGCCTTGAACGCGGGCATGCTGCGCTCGATGACCTCGCGCGAGACGCAGTAGCTCACGCGCACCCAGCCGCCGACGCCGAAGCTGTCGGATGGAACCAGTAGCAGCTCATGAGCCTTCGCGCGATCGCTGAACGCCTGCGCGTCGTCCTCGAGCGCGCGCACCCACAGGTAGAACGCGCCCTGCGGTTCCACGAACTCGTATCCCAACTCGCCGAGGCCCGTCGTCAGCAGCTCGCGGTTGGCCGCGTAGGCCGCCACGTCGGAAGGCTCATCGATGCAGCGCGCGATAACGCGCTGGAACAGCACCGGCGCGCAGATGAAGCCCAGCGCGCGGCCCGCGCCGGCCACCGCCGTGGACACTTCGCGCGCGTCGTCCATCAGGTCGGACACGTACAGATACCCGATGCGCTCGCCCGGCAGCGACAGCGACTTCGAGTACGAGTAGCACACGATGGTGCGCGGCCACACGCACGGCACGTAGGGAACCTCGGCGCCGTACGTGATCTCGCGGTACGGCTCGTCGCTGATAACGTACAGCTTGCGGCCGAGCTCTTCTTCCTTGCGCGCAAGCAGCGCGGCGAACGCCTCCAGGTTCTCGCGCGAGCACACGGCGCCCACCGGGTTGTTCGGCGAGTTGAGGATGATGGCGGCCGTCTTCGGTCCGATGGCCTGCGCAAGCGCGTCGATATCCAGCTGGAAGTCGGGCACATGCGCCGGCACCTCCACGCACGCGCATCCCGCCGTGCCGATCCACACCTTGTACTCGGGAAAGAACGGGGCGATGATGATGACCTCGTCGCCAGGCTCGGTGACGGCCGAGATGGAGATGGCCAAGCCTGCGGCGGCACCTGCCGTGAGGTACACCTGCTCGGGCTGGGCGGGCACGTCGTAGCGACGGCGAATATGGTCAGCCACGGCCTGGCGCACGCGCGGATCGCCCGCTGCCGGCGTGTAGCCGTGCAAAGCGCTGGGCTCCTCGTCCATGAGCTCGAGCACCGCCTGCTTCACGGCATCGGGCGCGGGAACGCTAGGGTTGCCGATGCTGAAGTCGAACACGTTCTCGGCGCCGATTTCCGCCTTGCGCACCATGCCGTACGCGAACAACTCGCGAATCGCGCTCGGCTCGGCTCCCAAGCCGTACATTCTCTCGTTCACCATATGCACCACGTCCTCGTCTTGTCGCCCGGCTCCGCCGTTGATTTCGATGAGGAACAGGGTAGCACAACCGCTCGCGCTCGTGGATCGCCCGCAGGGAAACGGCAATTGATGACGATTTGGTGACATATCCCCTTCGGAAAAAGAAACCTCGGATAATGAACAACGTTCATATTTGACCATACGGACCAGGGAGGATCCTTATGAAGAAACTGATCAACACCGCGCTCGTATACCTTATCGCCGGCGCGGCGGCAGGCGTGTTCTTCCGCGAGTTCACGAACTTCGCGCAGTTCACCGGGCAGACCACGCTGGGACTTATGCACCCGCACCTGCTGGTGCTCGGGTTCGCGGTATTCCTGATCGCCACGCTGTTCGCTTTGCAGGACGACTTCACCGGCGACAAGCTGTTCAAGCCGTTCTACATCGTGTACAACGTTGGCCTGGTCGTCACCGTGTGCATGATGCTGGTGCGCGGCGTCGTGGAAGTCACCGGAGCACCGCTTGCGATGCCCGATGCCGCCATCTCGGGCATCGCCGGCATCGGCCACATCCTCATCGGCGTGGGCCTCGTGCTGCTCACCGTGATGTTCAAGCGCGTGGTGAACCGCAAGCTGGCAACGCGCGCCTAAGGGCGCGCCTCCGCGACCGCCCCCCGCGAAGCCCTCCGACCAGATGTTGGAGGGCTTCGTCGTTTTGGCGCCAAGCAAGGACGCCGCGCTTTCGCAGGATCGCAGCCGACCGGCGCACGTTCCGGAAACCGGCAGCGCGCCGAAGCCGCACGCCCGATCCGCGGGCACGCGCGGGAAATGCCGCCCGGCAGCGCGTCGAAGCCGCGTCGCTTCTCAGCCGGCCTCTTCCAGCTTGCGCATAAGTTCGGCGCGGTTGTGGACATCGCACTTCTCGTAAATATGGCGCACATGGGTTTTCACCGTTGCCGGCGAGATGACGAACTTCTCCTGGATGTACTTCGAGCCGTGCCCCGTCACCCACAGAGCGAACACCTCCTTCTCGCGCGGCGATAGCTGATACGCTTTCGCCAGCGCTTCGATGCGCGCCCCAACGTCCGCGGCGACAGGAACAAGGCTCGCATCCGCCGGCTCAACCGCAGAGCCCGCAGCCCCCGAGCCAGACGAAACCGACTCGTCGGCATGCGAACGCCCGTCCCCACCGGAAAGTCGCTCCAACTCGGCCGGCGTCGGGCTCTCAAATGCGAACGTGGTATCGCGGTCGGCGAACGCGAAACCCGTCGACGCCACCAACACGAACACGGCCACAACCGCGAACAACGCCATATCGTCGATCAATGCAAACGCAGCCACCTCGCCAGCCACTATTCCCACATGCACGGCCAAACGGCCCACCGCGAACACCAGCAGCGCCGCAAAATGAGTCGTGCGCGCGATTTCGACCAAAAGCGCCCAGGTGAGCACCTCGAACAGCACCGAGCTGAGCGACGCCATGAAGAACACCATCGTCACGTTGTCGTGACCCACCAGCGCGATCAACACGAACGCCAACGCCCATACCGACATGGCAATACGGTACAGCACGCCAAGGTTGAGGCTCGTGCGCGACACCAAAGCGCCGTACACGAAGAACACGAACGCTGCCAGCGCAATGGTGCCCGCCATAAGCGCAGGATTCGAGAACACGCTCGGCGCAACCGAGCCGAAATATACCCGCAACCCGCCATACGCGAACAACGCCGCGATCAGCCCCGCCAGCACGCGCCACGACAACGCCGTACGAACCAGATCGCGTATCTCGCCCCGCGCGCGACGGCGCGTTTCGGCATCCGGCACGCGCTCGGCCTTCCAATCACGCAGGCTGGCCGTTGCGGCAACCGCCGCAGCCAAGGGCAACAGCGACACCGCCACCGGTGCCAGCGTCGGACCAAGCAGCATGATCGCCCCGTGCAGCAAGGCCGCACCCAGAAACGTCATGGATGTGAACAGCACAGCGCGCCGGGCATCGAGATCGCGGTATATCACGCCCCATGCCAAGACGATGGGCGTGCAGGCGAATCCCGTGGCAAACGCACCCACGCCCATGACCGCAGGCAAAGCAGAAAACGCGGGAAGCGCGTACAGGCAGGTTCCGACAAGCGCCGTCACGCCGCACGCCAGCAGCACAGACCGAACGCGCCCGGCCGCCCACCCCATCACCGAGCGCCAATTTAACGCGCACGCCGCAAACATCACCATGGCGGTGGCCGACGACACGATGTGCACCATCGAGATAGCCCGTCCGTCTCCTCCCACGATATCAAGAGAATTGAACGACAAGAACACCCAGGCGTAGTAGAAACTCAGACCGACGTAGCGCAAAGTGAACCCGCGATCCGTCGACGAGAACGTAGCCTTCACCGACCCTCCTCCCTCCAGGCGACCACTTGCCCCTCGCACGTCCATGAAAACTTCCGTCATTGTACCGGACTTTTTCACCCGGAGCGCGAACGCACGCCAGCATCAACCCTTTGGGACGATATCAACCCACCTCCTTCGGAATCAACCCTTTGGGTCGGCGGCAAACCACGCGCTGCGACGTATCGTCATGCCAGCGTCACATGAGGGATGACGCGAGAACACTTCGAACAGGGAGGACGACATGACCATGTCACGCAATGAACGAGGGCTGTCCCGCCGCGCGTTTCTAGGCTTGGGCGCCACAGCCGCCATGGCCGCCGGAGCCGCAGGGCTGGCCGGCTGCTCGCCGCAAGCCAGCAGCGACGCGGCAAGCGCAGGCGCATCGGACGCCGGCGCCGCCGGCGGACCGAGCTTCCTGACCGGGCCGAGTCCCATTGCCGAAAGCGACATCAAAGAGACCGTCGAAGCCGACATCGTCATCGTGGGCGCCGGACTCTCCGGCATCAGCGCGGCTCGCGCAGCCGTGGAAAGCGGCGCGAAGAACATCGTCGTCGTGGAGAAGGCCACCACGTGGCAGTACCGCTCGAACCAGGTGGGCTGCATCGGCGGCAAAATCCAAGAGGACCTGGGCATCCACATCGACAAGAACGCCGCAGTCGGCCAGATCATGAAAGAGTGCGGCTACCGCCCCAACCAGCGCATCCTGAACCTGTGGGCCGACAACTCCGGCGAGGCGTTCGATTGGTTCCTGGCCGCCAGCGAGGGTCAGTACGTGGTGGAGGCGGAATCCGACACCTACGACGGCAAGTCCATGAGCGTCCGCAAAATGCACTGGCCGCATCCCGCCGAGGCCAACATCGCCGACGATTTCTACCCCATCTTCGACGACTGCCAGATCTGCCTGCCCGACAACGGCCCCTACATCCAGAACATGGTGGACATTTGCGAAAAGGCCGGCGTGCAGTTCCTGTACTCCACGTTCGCCCGCCAGCTGGTGCGTCCGGACAACGCAGGACGCGTGGAAGGCGTCATCGTCGAAGACGAGAACGGCGATTACAAGAAGATCACCGCTAGCAAGGCCGTGCTTCTTGCCACGGGCGACTACGCCTCGAACGCCGAGATGATGAGCTACTACGTGCCGTGGTCCGACCGCTTCATGAGCATTTTCCCGAACGTCGATGCCAAGGGCGAGAAGACGAACACGGGCGACGGCCAGCAGATGGGCATGTGGATCGGCGCGAAGATGGAGGATGGCCCGCACGCTCCCATGACGCACCACTTGGGCGGGCCTCTGGGCATGGATGCGTTCCTGCTGGTGGACATCAACGGCGAGCGCTTCATGAACGAGGACGTGGGAGGCCAGCCGTTCCAGAACCAGCTTTCGCGCCTGCCGAAGAAGACGGCCTGGCAGATCTTCGACAGCAAGTGGAAAGACCAGATCAAGTACATGGACACCGGCCACGGCAACGTGAACTGGTACGTGGAGTCGGGCGCCGACGTGCCCAACGGCTCGTACGGCAAAACGCCTACATCTCCGACGAGGATAACGAAGACGGCAACACGCCGGGCTTCCTGAGCTACTTCGAGGGCGAGAAGGCCTTGGGCGTGACGGCGAACTCCATCGCCGAGCTGGCCAAGCTCCATGGAAGTCGACGAAGCCGCGCTCACCGCCACCATCGAGCGCTATAACGAGCTGGCGGCCGCCGGCAACGACGAGGACTTCCGGCAAGCGCGCCGACCGTCTGCTCCCCGTAGAGGAAGGTCCGTTCTACGCCTACCCGCTACCGACACGGTGATCCTCGTGAACATGGGCGGCCTGCAAACCGACGTGGACTTCAACGTGATGGACACCGAGGACGAGGTCATCGAGGGCCTGTACGCTGTGGGCAACGCCCAAGGCGGCCGCTTCCTCGTCGACTACCCCCTGCCGGCTCCCGGCATCAGCCATGGCATGGCGCTGACGCACGGCATGCTGGTCGGCCGCATCCTGGCGCAGCTGTAAACCGAACAACCCCGTCCACACTCGCCGACCTCCCCTGCCCCCTTGGCGAGCTGGAAAACGAGAACCGCCCGACCGGCTCCAACCGATCGGGCGGTTCCCTCCTTCTCGCAGGAAACGGGAACGGGGCATCAACCCCGCCCCTCTGTATCGCGATCCCGGATCGCAGCCGACTGCGCACGATCCGGAAACCGGCGGCCGTCGAACGCCGCGTCCCCCCGATCCGCGAGCGCGCGCGGGAGCCGCCGTCCGACAGCGCGCCGACCCGCCACCCCTAGCACGGAATCACGGTTATGAACGATTCTTGCATCGGACCGACACAGCCGACCAGGCCTTTCGCAGGCTTTCGAAAGATTTCCGCGTCGAAAAATCGTTCACAACCGTGATTCCATGCTGCGGAGCCTCCGACCCGCGGGCGCGTGGGTCGCGCCCCGCCCGGCAGCGCACATTCCCAATCCGTGGGCGCGAATCGGCTCCCATGACAATCCTGCGAGCGGTTTTCAGCAGGAAGGAGCACGCGAGATTTTCGCCACCTGGGGTTATGTATTCGGACGCACCGCCGCGCGCCCGCCGGACCGCGCGAAATTTGTCACAGGAGCCGTTTTTCGCCCACTTCCGCCAGAGCACCCCAGCCGGGGCACCCCGACGCCCCGCCCAACCGCCCCCGCTTACACACCGACCGGTAGATTTCGGTAGATTTTGGACGATTTTCGGTAGATCGCCGGTAGATTTCGGACGATTGTCGGACGATTGCCGGACGATTTCGGACCAGCGCGGCGCTACGTGTTGCCGCAGTAGCGCCGCGCAAGACCAAGGCCGCTCGGGGAGGGAGGCGAGCGGCCTTGGGCGGTACGGTACAGGAGGCCTCGCGCAGCGCAGCCGCGCGAGGGTGCCGGGCGGCGAACGCCGCCCGGCACCCTGCGGCGCGCGCGATGCGCGCCGCAGGGCTTCGCGCTACTTGCCTTCTGCCGCCTTGCGACCGGCCAGGCGACCGAACGACATGGCCATCGAGTGGCTGGCGCCGGCCACCGTCACGGGATAGTCCACCAGGAAGCGGCCGCCCATGGTGTTCCCCGCCACGAACAGGCCGGGCACCGGGTTCTTCTCGGCATCGAGCGCGCGGCAGTCGACGTCGCAGTCGATGCCGCCGATCAGCACCAACATGCCCGAGTCGCCGAACGGCACCGCGTAGTACGGCGGGTTCTCGATGGGGAACAGGCGCGTGGACACCTTGGAGAAGTCCGCGTCCTTGCCCGCGTGCGCCAGCTCGTTGTAGCGCTCCACCGTCTCCACCAGCGCGTCAGCCGGGATGTTCACGGCCTTCGCCAACTCCTCGATGGAATCGGCCGGGATGATGGAGCCCTGCTCGATCTCGCCCTGGAAGTACGTGTCGGAGGCGTAGCCCGCAGCGAAGTGGTTGATGGCGTGCTCGTACTCGGCTTCCTGCTCGGGCGGGATGTAGTGCGTCACGCCGCCGAAGCACTGGGGCATCGCCGACAGCTGCTCTTTCCACTTGCTGTCGAAGATCTGGTACGACACGCCGCCCTTCTGACGCTTGATGGCGTTCTGCAGCTCCTGCGCTCCCACGTCCTCGTTGGCGAAGCGCTTGCCGTCCTGGTTCACCATGAGGAACGGGTCGATGCCGACGGAGTTCGTTCCCAGGCTGTGCGTCATCGGGGCATAGGGGCCGTCCTCCATGACCGCGCCGGCCCACATGGCCATCTTGTGGCCGTCGCCCGTGTTCACCGGCTTTCCGCTCTTGTCCATGGTGCTGAAAAAGCAGCCGTACTTCGTGGCCTGGGGCGCGTAGTACGTCAGCATCTCGGTGTCGCTGGACATGTCGCCGCACGACAGCACGACGCCCTTCTTCGCGTTGATGCGCACGATGTTGCCGTCTTCGTCGGACGCGTACACGCCCACCACCTTGTCGCCTTCCTTGATGAGCTGCTCGCCCTTCAGGTTGAAACGCGCCTCGGCGCCGGCCTTCTGCGCGGCCTCCAGCGTGCCGTGCATGGCCCAGCCGTGGTCGGGCAGCAGGTGCACCATGCCGGGGAAGCACGGTTAGTTCTCCTCGCGCCAATTGTAGTTCTCGTTCACCGGGAAGCGCTCAGGGAACACGTAGGGCTTCTCGGGGTCGGTGGGCACGTCGTGATCGCTGGTCAGCAGCTCGTGCTCGGCAGTGCCGATGTACCAGTCCAAGTCCGGGCCGGAGTTCGCGATCCAATAGTTCAGCAGCTGCGCATTGGGGCGGTTGCCCATGACCTTCATCAGCTCGTTGACCACTTCCTGCGTCTCAGGCTGCTCGATGCCCAGCTGCTTGTGGATCTCGCTGCCGAACGTGCCGAACTCGCCCGAGCGGTAGCCCACGTCGGAACCTTTATCGAAGCCGAACGTCTTCGCGCCCGACTCCGCGGCCTCGCGCAACGCACACACGCCCGCCAGGCCGAGGCCCACCACGCACACATCGACGTCGACGGTCTCGGTCACCTTCGACTCGTCGACGGGCGCCGGCGGGTTCATGAACGACGGCACGAACTCCGTAGGGTTGCCGCCCGCCGCTGCGCCGCCCGCACCTGCCGCGCCGCCCTCGGCCGCGCCAGCGTCCGCGCCCGCATCGCTTTTCGCACCCGGCGCGCATCCCGCGAGGCCGGCCGCCCCGGCCACCGCAGCTGTCGCGCCCAAGCCGAGAAACGTGCGACGGGTGAGTTTCTGCTCTCTCATAATGATCCCCTTCCCTCTTCCTTTGACGAAATGGCCGACCGCCGAAAGGCCGCCAACCACGCCTCCAGCATACGAAGCGGCAGGCAAACGGGCATCACCCAGAGCCGCCAAGACCCGGTTTTCTGTCACCCGAAACGGCCAAAATGAGCAGCGCAGCGCTTCGCGACGGGTATCATGTAGGGCAGGGCGCGGCATCCGCACAGGAAGCGGATCGCTCGGGGCGTGGAGGGGAGATCGAACATGGCTACGCGCGCAGCATGCTACGCAGGATATGCGTTTCTCCTGCTTGCCAATATCCTCAGCTACCATGCGACCACCGCGTTCGCCAGCGTGCCCTCATTCGACGACGGCACGTACATGCCGGTGCTCGGCGCGACGCACGCAGCAGCGTTCGTAGCCGTCGCCCTGCGGTACCGCAACGTCGCGCACGAGCCCCTTGGCTCAAAGGCGGCCGGTTTCGCCGCCGTAGCGCTGTGCATAGGATTCGCGCTGGTGCTGGGATCATGCAGCGTAGGCATGCAGCCCGGGTTCGTGGCGGGCACGGTGCTCATCGGCGTCGGCCAGGCGGTGCTCAGCTTGCTGTGGCTGTCGGCGCTGCCGATGTTTTCCTACCGCACCAGCTACCTGTTCCTGCTGGGCAGCCATGCGGCCGCCACCGCGCTGTGCGCGATCGTGCTGCAATGCCCGCAGGAATGGTACATCCCCATCACCCTGGCATCGCTGCTGGCGGCATGCGCCTGCGCCACCCGGCTGCGCGTCGCACGGCCCATCGAGCGCACCTTCTCCAGCCAGATAGCCGACGTCGCGCCGCTCGTGGGCAAAGGCGTGCTTGCCGTAGGATTGTTCGCCCTGCTCAGCGGGTTCGTCACCAGCCTATCGGGGCAACCCGACATCGATCCCGATCTCATGCAGTACCTCGTGCTGGGGATTTCCGCCTGCGTGCTGGTTATCATGTCGGTGCCCGCGCTGCTGTTTCGCCAGCCGTTCAAGCTGGAAAGCAGCTACCGCGTGGCCCTGCCGCTTTCCGCGCTGGGCCTGCTGGTGCTGCCAGGGCTGACGGAAGCCGTCCCTCCCGCTATTGCCGGCACGCTGGCCACCACGGGCTACATGATGTGCGGCATCGTGCTGGCCTGCACCATCGCCGAAGTGGGAAAGGCTGCGCGCATACCCGTCATGCCGCTATTCGCCGCAAGCGATACGGTTTCGCTGCTGTGCCTGCTGGCGGGAACGGAAGCGGGTGCGCTGACCCGCGTGTACCTTCCGGGGACGAACGCCGGGTTCGCCCTCATCGGGTTGGGAACGTTGTACCTGGTCATGCTGGGTGCTTCCTGGCTCCTTGGCCGCGAGCGCATCCCGCGCCGCAGCGATCCGCAGCCTTCACCGCCGCCCGAGCAAGACGCGCGACCATCCGGCGGCGCCGCCTCGGAACCCGCCGACGCAACCCGGCTTGCCTCCGCGCCGATCCAGATCGTCGCCGCGCCCGAACCCGATCTCGTCGCCGCCGCCTACGGGCTGAGCGATCTGGAAACCACCGTCTTCAAACAGCTTCTAGAGGGTCGCACCATCGCGCGCATCGCGCAGGATCTCTACCTCTCGCCGAGCGCCGTGAAATACCATACGCAGAAGATCTACCGAGCCTTCGACGTGCATACCCGTGCGGAACTGGCGGCCTTCATGCGCCAGCCTCGCTTGGCCGACGTCGCGCCCGCGCGCTCCACGGACGCGTTGTCGCCCGAAAGCCGCGCTTTTACACCCGAAACCGAGGCTTTCGGGCGACAATGCGCCGTCGGAGACGACCAGCCGGCATCAGCGCCCCTCGCGGTCACCCGCGCGAACCCGTGCGAGCGCTTAGCCCTCCAACACGGCCTGACCGACCGCGAGCGTCAAACGCTCGAGCTGCTGGCCCTCGGGGAAACGGTGGCCGCCATCGCGCGCGCTCTCGACGTCTCGGAGAACACCGTGAAGACGTATACGAAGCGCGTGTACCGGAAGCTCGACGTCCACTCCAAGCAGGACATCATCGACCTGTGCCGCGAGGGGTAGCCGACAGCGCACGATGCCCGTCGTCAAGCCCTACCCCCCCTCGGCGGGCTGAAACGAGAATCGCCCGACCGGCTCCAACCGATCGAGCGATTCGCTTCTTCTCGCAGAAAACGGAGCGAGCCATCGGCCCCGTTCACCTGTCTCATTCTGCCTCGTTCCCTACTGCTTCACCACCAGCACGTCGCAGCGGAGGTTGCGGATGAGGAACGTGGACACGCTGCCCACGAACACGTACTTGATGTTCGACAGCCCGCGCTCGCCGCACACCACGAGGTTCGGCTCGAACGGCTCGATCAGCTCGTGCTCCAGCGTGTCGGCGATGCGCCCCGCATGCACAGACACCTCCACGGAAGGAATGTCCGGGTTCTGGCGCGCCGCAGCCAACACGTCGGCCAGGTCGGCTTCGATGCGCTTTTTGCCCTCGGCGCACAGCGCTTCGAAATCGACGCCCGAAGCCTCGTAGGGAACCGAATCGATCACGTGGCCGAACATGAGCTTCGCGTGGTTGTCCGCAGCGAGCGTCACCGCGCGCTGCGCGACCGCTTCCTGCGTCGACGCGCCGTCGAGCGCGGCGAAGATACGAGCGTATTCCTGCGCCATGGTCGTTCCTTTCCCTCGATTGCATCTGGGGTCATTGTACCCCAAGCAGCACCTCCGCGCGCCGCCGAACGCTACGACGTAACCAGCAAGATGACGCCGACGCACAACAACAGCACGTACGTGAGCTTGAGGAACCTTTCCTGGCTGATCTTCTTCTGCAGCTTGCTGCCCAGAAACGTGGCCAGCACGGCCAACGGCACGCAGAACACGATGATCTGGACGACGTCGCCCGTGAAGTGCCCCTGCTGAAACGCGATGCCTGCGTAAATAAGGTTGAGCACGGTCCACACGGCGGACAGCGTGATGCGGAACTGCTGCTGATCGCGCAGCTTCTGCACCGCGTAGATGACCAGCAGCGCGCCGCCCGACACGAACATGCCTTGGATCAGGCCGGCCAGAGCGAGAATGATCCACAGCGCCCATTCCGGCATGAACTTCTGCTGGGGCACCGCCAGGTTCTTGATACCGATGATCACGATGATCACGCCGTAGATCTTCAACAGGATATGCAGGGGCACCAGGGTATCCAGCCAAATGCCCAGCACCATGAACACGATCATCGCGCCCAGGATCTTGCCAAGCTCGCGCCAATTCACGCTCTTGATGTTGAGTGCCGTCAGCAAGCCGCAGGCGAAAAAGCCCATCGCGTTGAGGATGGACACCGTAGATTCCAGGCCCAGCAGCGTCGTGCCCACCGGCATGGCGAAGATGTTCCCTGCGAATCCCGTGATGGCCTGGACCGTGTATGCGAAAAAGAACGCGGCCAGGAAAAGCGCTTTTTCCATATATGCTACAATCCTTATCTATGTGACCAGCCTACAAGTGTAGCACGGGGCGCACATCATAAGACGACGCACACGCCAGAGGACGGAATTGCATGGCGGGATTCACCATCACCATCGCAGGAGACTCGGCGCTCAACTTGGAATTCGCCCATGCGATATCCGCGGAGACGAGCGCCAAGATCCGCATGGCCGCAGACAACCTTACCGCAGATCCCATTCGGGGCATCACCGAGCTGGTGCCCACGTTCTGCTCGCTTATGGTGTATTACAACCCCCTGGTCATCACGTTCGACGAGCTGTCCACGAAGCTGCGCTCCAAGCTGCGCGACGTGGGCGAGGCCGACCTCAGCATCCGCAAAATCGTGCCCATCCCCGTGTGCTACGGGGGCGAGTTCGGCCCCGACCTAGCGAACGTGGCGCAACTGGCAGGCCTTTCCGAAGACGAAGTGATCGCCATCCACACCGAGCGCGACTACCTCATCGACATGCTGGGCTTCCTTCCCGGCTTCGCCTACCTGGGCGGCCTCGACGAGCGCCTGCACACGCCGCGCCTGGCCGTGCCGCGCACGCGCATCGAGCCGGGCAGCGTCGGAATAGGCGGCGCGCAGACGGGCATCTACCCGCTGGCCTCCCCCGGCGGCTGGCAGATCATCGGGCGCACGCCGCTCAAACCCTACGATCCCGATCGTGAGGAACCCATCCTGTACGCAGCGGGCGAGTACCTGCGCTTCGTGCCCATCACGCCCGACGAGTACACCGCCATCGAAGCGCAGCTGGCCGCGGGCACGTATTCGTACGGCATCTTCGTGGAAGGCGAGTAGCATGGGTCTGGTCGTCAAAAAACCCGGTGTGATCACCACCATCCAGGACGTGGGGCGCTTCGGCTATCAGGGCAGCGGCTTCTCCACGAACGGCGTGATGGATCATCGCGCGTTCGCCATCGCGAACCTCCTGGTGGAGAACGACCCCGGCGCACCCGTGCTGGAATTCGCGCTGGCGGGACCCACGGTGCGCTTCACCACGAACACCTGCTTCGCCATCACGGGCGGCGACTTCGCGCCGACGCTGGACGGCGAACCCGTGCCCATGTACGCGGCCGTCATGGTGCGGCGCGGCTCCATCCTGCGCTTCAAGGCGTCGCGCACCGGCTGCTACGGTTACTTGGCCATCGCGGGCAACAGCGTGCGCGTGCCCGAAGTGATGGGCAGTCGCTCGACGAACCTCAAGTGCGAGTTCGGCGGATGGAAGGGTCGCACGCTCATCGTCGGCGACTACCTGCCGTTTTCCACGAAGAGCGTGGACTTCCTGCCCAACCTAGGGTCGCACCGCATCGACGGCGACAACGAGTTCTACGGCTTCGACCGCGACGAAATCACCGTGCGCGTGGTGCCCGGGCCTCAGCAGGACATGTTCACCGACAAAGGCCTGGCTACGTTCTACGGGCAGGCGTACACCACCACCACGAAATGCGACCGCATGGGGTACCGCCTGGACGGACCGGAAATCGAGACGAAGCACGGGTCCGACATCATCTCCGACGGCGTGGCGTTCGGCGCCGTGCAGGTACCGTCGCACGGACGGCCCATCATCATGCTGGCCGACCGGCAAACTACCGGCGGTTACGCGAAAATCGGCACCATCGCCAGCGTGGACATCCCGAAGCTGGTGCAACGTCCGCCGGGCGGCAAGATCCGCTTCGAGTCCATCGGCGTGCAGGAGGCCCAAGCGCTGCTGCGCGAAGAGGCGCACCTGTTCGAAATGCTGGCGTTGAAAGTGAGGCGGCCCAGCGCCGACGGCATATCGCCCCGGCGCACGGCGCGGCGCCTGACCCCCATCCTGGAGGAACAGGCACGCAAGTCGCAGGCCGACATGTTGTGGATCGACCGAGCCGATCGCTCCCAGCGCGTCGGCAACCGCAACGCCCTGGGAACCGTCCCGCCAAAGAAACAACCGCCCGACGCAACCGACACCACCGAACGCGCAACGACGTAGACGAAGAAGAAGTAGGTAGGGGTTCGCCGAAGCCGGCCGTCACAGAACCCCGTCACAAACGTAGGAGAACCGCCATGGATACGAAAGCCATCGAAGAACTGATCGCCATCATGGACAAGGCCGAGCTCACGGCCTTGCGCGTGGATGACGGCGAAACGAAAATCGAATTGGAGCGCAACCACGGCCCGCTCTCGTCTACCGCGCTGCCGCTCATGGCCGATCGCGTGAGCGCGCTGCTGGCCGGCAAGACCGAAAGCCACGAGGCGGCCGCCGTCGAGGACGCCGACGAAAGCTCCATCCTCGTGCGCAGCCCCATGGTGGGCATGTTCTACATCTCGCCCAGCCCCGACGAAGATCCCTTCGTGAAGGTGGGCCAGGAAGTGCTGTCCGGCCAGACGCTGGCCATCGTCGAGGCCATGAAGATGATGAACGAGATCACCACGCCCGCCCCCGGCATCGTCGTGGAGGTGCTGGCAGCCAACGGCACGCAGGTCGAATACGACCAGCCGCTGTTCCGCGTGGCCACCGCCGCCGGCGAAACGCACTAGGGCGGCGCGCGCCATGTTCGACAAGATACTCATCGCCAACCGCGGCGAGATCGCCGTCCGCATCATCCGCGCCTGCCGCGCCATGGACATCAAGACGGTGGCCGTGTACTCCACGGCCGACAAGCATTCGCTGCACGTGTACCTGGCCGACGAGAGCGTGTGCATCGGCCCGCCCGCCGCGCGCGACTCGTACCTGAACATCGCCGCCATCCTGTCCGCCGCGAAGGGCACCGGCGCGCAGGCCATCCATCCCGGCTACGGCTTCCTGTCGGAGAACTCGACGTTCGCGAAGCTGTGCCGCGAGAACGACATCGTGTTCATCGGCCCCGCGCCCGAGGTCCTGGACCGCATGGGCAACAAGAGCCAGGCCCGCAAGACCATGATGGAGGCGGGCGTGCCCGTGGTTCCCGGCACGAAGGAGCCCGTGCACCATCCGGAGGAAGCGCTGGCGATGGCACGCGAGATCGGCTGGCCCATCATGATCAAGGCGTCGTCGGGCGGTGGCGGCAAGGGCATGCGCATCAGCCACGACGAGCACGACTTCTCCGAGCAGTTCTCCATCGCTCAGCGCGAGAGCGTGGGCGCGTTCGGCGACAACACCATGTACCTGGAGCGCTGCGTGCTGAGCCCGCGCCACGTGGAGGTGCAGATCATCGCCGATACGTACGGCACCGTGGTGGCCCTGGGCGAGCGCGATTGCTCGGTGCAGCGCAACCACCAGAAGATGATCGAGGAAAGCCCCTCGCCCGTGATGACGGAGCGCGTGCGCGACGAGATGCTGGAAGCCGCCGTGCGCGCGGCGCAGGCCGTGGGCTACACGTCGGCGGGCACCATCGAGTTTCTGCTGGACGATAAGCTGAACTACTACTTCATGGAGATGAACACGCGCATCCAGGTGGAACACCCCGTCACCGAGATGGTCACGGGCACCGACCTCGTGGAAGAGATGATCCGCGTGGCGGCGGGCGACCCGCTGACGTTCACGCAGGACGACATCACGTACCGCGGCCACGCCATCGAATGCCGCGTGAACGCCGAGCAGCCCGAGCGCGGGTTCCTGCCGTCGCCCGGCACCATCTCGCAGATGCACCTGCCCGGCGGCAACGGCGTGCGCGTGGACACGGCGGCGTACGACGGCTACGAGATCACGCCGTATTACGACTCCATGATCGCCAAGGTGATCGTGCATGGACGCGACCGCACCGAGGCTATCGCGAAGATGCGCACCGCGCTGGAGGAGATGGTGGTGGTGGGCGTGAAGACGAACCTGGACTTCCAGTACGCCATCATGGAGAACGAGACGTTCGCCGCCGGCCACGCCGACACCAGCTTCATCGAGCGCTTCATGAAGGGCGAAGTGTAGGGGTTTCTGGCGGATCCGCTCGGGGCATGCCCAGTCGCTCAGACAGTCCTGGCTCGCACAAACAGCCCACTGGGCTGTTTGGCTCGTGCGGAACTCGCTTGGTGGGCACGCCCCGAACGGATCCTTCGCACGTCTGATGTCGCCCTTCATGGACCGGCGAGGGGCTTGCGGGCGGCGAGGGCGGCGTCGGACGTAGGCTCGAAAAGCCCTTTTGTGCGGGGCGCGAGGTTCGCCGTTCTGAGAGAGGAAGGGATGGGCTACCTGGTTGCTATCCTGAGCAGAGGCCGAGCCCCGCAGGTTGTCATCCTGAGCGGAGCGCCGCCAGGCGCAGAGTCGAAGGATCCCGTGTGGCGCCAGCAAAAGGCGCCGCCGTCCTCAACCCCTCGAACCCGCGATCGGCCACCCGGTTCGGCAACGGAAAAGCATCGGCCACACCCCGCCTTGGCAGAGATCGCACGCTATGCACGATTTTTTCGGGTAACCAGTCCGTCATCTCGGAGAAATCGCTGGTCGGCTTCTGCGATTCGCGCGCAAAATCGTGCATAGCGTGCGATCTCTGCCAAGGCACGGAACACGTGACTCGGAAACAACATGGCGGTCATAAAGACGCTGCTCGAAAGCGATCATCAACGTGCCATAATTATGGCGACACCGAGGAAAGGGGTTCTCTTATGATGGATGCTCAAGTTCCCGTCAAGCCCGAGGGCGTGGCTGACGACGTCTGGGCGCAGATGCTTTCCGCTTCTCCGGTCGAGGCGCGGCATCTCATTCGCTCGGGGGAGTTCACGGCGCCGACGAGCGGGCTGTGTCCCGGGTATGCGCAGGCGAACCTCATCGTGCTGCCGAAGGAGCAGGCCTACGACTTCCTGCTGTTCGCGCAGCGCAACCCCAAGCCGTGCCCGCTGCTGGAAGTGACCGAGGTGGGCGCACGCGAGGCTGCCATCTGCGCAACCGACTGCGACATCGCCACCGACTTCCCGCGCTACCGCATCTACGAGCACGGCAAGCTGGTGGCCGAAGTGGAGAATGTCGAGGACTACTGGCGCGACGACCTCGTATCGTTCGTCATCGGCTGCTCGTTCTCGTTCGAGTCCGAGCTCATCGAGGCCGGCATCGAGATCCGCCACAACACCATGGGCTGCAACGCTGCCCATGTACCTGGACGGGCGTGCCGTGCACCCCGGCGGGCTCCATGAGCGGCAACATGGTGATGTCGATGCGCCCCATCCCCTACGACCAGGTCGGTGAAGGCGGTGCAGATCTCCGGTGCCATCCCGAAGGTCGCACGGCGCCCCTATCCACATCGGCGATCCGGATGCCATCGGCGTGCGCGACATCATGCATCCCGAGTTCGGCGACCCTGTGAAAATCCGCGACGGCGAAGTTCCCGTGTTCTGGGCCTGCGGTGTCACGCCCCAGTCCATCGTCATGAACAGCAAGCCGCCCTTCGCCATCACCCACGCTCCCGGCTGCATGCTCATCACCGACACCAAGAACATCAACCTGAAGGAATAGGCTCGTTCACCCCACGAACGAGTGTTTCACGTGAAACACTCGCACCCAACGCCCCCGCGCTCTTCACCCTGGCGCGGGGCGTTTGCTTTACAATAGGTTGAAACCACGCAGGAAAGAAGGCTGCCTATGTACCGCATCGACTTGAACAGCGACCTGGGCGAGAGCTTCGGGCGCTACACGCTGGGGCTCGACGACCAGATCATCCCGCTTGTGTCCAGCGCGAACATCGCGTGCGGGCAGCATGCGGGCGATCCGGTGGTCATGCGCAAGACGGTGGGCATGGCGAAGGACGCCGGCATCGCCATCGGCGCGCATCCGGGCTATCCCGATCTGCAGGGCTTCGGGCGCCGCGACATGCACCTGTCGCCCGACGAGGCGTACTCCTACATGCTGTACCAGATCGGCGCGCTGCAGGCGTTCTGCTCGGCGCAGGGCGTGCAGCTCGCGCACGTGAAGCCGCACGGCCAGCTGTACAACCACGCCGCCATCGATTCCGAGTTGGCAGCTGCGCTGGCGCAGGCCGTCCGCGACGTGGACCCCAAGCTAGTGCTGGTGGGCCTGGCCAACAGCGCGCTTGTGGACGAAGGCCGCAAGCTGGGGCTGGTCACGGCCGAGGAGTTCTTCGCCGACCGCAACTACACCGACGAGGGCCGCCTGGTCAGCCGCAACGACCCCGCCGCGCTCATACGCGACGAAGAACACGCCATCGAGCGCGTCAAGAACGCCATCCGCGAAGGCGCCGTGCTGTCCGTCACGGGCAAGCTGGTGGACCTCCACCCCGACACGCTGTGCGTGCACGGAGATTCCCCCAGCGCGCTGGCCTTCGTCAGCCGCATCCGCCAGGAGCTGGAACAAGACGACATCGCCATCAAAGCAGTGGGAGCTGAATAAGCCCTGCTCCTACCGCTGGACGAAACATGGCAAGTTCGCATCGCCATGGCTATCCTCACATGAAATAAAGCAACGATGCGTTCGTTTGACCTGGTCGTTCGGATATCGAGGCAAAGATGAACGCTTCGCGACCCCTCTCGACATGCACATTTCGACGCGGACTTGCCACGTTTCGCCTTGGCGACCGCACCCCGCCGCCAAACAGCGGAATCCGAGCTCGATTGCGCAAAACGGCCCCGCGCAAGAGAGGGAAGGGTTGCGCGGGGCCGGGCGAATGAGGGGCCGCGCCGTGCGGCGAACGGCCCCGGGATAGTCGATTGCGGCGGCATCGCGCCGCCTGGCGCTACTTGGCGGCCAGCGCCTTGCCGATCATGCGGGCGAACGTCACCGAACGGCCGCAGCAGTTGCCCGTGGACATGTTCGGGTACGTGTGCGCATAGTACGAGCCCGAGTCGACGCCGGTCACGTACAGGCCCTCGATGGCCTCGCCCTCCTCGTTCACGGCCTGGAAGTTCTCGTTGATGGTGATGCCGTCGAGCGTGCACAGCATGTAGCCCGAGGTGCGCACGCCGTAGAACGGCGCCTTGCGCACGGGCGACAGGCGGAAGGCCTCTTTGCCGAAGTCAGGATCAACCTGGTTGTCGTAGTTCTCGTTCTGGCGATCGACCGTCTTCTTGAGGTTCTCGACCGGAAGCCCCAAGCCCTTGGCCAGCTCCTCGATGGTGTCGGCCTTCACGATGTAGCCGTCGGCCAGCAGCCCCTCGTTGATGCCCTTCACCGTCTCGAGCGTCATGTTCGTGGGCGCGCCGTTCTCGAACGGGTACACGGCGCGCGCAGCCGTGGATGTCGAACTGCTCGAGGTAGGTCTCGTAATCCGAATCCCAGATGTCCACCACGGTGTGGTTCGGCTGCGTGAGCGCGCGTTCAGGATGTAGTCGTACGGGCCGGACTCGTTGGCGAAGCGCTCGCCGTTGAGGTTCACCTTGAGCCACGGGTTCGAGCCCATCCAGAACAGCGACCCCGTGGTCTGCGCGCCGCCGAACTCGTCGGGCTTCACGGCAACGCGGTCGAACACCATGGCCGTGTGCACCTCGTTCATGCGCGCACCCGCCCACAGGCACGACTTGATGCCGTCGCCCGTGGTGCCGTCGATGGCGATGGACAGCGAGTACTTGTTCAGCGTCTGCGGCTGCAGTGCCTTCAACATGTCCTCGTTGCGCGCGTAACCGCCCGTGCACACCACAGTGCCCTTGCTGGCGTTGATCTTGATGTAGCCGTCGGAGCCCTTGGCGATGGCACCGGTCACCTTGCCGTTCTCATGCACGAGCTTCACAAGCGGCGTGGTGAAACGGAAGTCCACGCCCACCTTCTTGGCGTAATCGCCCAGGACGATCTTGCCGTTCGTCACATCCTTGAGGCCCGCGAACTCGGCATCGGCCGGCCAGCTGGGAATATGACCAGTGGCCCAGTGCTTGTAGATGGACGGTTTGGCATCGTTCGCCGCCTCGAAGAACAGCTGGAACCCGGCTTCCTCCAGGCGATCCTGATACCAATCGATGGCCTCGCCCGAATTCTGCGCCCAGATGTGGTACAGGCGCGGGTTGCAGTAGCCGTCGGCGTAGCGCATGAGGTCGTTGCATATCTCGTTCTCGTCGATCTCGCAGCCGGCCTCCTTCTGCAGGCGGCTGTTGAGCGAGCCCAGGTTGTCGCGGACGCCGCCGCCGATGGCGGCCTTCTCGAGGCAGACGACCTTCGCGCCCTCCTCAGCGGCCGAGCAAGCGGCGAACAGGCCGGACGTGCCGGCGCCGCACACGAGGATCTCGGTGTCGACGGTCTCGACGATCTTGTCCTCGGGAATCTCGGGCTCAGCGCCCAGCCAATCGTTCACTGCAGCGGCGGCCTCCTCGTCCTTCGTCGGCGCGGCGCTCGGCGCGCATCCCGCCAGCCCGGCCCCGGCCAGCGCGGCGGCCGCGGCTCCCAAACCCAGAAATGCGCGACGGCTCAATCCCTTGTTCGCTTCCGTCATGACTCTCCCCTTCCTTCTTGTGAATGTGGTCGAAGCGCCGAAACGCCCCGGTTGGAACGCATTCAACTCTACGGGTCATCCACCGGAAAAGCGTCACGTCACCCGAGTGAAGCGTCTCATACGGGTCGGGTGATTTTGCCTCCCGCCCCCTCGTGAGGTGCCGGCTCCTGCTAGAATAGCCCCCGGAAACACCGCACGATGCCTATCCGGGAGGGGATTCAAGCATGGCTGCCGCGTTCCCTCATACCGCGCCCCAAGCCGGTGCACCCGCTGCGCTTCCTCGCGTGCACCGCCGCGCTCATGGGCTCGTTCATCGGCTACTGGCTGCTGAACTACAGCGCCTTCCCCCTGTTCGATCACGTGTACCTGTGGACGCGCGAAGCCAGCGCCGTCGTGGGCGGCCTCACGCTCACCGTGCTCGCGTTCGCGTCGTACTGGCATCCGCGCCTGTTCACCAGCCGAAGGTTCCTCGTGGCGGCGGTGTCGACCATGGTTGCGGGATCGCTCGTGATGGCGGCGGGGATCTTCGGGTCGCTGCCAGCCGTGCTCGTGTGCGGCGCGGCGCTGGTCACCGTGGGGACGGGGCTGTCGAACATCATCGTGGGCATCGGGTGCATCGGGCTGGACATGCGCCGGCTCGGCATCAGCGTCACGCTGGCGTACGTGCTGGCCTACGCGCTGCGCAGCGTGTTCGCGCTGCTGCCCTGGGGCGTGAACCTGGCGCTGTTCTGCGTCATCCCGCTCGTCGCCGTGCTCGTCATCGCGCCGTACGCGCGCCCCCTGCTCAACCAGGTGTATGCGGAAGGCTCGCCCGCGCAGGCCGCGGTCACGGCGCCGTCGTCGTTCCTGCCGTTCGGCCACCAGCTGTTCGTCACGCTGCTGCTGTTCCGCTTCATCTACGGCTACACGCTCACGTTCGGGGAGGTGGAACGCGTACCGCTGCTGGCGCTCGGCGCGTTGGCGCCGCTCGTGCTGGTGCTGGGATACGTGATGCTCAGCCGCAAGGATTTCTCGCCCGACGCGTTCTTCCAGCTGTCCATCCTGTGCTCGGTGGCCGGGTTCCTCGTGCTGTCCATCGCCACGGTGAACGGCACGCTGATCAGCACGCTCTTGTCGTGCGGCACGGGGTTCTTCGAGATTCTCATGTACTTCGTGCTCATCGCGCTGGGGGCGAAGAACACGGTGAGCGCGCTGCCGATGCTGGCCTGGGGCAATGCCATGGCGTCATGGGGCACGCTGCTGGGCGCCAACTTCGGACGGTTCACGAACGAGATGGCGGCCGACGCCACCACGACGTCCATCATCTCGGCCTGCATCGTGTTCGGCATCGTGGCATACGTGGTGCTCGTGCAGAAATCGTTCAGCTTCTCGCACACCATCCAGGGCATCAAGCCGCTCACGCCGCTCGTGTCGTCAAGCGCGGGCGACGGCCCGCTGTCCCCCGTCGCCGACCGGTGCGCGGCCATCGGCACGGCCGCCGGGCTCACCGATCGCGAGCAGGAGATTTTCGAGTACCTGGCGCGCGGACGCAACGTCCGCTTCATCCAGGACGAGCTGACCGTGTCGTACAACACGGTGAAAACCCACGTCAGCCACATCTACGCGAAGCTCGACGTGCACTCGCACCAGGAGCTGATCGACCTGGTAGAGCGTCAGGCTTAGCGCCCGGAAGCATGCGAGCGCCCGTATTCGGGCGAATACGGGCGCTATGACGGGCCGGCTAGCGCACGGCTATTCGGCGTCGGCCTCGAGCGCCTCGACGGCCTCGTCGATGCAGCGCAGCGCGTTGAGGCTGCGCGGGTAGCCGATGTAGGGCACGCACTGGGACACCACCTTGATGAGGAACGCGCGGTCGTTGCCCACGCGCATGTTCGCCTGCGCGTGGCTGACCAGCTGCGGCTCGCACCCGCCCTGAGCGGCCAGGAAGCACAGCGTGATCATCTCGCGCTGCGCGTCGTCGAGGCCCGTGCGCGTGTAGTAGTCGCCGAAGCAGTTCTCGGCCAGCCAGCGGTTGATGTGGCGCGTTTCCTCGGGACCCGACTGGTAGAAGTCGACCATGTGCGGCCCGAAGAGGTCCACCTGCTTCTGCGCGCCGGCTTCGAGGCGCGTGTCCTCGGTCGTGGTGGCCTGCCCCTCCAGCGGCAGCGACACGAGGCGATGCTCCAGCAGCTCGTTCACCGCGTACAGAAACGGCAGCATGCGCCCCATCCCCACGTACGGCGTGGCCTGGTAGACGATCTCCTTGATCTCAACCGGCGTGAGGCCCACGTTGAACGCGCCTTTCGCCATGGCCTTGAACAGGTCGATTGCCTGCGCGCCGACGAGCGATGCCAAAATGGCCATCATGCGCGTGCGGTCGTCCAGGTCGTCGCTGGCGGGCACTTCGCCGAAGGCGAAGCGATCGAGGCGCTCGACGAACTCGGGATCGGTGCTCGCGAGCGGCGAATCGAACCCGGGGAAGAGACGCTTGCGGTAGGCCTGCGCTTGCTCGTTGATCGTAGTCATGCTTGCTCCTTCTCACCTGCTTGTTGTATTGAGGTCATAGTACCTCTTCGAGTTGGCTCCAAGTCAACTGTTACCAATAAAGAAACATATTACCGAAAGCAACCGCGCCGAATAGCGCGCGGCGGCCCCTCCCCGCGCCCGCACCTCCCCCACCGCGATGCGGGCGGCGCGCTCGCGCGGGAAGCGAAACTCGCCCGTCGAGATGCAGCAGAACGCAAGGGACGCGACGCCCGCAGCGGCCGCGGCGTCGAGGCTCGCGCGGTAGCACGACGCCAGCTGCTCCTCCTGCGCGGCGGTCGGCTCTCCGGTGGGAACCTGCGGCCCCACCGTGTGCACCACGAAGCGCGACGGCAGGTTGAACGCGGACGTCACCTGTGCGCGCCCCACCGGCTCGTCGTGCCCCTGCGCGCGCATGAGCTCGTCGCACACCAGGCGCAGCTGCATCCCGGCGAACGTGTGGATGGCGTTGTCGATGCAGTGGTGCCCGGGAATGAAACAGCCCAGCAGCTTGCTGTTCGCGGCGTTCACGATGGCGTCCACCGCGAGCGTGGTGATGTCGCCGCGCCACAGCGCCAGCCGCCCGTCGACGCCGCCGTCGCCCACCGGCGCCAGCGCGCTCGCGTCCGTCACGCCCGCCCGCGCGATCAGCGCGCGCAGCACGGCATCCTGCTCTTCCAACACCGCGACAGGCACCGGACGCGGAAGCCGCATGTTCATGAGCGAGCGCGCGAGCGCCAGCGCTCGGCAGGGTCGTCCGGCACCGCCAGCCCGGCAAGCTCCACCCGCTCCTCGACCAGGAACGACACCAGCCGCCCCACCGCCTCGTGCATCGCCGCCTCGTCCACATTCAACCTCCCTCGAAACACGTGCGCCCGCCGAAAACCGGCGGGCGCACGAACGCTCATAACCTCATCGGCACCGTCGTCGCGCCTACGCGCCTACCAGCGCCTGCAGCGACGAGATGAAGCTGGACATGTTGCGCCAGCACATGAACAGCGTGATCACGATGATCACCACGCCCGCGCAGTTCGCGAACGCGTGGTTCCTCCACTTGCCCAGGTCCTTGCCGTTCGCGCAGTACAGCACGAAGAACGCCATGATGGGCAGCAGGATGGCGTTCGCCGCCTGCGCCACCAGGATGAGCTCGGTCGGGCTCTTGCCCAGCACGACGGCCATCACGCAGCCGGCCACCAGCACGATGATCCAGATGATCTTGAAGCGCAGGTCCTTGACCGTCTTCTTCCAGCCCAGCACGCCGTTCACCGCGTACGCGGCCGAGAACGACGCCGTGATGGCGCTCGAGAAGCCGGCAGCCAGCAGGCCCAGGCCGATCAGCCACGTTGCCCACGAGCCCAGCAGCGGCTGCAGCGCCAGCGCCATGTCCTTGCCGTTCGTCACCACGTTCTCGGTGCCGTAGATGTTCGCGGCGGCGCACACGAGGATGGCCATGGAGATGATGCCGCCCAGGCCGATGCTCAGGATGGTGTCGAAGCGGGCGTCGGACACCTGCTCGGGGTCCTTGAAGCGCTCGGACGCACCGGAGGCATGCAGGAACAGGTTGTACGGCACGATGGTGGTGCCGATGAGGCCCACCGCGGTCAGGATGCCCTTCGATCCCTCTTCGGGCAGCGCCGGCACGAACAGGCCGTGCGCGATGGCGCCCCAGTCGGGGCTCGACGCGAACGCCGTGACGAGGAACACCACGCCCATGAACACGACGATGCCGGTGAGGATGACCTCGACACCTGTATCGAGCCAATCACACCATGGCGGCGAACGCCAGCAGTCCCAGCACCACGACGATGGGGATCATCGGGATGTCGGGCGTGACGGCCTGGATGCCCAGGATGCCGCCCGTGATGTTGCCCGTCTCGTACGCGATGTTGCCCACGAAGATGGCGATGATAACAATCACGATTGCAATCCACATAAGCGTCTTGTTAGGAATACGATCGCGGATGTTTTCACCCAGACCCTTGCCCGAAACGATACCCACGCGCGACGCCATCTCCTGGAAGATGATGGTGGCCACCGTGGCGAACAGCAGCGCCCACAGCATGGTATAGCCGTAGCTCGCACCCGAAACCGTACAGGTGGTGACGGTGCCGGGGCCGATGAAGCCCCGCAGCG
>ENA-OQIL01000073-OQIL01000073.1-human-gut-metagenome-genome-assembly--contig:-NODE-73-length-49558-cov-6.896158_pt1 | contig 49558 bp, 54 predicted proteins | sample MGYA00242583_ERZ504748 | MGnify/ENA primary metagenome ERZ504748 (study PRJEB26092, sample SAMD00036191) | human gut metagenome | host: Homo sapiens | study: EMG produced TPA metagenomics assembly of...
TGAACTGCGGCTTGCCCTCGTTGTGCTTCATGAGCTGATTGTACAGGTCGTTGTCGTCCCAATCCTTGAGCATGACCGGCTCCTTTTTGGGCAGACCGGCACGCATCTCAAACAGGGTCTTGGGCAGATTCAGGGTACTGTCGTACTGAGATTTGTTCTTAGCCAATGGTTACACTCTCCTCTATATTTGCTTATGGACACGCGCCTTACTCGCTGAACTTGACGCCCTGGAAGGCATCATAGTCCGGTCCGTCCGGCTTTGCATCCGCAGGAGGATCCAGCTTGAGCTGGCTTTCATCTTTTTCCCAGAAATCCTCACTGCTCTCAACCGCCTTGTCGTCCTCGGCATCAGCGGCAGAATCGGTTTCCTTGCCGGCGGTGTCCGGCTCCTGTGCAGGGGCCTCCGCCTCAGGCTGCTGAACGGCTGCCTGGTCCTCCACGGGCTCTTCTGCGGCAGGTTCGGCAGGCTCGTCCGCGGCCTTCTTGTCGGCATCAGCCTTCTCGTCCTTCTGGAACTCCGGCAGACGGCTCAGGCTCTCCACATGGCTGCGGTACAGGTTGAGCACGTCGGACTTGAAGCGGGTCACTTCCAGCCGCACACGGTCATATTCGCGCTCCTCGGCCAGACGCTTGTCGTTGGCCTCGCTCTCGATCTCGTCGGCGCGGTCGCTTGCCTTCTGCAGCAGCTCGTTGGCGTCACGGATGATGTCGTCGCCGCGCAGGTTGGCACGGTGGATGATCTCCTCGGCCTTCTGGTTGGCTTCACGGATGACGTTCTCGCCCATGCGCTGCGCATTGATCAGCGCACTCTTGAGCATCTCGCCGTCCGCCTCATAGCTCTGCAGTTCCCGATGCAGGCGCTGGTTTTCCGCCGTCAGATCTGCGATCTGCTTGCGGAGCTGCTCCGCCTGCGCATCATCCTGCTGCAGCTGCTCCTCGATCTTGTCCAGAAAACGGTCTACGTCCTCCGTGCGGTAGCCGCGGAGGTTTTTTTCAAATTGCACGGAGCGGACATCCTGCGGGGTCAGCATAATTCTTTCCTCCAATTGCTTTCAATATTGAAAAAATTCAATGATCAGTCGTTCCTTTTTGCTCTTTCCGGGCAGCGCCGTCAGAGCAAAGCGCCCCTTGCCGCGCACCGTGAACACATCGCCCTCGTACACCGGGGCCGACGGCTTTTCCGCCGGCAGATGGTTGATCTCCACCCGGCCTGCGGTGACCAGCTCACTGGCCTGCCCACGGCTGCAATGCAGCATGGCGGCCAGCACGGCGTCCAGCCGCAGCGACGACACCGTTGCGGTGCATTTCCGGCGCTCTGCCGTCCGGAACTCCGGCACCTCGTCCGGTGCCAGCAGTCGGGTGGCCAGCTCGGTGCGGCCTGCCTGCAGCAGTTCCTGACAGATCAGCCGGGCTGCCGGTTCCAATGCGAACACATAGGCCGTGCCGGGCGCATCCGGCGGCAGAACGATGTCGCCCAGCGCCTCGCGCCGGATCTCCAGCCCCATCAGGCTGCCAAGGTAGTCCTTGTGGGCGGGCAGCACAGCACCGGCCTGTGCGCGGCACCGCAGCTGCACACAGCAGATGGGGTTTTCCGGGCAGCTGTACTCCGGTTCCAGGCAGAGGATCCGGCGTTCCGCCTCCGGCCAGCCGCCGTCAAAGCGGAAGCCCTCTTCCAGCCCGGCGCGGCCCAGAGCGGCACGGGCAAGCTCCTGCTCGCGGTCGCTCAGGAAACCGGAATACCGGGCAATGCCGCGGGACTGGGCCGTGCGGGCAAGGTCCTCGATATGCCGCATGAGAAAGCGCTCTTCATCGGTGCGGGCCGGGACAAAGCCCCGGACTGCATGAACGACCGGATCAATAGAACGCGCCATTGTTCTCCAGCTCGTCCAGCAGGTCACCCATGATGTCTACGTTGTACGGGGTGATGATGAAGGTGCTGTTGGCCACACGCTTGATCTGGCCGTTGTTGGCATAGGCCACACCGGACAGGAAGTCCACCAGACGGCGGGACACTTCCTTGTTGGTGGACTCCAGGTTCAGCACGACGGTGCGCTTGTTGTTCAGATGGTCCGCAATGGTGCTGGCATCCTCAAAGCGCTCCGGCTTGACCAGGACCACCTTGAGCTGGGTGGTGGCGTGGATGTTGACCACCTTGTTCTTCTTGGCACCCTCGGCCGGCTCTTCGGTCTCGTCATCTGCGCCCAGGCCGACACCGTTGTTGTTGTTCACCATCTGGGGGCCGTCGTCAATGTACTGATCCTCGTACTCGTCCTCTGAACCAAACAGGCCCTTCTTGAGGCTATCTACCAAAGACATAATGATCTGCTCCTTTCATTCAGGCAGCGCCGGGCTGCCCGGCATACTTTGCAAAAGAATGCAAATAGCTTTTACTATTATCGGATTTTTTGACACGGATGTCAATAACTACAAAAGTTTTCCGTCGTACAAATTTTGTCCGGAAACGATTATTTCGTCATAAAGCCGCACCTGACTCACCGAACCGTCGGTTCCCTTGGGCAAAACAAGGATGTAATCGCCATCGGTCACCAGCGGATGATCGTTGTCCACGGGGTCGATCTTGCAGAAGCGGGCGATGTTGCCGTACTTGACGTACACGCCTGGGATGTAGTTTTCGCCCTGCGTCTCTGCCTCGGTGCCGTCCTCCTTGAGGTAGTGCACCGCCGAAGCCGGGATGCGCAGGCCGGTGCTCTCCCCCACCGAGATGCGGGCTGCTGCGTGGTTCAGGCAGAGCACATCGCCGTTGATGACGTTGCAGGTGAGCACAAAGCGAGCCAGGCCCTGTTCTTCGTCAATGGTCACCTCCGAAACGGTGGCCTTGAAGGATCTGTCCGTCTGGCCGGGGAAGCGGATCTGCACACTGGAACTCAGCGGCTTGCCGTTCTGCCCCAGCAGCTTCTGGCCCTGTTCGGCCGAACACACGCCCACATAGCGCCAGGTGAAGCCGGAAACGATCTTGCCAGCACAACCGTCCAGCGGCAGGGTGGGGTTAGAATCCAGATACGCCTTGAGCTGAGCCGGGTCCTGTGCAAGGATGTCGTCGGCCCCGGCATTGAGCCGCCCGCTGCTGGACGCCCGGACAAAGTAGCCGGTCTGCGGGGCGGTGATCTGGGTGGGGTTGCCCAGCTGGGCCTGCACGCTCTGGGCCTGCTGGGTCAGAGCCGTGACCTGATCGGTAAAGTTGGCGGAATCGCCGGTGGCGATCCAGAGCTTGTTCTGGGCCAGCAGGTAGGCATTGGCACCGCTGCTCACCTCGTCGTATGCTCCGGCATCCAGCTCGTCCATCATGTCATAAAGGGCCGCCGAGCGCTCCCGCAGCAGGGCGTCCAGCTGCAGGGAGGTGGTGTTCTGGGAGCGCTGCAGCAGGTCGATCTGCTCGGTCAGCTGGGTGAGCTGCTGGCGCAGCACCGCCTGGGAAGCATCGCTGTAGATCTCCGCCACAGCCGTCCCGGCCGAGACGCGCTCGCCGTCGGCCGCGAGATATCCCAGCGTGCCGCTGCCGGAAACATATACCTCATCAAACAGCAGCACACCGTCGGCCTCCACGTTGTCCGACACAGTGGCCGGCAGTGCGGTCTCATATACATTCTGCGGGAAGAGGATGTGCAGGGCCTGATATCCCACATAGCATGCAGCCAGCAGCAAAAATGCCGCCAACACCCCGGCCAGCACCGCCAGCGGATGCGGCTCCCTGCGGTCCCTCCGGCTTTTTTCTGCCCGATCGGCCATTATCCATCATCCTTTCGACAAAAATTCCTGTACGGTACGGCAGGCACACTGCTGCACCTCCGGTGCCCCAGCATCCAGCCAGACCACGCCGTCCATGTGGCGGAACCAGGTCAGCTGCCGCTTGGCGTAGTTGCGGGAGGCCTGCTTGAGCTTGTCCGCGCAGGCTTCCAGCGAGGCCGTCCGCTCAAAATACGGGAAGAACTCCTTGTAGCCGATGGCCTGTGCTGCCGTGCGGAAGCGGCTGCGGTTGTTCCAGACCAGCTCTGCCTCCGCCAGCAGACCGGCATCCAGCATTTTGTCCACCCGCAGGTCGATGCGGCGGTACAGCGCCGCCCGGTCCGGGAAATCCAGCCCTAAGATCAGGCTGCGGTAGGGGCGTTCCGGCGGCAGGGATGCCGCCTTCTGCTCGCTGAGCTTTTTGCCGGTGGCGCGGTAATGTTCCAGCGCCCGCAGCACCCGCACCTGATTGTTGGGGTGGATGACAGCCGCCGCTTCCGGGTCCACCTGCTGCAGCTCGGCATAGAGAGCGGCACCGCCCTTCCGGGCCAGCTCTTCTGCCAGCTGCTCCCGCAGACCGGCCGGTGCTTTTTCTTTGGTAAAGCGCACACCGTACAGAAAGCTCTGTACATATAAACCGGTGCCGCCCACCAGAATGGGCAGATGCCCCCGGCCCGCGATCTCCTGCTCCAGGCGGCCCGCCATGGCAGTGAAATCTGCCACGCTGAATGGTGCGTCCGGTTCCAGGATGTCCACCCCGTGGTGCGGGATGCCGTGGGTCTCCTCGGGCGTGACCTTGGCGGTGCCCACATCCAGACCTTTGTAGATCTGCATGGAGTCCGCGCTGATTACTTCGCCCCCGAACTGTTCGGCCAGCGCCACGCCCAAGGCCGTTTTGCCGGTGGCCGTGGGGCCCACCACTGCCACGACCGGGTGTTTATACGATGCGTCCAAACTGCTTTTCCAGCTCCTTTCGGGTCAACTTGAGCACGCAGGGGCGTCCGTGAGGGCAGAAAGGCGGCACTTCGCCGGAAAGGATCTTTTCGGCCAGCGCCAGCAGTTCCTGCGGCGAGGACTTGTCCCCCGCCTTGATGGCCGCACGGCAGGAGATGGAATGCAGCACCCACTCGGTGTGCTCGTTCAGTGCGTCGTGGCCGCCCTTGAGCAGCTTGTTGGCAATCTCAATGAGCAGGCTTTCGGCGTTCTGCGGTTCCACATCGGCCGGGACCGCCCGCAGCACCACCGTGTTACCGCCAAAGTCCGCGATCTCCAGCCCTGCGTTTTCCAGCAGGGGCACATGATCCAGCAGGGCCTGTTTTTCCTCTGCAGACAGGTCAATGGCCGTCGGCTCCAGCAGCATCTGACTGGGCACATTGCCGTAGTTGGCTGCCAGCTTTTCGTACAGCTGGCGCTCATGGGCAGCGTGCTTGTCGATGAGGCACAGTTCGTCGCCGCGCTCGGCCAGGATATAGGTACGGAACACCTCGCCCACATAGCGCAGCGGCTCCGGGCCGTCGGCGGGGGCAAAGTTCATCTGCTCCGGCTCCACCGGCTCTTCGGCAGCTGCTTCCGGTTCCTCCCGTGCAGGCTGTACCGGCGCTGCGGGCTTTTCCGGCTCTTTCACTGGAACGGCAGGCTGCGGGTCCCAGGCCGCCATGTGGTTCCAGCCTGCCTGCACTTTTGTCTCACCGAAATCCGGTTCCACGTCCAGCTGTGTTTCGCTGGCCGCCGCACGGAAGGGTTCAGCAGGCTTTTCCTGCGGGGCGGCCGGGCTGTGCAGGGTAACAAAGGGGTCCAGGATGTCAGCATCCACGCTGCTCTGTTTCCAGCGGGGCTGTGCCGCAGCCGTCGGTTTTTCCGGCGCAGCAGGTGCAGATGTCTTCGTTGCGGGCTTTGCGGGAGCCGCCGGGGCCGGAGCGGGCTGCGGCGGGAGGGTGCCCGGGTCCGCCTGCCCCGGAATGATGGCAGAAAGCCCTGTAAAGTTGCTTTTCTTTACAGCATTTTCCGGTGATTCTCCGTCAAATACTTCGATCTTGGATTTTTCGTTGGTTTTTGTTTCTTCAAAGGTGAAATGCCGCTCGCCGGTGCCGGGCTGGGCCAGTGCCAGCTTGACGGCGTGGTAAACCACATCAAAGATGTCGTTTTCCCGGGCAAAGCGCACCTCGATCTTGGCCGGGTGCACATTCACATCCACCAGGTCTGCCGGCATATCCAGCAGCAGGATGCCGCCAGGAAACTTGCCCTGCATCATGGTGCCCTTGAACGCCATCTCCATGCCGGCCATGATGGTGCGGTTGCGGACATAGCGTCCATTGATGTAAAAATGCTGCATGCTGCGGCTGGCGCGGCAGCTCTTGGGCGGGGTGATGAGACCCCTGATGTGGTAGACGCCCTCCTGGTTGTCCACCTCCACAAGGTCCCGGCTGAACTCCCGGCCCAACACAGAGTAGGCCGCGCCCCGCAGCTGACCGTCACCGGGGGTGACGTACTGCAGTTTGCCTTCCCGGATGAATTTGATGCTCACCTCCGGGTGGCTGAGGGCCACATGGGTGACCGTGTCGGCCACGAAGGTGCCCTCGCTGGAGTCCTTTTTGAGGAACTTCATGCGGGCGGGAGTGTTGTAGAACAGATCCTGCACCCGGATGGTGGTGCCCACAGCGCGGGCGCCCGGCTCACGGGAGAGCTCTTCCCCGCCCTCGATGCGGTACACCGTGGCAAATTCGTCCTGCTCAGTGCGGGTGGTCAGCTCCACCCGGGCCACACTGGCAATGGAAGCCAGGGCCTCGCCGCGGAAGCCCAGTGTATGGATGCTGACAAGGTCGTCCGGCGTCTGGATCTTGCTGGTGGCGTGTCGGATGAAAGCAGTGGAGATGTATTCGGCTTCAATGCCGGTGCCGTTGTCGCTGATCTCGATCAGCTTCACGCCGCCGGACTCAATGCTCACGGTGATCTGGCTGGCACCCGCGTCGATGGAGTTTTCCAGCAGCTCCTTGACAACGGACGCCGGACGTTCAACTACCTCACCGGCTGCGATCAACTCGGCGGTGTGCTTGTCCAGAACATGGATCACGGCCATGGTCGTTCCCTCCCTTGTGCGTTTTATGGAGAACGGGTCAGCCGTTCAGGCTGCCCTTCAGGGTCTTTTTGAGTTCATAGAGGAAATTCAGGGCTTCGATGGGGGTCAGGGTCTCCACGTCCACGGCTTCCAGCTTTTCCATCATCTCGCTGGGTACTGCCGGGGAGTTGTACTCCTGCAGGGCATCAAAATCCATCTGTTCCACCTTGTTTTTCGGGGCCGTGGCTTCCAGTGCCCGCAGCACCTCGTGGGCGCGGCGGGTCACGCTGCCGGGCAGACCGGCCAGCTTAGCCACCTCAATGCCGTAGCTGTCATCGGCCGGGCCGCGCACGATGCGCCGCAGGAAGGTGATGTCCTCACCGCGCTTCTTGACCGCGATGTTGTAGTTCTTTACACCCTCCACGGTGCCTTCCAGCTCGGTCAGCTCGTGGTAGTGGGTGGCAAACAGCGTCTTGCAGCCAAGGCCCTTGGCGGGGTCTGCAATGTGCTCCACCACGGCGCGGGCGATGCTCATGCCGTCAAAGGTGGAGGTGCCGCGGCCGATCTCGTCCAGCACCACAAGGCTCTTGGAGGTGGCGTTTTTCAGGATCTCGGCCACCTCGGTCATCTCCACCATAAAGGTAGACTGCCCGGCAGAAAGGTCGTCCGATGCACCGATGCGGGTAAAGATGGCATCCACCACGCCCACATGGCAGCTGGCGGCCGGCACAAAGGAGCCGATCTGCGCCATCAGCGCGATGAGCGCATTCTGACGCATGTAGGTCGATTTGCCCGCCATGTTGGGGCCGGTGATGATCAGGCAGCGGTCCTCGCCGCAGTTGAGGGTGGTATCATTGGGCACAAACAGGCTGCCCTTGAGCACCTGTTCCACCACAGGGTGGCGGCCCTCGGTGATGGTCAGCTCGTCGCTGTCATCCACCACGGGGCGGCAGTAGTTGTTCTCTGCTGCCACCTGCGCCAGGGCGGTCAGCACATCCAGCTTTGCCACGGCGTTGGCCGTGCGCTGGATGCGATCCAGCTGGGCGCTGATGCTCTCCAGCAGCTCGTCGAACAGGCGGCGCTCCAGCGTGATCAGCCGCTCGTGTGCACCCAGGATCTTGCTTTCCAGCTCCTTGAGCTCCTGCGTAATGTAGCGCTCGCCGCTGGTCAGGGTCTGCTTGCGGATGTAGGTCTCCGGCACCATGCTCTTGTAGGAGTTGCTGACCTCGATGTAGTAGCCGAACACATGGTTGTAGCCGATCTTCAGCTTGGGGATGCCGGTCTCCTGCCGCAGGCGGGCTTCCAGCTGGGCCAGGACCCCCTTGGTGTTGTCGCGGATGGAGCGCAGCTCGTCCACCTCGGTGTGGTAACCCTTGGCGATGACGCCGCCGTCCTTCAGGGTGGACGGTGCATCCGGGTCCACGGCCGCATAGATGCGGGCCTTGATGTCCTCCAGCGGGTCGATCTCCTCCGCTAGCTCTGCCAGCTCCGGGCAGCCGCAGGCCGTTGCCTGCTGCCGGAGGACCGGCAGATGTTCACAGGTCTGGGCCAGCGTATAGATTTCCTTGGGGGTGGCCGAGCCATAGACCGTGCGGGTCATCAGGCGCTCCATGTCGGCAATGTAGTGCAGCTCGTCGGTCAGGTCGCCGCGCACGACGGTCTGCCGCACAAGGCTCTCCACCGCGTTGAGGCGCTGGTTGATGAGCTTGCTGGACAACAGCGGCTGCTCGATCCAGCTGCGCAGCATGCGCTTGCCCATGGCCGTGCTGGTCTTGTCCAGCACCCAGAGCAGCGTGCCCCGCTTTTCGCGGCCGCGCAGCGTCTCGGTGAGTTCCAGATTGGCCCGTGTGACCGGCGACAGACGCATGAACTGCGCCTCGTTGTAGGTCACCACGGTTTTCAGGCGCTCCACGCCCTTGATCTGAGTGTCGTGCAGATACTCCAGCAGTGCCGCCATGGCAAACCGTACCAGACCGTTTTCGGCCATGCCGGTGGTCTGGGGCCAGTCACGACCGAACTGGCTTTCCAGCGAAGCCGCCACCAGACCCGGCGCATAGCGCTCATCCTCCACCAGCTCCACCGAGCAGGTCATATTCTTTTTGATGTAGGCCGTCACTTCGCGGCAGTCCAGCAGGCCAGGGTTCATCAGCACTTCGCTGGGGTGGAAGCGGCACAGCTCGGTGATCACCGCCGGGGCGATCTTGTCCGCCGCCAGCTCGGTGATGTGGGCCGTGCCGGTGGAGACGTCCGCAAAGCAGAGACCCGCTTTTTTGCCCTTGAGATAGATGCTGGCAATGTAATTGTTACGGTCATCCTGCAGCATGCTGCTCTCGATGACCGTGCCGGGGGTGACCACGCGGATGATGTCGCGCTTGACCAGCCCTTTGGCCTTGGCAGGGTCCTCCACCTGCTCACAGATGGCCACCTTGTAGCCCTTGGCGATCAGACGCGCCACATAGCCCTCGTAGCTGTGGAAGGGCACGCCGCACATGGGGGCCCGCTCTTCCAGACCGCACTGCTTGCCGGTCAGGGTCAGATCCAGCTCTTTGGACGCTGTGAGGGCATCCTCAAAGAACATCTCGTAAAAATCGCCGATGCGGTAGAACAGGATCTCGTCCTTGTGTTGTTTTTTGATTTCCAGATATTGCTGCATCATGGGCGACAGCTCTGCCATGGTTTTCCCTCTCTCCCCGTTCGATGGTTCTGTGCATGGTTTGCGGCCGGTAACCGCCTTTTGCAAACAAAACGCGGTCTGCATTGCACAGCCGCGTTTTGTTCCGGATCGTGTTAGTGGCAGCCGCCGCAGGTGGAGCAGCTTCCGGTGCAGGAAGCGGAAGGCTCCTGCACGGTCATCGGGTCGCCGCCGTTCATGGCAGTGTTGATGATGGCATCAATGTAGTTGACCAGATTTTCGCACTCGCGCTTGGCCTCGTTGTAGGCGGTCATGCCCTCGTCGCCCATGATCTGGCCGTAGAGGTTGTTGACCTTCTCGTTCAGCTCGGTGATGCGGGCGTCGTCGCGCTCGCTCTTGCCGATCTCGTTGTTCAGGTCCATGCGGGCCAGGTTGAACTCGCCGATCAGGTTCTGCAGGTTCTCGTCGTTGTCGTTTGCCTTACGGGCCTGGTCCAGTGCCAGGTAACGGGGGTCGGTCTGCAGGGCCACTGCAGCGCGCTTGAACAGATCAATGCAATCCATGGTAGTTGTTCTCCTTGTCGCTTTTTATTGTTTCAGGGGCACACGGCCCCGGAATCGCGTTTTCTCTCAGTCTGCCAGCTCACCCAGCAGCACGGTAGCACGGGCACCGGTCAGCCGGACCATCGCATACTGGCCCAGCAGTGCCGGGTCGGCGGTGAACTCCACCGTCAGGTTGTTGTCGAGCCTTCCGGAGAGGGTGCCCTCGCTGCGGCCGTAGCCTTCCACCAGCACCTGCACGGTCTGGCCCACCTGACCTTTGACCAGCGCCATGGCGATCTCGTCCTGCACCTTGAGCAGGCGGCTCATGCGGTCGGTCTTTTCCTTGCGGGGGGTGGGGTCTGGCAGTTCGGCAGCCTTGGTTCCGGTGCGCTTGGAGTAGATGAAGGTGAACAGCTGCATATAGCCCACCTTCTGCACCAATTCCAGCGTCTTGACAAAATCCTCTTCCGTCTCACCCGGGAAGCCGACGATGATGTCGCTGGAGAAGGTGATGCCGGGCACGGTCTTGCGGGCGTACTCGATGAGCTCCAGATACTGCTCGATGGTGTAATGGCGGTTCATCTGCTGCAGCAGCCGGTCGGAGCCGCACTGCACCGGCAGATGCAGGTGTTTGCACAGTTTCGGCTGGGCGGCAATGGTATCGATCAGCTTGTGGCTGGCGTCCTTGGGGTGGCTGGTCATAAACCGGATGTGGTAGTCACCGGGCACGGTGCACAGCAGGTTGAGCAGGTCGGAAAAGTCGATCTGCTCTTCCAGGCCCTTGCCATAGCTGTTCACGTTCTGACCCAGCAGGGTGATCTCCTTGTAACCGGCCTCCACCAGCCCACGGAACTCGGCCAGGATATCGCCGGGCTTGCGGCTCTTTTCGCGGCCGCGGACGTAGGGCACGATGCAGTAGGTGCAGAAATTATCGCAGCCGTACATGATGGGCAGCCAGGCGCGGAACTCGCTCTCGCGCCGGATGGGGATGTTCTCCACGATCACCGGGCGCTGGGCGGGGTCCAGCAGCACACGCTTATGCTTCTGCAGCTTCTGGGCGATGAGCTGCGGCAGGGTGTCGATGCCGTCCACGCCGAACACGAGGTCCACATAGGGGTAACTCCGGCGCAGCTTTTCCACCACATGCTTCTGGTTGGCCATGCATCCGCACAGGCCGATGATCAGGCCGGGCTTTTTCTCCTTGAGGCCCTTGAGGGCGCCCACATTGCCGAACACCCGCTGCTCTGCGTGCTCACGCACAGCGCAGGTGTTGAAGAGGATCAGGTCGGCGTCCTCCGGCTTGTCGCATAGACCGTAGCCGATATCCACCAGCACACCCTTGATGCGCTCGCCGTCGTTGACGTTCTGCTGACAGCCGTAGCTGTGCACAAAGGCCAGCGGCGGGGTGTCGTAAGCCTGCTTTACCAGATCAGCGGCGATGTTATTATGCTCAAAACTAATGTATTCCAATCAAACCATCCTTCTCCGCCGGGAAAATCCCCCGCACGGTGAACACTCTTTTTTCCGCTTTTATGAATAGCTCTCCTTAGTATACACTCTTTGGCCGCTGCGGGCAAGGGGGTCCGGGCAAAGTTTACGCCTCGGAGGCCGCTTTTTGTGCTGCACAGCAGCTTTCGCACACGCCGATGAACACCACGGCGCAGTCCTGCACCCGGCCTTTCTGGCCGCGTACCAGCTTCGTCACCTGCTTTTCGTCCACCTCGGCATCGGTCACGCCGCCGCACACCGTGCAGTACAGGTGGCTGTGCCAGGCCAGCGTATGGTCGAACCGGTCGGCCTGGCCGGGGATGGACACCCGGCGCACGCGGCCTGCCTCCACCAGACTGTTCAGGTTGCGGTACACGGTGCCAAGGCTCAGGCCCGGGCATTCCTTTGCAGCGGTGTCGTAAATCTCTTCGGCGGTGGGGTGGTTGCAGAGGTTTTGCACCGTCTGCATGACCAGCTCACGCTGTTTGGAATAGCGCATATCGTTCTCCTTTTCTTGTTTTTGGGTTCAGACGTTTTCCTCGCCTTTGATCTTTGCCCAGTAGGCGCGGGCCGCCTGTTCGGTACGGTTGTCGCCGTAGGTGTAGTATTTCACGTCCTTGAGGGCATCCGGCAGATACTGTTGTTTGACCCAATGGTGGTCGTAGTCGTGAGCGTACTTGTAGTTCTGCCCTTTTACCAGAGCATCCTCGCCGTCAAAGTGCTTGTTCTGCAGCTGACGCGGGATGGGCCCGGTGCGCCCGGCCTGCACATCCGCAATGGCTGCATTGATGGCGTCATGGGCGCTGTTGGATTTGGGGCTGGTGGCCACCAGGATCACCGCGTCGGCCAGCGGCAGGCGTGCTTCCGGCAGACCCACCATGTTGGCCGCATCCACCGCCGCCTTAACGATGGGGATGATCTGCGGGTAGGCAAGGCCCACGTCCTCGCAGGCGCACACCATCAGACGGCGGCAGGCCGAGGGCAGGTCGCCGGCTTCCAGCAGACGGGCCAGATAGTGCAATGCCGCGTCTGGGTCAGAGCCGCGCATGGACTTCTGGTAGGCCGACACGATGTCGTAGTGATCATCACCCTCCCGGTCGTACCGCATGGCTGTGCGGCGGGTGACCTGCCGGATCATATCCAGCGTGATGTGCCGGGCACCTTCTTCCACCGGGGCCGCCGTGACCGCAAAATCCAGGCAGCCCAGTGCCTTGCGCAAATCGCCGCCCGCACTCTCGGCAAGATAGGCACAGGCGTCCTCGTCCATGCGCACCGGGGTGTTCCCCCCTTCCGACAGCTTTTTGAGGGCATTGTGCAGGCCCTGCTCCACGTCGGCGGCGGACAAGGATTTGAACTCGAACACCGTGCACCGGGACAGCAGTGCATTATAGATGTAGAAATACGGGTTCTCGGTGGTGGATGCAATGAGGGTGACCGAGCCGTCCTCGATGCACTCCAGCAGGCTCTGCTGCTGCTTTTTGTTCAGGTACTGGATCTCGTCCAGATACAGCAGGATGCCGCCCGCCCCCGCCAGCGTGCCGATGTCCTTGAGCACCGCCTTGATGTCGCCGGTGCCGCAGGAAGTGCCGTTGAGCTTGTGCAGAGTCATGCCGCTGTTCTCTGCGATGATGCGGGCCACTGTGGTCTTGCCGGTACCGGACGGGCCGTAGAAGATCATGTTGGGGATGCGGCCGCTCTCGATGGTGCGGCGAAACACCCTGCCCGGAGCCAGCAGATGCTGCTGCCCGCACACATCTGCCAGCGTTTTGGGCCGCAGGCGCTGCGCCAGTGGTTCGTTCATTGTGTTTCCCTCCCATGCCGGGGAATACCCCAGTGTTTTTCTATAGTATAGCGCATTTCTGCGCGGAGGACAAGAGATTTTCTGAAAATGATTCTCAGATAATTCCGGGCAGGCGTTTACAAATCGGTCGAAACATGCTATGATAAGGAAAACATTTTTTGCCGAAAGGAGGCGACGGTATGCCCGCTCGTAAAAAAGAACCGGAAGATCTCACTGCCAAAAAAGAACTGGCGCTGGAGGTGATCGACCGGCTCAAAAAAGAATATCCGGATGCCGGCTGCACACTGGACTACGATCACGCATGGCAGCTGCTGGTCAGCGTGCGGCTGGCGGCCCAGTGCACGGACGCCCGGGTGAATATCGTAGTGGAGGACCTGTTTGCCCGCTACCCCAGCGTGGCCGCACTGGCCGCTGCCGAGCCGGAGGACATCGAGGCCATCGTCAAGCCCTGCGGACTGGGGCACTCCAAGGCGCGGGATATCTCGGCCTGCATGCGCATGCTGCGGGACAAGTACAACTGCCAGGTGCCTACTACCTTTGAGGAGCTGCTGGCGCTGCCCGGCGTGGGCCGCAAGAGCGCCAACCTGATCATGGGCGACGTGTTCGGCAAACCGGCCATTGTCACCGACACCCACTGCATCCGTCTGTGCAACAAGATCGGCCTTGTGGACGGCATCAAGGAGCCGCAGAAGGTGGAAATGGCCCTGTGGAAGATCATTCCGCCGGAAGAGGGCAGCGACCTGTGCCACCGCTTTGTGATGCACGGCCGCGCTGTGTGCAATGCCCGCAAGCCGGAATGCGAAAAATGCTGTCTGAATGATATCTGCCGCTACGCCCGGGAACAGTCCGGCGCAGACACGGCGAAATAAGGAGGTATTTTTTATGATTACATTGACGATTCTACTGATCATCACCCTGCTCTGCATTCTGGTAGGCTGTCTGATGGGCCTGTTCTCACTGGTGGGCGTGATCGCTTCTCTGATCGCAGGCGTGCTGGTGGGTGCGCTGGCAGGCTATGTGGCCGGCCGCTTCATGGGCACGGAGACTTCGCTCGGCCGCAACATCCTCATGGGCATCCTGGGCAGCTTTGTGGGCGAATTCGTGTTCGGCCTGTTCGGCATTTATGCCACCGGCAGCATCACGTCCTTTATCATTTCAGTCATCGGCGCCTGCATCTGCATCTGGATCGGGCAGAAGCTGTTCCATTGAGCGCTGATAAAAAACGCCTGACACTTGTTTTGGACGCAGTGTTGTTCTATCGTTATATTGAAGATACTCCTTGTGCAGCCGTATAGCTGCACAAGGAGTATCTTTTTTATTAGATGGATTTCAAGAAACTGGGGCATATTCCATGCCATGTTTTATCCTGTGACGTTCACCGGCGGAAAATCCATCCTTGACAGACATGCTGAAATATGGTAAAATATTGTCCGTTGCAGAATATGTGCAATGTGCTACTGTGGCTCAGCTGGTAGAGCAGCTCACTCGTAATGAGCAGGTCGCCTGTTCGAATCAGGTCAGTAGCTCCAACATGAAAGACCCGGAAAAGTGGCTTGTGGCCTAGCTTTTCCGGGTCTTTTTGCATCGTTTTTATAAGGCACTTCTGCGCGGAAAAGTGCGTTAATTTCTCCATTTTTCCGCAGATGACCCTGAAATGGTGGCGCAAAAAGTGGCGCAAAAATTCGGGCTTATAACTCGCAACATGTCGGAATGCGCTGCAAAAAACAGCCCCATGGAACCGGAATCACCGGAACCACGGGGCTGTTGTCATGCTATGCGGCCTTTCGGCCTGCCGCCGGGGCGGCTAAGTAGTGCGGCTGGCTTACTTGCCGATCTGGCTCTTCTTGTCCTCCAGGTACTTGTCCGCCTGGATTGCGGCGGTGGTGAAGCTGTTGTTCTTCCACCAGGCAATCAGCGCGGCCACCGTGGTGATGCCAGCGGTGACCAGCTGCTCCACGGTGGCGCTCTCGATGGGCAGCACGGGCTTGCCGCAGGCGCTGAGGATCTGGTTGGTCAGGGCCAGCAGCAGGCAGGCGGTGCGGGCGATGGTACCGGCGGAGATCTTGTTGTTCAGGTTATTCATGGTTTGTCCTTTCTCCCGGCGTTGCCGGGCTTGTGTGGGTGTATCAGTCACGGATGGGCAGGGCCTTGGCGCGGTTGTACAGCTCGGTGCCCGTGCCATTGCCGCCCAGGGCGTGATAGCTTTTGTAGAGATACTCCAAGTTTTTCAGGCCTGCGGTGTCGATGCCGCCCTGCTGGATGTAGTGGGTGCAGGACTGGTAGAGCCGGTCGTGCATGATGGCCAGAAGGCCGTCCTTGATGGTCCGGTACTCGGTGACCTTTTTGATCAGGTAGCCCCAGCCGATGCCCAGCAGCCAGATGGCTCCCTCCATCCAGTGGGCAGAGATGTAGGCAAAAACTTGCTGCATTGGTCTCACCCCCTGACCTGCCCCAGCCCGGCCCGCTGGATGATGTCCGCGTAGTCCTTGTAGGCCACGCTGAGGTCTACTCCGGTGCTCACACCGGGCACGGTGCCCGCGCTGGTGTACTGCCACATACCAAAGGGCCAGCCCGGTTCAGGTTTTTCCTTGCGGTATGCAGCCAGCCACACATCATAGGGCTTGAGGGCCGCGCCGGTCATGTACAAATTGGTCTGCGCAAAATACAAGCCGGTGTACAGCATGGCGTACACGCCCCAGCTCTCCACCGCGCTTAGGCAGCGGGCCACGATGTCGCTCAGGGCTGCCTTGCTCAGGGCTGCCTGCAGCTTGTCCTCGATGTCCACGGCCACCGGCAGACCCAGCGTTTTGCCGGTCAGAGCGCTTTTCAGCAAGGCCAGCTCCTTATCCGCCTCCGCCTTGTTGACGGCCTTAAAGTAGCCATACACACCCACCGGGATGCCCAGCCGTGTGCACTCGGCGTAGTTGCGGGCAAACTGCGGGTCAATGTAAGGCTTGCTTGCCTTGCCGTCGGCGCTGTTGCCCATGGCGCGGATCATGACGCCGCCGATCTGGCCGGACGCCTTGACCTTTGCCCAGTCAATGCTGCCCTGCCAGCGGGAAACATCCATGATGGTTTTACTCATCGGCGGTTTCCTCCACGATCTCTTCAAAGCCGCTCTTGATAAGCAGCGCCTTGACCTTCGCCTTCAGCAGGCGGGGGCAGCGCTCATACAGCGCCTTTGCCTCCTCGGTGGTCTCGCAGCTCATGATCTCCTGTGCCCATAACATCGCCATCATAAATACCAACCTTTCTAATTTTTGTGTGATTTTATGCATAAACAGTCTCGCTCATTTCAAGCAGACACTGTTTCAGCATCTCGTTTTCTTTTTGCAGCGCCGCCACCGTCTCCGGCAGCTTCTCCCGCTCTTCGGCCTTTTTGCGCTCGGCTTCCTTCGCGGCCAGCTCTTCGGCGGTCGGCGGGGGAGGTACCGTGCCCGCCTCGTACACCATGTAGGTGCCGTCTGCCAGTGCAACGCCCCAGTAGCGCTGGCCGGGCTGTGCGGCATCGTTGTGCTCGCTCACGGCCTGCGCAATGGCGATGTAATCGGCTTTTGCCGCCGGAGCGGTGTAACCGGGCTTGATTTTAGTGTCCATACAGTGCCTCCTTATCCAATCACATTGCCGCTCTCGTCCACAAGCACCTCTTGCGGCAGCACCAAAATTGGGCGGTAGCTGTAGCTGGACTTTGCGCTGTTACCCTTTAACGCCCCGTCTGCGGTAACATACGCCGCCTTACTCGGGGTCCATCCACCGCTCGTAGGCGTCCGGGTCCAGTAAGGCCGGGACCATTTTCTTCTGGCTGTTGCCTCGGTACGAAAGTAGCTCAGCGCCGCACCCTCTTTATATGTGTTGGTCAGGGCTCCATTCAGTTCCGTGATACTTGGCAGAAAGACCTTTGTTGCCAGGCCATCCGCCCCCTCTCTCCGGTCCTCCTCCATAGGAAAACTTTCGGTGCCCATATAAGGGATTCGCACCTTCTTGATCAGCGGCTTGATATCCGCTTTGATCATCCTGAAAAACGTGTCTTCCAGGTATATTTGTGAATCGGAATTCGCGTACCCGGTACCGCTGGATTTATAAGATCCCGTGAACCTTGTGGAGTTGCACAGCAGCCACGTTCCAAAGCAGCTTGCGTCGTACATATCGCCCGGTAGACCCTGATGCACAATAATCCATTCTGTACGGATGTTATCTACGTCAAAAAACACCTTTTTGCCAACCGGTTTATTTCCCAAGGGCGTGCCGCTCTGGTAGACGAGCCTGGCTTGACCATTTATGCCGACGTACACCTTTTGCACCTGCCGGGCCTGACCGCCCACGCCCACATAGAGTTTGGACATTTTGTGTGCCGTGCTCCCGGCACCGAGATAGATGCTCATGCGCCCACCTCCTTATGCGTACACCAGCAGGACAGTGCCGGTGTCGAGGGCGCTGCCCACGCCGGGGTCGGTGGTCTGCGCCTTGACCGTAAAGCCGTTGACGCTGGTCACGCTCAGGGTGCCGTCATTTGTCACGCCGAGGCCAGCGCCCACTTTTACGGAGCCTAGCTGGTCAGCCGTGGCAGGCGTGCCGAATTTTTGGTCGGCCTCTTTCTGGTTGTACACCTCCGTCTTTGCGTAGGTCTCGTTCTTGCCGTAGGCTCCCACATCCTCCGCCGTCAGGGCTGTGTCCTTTCCGGTTCCTCCGTGTTCCACGCCCAGCACGCCGGTCATCACATCCAGTGCCGTGGTGTCCTTGGTCTGCAGCGTCCGTGTGCTGCCGTCGCCCATGGTCAGGGTCATCACCTGCCCGTTCAGCTCGATGCGCTCCACATAGTCCGCACTGCCCGCTTCCAGCGCACCCACGTCCTCCGCCGTCAGGGTCACCACGCCGCCCTGGCCGTTCACGCTCTTCACCGGCCCGTCCGCCGGTGCCGTTTTCTCCGCCCGATCGGCTGCCGCCTCGGCCCGGGCTGCGCCGCTTTCTGCCGCTTTCTGTGCCTCCCCGGCCTGTCCGGCCGCCGTCACCGTTTCTGTCCGTGCCGCCTCGGCTCTCTTCGCATCCTTCGCGGCCGCACCTGCGCTGTTCCGCGCTTCCTGCGCGCTGGTCGCCGCACTGTTCGAGTACGCCAGCACCCGCGCCACAAAGGTCTCGTACTGCGTCGGGCTGATCTCCGCGTCGCCGTCGGTGGCAAGCGTCTCGTAGCAGTCGTATTTTGCCGGCCGTGTCAGCGCCCGGAAGCCGTCCTCGCCCAGGGCCAGCAGCATCCAGCTGCCGCAGCTCGACGCGGTAAACTCCTTGCCCACCGCGCAGCTGTGCGCTTCGTCCAGCAAAATGGGGGCAGGCAGGGTGCCGTCCTGCCGCTGGATGTGCAGCGTCACGCTCTTGCCCTGCCAGCTCTCCGGCAGGGTAAATTCCAGCCGCTCTACGTTCGCGCTGCTCTGCCCGCCCAGGTGCAGCACCTTCATCTCCGGGGCAAACTCCACCCCGCCGAATCGCTTTTCCACGATCCTTACCTGCATGGTCTTTTCCTCCTTCCGTTTTTCTCCCAGTCTACCGTCCCGCTGCCCCGCAAAAAACCGTGTACTTTTACAAAAGCACCCCGGCAGGTCTTGCCCGCCGGGGTGCTTTCTATTGGTGACAAAGCGTCACCGGATGGCTGCCACTTGGTTGGCACTTGGTTGGCATCTGGTCGTCACCGCAGCAGTGCATACGGGTCCTCTTCCGGTTCCGCCTGTGCCGCCTTCTCCGCCGCTTTTTCCCACTGCGCAAAGGTCTTTTCCGTGTACAGGGCGTTTCCGTCCGTGTCGGTCAGGGCCAGCAGCACGTCGGCCAGCTGCTGCTTGTCCGCATCGCTGCCCGCCAGATACTCCGGCTTTGCCAGTTCGGTCAGCTTGCTCTTCACGCTGCTCGGCGTCCGTCCGGCCTTCATCAGCCGGTCGTACTCGGCCTGCACGTCCTGCGCCTTCCGGCTGTCCACCGCCTCGCTCAGGTCCGCGTACATGTCGCCCGCGTCGCCCTTCAGCATCTCGGTCTCCAGTGCATTCACGGCCCCGGTCACGCAGTCGATCACGGCTTCCCGCTTCGGCGCGTCCTCCTTCACATTCTTCCGGATGCCCAGCACGTCGTACAGCGCTTCGATGGTCTCCGTCTCCAGCCGGTACCGCTCGGCTTCGTTCCCTTCCATCTGTGCCTTTGCCGCCGCCCGGGTGTCGGCGTCGTACTTCTTCAGCCGGGTCTTCAGCTGCTTGTAGATCTCGCCCTCCTTGCCCATGGCCACCAGTTTCTCCACCGCCGCCTGTGCCTCGTCCGCGTCGCCGCTGGCATAGGCATTGTACAGCCGGTCATACTGCCCGGTCGCGCTCTCCGGCAGGCTGTTGAAGCTAAATTTTCCGCCCTGCGCCACGTTCTGCGCATCGTCCCAGTACCCGCGCACTGCGTCCACCATCTTCCGGCCGTTGCCGTAGGGCACCCCCACGATCTCAAAGCCGTTTTCGATCAGGGCCATGCCCTTCTCCATCAGCTTCTTGTGGTGCTTTTCCAGCTCCGCCTCGTCCATCTCGCTGGTGTCCTTCTTCAGCTCCGCCGTAAACTTCACCACATCCGACGCCATGTCGTTTACCGCGCTGATGTTCGTGGCGCTGATCACGTCATAATCCTTGCCCTGGATGGCATTGTCGATCAGGCTGTACAGCTCGCTGCCCCACAAAAAGTTTCCCATCGTGCTCTCGGTGGACAGCGAGAAAAAGCGGCTCACCATGCTCTTCAGGGTCACGTCGCCGTTCTCGTCCTGCTCCCGGTCCCACCGGTGCAGCAGGAAGTCCGCGCCGATCTTCATCATGGCAAACACCGCCACCTGCGCCGCCTGGCTCAGAATGGCCCGGTCCCGCTGCTTTGTCGCCCGCTGCAGCTCTGCCTTGTTCGCGTCGCTGGCGTCCGCCTTGTACCGCGCCGCCTGCGCTTTCCAGTCGCCCACCGCGTCGATCAGGATGCCCGCATTCTGGAAGCGCTGGGTCGTGAACATCGTAAAGGTCTTTACCATCTCGTCCGGGTTGCGCTGGATGCCTGCCCGCTGCATCACGGTGTAGTTCGGCTGGGTCTGCTCGATCACCTTCTGGTAGGTGCGGTTCACGGCCTCCCAGTATGCCGGGCTGCCGGTCTCGCCCGCGCCCTCGAATTCCGCCGCGTGGTTCTTCACATAGGCTTTGCTGCCCTCCCACAGGGCCGCCACCGTGATCTCGTCCATGCCGTTGATCCACCCGGTCAGCCATCCGGGCACCTTGTCCATGCCCTTCTGCACCAGCGTCTCCCGCTTTCCGATGCTCTGCAGCTCGCCTTTTCCGGTCCCACGCTGCCGCCACTGCAAAAGCACGTCCCCGTGCTGGGCAATTTCCGCTTCCAGCGCCGCCTTCTGCTTCGGCGACAGGTTTTTCACAAATGGCATCACCGACGCCATGGTGTCCCCGCCCAGCACGGCCGCCGCCGTCGGCAGGCTCGCCGCCTGTGCAATGGCCACGCCCGGGTTCAGGGTCAGCACCGCCCCCGCGTAGTTGCCCCGCAGCGTGCTCAGCATCCGGCTCACGCCGTTGGAGCGGTGCCGCTGGGTGGTCTGCAGGTCGGTCAGCAGATCGTCCAGGTAGCTCACGGCCTTCGTGCCCCACTGCTCCTTGATCACGCCGTTTTTCAGAGTCTTCACGCCGTCCCGGGTCTCCACCCCTGCGTTCAGGATCTTCTGCACGTCCCGGATGGGCGCGGCCAGTCCCGCATAGGCCGCCGTGTCCCGCAGGCTGCGCTGCACCACGCTTGAGCACTCTTCCAAAAGGATGGGCTTGCTGCTCTTCACACGGTTCTTCAAAAATCCCCGGCCCTCAATGGTCGCGTCCAGCTTCACTCCGTCGATCTCGGTCGCCAGTGCAGCCTTGTCCACCGCAATGGGGTAGTAGTTCTGCACGGTGGCCCGCTTGTAGCCCACCAGCTGCAGGCTCGTCTCGTTGATCAGCTTCGTGGTGTAGGTTCCAAAAAACTCCTTCATGTCCGCGCACCACGCCCGGTCGTAGTCGGTCATGGCCGCTTCCAGCGTGTTCAGGATGGTGTCCGCCATGGCTTCCCCGTGTCCGTCACTCAGCATGCCCAGCTGCACCAGCTGTCCCTTCTGGTAGGCCTGCTCCACGTCGCCCTTGCTGTACAGCTGCGCATCCGGCACCACCATGCCGCCGGTCATCAGGTGCTCCCGGCTGTCCTTGTTCTGCAGGTGCATGTACAAACTGCACAGCTGCGCATGGGTCAGCGGCACCGCGTTGTGGTCCGTGTCTCTCAGGCCCACGTCCACAAGGTCCGCACCCGGCCCGGCAAAGGCCTGCGCTTCCTCGGCGTGCTTTGCGCCCGTCACGTCCGCAAACAGCTTTTCGCCCTCGATGGTGATCTTCGTCTGCCGGTACTGGCCGTCGTTCAGCATCTGCCCGATCTTCTCCATCTGGCCGCCGTTCTTGTAGCCGCCCAGCATCCGCAGCACCCGCTCGGCCCCCAGCATGTCCAGGTTGTACTTGGTCAGCAGGTTCTGCAGCCCGTCCAGCGCCCCGCCGGGGTGGTTTCCCTTGCTCAGCGTCACCTCATAGGCTGCCTCGTCCGCGATCTTGCTCACCTCTTCGGCCTTCGCAAGGCTCACGGTCTTGTTCTCGTTCCGGATCACATGCAGCGTCGCGCTGGTGATGGCCTTCAGCATCCGCATCTGGTCCACCGTCATGGGCAGGTAGGTGCGGCTCTCGGTCTCCCGGATCCGCTTGCGCAGCCGCTCCTGCAAGGCCAGTGCCTTCTCGCTGTAGGGCAGCGCCTCGGCTTCCGCCAGCTTTGCCTGTAAGTCGGCCAGCTTTGCATCCTTCCACGCCGTCAGGTCGGTCTGCAGCGCCGTGATCAGCTTCGGCACCCCGGTCTGCTCCCACTCGGTGGTCATGGCCGTGGGGCTGCCCTCGCTGCCCATGCTCGCCTGGATGCTGTTCTGCAGCCGCGTCAGCTGGTTCACAGCCCGGTCGTTCAGCACGGTCATGTCGGCGATCTTTGCCACCTCCGCCGCCTGCACGATCAGCCGCTGGCTCACATACTTGCCCTTGCTCGGCCGCAGCACCATCTGGTTCAGCGCCGCCGCATCCTGCCGGATGCCCCGCTTCAGCTCGTCCATCTTCCGGCCGTCCCGCGCTTTCTGCACCCGCTTCTCGGCCACCCGCTTCGCAATGGCGATCTCCTCATCCCGCTGCTGGCGTGCCACCTCGGCGGCCAGTGCGTTCCGCTGCGCCTGCTTCTGCTGCCAGGCCTCGGCCTTCCGCTGGTTCTCTTCCTCCCATTCCATGATCTCGTTTTCCTGCACGATCAGGCTGTACTCGGCCTTGTCCGCACGCCGCTGCTCGTCCCGCACCTGCCGGGCAAGGTCGGCGTTCTCGCCCCGCAGCTGCCGCACCTCCAGCCTTGCCTCGTCCCGCATCTGCTGCAGTTCGGTCCGCATCCGCTTGCGTTCGGCTTTCCATTCCCGCTCATAGGTCTCCCGCAGCACGGTCAGCTTCTCGTTCAGGTCGCCCACGTTGCTCACGTCCACGCCCAGCAGTTCCAGGTTCGCGTCCAGCTGCTTTTCCGCTTTCGCGTTCCGCTTCTGCAGCTCGCTCACCTGCTGCACCTCGGCGTTCCGGCCCGCTGTGCGCTGGTTCTCGGCCAGCCGCCGGTTGAATTCCCGGCTCTGCACCTTCTGCACGCCCCGCAGGCTCTTTTCCACCTCGGCCGCCCGCGCCGCGTCTCCGGCAGCCGCCTTCGCCGCTTCCAGGTTGTGCCGCTGGATGCCCTCAAAAATGGCCTCGGCATCGGTCAGCTGGGGCAGCTGCATGATGTCCCCGATGATCCTGCCCGCCAGCTCCACGCGGGCGTCCTCATACTCGGCCTTGTCCGCAAAGCGGCTCATGGTCTTCGGCTTGATGGCATCGTGCAGGTTCATCAGCACGTCCAGCCACTCGGTGCTCTCGAAGCTCTGACTGCCCGCCACACCGGCCTGCTCTGCGGCCTGCTTCCACAGCGCCTTAGCTCCATTGGTCACGCCGCCCACGGCGCGGTCATCGTTCACAAGGCTCTCATACTGCTCCGCCGGGTTGCCGTCCCGCACGCCTTCGGCCTGCCGCAGGGTCACGCCGTGGCGCCGTGCCTCGGCCACCGCCTCGCTCCAGCTTCCGTACCGCTTCACAAGCTCGGCCTTCGCCTGCCCGCTCTTGTTCACGGTGTACTCCAGCTTGTGCAGCTCCGGGTACTCGTCCCACAGTTCGCTGTTGCGGTACATTGCCCCGTCCTGGATCTCCCCTGCCAGCGTCTCGGCCAGCGCTTCGGCCTTGTTCATGTCCGCGCCGTCCGCCTTCAGGTAGTTCACCAGCACTTCGGTCTCCTGCGCCAGCTTTGCCCGGTCCGCCTTGCTGCCGTTGGCCTTCAGCCAGCGCCCGGCCAGCTCGTCCACCGCGCTCCGGCTCACGTTCACGCCCTTTGTCAGCCCAAAAAACTGGCTCAGTGTGTCCAGCGCCGCCGCCTTCTCCGCGATCACCCGGCTGGCCTGCTGCTGCTCGTTCCGCTTCGCGTCCCGGCTCGCCTGTTCTGCCAGCTGGTAGCGGAATCTTGCCAACTCGCTTTCCTGTGCCAGCTCCCCGGTCCTGTAATAGTCCCGGATTTCCCGCACCACTTTGTCTGCGTCCACGCGCCCGCTGTATTCCTTGCTTGCCGCCACGCGCCCGTCTGCTGTAGAAAAATCCAGCGTGAACTGCCTGCGCTCACCGCCCAGCTGTTCCACCATGTTCCGGATCTGTTCCAGCTGCTGTGCAGTCGGTTCCGTGTCTGCCGAAAGGTCAATGCCCGGTGCTTCTGCCATCACGCGCACATTGCCGTCCAGCAAAAACTCGTTCAGTGCTTCCGTGCCGGTCTTTACTTCCGCCGGGCCGAACACCTCCAGAATTTCCCGGTGGTCGGTGTCCCGGCTACGGTCATTCTGGGCAAAGTCCAGCATCTGGCCGTCCGGCAGAATGTACCCTGCCCGCCGGAATTCTTCCGTCACGCCGAACTGCTCCTTCGCCAACATCCGCCGGTACTCCGCATTGCCGCCGTACGCTTTGGCTCTGGCATTGTAGGCGTTCTGTGCATCCTTGGCCTGGGCGTCCTTCCGCTGCTGCAGACGCTCATTGGCTGCTTTCATCTGCTCCGTCAGGGCGCTGTCCCGCTCTTCCAGCGCGGCCAGGCGGCTGTTGTACTCCTTGCGCTTTGCAAGGTAGTCCTGGTATTCTGCGCTGTCCCGGTAGGCCTTGCCCTCTGCGGAAAAAACGCCCAGCGCCTTTTTCTTTGCCTCGATCCGCTGCACTTCGGCGCTGTTCAGCCATGCACTGCGTTCTTCCTTCAGGGCACTGCGCTGCTTGGTCAGCTGCTGCTGTTCGGTGCGCAGCTTTGCCAGCTCATCCTGCTCCGCCAGCTGATAGCGCACATTTTTCTGCACAGCTGCATTGTTTTCCTTGCTTTTGGCAGAGGTTTGTGCTATAGTAGTGTCAGAAGATACTTCCTGAGCATCCGCAAGGGTGCTCCGCACAGCTTTCGGGAGCTGTGTGGGAGTATCTTCTTTTTTTGTCATATTTCCCTCAGTGTCAAACGTCACATAGCTTCCATCTGTCCAGCATACCTCATGAACATAGAAATTCTTCATGCCATTCTGCCGGGTGTATTCTCTTACAATCACGCCTTCATACAGCTTTGTTCCGTCAATTTCGACGGGCGCTGCAAAGACATAAGTATCATACCCTCGTCCCTGCCAGTTTTGCTCATACCCGATTTGCTTTCCTTTTTGAATTACTTCGGGGACTGCAGCAACCGCAACCTGTTTTGCTTTGCTGTTCCCATGCTGCACCGTTGCACGTGCACCGCTCTTTGTCAACTCCACCGTTCCGAAGTTTTCACGAATCACTTTGTTTCCTATAGAATCAAAGAATTCTTCAACATTGGAAATGTTTTCGTTTCGCGTTTTTCCGAAAGACACCTCTGTTCCTTCGATTGTCGCCACCGGTTTCATTTCTTCCAATTCGTCCAGATGGCCGTTCATCTGCTCCACCAGAGAATCTTTTCCCTCGTGCAGCTGGAACCGCACCCCCTGCGCCGCACCCTCACTCTTGAGGGCTGCGGCGTTTTCTTTTGCCGCGCGCAGGGCGTCCATGGCCTTTTCCGCGTGGGCAAAGTACTCGTCCTGCAGGGCCCGCTTCTCGGCTTCCGCCAGCCGCTGCGCTTTCAGGGCTGCCCGGTTCTCCGGGTCCTTCGCCAGCACTTCCTTTGCCCGGCTCACGATGTCGCTCAAAAGGTTCTTCACCGCGTTCATCACCTTGCGGATGGTCCCCGCCCGGCCTGCGTTCTTCTCCGCCTGCCCGCGCTGGAACTCCACCCACCGCTTGAAGCTCTCCTCGCTGTCAAAGATGCCGCGCCACGCATCGGCCACCATTTCCTCGGCCGCTTCGCCGTAGGTCAGGCCCTGCTGTGCGTAGTCGGAAAGTTTATTCCGGATCAGCTCGTCGATGTTCTCAAAGCCCTCGCTCTTGGCCAGATACTCCAGCACATGCTGCTGCACAGCCTTTGCGCCCTCAGTGTCCAAAGCGTTATACCAGTGCCAGTCCTCGTGCAGCACGGTGCCGAACACGTCTCCCGCGCTGTCTGCAAAAAAGATTTGTCCGGCAGCCGTGTCCACATAGGCCTTCACCCGCTCATCGCCTTCCAGCACTGCCTTCAGCACCGCATCGGTGTCGGTCGCCCGCGCGTTCAGCTCGATCAGCTTCGTGGCCACCTCGTCTGCCGTGCGCATGGTGCCTTTGTACAGCACCCGTCCGCTGCCGCTCACGCTCTTTTCGCTCAGCGCACCGCCCGGTGTCCCGGTCTGCACGGCCCCGGCTTCCGCTTCGCCCTTGCCCTGCAGCCACGCGATCTTCAGCGCCGCCGCGCCGCCGGGCTGTGCCAGCACATAGTCCGTGTTCACCGCAAGGCCGTTCATGCCCTTCGCCAGCTCCATAGCCTTGTCAAAAGTGGTCACGTCCTCCATCTGTCCCAGCCGGTACAGGCTGGAGGCCGCCGCCGCATACCGGCTCTCGTCCGCAATGCCCGTCGGCATGTTCCGGCTCAGCGTCTGTGCCGCGCCCTCGCTCACCTTCCAGCGCAGCAGCTCCCGCTGTACGCTGCTCTTCTGCGCGCCCTCGCTGCGCACTTCCAGCCCGGCCGTCTCCCGCAGGGCTGCCGGTTCCGCCTGCTGTGCAAAGGCTCCCTCACCGAGGGAGCTGTCGAGCGAATGCGAGACTGCTGGAGTTTCCACCGTTTCCCCGGTGTTTTCCACGCTTTTCCCGTTGACATCCCCCGCCCGCTGTGATACAGTTGTGTCGGCGGAAGTAACTGCACTTAACGTTCCGGACGTGTCTCTGGGGTCGGCAACGGCATCCATAGAGGGCTGCAGAGCTTTCGCTATTTCTTTTTCCGGTACTCCTACAGAAGATAAATATTCCGACACGATAAAGTTTCGGCTCTTCTTTGTATCACAGACGGCTTCCACAACAATGTGGGAGCCGTCTATTTTTTTCTCAAAGATCACGATGGGTGCTTTTTTGCGGTTCCCGGTATAATATCCGTCCGCTTTTCGCGTTGCCAGATACGCATTGTCAAAGTGGTTCAGCACATACGCCGCCCGCGCCACGTCCGCGCTGTTCTTCATGGTGCCGTCGGCGCTGCCATCCCCGCCTGCGTGCCGGTTGGTGATGTGTTTCACCGCGTTGGCATCCATCATCGTCACCTTGCCCACCTTGTCAAGGCCGGTCAACTGCTGCATGGCGTCCCGCATCCTGTCGCTGGTCTCGGTCACAGTGTAGGGTTCCAGATCTTCGCCCGCCCGCACCCGGTCCACGTATTCCGCAAAGCCTGGGTCAACGCTCTGTTTGTATTCCTCAATGCTGGCGTTCTGCGCCGGGGTGTGCACCGCCGGGTCATCGTTCACCGCTGTCTGCTCTGCCTTTTGTGCCGCCGTTCCCAAGGCTCCCTCCCTGAGGGAGCTGTCGCCCGTAGGCGACTGAGGGAGTTCGTCCCCCAAGGCTTCCCCCTCGGGAGAGCTGTCCAGCGCCCTGCGCTGACGGAGAGGGTCCATTCCGCTGTCCGGTCTGTCCTTCCGCCTCCAGCGCCGCGCTCATCCTGCCCAGCTGCGTGCCCACGGCACCGCCCAGCGCGCCGGATGCGCCGCCCGTCAGGCCGCTCTCCAGTGCCGTCAAAAAGGTGTCTCTGTTAAACAGCTCCTGCGCCGCCTGCTCGTCTCCCAGGGCCGCGTCAATTGCCTTGTCCGCATAGGTCTCCACAAAGGCCTGCATGGCATTGTCGATGCCGCCGGAAATGGCATTCGCCACCGTCGGGTACTGCTGCGCCAGTACGCCGTTGTCTGCCACGCTGCGCACCACGTCCGCCAGCTTCCCCGCCAGCGTGTCCTTGGCGTAGTCGCTGCCCATGGTCCGGGCAAGGTCTGCCGCGCCCACGCTGTTGATGGCCCAGCCCGCGCCAAACTTCGCAAGGCCGCCTGCCAGCGTCTTGCCTGCGCTCTCGCCCTTCTCGATGCTCTGGCCCATGCTCTCCGCGCCGCCCTGGGCGCTCAGCACCGGCAGCACCAGCGCCGGGCTGATGCCCGCCACCGCAAGGTTCTCCGCCGCACTGGTGGTCACCCCCATCAGCTGGCGCGCAAGGGGGCTCATGCCCGCCTGCGCCGCTTCGTTCAGCTGCTGGCCGCGCTTGTACATCTGGTAACCCAGGCTCTTCTCCGGGTCGATGCCCTCGCTCACCTTTGCCCCGCTGATCCGCGCCCGCATCCGGTCGATCTCGCTCTGGCTGTAGCCCTTGGCCTTCAGCTCTTCGTCCGTGTAGGCCGTGCCGGTGCTCTGGGCCGGGGCCGCCATCACTCCGCTGCCGTTCGGCTGCATGGCGTTATCCCGCCCTGCATACTGGGTCTTTCCGCCGGTCATCAGGCACAGCAGTTTCCACTGCCGGTTGTCGCTCTTCACGCTCTCCTGCAGCTCGTTCCAGTTTTTGCCGGTCTCCACTGCGTTCTGCACGCTCCGCACGGCCGTCTCGCCCGCCATCAGCGGGGCCGACGCCACCGTGTCCACAATGCCGCCGATCGTGTTGGAGGTGCGCCGCGCCGCCCGCTGCCAGTCCGGCAGGGCATCAAAGTCGGCAATGTACTGCCGCGCCTCGTGGATCTGCTTGCGGCTGTAGCCCTTGGCCAGCAGCTCCGCGTCGGTGTACTCCCGCTTTTCCGTGCTCGTTTCCGCCGTCGGCGCACTGGCCATTGCCCCGCTCACGCTTATCGGCTGCATGGCGTTGTTTCGTTCAGCATAGGTCTTGTTCCCCTTGCCGGTGCGCAGCAGCCGCACCAGCTGCCGGTGCTGCGGGTCTGCATCCATCCACTGGTTCAGCCGGTCGAAATCGCTGAACTTGTCGGTTGCCTTCAGCTCTTCAGTCTCCTGCTTCAGCTGCTGTGCATCCCGCGCATACCAGCTTTCCACCCGCTTTGCGTCCGCATCCTTGATCTGCTTTTTTACGCTCTCCGCGTTCGGTGCACTGGCCATTGCCCCGCTCGCGCTCTGCATCGGCATGGCGTTGTTTCGCTCGGCATAGGTCTTTCCGCTCTTGGTCCCGGTCCCCAGCACCTTGGCCGCCGGGGCGCTGTTCTTGCCCGTTCCCAGCCACTCCGGCTGTCCGGTGCGTTCCACCGTCGGCAACTTTGATCCCGCCTTTTTCGTGGTCTGCACGCTTTGAGTCCCGGTCATCTGCCCCAGCACCTGCGCGCTCAGGCTTCCGCTCGTGGGGTTCTGGTTGCTCTTTCCCGCGCTCTGCGTCCCGGCTTTCTGTGCCGTGCTGCGCACGCTGGTGCCAGCGCTCCGGTTCACCCAGGCGTCGGTACTTTTGGCCGCCTGCTTGGTCCCGCTGCCCGTCCGCAGCGCGTCGATTTTTTCCGCACTCCAGCCGGTGCTTCCGCTGCTCCGCGCTGGGGCCGTCGTGCTTTTCGGTGCCGCGCTCTGGCCGGTTCCCGCTGTGCTCTTCTGCCCATTATTCTGTTTGCGCAGCTTTTCAATGTCCTGTGCGCTCCATCCCATACTCTCACCTCATCACTTCGTTCCGCGCCACTCGTAGTCGATCTGGTTCATAATGGCCGAGATCTGGTCGCTGCTCAGGCTCGTGTTGTTGGCCAGCTCGCTTGCGATCTGGTTCTGGCTGTACCCGCTGTTGGCCATCTTCCGCGCGTTGTACATGCCCTGCTCCCAGGCTGTGCCGTTTGCCTTGCCGGGGTTGCCTGTGCCAGTCAGCCGCTGGATGCGCCCTGCATCAGCCAGTGTGTCCTCGTAGTAGCTTCGCCGCTGGTCGTCCGTCTTCATGGTGCTGTACTCTTTAAACATCGTGTTCAGCTGCGGCTGGGTGTACCCGTCCACCTTGCTGCTCCTGCTCTTCGTGCTGCTCCCGCTCTTCGTACTGCGGCTCGTGCCGCCGCTCCCGCTTCTGGTCGTGGTCTTGTACCGGTTGCTGATGGCCAGCTGGCTTGCGTACTTGGCAAGGTCTGCCTGGTTCAGCCGGTTTGCAATGGTGCTGTAGCTGTCCACGCTCCCCGTGGGCAGCCCCGCCATCTGCAGGTAGTTGTTCGCCGCCGTGTCGTAGCCGCTGCCTGCAAGCCCGGCCGCCGTGGTCAGATAGTCCAGCTTGTCCTTGTCCACCTGCGACAGGCCCTGCCAGCTGTCCAGCATCGTGTCCGTCAGCCCGTACTGGTTCAGGATCTGCTTTGCCGCATCGTCAAAACCTGCCTCCTTGTAGCTTGCCGCCTGCTGCAAAGCCGCCATCTGGTCGCTCAGCTCGGTGCGGCTCAGGTTGTCGTTGTACTGCCGCAGGGCAAAGGCATTCTCCCAGTCCTGCTGCCGGTACCCCTTGTAGGCGTCGTACCCTTCCAGCGCGGCCGCGCCCACGTTCTTCACCACGTTCCACACGTTGCTCAAAAAGTCGCTGTTCTCCTGCCGGGCCTGCTGGGTGCGTCCGTACCGGTAATTCCGCAAGTTCGCCGCATCCGCCACGCTGCCGTCGTACTCGCTGCGTGCAAGCTGGTCCTGCGTCAGCAGGTTGTCCAGCTGGGTGCCCCGGCCTGCAAGTTCCTGCTGCCACTGGCTCAGGGCATCCGCCCGCGCCTGGGCGTACACGTTGGCGGTCTGGCCCGTCTCCCCGGCCGCCGCCTGCTGTGCCGCGCTCTTGGCCCAGTCCGTGCCGTACCCGCCGCTAAGGCTGTTTGCCACCTGCTCGGCCGCACTGGCCCCCGCTCCTGCATTGCCAAACAGGCGGCTCAGGGCACCCCGGTAGGTGCCATTCTGGCTGTCAAAACCCAGTCCTGCGCTGTTGGCACTGTCCATGCCCGCCAGCGCGTTCTGGATCCCTTCGTCGTAGCGGTTCTCATACGCTCCCGGCATGGCCGCTTCCGCCTGTGCCTGCTGTTTCTGCTGGTCGTTCAGTCTCTTGATGGTCCCCATGCTCTACCTCCATTCTCAGATAAAGAAAAACGGCAGGATCTGCGCCGCCATGCCCAGCACGCTGAACAGCCCGTTCAGGGTGCTGCTCACGTTCTGCTGCCGCTGTGCATAGGCGTTGTTGTACTCGTTCTGCCTGTAGCTCAGGTCGGTGTACCAGTTCGCAAGGTCGTTCTGGTACTTCGAGTAGTCGTTCTGTTCCGCCTGCTGCAGGCCGTTCAGCTCCTGCTGCAGCCCGCTTTTCCGTGTGTTGTATTCGCTGCGGCTCTGGCTCGTCAGGCTGTCCAGCACGTTGTCCAGGTCGCTCATGGTCGCCGCATAGGCCTTCTGGCCCGCCTGGGTGCCGTAGCTGGAGCCGTACCCGCCGGTCAGTGCGCTGGCACTGGCCTGCGCGTTCTGGTTCGCCAGCTTTGCCTTCTGGGTGTACTCGCTCTTGTACTGCTGGTATGCCGTATCGGCCGCCGGGTCATAGTCGTAACCGCCCAGATCATCCAGCTTGCCCATCACGTTGTCGATCTGGCCCTGGTACTTGCTCTGGTAGTCGGCCGGTTTCGTCTGTTCAAAGCGCTCCAGCTCGCTCCGCGCGTTGCTCAGTCTGCTCATCTTCAGCTCTCCTTTCCGCTCAGATAATCCTCGCTCATGTTCTCGCTGCTAAGGTTGGTCAGCACATAGGTCAGCTGCTCGTTCAGCTGGTACAGGTAGTTCGTCAGCGCCTGCGCGTCCGCCTCCGGCATCTGGTCGCTGAATCTCGGCAGGCCGATGCCCGCCAGTCCCGCAATGCTCGCCATTGTCTTCTCCTTTCATCGTCTCGGCACCGCGCCGCTCACCCTTGCCCCTGCTGCATCCGCAAACGTAAAGGCCATGCTCCGCAGCACCATCTGTCCGGTGCCTGCAAATCTCAGCCGCATGGTGTCGTGCCGCCGGGGCACAAAGGGCAGGTTCACCCGCTGGTGGTCCCTCGTCACCGCACAGCTGCTCACCGTCTCCCAGTCCCCGCCGTCGTAGCTCACCGCCACGGTCAGCACCGTGTGGGCCAGTGCATCCATGCGCAGCGTGACCCGGCTGATGTACTTGTCGTCCGGCACGGCAAGGCCGATGTCTCCGGTCACGGCCTCAAATTTCAGCCCCGTCTCGTCCTCGCCGCTCACTTCCCGCTCCGGGTCGGCCGCCCACAGGGCATTGCCGTCCCACAGGTACAGCTGCTGGCCGGTGCTCACCATCCCGGTGCCCGCCGCGCTCTCCTCCTGCCACAGGCCCCGCTCGGTGTCGTACACCAGCAGCCGCCCGCTGCCCGTGTCCGTTTTTCGGTGCAGGTACAGGTAGTACCGCGCATCCAGCTGCCCGCCCACGGCCCGGTCCACCGCCGTCAGCTTCCCGGTGTCCAGCGCGCCGCTCACCTTGGCAGGCAGGCTTCCGCTCCACGCCATCACCCCGTCCGGCGACAGATAATACAGTGTCTCCGCGATCACGCACAGGCTCTTTGCCGCATTTGCCGCCACGCCCCGGCACCGCACACTGCTCATCTGGTAGTCGCTTGGCTTCGAGCCGTACAGCTTGTGGATGCAGTTTTCCTTAAAAAACAGCAGGTACCCCAGGCAGCTGGCCGCCCCGGTAAACGCGCCGTCGCTGCCCACGCTCACCGCGTAGCTGTCCGACGCAATGCCCCGGTAGCTGTACCAGTTGGTGGGGTCGCCCAGGGCACAGGCATAAATGCTGTTTTCCTCCCGGCTGCATCCCCACACCCGGTTGCCCTGCTCGGTCACAAAGTCCAGATCCGGCACCCGCCGTTCCAGCTTCACCGGCGCTGCGGCCGCTTCGTTCTCGGTCACCTTGCCGTCGGCGCTTCGCCAGCTGGTGCCGGTGGCCGTCACGGTCCAGCTGCCATAGTACCGGGTGCTGTCCTCCGGCACGGCCAGCGTCGTGATCACGTCGTCCCCGTCCAGCGTGCTGATGCTCACCTCTCCGTTCAGCCCGGCCGCCGCCGCACTGCATACGGTTCCCGGCATCCCGCTCACCGTCACGGTGTCGCCTTCCTTCAGCACGCTGCCAAGGCCCGGGCAGTGCAGCCGCAGGCTCGTCAGCAGGATCTCGCTCCACTTCTTGTTCTTCGCGCTGTACTTCAGCAGTACGCTGCCCGCGCCGTAAGGGCTCTCGGCGTCCCCCTTCAAAAACAACTGCCCGTCTGCCGGGCTCTCCGGCTCGGTCGTGCCCACGCCGTCCGGCGCGTAGGTCCGGCCCTCGCCGTCGCAGGGGGTCACGGTCATGGTCCCTCCGCTCAGCGTCCACGCCGCCGCAAGGTCCGTCAGCTCCCCGCTCACCGTGTCAAAGGCCTTCTTGTCCGGCCAGATCAGCACCTTCGTACCCATGCCGGTCATGGCCTTCTCGTTGTCGGTCAGCGCGTTTTCCAGCACCACCGCCCCGGCCCGGCTCTCGTCGGCGTCCGGGGTGTACTCCAGCGTGGTTCCCCGACAGATCACCAGCCCGTTCAGGTGGTACATGCCGTTCACGTCCTGTACCTCCCGCACTTTTTTGCGGGTCGCCCGCGTCTGCAAAGCCGGGTACCCCCGGCCGGAAAAATTCAGGCTGCTGCTCAGCTCCGCCTCGCTGCACCCGTAGGTCTCGTTCACCCCGCCAAAGGCCCGCAGCATCTGCCGCCCGCTCTGCAAAATGTTCAGGTTTCGCCCGTCCGTCATCTCAGTACCTCCACTGCACACCGCCCGCCGGGGCATAGCGCCTGCGCATCCATGCGGCAAACTCCTGCACATAGTCGCTGTACAGCTGCATCTCGTTGGCCGCCCGTGCCACCTCGCCCAGGGCAAGGTCCATCTGCGCACACAGCCAATGCACATACAGGGGCGCAAACTCCTCCGGGGCCAGCAGCTTGGTGTCGTAGGCAAGGCCGTCGGCCCATGCCGTGTCCGCGCCCACGTCGTCAAAGTCCACCGTCTCGCTGCGCTCCACCACGCTCCCGCGCAGGCGGCTGTCGCACTGCCGCAGCCAGTTCTGTTTCAGACTGTCCGAAAATTCATTGTTCGGACGCATCTCGTCGGCCTGCTCCATGGCCTGTCCCGCCGTCATCTCGTCATCTTCTCCTTCCAAATCAAAAGGCCCCGGCACAGCCATGTGCCGCTGTACCGGGGTCCTCTGTCTCTTTTGTTACACGCGCTGTGCCTGCTGTACGGCTGCCGCCTCTGCTTCGGCAATGCGGGCCATGGCCGCGTTGTCCATCTCTTCGCTGTGGCGCAGCACCTCGGCCACCGCCTTCGGCACCTCCACGTCCACGCCGCGCTGGATCAGGTAGGTCTCGCCGTTCACGCCCACAAACACAGGCGCCTTATAGCGCTGGCTGTCTTTAAACAGGTGGATCACCTCGGTGTCCTTCTCCTGGGTGTCCATCGTGTCCTTCTTTGCGGCCTCGGTGTCCTGCACGGCCGTCTCAGTCTTTTTTACTGCCATCGTCGTACCTCCTTGATTTTCTTAGTTTGCCAGTGCCTTGGCGCTGTAGCGTGCGCTGCAGCTCTCAATGCGCACCATGTACTGCTCGCTCAGGCGCTCGGCGGTCTTCACGGCCTTCCAGCCCACGGACGCGCGCTGGTTCAGCGGGTCATCACCGTAGCCCAGCTGCTTCACGATGTGCTGCATGCCGCCGCCCTCCAGCTCGGTGGTGGCGTAGGCGTGGGCACCCAGCACCAGGGTGCTGAACACCGCCAGACCCGACGGGCAGCCGGTGCCCTTCCAGATCTTTGCTTCGCTCGACACCACAAAGCGCACGTTGTTGATCTTGCCGATCTCGCCGTTGAAGATCTCTTCCGGGGCCGCGTACTTGTGCGCCTCGATCCAGTTCGGGTCCTTGCGGATGTCATAGCTGGTGTACGGGTGCACGATGGCCACATAGCTGTCACCGATGGGGTCTGCGTTCTGGGCCTGCAGCATGGCCACCGCCTGGTCGATCAGGTCCACGGTCAGCTGTGCGGTGGCGTCCAGCGTTGCGCGGCTGGTCACGGCAGTCTCCACACCGTCCGCCACCTTGGGCGCGTAAATCACGTTCGTGCCGCCGTTCAGGATGTCGCGCACCACGGTGTCCATGGTGCGGCCGCCCTGGCTGGCCAGAATGTTGGTGGCCTGCACCACGTTGTTGTCAATGGCGGTCAGGTCCAGCATGTCGGTCAGGGCCACCCAGCCGCCGTACTGGTGCACCTCGGCGGTGATGGTGGTCACGTTCAGGGTCTGGCCGGTCGGGGTCACGCCTTCGGTCAGCGGGGTGGTGGCCTTCGGCAGGCTGTCGTACCGGCGGAACTCAATGGTCTTGCCGTTGTTCGCCGGGATCGGGTAGCTGTCGCCGAACTGGTCATGCACCAGCGCAGGCTCTGCCAGATCCAGCAGGGGTCTTTTCGTAGTAGGTCTTCATCTCGGCGGTCATGCCGCTGGATGCGGTGGTATTCTGCAGCTGTGCGCTTGCATCCGCAAACATCTGCAGATCCAGTCTCTTTTTGCTCATCTGTTTGTCCTCCTTCAAGGTTTTTTATCTTCTCACGCCCTCTGCGTGGGAAATCTCTCACAGCACGATGCGCTCTCCGCGCCGTGCCCGCTTTGCCAGCTCGGCCCGCTGCTTGGCGGTCATGTGCGCCACGTCCACCTTCATCTCGGCCGCGCCGCCGGGGTGCGCCCCGTTCTCGGCCGGCCGCTGTGCCCTCTGCTGGATCCGCGCCGTCACGCCCTGCTCCACCTGCTGGGCCGTGCGTGCCGTGCTTGCCTCCATCAGCTGGTCAAAGTAGGCGGCCCGGTACGCCGCTTCCAGCCCGATGCCGCGCCGGATCATGTCCGCCACGCTGGGGTTGTTCAGCACCTCGTCCAGCTCAAACGCCGGGTACTTCACCTTCAGCTGCGCCGCTTCCGCTTCCCACTGGGCCCGCACGGCGGCTGCCCGCTGCTGGTGCTCGGCCGCCTGCCGGATCTGTTCGGCCCGCTGCTTCTCGGCGTTCGCCCGCTGCAGCTCGCTTTCCATCCGGTCCATTTCCCGCGCGGTCTTTACGCTGATGCCGCGCTCCGCTGCCAGCGTCTCGTAGTACTCGTCGTTCTTCACCTTCCCGTTCTTCACGGCCTCGGTCAGGGCAGCCAGGTTGTCCGCGCTCTGCACGTCGATGCCATACGCCTCGCCCAGCGCGTCCATCAGCCCCTTCACCGCCGGGTTGTCCAGCACGTTCTGCACGGCCATCTCCGACGCCCTTTGCAGTGCCTCCTCAAACTCGGCTGCGTACTCGCCCTGCATCAGCTGGCCAAAGGCCTTGCGCTTTTCCGCCGGGTCCGTCGGCTTTGGCTCCTGCTCGGGCTGTCCCTGCCGCGTCTCGGGCTTCTCTTCGCCGGGTGCTTCCTCTTTACTCGGCTCCCCCTTTGGGGGAGTTCCGGCGTCCTCGCCGCCGTCGGCGGACGGTGCCGGTGCGGCCTTCGCCGCTCTGCCCGGTCGGCTGCGCTTTGCCAGCCGCTCCTGTGCGGGGCGCAGCTCCGGGGCCTGCACCGCCGGGGCCGCTTCCGCCCCATCGCCAGCAGCACCGCCGTCTCCGCCGCCTTCTGCAAACAGCTGCAGATCCATGCCGCCAAACGGGTTGTGGCTCCCAGCGTCCACTTCGTGCCTTGGGCGGCACTCGTGTCCTGCTGGCCACGGCCCCAACCTCGGCTCCCTGTTTCTGCCGCTGGCAGCGGTCGCCTCCGTTGCTGCAAACAGCTGCAGGTTCATCTTTCCGTCCACCATGTCCGGCAGCTGTGCCGGGTCCGGTGCCTTGCCGTCCGCAAACACCATGTTCACCACCAGCTCCACGTTCTCCGGGTAACTCTCGGCCAGCGCGTCCAGTCCGTCCTGTACCAGCTCCACCCATGCTTCCACCATGTCGTAGCTCTCATGGGTCGGGGTCACCTCCACGCGCATCCAGCCCTCACCGTGTGCCACAGCGCCCAGCGCCACAAGGCCTGCCCGCGCAGCCTCCTCCACCTCGTTGGCAAGGGTCTGCATCAGGCAGCTCACCGCTGCGCACACAATGTCCTGCCCGTACTTTCCCGCGCCCGCATGGCCCTTTGCCTTCACCTCGTAGCCGGTCTTGCCGTCGTTCCATACCGTGCGCATCACTGTTGCTTCGATCATCCGGTTTTCCTCCGTTCTTTTATTGCGCCGCAGCGCACATCATGCTGCCCATGGCAGCCTTATTCCTTGTTCGGGTTGTTCACATCCATGGCCCGCTTCGCCGCCTGGCTGGAAAGGCTCCCGCTTCTGTCGCCCACCACGCCGCCCAGGCTGTTCAGAGTGCTGGCCGCTGCGGTCTTTCCTCCGCTTCCGCCCCCGCTGCCTGCTGCCGCCTGCCCGGCCGCGCTGGCCGCCGCACTCACGTTGGTGCCGTTCTGCTGGTCGATGATCGCCGCCATCTTCTGCAGCTGCTGGGCCATCTGCTGCAGCTGCTGGTACAGCGTGCCGTTCTGGCTCACCCGCTCCCGCACCTTTTCGATGCCTTCAAAGTCCATCATGTCCAGCGCCGCCAGCGCCGCGTCCGCGTTCGCCGGTGCAAAAAATCCCAGCTGGTAGCACTCTTTCGCCGTCTCGTTCTGGCTAAGGCGGCTGAAGGTGCTCTTCTTTGCCGCCGTCACCGTGATGTCAAACACCGGCTCGTGGTCGCCCAGCTGCACACCGCCCACCATGCCGCCGGGCTGCGCCTGCAGTGCCGCGTTGCTAAAAGGCACATACTCCGTGCCGCCGCTTTCGCCGGTGATGCGGTACACCCGCTGCTCGTCGTAAAACTGCCGCATCAGCTCGATCACCAGGTAGCACTCTTTTGCAAATGCCCGGTATGCGCTCTTCAGCATGTCGCGGCTCAGTTTGCTGCCCGCTTCCTGCAAGGCCGCAATGGCGCTGGCCGCCGTCAGGCCGCTGGTGGTTCCGCCCTGGCTCACGTCCCGGTTGCCACTGATCTCCTTCAGTTCGCTCACCCGGTCATCCCGGTAGGTGATCAGGTTGCCCTGCAGCCCGCTCACCTGCAGCGGCCGGAAGGTGTCATCCGTCAGCCGTCCCACCACATGCACGATGTCCCTGCCAAAGTCTGCCAGCTCTTCCTCGTTCACGCCTGCCGTGTCGCTCAGCACATACCGCTGCTTCGCGGCCAGCTTCACGTTCTCGTCCATGGCGTGGTTCATCTCGTCAATGGCGGTCTGGGTGTCCTTCATCACGTCGATGTACCCAAAGCCCGCCGGGCTGTCCTCTTCCCGGAACAGCGGGTCGAACACAAAGGGGTAGTTCCCGTGGTCGTAAAAGCCCCGGTCCCTCATGGCCGGGTCGTTCTCGCTGGCATACAGCACCACGCCGTTGCAGTATTTGCAGTAGTGCAGCACCGTCTGTCCGCCGGGCAGGGCCTTTTTGTAGTACCAGTCCACCACCACGCTCTTGTCGCTGGTGTCCAGGCTGTCGTCGTGGACGTACTTTGCCACGTCCAGGCTGTGGCCGGTGTGTCCCTTGAGCTGTGGGTACTGGCTTTCCAGCTGGTCGTTGTTCGCCAGGCTCAGGCTGAACAGGTTCGGGCTGTCCTGCACGTCCTCTACGCCCGGCTCCCAGTACAGCATTAGGATGTTGATGCTCTTGATGCTGATCTCGCCCAGTCCGCCCCGCGCCGCCGGGTCCCAGAACACGCCCTTCACGCCGGTTCCGGTCTTGAGCTTGCGCCACCAGGTGTCGCTGTAGGCCGTCTCGTAGTCGCACTGCTCCAGCACCGTGGGCAGGATCTTCGACAGCACCTTGGCGGTCGCCTCGTCGTCCGCTGCGCGCGGCAGCACGTTCGGCTCCGGGTAGTTGTCCATGGCATCGGCGTGCTTGTTGGCAATGCTGTTGAACAGCCACCCGCTGGAAGGCTTCGGCTTGCCTTCCATCATCTTGTTCTGGTAGTTCTTCCAGTGTCCCATGCGGAACCACAGCTCGTTTTCGATGATGCGTTTGTCCAGTGCGGCCTTGCCCGCCTTGTACTTCTGCAGCAGGTCGTTTGCCTGCCGCACCTCGTCCTCACCGATCGCTTCCGCTTCGTCAGAGGCTTCCTCCGGCCGTGCCGGAAGCAGCTGCATGCCCATCGGCATCTGCGCAGGCTGTCCGCCCTGCATCATCCAGTCCGGCATCTGCTGGCCGCTCTCTTCCTGTGGTGGGTATCGCTCCGACAGCTGTCGCAGCAGCTCTTTCTCGTCCATCGTCATCGTCTCAAATCCTCATCACCCTTGTGGGGCTCTTGCGCACGTCCATGTCCAGCGGGTCATCCTTCAGCATCGGCACGCTCTCGGTCTTGCGCGGGCTGATGGGGTTTTCCATCAGCACATACCGGCACTCGTCGTAAATGTGGTCTTCCTGTGTGGTGTCGATGTCCTCCACGTTGCTCTCGTCGTACACCAGGTTCGGGATGGTCCGGATAAAATGCTTGCAGGTATCGAATACCTGGAACATCGGCCGGCCCTCGGCGTCAAAGGCCAGCCGGTAATGGAACTGCATCTTACCCGCCAGCCGGGTGTGGTCGCCCGGTGCCCAGAAAATATAGTTCGGGTGCTTTTCCTGCATGGCGGCAATGCTCTCGCCCTGGCTCTCGTTGAAGATCGCCGGGTCCGCCACGCCCTGGATGTGTCGGCCCCGCAGCATCGGGTCGTTTTCCTCCGCCTCTTTGATCATCCGCGCCTGCTCCACCGGGTTGACTTTCGTTCCCTCGTTGGGCGTCCCGGTGCAGCCGTACAGCTCCTTGATGCGGTACAGCCTGCCCTCTTCGTCCGCCGCGTACCATCCCACCGAAAACGGCTTTGCATAGCCAAAGTCGTACCCGCGCCAGATCTTCCAGTGCGCCGGGATGCGGAACGGCTTGATGACGTGGGTCCATCTCTGGTCCTCGTAGTGGTCCGGGTCGTTGCGCCATTCGGTGAACACCTGCCCGCTAAAGCTGTCCCAGCTGCCGTACAAAAGCGCCTGCTTCTCCGCCTCCGGCAGGCTGGCCAGGTTGTTCAAATACCCCGGGTCGTTCTTCAGCAGCGCCGGGTTGTCAAAGATGGTCGATGGGATAAAGATGCGGGTGCGCCGCAGCTTTTCCACGCTGCCGTCCGGCTTCTTCACATCCACCAGCTGCACCATCCGGGTGCCCGGTGGTGCCGGTGTGATAAACCGCGCCTTCACCCATCCGTGTCCGATGCCGCCGGGGTTTGCCGTGGCCCGGATGTACACCTGTGTGCCCGGCCCGCTCGGTCGGTTGCGGCTCATCAGGTAGCTGTACTCCTCCCATGTAAAGTGTGTCAGCTCGTCCACCCCGATGTAGTCAAACTGCTGGCCCTGGTAGTTGTACTTGTCCTGCGTGCGGAACATGCTGCCGAAATAGATCTTTGCCCCCGACGGAAACGTCCAGCAGTGTGTGCTGCTGTTGTACCGCGCCGCCGGGAATACTGGCTTGTAGTACTGCATGGTCTTGTCGATCAGCTCCCGCAGCTGTGGGAAGGTCTTGCGCAGGATCAGTGCCCTGTAGTTGGGCACGTCCACCTGCCGCAGCGCCTCGATCACCAGCGCGTCGCTCTTCCCGCCTCCGGCTGCTCCGCCGTACAGCGCCTCATCCTCGCCGCGTGCCATAAAGGCCGCCTGCCTCGGCTGTGGTCTCCATACGATGGGTCTGCCCTTAGCCCGGTCCATCCAGTATCACCTCTGCCTCGTCCTCTGTGCCTCTCGGCTCCATCAGCACCGCCGGGGCGCTCTGGCCGCTGTCCCGGTCTGTGGTGTCCTGGGGCACCAGCGCAGCCGCAGCCCCCGCCGCCGTAATCAGCACCGCCGCGACGTTCGCCGCGTCCCGGTCGGTCATCACCCGGCTGTCGTATCGCTCCAGCTGCTTTTCCAGCTCTTTCCTCTCCTCGTAGCTCAGCTGCCGGTCGTAGCTGCCCGGCGCTCCGTATGCCACAAGGCCGGTCTCCATGGTGTCCTGCAGCGTCTCGTCCTCGCTCTTTAGTTGCACCCCGATGTCGTACTGCCGCGCTTTGGCGTCCTCGTCCAGCCGCCGGTGCAGCTTTTCCCGCACCTCGGCCGCCCTCTGGTTCTCGGCCACCCGCTGCTGCAGGTAGCTCACCTGGGCCTTTGCGCCCACAGCCGCCCGCGCCGCGATCTCCCGCGCCGCCTCGACCCGCGCTGCTGCAAATACTCCGTCCGGCTTTCCGGCCTCCTCGGCCATCCAGCTGCGGATTGTGCTCTCCGGCACGCCGTACCTGCGCGCCACTGCGCAGATGGAGTTGGAGCCGATCATGGCCATCACCACTTCGGCACGCACAGCCGCCGGGTACTTTTTGCCCCGGCCCTGCTTCCCGGGCACGGTGTTTTTGCAGTATCTCCGCTTTGCCATCCCCGGTCCTCCCTCCGTGCTTTGGCTCCCAGTCTACCGTCCAGGTCCGCAATAAAAAAACCGCGCACTTTTCAGCACGCGGTTTGCTGCGTTGCAGCACAAACAGGCCGGATGCATCGCACTCAGCCTGTCCCATGCTCCTGTATGGGCATGGCTACACCAGCCCCTCCCGTGCGGCAAAAAGTCCCACCGTGCTCAACGCCTCCAGCTCCTTGCGGTAGTAGGTCGTCCGCCCGATGTGCAGCGCCTCCACCACGTCCCACTCTTTTTCTCCGGCCATGTACCGCCGCACAAGGATCCCGGCGCACACCGGGTCCGCCTCGTCATAGTAGTCCAGCGCCTTCCCGATCACCCGGCCCCAGGCCTGCGTCAGCTCGTCCGGGGTGTCTTCGGCCGCTTCCATCGCCCTGCCATATCGCCGCAGTCCTTTCCGCACGTCCTTTTTCTGCTGTTTTGTCACCCGTGCCCCGCCTTTCCGCGCGCTTTTGCGCTGATTTGCGCGCAAATTCAGCGTTTTTCCGCGTTTCGCGCGCAATATGTAAATATAATTAATTTTTTTATCTGTCAGGTGCGAACTTTCGCAAACTCCCGCCTCCGCAGGATCAGATACGCCTGCGGGTCGGTGCTCTCCCAGCCGTCTGGCCGTGGTCGGTCGGTCTCGTACAGCTGCTGCGGGTCGTAGACCATCACCTGCACCACCTCCCAGCCCGGGAAGCGCTGCTCCCACCAGGCTGCATCCTCGGCGTGCTCGCTGCACCCCTGCCGCAGCTGTCTCCGGCTCCACTTGGTGTCGGCTGCCCGCAGCACTTCCGGCAGCGTCAGGTTCCGCGTCTCCACGCACCGGCGCTCACTGTGGCCGTAGATGTACCCTACCGTGCCGTTTTTGCCATCCCCGTCTATGCCCAGGATCTTTTTCACGTCGATCCGGTCCGCGTTGCAGGTCCCCAGCGGCTCATACTCTCCCGTACCCGGCACCCGCCGCCGCCACAGTTCTTCCAGCATCTGGCGGAATTCCCTCCGCTCGGCCGCCGTCAGGCCCTTGCACTCGGCAAAGCCGTGCATGTGCAGCTTCCCTTTCTCTCCGTTCCGCACCGCGTGCAGGCTCAGCTTCAGCTGCCTGGCTCTCTGCTCCCCGAACCGCCGGATCACCGCCGCCTTTACCCGCCGCACATAGTTCCGCACGTCCTGCACGCAGTCCTCAAAGCTCTCCGGCCGGTATGCATCCTCGTAGGTCCCGGTCACATAAAAGCCGTCCTTGTCAAAGTTCGCCAGCACCTTGCGCTGGTATCTGCGCATGCTGGCGTTTTTATTGCGTGCCTTCTGGCCCCGGCTGCTCTCCTTTTGCTTCCTGCCCCGCTGCCTGTGCTCCTGATCCGTCACCGCATAGATGCCCACGGTCCTGTACTCTCCGCACTCGTACTTTTTCTCCCGGATCCAGCTCTTCATGGCTCACCTCTTCTTTCGGGCAGCGCCCTTGTCCTTTTCTTTTCCCGGTCCTCACCGTCGTAGAAATAACGGGTATACAAGCTCCCTCAAGCGCCCGCCCGGACGCTTATAAAAATAAAAGGTATATTATATACTTTGATAAAGGCTCCCGCCTGCCGCCAGCGTCTGGCAGCACCCGGCAAACTTTATGCCCGTCCCGTCGCCAAAGCCCTCCGGCGTAATTGCCGGAGGGCTTTTCCTGTTCATTTTCTTCTTCTGCTCCGCTGTCCCTTGTGGGCCATCCAGCCTTCTTTTTCGTAATCGCCCCGGTTCACCTTGTCCCGGTAGATTGCGTTTTGGGTGTACTCCTTCTCGGTTTTTAGCCGTCCCTTCCACTCCCGGTACTTTTCGCACTGGTCATGGCACGCCGGGGATCTTCCTGGGCAGTCCGGCTTGCAGCACCACTCGGTCATACCGGCACCTCCGGTTTCCCGGCCGCCGCCCAGTAGCCGTAGCTCAGCTCTTTGCGGCCCCATTTCCGTGCCGCCGCATTGTAGCGGCACAGCGCATGTACATCTTCCTGCAGCGCGTCCATCTCCGTCTTTTCCGGCTCTTTCGCACTCACGTTCTTCCGCTCCGAAAAGCCTTCCCGCTTCTTCCGGTCCTCCCCTTTCGGGATCCGGATGGGCCGCTCCTCTTTCCGGCGCTCCACACATGTCACGCCCAGGCGCTTATTGTGCCCGGCTCGGTGGGCATTCGGTGCGTCCTCTGCCCGGATAAAAAAGCCTTTTTCCACCAGCTCCACCGCGGTGCCTTCGCACACCACCCGGCCGTCGGCGTCCGTCATCCGGTACACCCACACCTTCCGGGTCGTCCCGCCGGGCGGCGCTATCTTTTTTGCCACCGGCCGGATCTCTTCCCGCTCCACCTTCCATTTTCGGGGCCGGATGCCCTTCAGGTGCTGCTTGGCCCACAGTCGGCTCAGGTCATCGCTCCGTGAAAAAACGCCATCCGCTACCAGCTGTCCCGCCTTGCCTTTGTAGGCCAGCTCCCCGGTCTTTGCGTCGTACAGGCTGTAGATGTACTTCATCTGTCCCGCACCTCTCGCAGCTCTTCCCACGCATCCTTCCAGCACAGCCGCCCGAATACCTGCTCCGCTTTCCGCCGGGCTTCCGGGCCGTCCATCTCTCGCATCTGCTGGTTCTTGTACTGCTCAAACCCGACGCAGCATGCAGCAAAGTCCCGCACCTCCGGTACCTGCGAGCCGATTTTTGCTGCCAGCAGCCTGCAAAACCGCTTGCGCGTGATCTTTCTCTTGTCCTTGCTCATACTTTTCCTCCGTACAGTTCAAACTCCACGCCGTCCTCGGTGATCAGCGCCCCGCCGTCCAGGATCTCCGTGATCTGCCGCAGCCGCTCCACCGTGATTTTCCGTGTCCCGCCGGGCTCCGTCCACTTCTTCGCCGTCTGCGTTTTCACGCCCGTCCGCTCCGCCAGCTTCCACGCCGTCAGGCCCCGGTACTGCATTGCTTCCGTCAGTGTCATCTCGTCCGTCTCCTTTGCCAGCTGTCCGGTGTGCCGTACTGCAGCGCGGTCTGGATGCGCTTTTCCACCTCGGCCGGTGCCAGCGGCAGCGCTTTCGGCGCGCACATCCGTCGCACCTCGTTCCGCACCTGCCGGGTGCGCATCTCCCGCATGGCCTGCTCCTCGTGCATCCGGTAGCCCCAGATCTCTTTCTGGTCCGGCCGGTCCAGCACCTCCACGTCGGTCTTGTACGCGCTGGTGCACGACCGCCGGAACCACTCCATGGCCACGTCCACACCTTCCTCCAGCACCCACTGGTTCAGCTGCCGGTAATTTGCCAGCACTTCTTCGTGCAGGCGGTTCAGCCGCTCCGCACCAAAGCCCAGCACCTCGGCGCAGGCAATGGCGCACACCCGCCACTCCAGTGTGGCCGCGCTGTCCACGGCTCCCTGCATTTTCCACTCTTTGTGCGACCTTGCCCGGCCTTTGGCCATCGGGATGTGCAGCTCCCACACCGTGCCCTCCGGCATCTGGCTGTGCATCCAGGCTTCCGCCTTCCGCAGCGGCTCGTGCTTCCGGCTTGCCGGTCGGGTCATGATCTCCAGCACCTTGCCGTTCACTTCGTCCCGCACCGCGTTCACTTTTTTCTGCCGTTCTTTGCCAATGCCAAATTTTTCGTTCAGGGCAATGGTCACGCATGCGTGGGTAAAATCAATGGCGTTGTTCTGCGCCAGCGTGATGCTGTCCTCCAGGCTCAACTTGCTTTTGCTCACAGCTTCTTCACCGCCTTCCAATACCGGTCATGCAGCTGCATCCACTCGTCCAGGCTCAGGCTCTTGTCCGCCGAGGCAGCAGCCAGCACCTTGTATGCACTGCTCTCCTTGCTGCGCGGGTCGTGCCAGTCCAGCTCTTCCAGCGCCGCGTCCAGCTTCTGCTCGTACTCCTGCTGTGTCATTCGTCCTGTACCTCTCCCTGCCGCGTCAGCAGCTCCGTCATAAAGGCCGCCTCTTTGCCCTCAAACCGCTGCATCGCCTTTGCCTCTCCGTTCAACAGATCCAGCAGCGTGCCCTCCATCATCTTCCCAAATTCTTTGCAGCACTATCCGCGCAGCCGCTGCGGCACATCTCGCAGGCTGCTTGCCGCCATCCCGCAAAATCCCATCGTCATTACCTTCAGGACATCTTCCTCGCTGCATTCTTTTCCTTTTACGTTGGTCAGGACTTTTCCGCCCGGCACCGTCCTCACCGTGATCTCAATCGTACCCTTCATAGTTCTGCTCCTTTTCTCTTCACGGTTCCCCGTTGTCGTTCGCCCAGGCAAGCACCTGCGCTCTCGCTTCCGTCAGTGCTTCGCACAGCAGGTTCGCGGCGTCTTCGGCCATCCCGCTGGGCAGGTCGTTCACCACTGCAAGGGCTGCATCTGCGTCAATGCGGATCTGATCACAAAGCAGCGTGGCCCGCTCCCAGTCCTTTACAGTGTCTTTTTGCATTTGCCAAACTCCTCCACATGGTACACCCGGAAGTCGTCGCACTCCGGGTGCTGCTCCCGTGCCAGCTCCTGCGCTCTGGCTTTGGCCACGCCCTGGCTGCTGCCGCCCACCAGCAAGGCCGTCTGCAGCCGCAGCGGGTAGCCGTCCCGGCTCATCTCAATGTGCACACGGTAACGCATCCTGCTCACCCCACCTTCCGCTTTCCGGCTTTCACGGTGTTCTCCGGCTGCCGGTGCTCCCGGGGTCCGGCCTTTTCCTCCTGCTCCTGGGCCGCAAAGCCCAGCCGCATAAAAAGCACGGCCGCCAGCACCAGCACCATGGCCGTCACAAACTGCCCGTCCGTGATGGGTGCGCCCACCTGAGCGTTGCCTTCCAACCCCATGCCGCACAGCAGTCCGGCGCAAAGGCTCCCAGCTGCCAGCCAGTGCCATACTGTCGATTTGATTCGCATTGCAAAATACCTCCGTTTGCGTTATACTTCTGGTGATAGCGGCCCTTGTCAGATCGCTTTCACTCGGAGCCCACCGGTGTTCTCAGCACCGGCGGGCTTTTTCATTTTCTCCAGCGCGGCGTTCTTGTCAATGCGCCAGAGCTTGGGGCCCACCTTAGTGGCGGGCAGCATTCCCATCCGGCACATGCGCTGCACCGTCTTGGGGCACACGCCGATCAGTGCGGCGTACTCGGCCGGGGTCAGGTACGCGGGCAGCTGCCGCGCGTCCCAGACCTTTGCCCTTGTGACTGTCCTTTTCATGGCTTTTGTCACTCCTCCTGTTCTTCCGCGATCTGCAGCACCCGCTGCAGCCACTCGGTCTTGCTTTTCACATCCATTGCCAGATACACATCCTCGTGGTCCGTCTCGTCCAGGTCGTGCACCAGCTGCTTGCACACCGCAAGCAGCTCGTCGCACATCGCCAGCCCGGCTTTTACCATCCATTTGCTGCTCAGCAGCATCGGCTTGCCGTCCCTTTCCGGGTGGTTCTGCTCCCGCAGCTCCTTTTCCGTCGGCACTCTCACCTCCGGCACCAGCCGCCCCGCCGGGGCATTGTTTCGGTCGGTCATGCGTCCTCACCTCCCAGTCGGATACCCCACTCGGCGCAGATGGTCTCGCACACCGGCTTTGCAAAGCCGATCAGCTCATCCCCGCGTGCAGCCGCCAGCACTGCCGTTCCCACGATGCCGCTCATATAGCCGTACTGGTACAGATTCATCGCCTTCCAGTTTACCGGCAGCTCCTGCAGCAGGCCTTCCTCGTTCACGATCAGCTTGATGCTGTCCACCGGCTCCCGGGCCCAGCCTGGTTCCAGGCAGCTGTCTGCTGTCTCGATCAGGCCGCCCACCAGCTGCTGGAGCGTCTCCAGCTTGCAGGTGTCTCCGTCGTCGCACCGGATCAGGCGGCCCGTGCCGTCTGCTCGGATCAGGATCATGTATCGTTCCATCTTCATACGCTCCTTGTTCTGTCTCCCTTCTTTGTGCTACAATCAGCAAAAAGAAAGGATGTGTTTTGCTTGTTTTCCTTTGATTCTCAGACCATCGCCGCTATCACTTCGATCACCGCTCTGGTCTCCTGCCTTGCCGCCCTGCTCAACGTGGTCATCACATGGCTCGCAGCGCGTTTCAACAGCCGTGCAGCTTATCGGCTGGAAGCCTCCAAACTTTACTTCAGCGCCCAGTCCGACGCTTTTGCAAAATTCATGGCGGCCGCTGCGGCCTTCCGTGCCGACCCTTCCGCCGAAAACTCTCTGCTTCTCAACAGCGCCCTGTCTTGCGCTGTGCTCTATTGCACCGAACCTTCCCGCGAGGCTCTCAGCCTTTACGGTCAGGCTCTTGTCGAACTTGCGCACGACCGTTCGGATCCGTCTGTCACCCGGCTCACCCATGCGCAGGTCTCCGCCCAGATCGCTATGCAGCAGGAGTTGTCAGCGCTGCGAACCATAAAGCTGAAATAATGGCCGCTGCCAGAGCGCACAGCACATAAGCGATCATCGCCATGTTCCAGCTCTTTTCAACGCAGCTTGCCAGCATCAGCCCCATGCTCACCAGCAGCAGCAAAAATTCCAGAATGAACCCCGCCACCATCCTCTTCACCTCCTTGTTCGCGCTCCCTTCCCGTGCTACAATCAGCAAAAAGAAAGGATGTGTTTCATTTGGACACCACACAGCTCACTTTAGTTCTGTCTTCACTCACCGCGCTTTTCGCTTTGATTGCACCGTGGATCACAGCAGCCATCAACAACCGCGCCGAGTATAGGAAATTATCTGCTCAACTGTTTTTTCATGCCCGGACAGATGCCTACCAGAATTTTCTCTCTGTCTGTGCGTCTGTTTCTTATCCGCTCAATTTGCAAGGACACGCAAAAACTGCTCGATGCTTCTTCCCGGGCGCTGGTCTTGTCTGATACGCCGTTGCAAACTGCTATCAGCAGCTATACATCCGCTTTGCTTTCCTGTCCCGCAAAGCCTTCTGAAGCTGAGCTTCAGGCACTGATCGATGCAAAATCAGAACTCATTTTTGCCATGCAGGCCGATCTCAACTCATTTCGCTGATCCCGCGATCAGCAGCATTTCTGCTGTTGCAGCCACACTCACCGCCAGCGCGTACCACACATACCAGCGCAGCTGTTCTTTTGCCGTCAGTCCCATCAGCACCGTGCCTGTCACCATCCCGATCCAAACCACTGCAATGCAAACCGCCACCATCTTCTTCACCTCCTTGTTCCGTCTCCCATCCGGCCATCTCTTTCGCTGCTTTCAGAATGATTTCTGCGTTCTCCGCGATCACGCCGGAAAGCTGCTTGTTGTAGGCGCGGTCAACCGCAGCCATATCTCTTGCCGCCATCCATGCCGGCAAAAACGCCCACAGAAGCTGTGCTGCTTCCAGTGTCCGGTTCCCGTCCTTGTGTCTGTAAATTCCAAGTTCGTTGTAGTCCCTGCTCTGCCCTTCACCGGCAGTGCAGGGGCTTTTTTCGTCCGCCATCCTCTTCACCTCCTTCCGTCCTCCAAAGCTCCCCCTCTCGGGGGAGCTGTCGCTCTCGGGGCGACTGAGAGGGTTCATGCGCTCTTCTCCGGGGTGTGGTGGAACAGGTACTCCATCCGCATCCCCGGAAAAAGCCTGTTTCGTACTTTTTCCGCTTCCGGGTAAGTGAAATCCGTCTCCCCGTTGATTTTGTTTCGTGCGGTCTTTTCCGAGCATCCGATCGTGGTCATGATGTCCCGGATGGTCAGGCCATTTCGCTGCATCTCCGCTTTCAGGTTATCCATACGTTTTTTCTCCTTTCTTGTTTTTACCTTATTCGGTAATTTGCATTTTGATTTTACATCCGTTAACGGTAAAAGTCAACTCTTTTTTTGCAGAATTTTATATTATTCGGTAATTTATTATTGACTTCTGGAGAAGCTCCTTATATAATGAAATCATCAACAGAAAGGAGAATTTTACCGTGTGGCTTGAAAATCTGAACCGCCTAAAAAAGAACAGCGGCATGACGATTGAGCAAATCGCTTCCGCATCCGGCGTCCCCAAAGGGACCCTCAACAAGCTCTTTGCAGGCCAGACCAAAGACCCCCAGCTTTCCACTGTTTCGTCCGTTGTCCACTGTATGGGCTATACCCTTGATGATCTCTCAGACGATACCGTTTCCGGTAAAACAGCCCTCACCCCCGCGCAGTCCGCCCTGCTCACGTCTTTTGACCAGCTCAACGAGGAGGGCCAGAGTAAGGTCATCGGCTACGTCGAAGATTTGAACCGCACTGGTTACTATAAAAAAGACAGCACGCCTTGCGTGGCTGCAAAAGAAGCGTAAAAAATAAAGCCGCCAAACGGCGGCTTTGATAAAATGGAGGAATCCGAAATGAAAAAGCGTCTCGTATCACTTGCTCTCGCGGCTTTGTTGCTGGTGGCTGTTCCGCTTTCGGCGTTTGCCACGTCTAAGTTTAACAC